>JABAOE010008060.1_pt1 | contig 17072 bp, 13 predicted proteins | sample 7062141 | NCBI WGS metagenome assembly JABAOE01 (sample SAMN14538627, study PRJNA623070) | marine sediment metagenome | biome: marine biome [ENVO:00000428]; feature: marine pelagic biome [ENVO:01000023]; material: deep marine sediment [ENVO:00002113] | place: India: Gulf of Khambhat ... | reverse complement strand
TTTAAAACCACTATCGCGGTGAATAAAGAGACGAAAAGTGCGCATTGTACGCTCTCCGTTCCGGCTGAATATCAAGGCTGGAAGGGGATGGTTCATGGAGGGATCATCTCCGCTTTGCTTGATGAAGTCTCCGCTTATGCCGGGATGACCGTCGCCGTTACCGTGGTGACTGCTGAACTGAAAACCCGCTTTCGTAAACCTGTGCCCGTGGGCCAGCAAATCACCGTGTCTGCACATGTCACCAACCAGGTGCGGCGTACAGTCATCGTCGAGGCCAAGCTCACCATGCACGATGAAGTCCTGGCGAGTGCAGAAGCCAAAATGATGGCCATGCGTTCCTAACGAAACCTATGGGGCTTAGATGTCTATGCGCACGGCTTTTACAGGATCACTTTGGCAGGAAATATATCACGATATCGATAGCGATTAAGATGATGATGATCCACTCGAGAAACGCCGAATGCTTGTGGTGTTGTTCAGAGGCGAGCATATCAAGCATTTCATGTATCGTCGCGAGCTTGTGATTTAGAATCTCAATTCTCGGCTTCAGGTCGAGATACTTGGTCAGCGTCGAGTAATAGCCTTCAACCTCCGGATAGTCCCAAAAAAATTCAGGCGTGTCGAGCAGGCTGAAGTGGAGGCTTATATCGCTGCTGGTCTCGAAAAGCAGGCCTCTCAGCATGGCCAGCTTTCTCCTGGAGAGAGATATCTTGGCTTTCTTCGCAAGGTCTTTCGAAATAAACCTGTTCTCCTGGATAACCTTTTGCGCCTTTTCCTCGAAAACCTGTAATTTGGTTGATTGAGCAAATGCGTGACTCAAGGCCAGCCTGCTCAAGGGTTCAAAATTGTCCAGATAAACGACATCATGCTTGATTCGAAAACCTTCTTCAGGGTCGATTCGGTATCTGTACTCTTCACTAAACTGTTTAGTGTTGGGTTCCACAATCAGGTCAGATAGGTCGAGGCAGAGTTGCTGGCGTTCATCGGTAGTTAAATTCCAACAGGCGAGCACACCATAATTGAACAGCCAGGCTTCCCCATAGGGACGTTTGATGAGGTATGCGTCACGGTGCCTAATGGCGCCCTTGCCGTTTATCAGGAGTTCTTCAATTAACGTTTCGTTTATGGACTCGCCGAGGTGGGTAATGTAGATATTATGCAAATTGCCTGTGTCAGATGTCAGATTCATCGAATTGTGCTCTGTAATATACTGAGAATATGTCTGTTGGTATTTCCGTTGCCAGTTTGCATAATTTACTCCTGCTCCACTAAATGGTAAACAGTTTTTCAATGGTTGTGCATCATAGAGAAAAGAAAAATGGAGAGGTTTTGAGACGGGTGTTTTGAGGCCGGGGCAGTCATGTTGAGTGCCCCGGCCTCTAGTTATTCCTGCCGGTGGGATCTAATGTGTTGCCTTGTCGCCCCAGATATACCTTAACCGCGCATCACGACCACAATTCCACCGGTAAGCATTGTAGCGTATGGGGCTTTTCTTGTAGAAATCCTGATGGTAGCTTTCGTCACCCTTAATCGGGTAGAAGGTTGATGCCTCCAGAATCGGGGTGACCACGGTTTGATCGGGAAACATCTCGACAACACGCTGTCTGGATGCCTCGGCTATTTTCCTTTCGGTTTCGTTGGCGACAAAGATTGCTGCTAAATAGCTGTGCCCTTTGTCGCAGAACTGGCCGCGATCATCGAAGGGGTCGATATTGACCCAGTAATAATCGAGCAGTTCCTGGTAGCTCACCTTGCCCGGGTCGTAGGTGATCTCGACTGCTTCATAATGCCCCTCATGGTTGCCGTTGTAGGTTGGGTTTTCCAGAGTGCCTCCTGTAAACCCGGAGACCACGTCGGTAACCCCATCGAGTTTTTCAAAGTCAGATTCCATGCACCAGAAGCAACCCCCGGCCAGGATCGTTGTGGCGGCCAGGGCATTGGTGGCAAAAAAGATCGAAATGGTTAAGAGCAAGAAAGTCTTTCTGTACATCATAAGTCCTCCCGGTGTGTAGAATTCACGTGCGAGAATTATTTGAATAATGTGACGTACTCTGCGTAGCCTTCTTTTTCCAGGTCAGCGACAGGGATGAAGCGCAACGCTGCGGAGTTCATGCAGTAACGCAAGCCGGTTGGGGCCGGGCCATCATTGAAAACGTGGCCAAGGTGGGCATCGGCATCTTTGCTGCGGACCTCGGTGCGGACCGTGAACAGGCTGCGGTCTTCTTTCTCGATGATCTGGTCAGGATCCATAGGCCTGGTAAAGCTCGGCCATCCGGTTCCGGAGTCATACTTGTCAATAGAGCTGAACAGCGCTTTGCCGGAGATGATGTCAACGTAGATGCCCGGCTCATGGTTATCCCAGTAGGCATTGTTGAAAGGCGGCTCGGTGCCGTCCTGCCGGGTGACCTTGTACTGCAGCGCTGTGAGGCGCTCACGGAGTTCTTCATCGCTGGGAATCATGGTATGTACCATCATCATATCATCTGTGCTCTTCTGCATGCCATCCGCCTGCATTTTCTTGTCGTCGGCCATGTCACTGCGTTCACCCGTGTTCTTGCTGTGGACCTGGACAAACCCGATCATAACCAGGGTCAAGCCGAGAATTGCTATTGTCAGGGTTTTCATGATGTCCTCCATAGGTTGATTCGGTCTTTACACCGGTTCCGTATTGTTTATGACTGAAGTATAGCGAAGCGGTTTAAAGACAGGTTAAGGAGCATGTAAAGATTAGGTAAAGTTTGCGTGGGGCTGTGTGCTGCATAATATTCAGGCCTTGGGGTTGAATAAGAGCAGTTGCCATCACACGATAAATCTGCAATTCTGCTTGCTGACCAATTGACGGAGAAACCCATGCCAGACCCATCCCCACGCTACCCGATTCCGGCCAGGCGTTACCGTGCCGAGATCGAAGTCGAACGCAGCAGGTTTATCACCACCGTGCAGGAGGTGACCTCACCTGAAGCGGCACAGGAGTTTGTGGCACAACTCAAGGCCGAATTTCCCGATGCCAACCACAACTGCTGGGCTTATCTTGTCGGCCCGCCCGGAAGCACCGACCGGATAGGCTTGAGCGACGATGGGGAACCGCATGGCGTGGCCGGCAAGCCGATGTTGACCACTCTGCAACATAGCGGGCTCGGCGATACGGCGGTGGTGGTGACCCGATACTTCGGCGGCATCAAGCTCGGCAAGGGCGGCATGGTCAAGGCCTACACGGCTGCGGTGAAGACGGCACTCGAGAAGATACCGCGCGCGCAACGGATTGCCTGGGTGCATCTGGTCGTCTGTTTGGAATACAGCCTCCTGGCAGCCCTGCAAAGACGGCTGCCAGACTACGAAGCCGAGGAACTGTCGTGCAATTACGCCGACAAGGTTAGTCTCGACCTGCGCCTGCCGGAGGAACAGCAGGCCGCATTTGCGGAGTGGTTCATCGACCTGACGGCGGGGCAGGGGGAGCTGCTGTCGGTAGCGTGAAGGGAGAAACCATTAAAGACATGCCCCATTCCCGCTTCGGTTTGCCAAGCCTGTACATGGCGATCTTCCTGCTGGCCCTGACCGGCTTGTTCGCCAAGCTGATTCCGCTCGATGCCGCGTCTATCATCCAGTTGCGCTCCGTTGTGGCGGCCGCGGGGATCGCCTGTTTCACTGTTGTGCAAGGGCGCAGCCTGGCATTGCGCGGGATTCGTGCTTATGTCGGCGTCTACGCCCTCGGGTTGCTGCTTGGCCTGCACTGGGTCACTTTTTTTCATGCCATGCAGGTTTCCACGGTTGCCATCGGCATGCTCGCCCTGTTTACCTTCCCGGTGATTACCATCCTGCTGGAGCCTCTATTTAGTAGAAACAGGCTCAAGCCCGGCGATATAGTCGCCGGGCTGATGGTCCTCGTCGGCCTGGCTATCATGGTTGGAGCCGATCTGGCCGATGTGCACAAGCCGGTAACCACGGGCGTGCTGTTCGGCGTGTTTTCGGCGCTGTTGTTTGCCCTGCGGAACCTGTTTCAGAAATACCACTTCAAACGGGAAACCAGTGACAGCCTGATCTTTCACCAGGTCGTGGCCATTGCTGTTATGCTGGCCCTGTTCGTTGACTATCCCAGGGTACAGGCGCTGGAAGCCGATGCGTTTATCAAGATTTTCCTGCTCGGCATTCTCAGCACCGCAACGGCACACACACTCCTGGCTTTCAGCCTGAAGCAGCTTCCCGCAAAAACGGTGTCGCTGATCCAGTGCCTGCAGCCCCTGGTCGCCGCCGTGATGGCCTGGCTCGTGGTCGGCGAAACGCCAGGCGTGTCGATTGTTATCGGGGGCAGCGTGATCGTCTCCGTGGCCGCCTACGAGTCGGTGCAGAAGGCCCGCATGGGGTAACCGCCGCAGCCCATGGTTTGAGACAAGGGGTGGCCCGCGTCAGCCCTTGACTTCGATGGCCGGAAAAATTTAAATGCCCGCATATCAATCTTCTGTGGAGAAGGATGAATATCCCGTGCCAAAGCAAAGAGACACTATTTACGCTGCCCCACTTCATGAAATTGTCGATTTCCAGTTTGACGCGCAGGTCGTCGATGTCTTTCCAGATATGATTCAACGCTCGGTGCCCGGCTATGCCTTGATGATTGCAACGATCGGGGTGCTGGCTGCCAAATATGCCCAGGCCAATAGTCACTGCTATGATCTGGGCTGCTCGTTGGGGGCGGTCAGCCTGTCCATGCGCCGGCACATCTCGCGGCCGGATTGCGACATTATCGCGGTTGATAACTCCGAGGCGATGATCGAGCGCGCCCGTGAACTTTTGGCCGGCGATAAGGAGTCTGCCGTTCCGGTCAACATGGTCTGTGCCGATCTCCAGGATGTGGCCATTGAAAATGCGTCAGTGGTCGTGCTCAACCTGACTCTGCAATTCATTCCTCCTGCACAGAGACTCTCACTGGTCGAACGCATTTACAAGGGGTTGAGGCCGGGCGGGATTTTGGTTCTGTCGGAAAAAATTGCTTTCGAGGAACCGGGCCGTCAGGCATTCCAGGGCGATTTGCATCATGAGTTCAAGCGGGCCCAGGGCTACAGTGACATGGAGATCAGCCAGAAGCGCACGGCGTTGGAAAATGTGATGATTCCAGAGACAATGGCCTGCCATCGGCAGCGACTGCAGACGGCCGGTTTCGAGTTTATCGATGTCTGGTTCCAGTGCCTGAATTTCATCTCCCTGGTCGCCATCAAATGAATCTTTACGAATCACTCTATCCGCAGCTTGCGGCGATGGATCTTCAAGGATGGGCGAAAGCGTTGCAACTGGTTTTGCCTGTACAATTCACGTCGACGCGCCACGGCAACATGGAGAAGTGGCAAAGTGCTCTGGACGCTTTGCCAAAAGTCAAGCCCACTTGCGTTGAGCTCAAAACCCGGGTTGAAATCGGCCGAGATGAGGAACTCGGCGGGTTCAACCGTGAACAGCTGGTCGAATCTCTCAAGGTTTTCCACCCCTGGCGCAAGGGGCCGTTCCGTCTGTTCGGCGTGGATATTGACACCGAGTGGCGCTCCGACTGGAAGTGGGACCGCCTCCTGCCCCATATCAAACCGCTTGCCGGGCGAAAGGTGCTTGATGTCGGCTGCGGCAACGGTTACCACGGCTGGCGCATGCGTGGAGAGGGTGCAGCATTCGTGCTCGGTATCGATCCGGTGATGAACTACGTGATGCAGTTTCTGGTTATGCAACGTTTCCTCGACGATGCACAGCATCATCTCTTGCCCCTGCGCATGGAGGACCTGCCTGCAGGAATGAACTGCTTCGACAGCGTCTTCTCCATGGGCGTTCTCTATCATCGCCGCTCTCCGCTGGATCACCTGCTGGAACTGAAAGGCTGCCTGCGGCCCGGGGGCGAGTTGATCCTTGAAACCCTGGTTGTCGAAGGTGATGTGGGCAAGGTGTTCACCCCGCAGGAGCGTTATGCCAAGATGCGCAACGTCTGGTTTATCCCTTCGATAGATGCGTTAACCCTATGGTTGCGCCGTTGCGGATTCAAAGACGTTACCTGCGTCGATATCAACCGGACCAGTGGAGAAGAACAGCGCCGCACGGCGTGGATGAGGGAAGAGTCGCTGGCGGATTTTCTTGATCCGCTGGATCAATCGCAAACCGTTGAAGGCCACCCGGCTCCGCTCAGGGCAATATTTACCGCTTCAAAGCCGTAACTTCCACCTGCTGTGGTTTTTGTGGCGGGTTTTGTCGTACATGGGGAGATTGCCACGGCGTCCCTTGGCAATTCCCTTGACGACAAAGACGATAAGGTCAGGATGCGAGAAAGAACAGTGACAGGCAAGATGTAACCCTGTCACGAAAAGCTCATCTCACAGCGCCAATTGCCTGCCTGTCAAAAGGTCGTCCCTAATGAACGGCCCTCTGCTGTAACCCGATCGGGAAGAGGACCAGGTGCCTGACGTCCGGGTGGATGCCGATTTTTTCTCCGGGCTGGTGATCGCAATGGCTGGGCACAAGGGCCTGGACCTTGTCGCCATTTTCCAGCAACAGGGTGTAGAGGATGTTGGCTCCTCGGAAGTTGCGGCGCAGAACCTCTGCTTTCACCTTGCTGTCATCATCGTGGATGATGTCCTCGGGTCTGACCAGCAATTTTACCGTGGTGTCCTCCGCCATAGCCGAAGTCATGACGCCGTCGAGAAGGCCGAGACCAGTGGCCACCTGGTTATTGCCCCTGACGACGCCGTTGATCAAGGTCCCTTCACCGACAAAATCGGCAATCTGCGGGCTGGCCGGTTTATGGTATAGGTTGCGAGCATTGTCCCACTGCAGGATTTCCCCCTGGTGCATCACGCCAATCCGGTCAGCAACAGCAAAGGCTTCGTGCTGATTGTGAGTCACAAACAGCGCAGTCGTGCCGTATTCCTTGAGTATGTCGCGGACCTCCATGGAAAGCCGTTCCCTGAGAGTGACATCGAGGTTTGAGAAGGGTTCGTCCATGAGCAGCAGCTTCGGCTGCGGGGCCAGGGCCCTGGCCAGCGCGACACGCTGTTGCTGCCCGCCAGAGATTTCGTGGGGATACCGGGCATGTTCGCTGTGCAGGCCCACCAGTTCTAGGGCCTCGTTGGCACGGCGGATCTGGGTCGCCTTGTCCAGCGCTTTCAGGCCGAAGGCGACATTGTCGAAAATCGTCAGATGCGGGAAGAGGGCATAATCCTGGAATACCATGCCAATTTTACGTTTCGCCGGGGGCAGCAGGAACCCCTGCCTGCTGACGCTCTTGCCGTCGAGTAAAATCTCGCCTTCCAGCAGGGCTTCGAAGCCGGCGATGGTCCTCAAGACCGTGGTCTTGCCGCAACCGCTGGCGCCCAACAGGCAGCCTATTTCGCCGCGCTTGAGGGTGAGGGAAAGGTCCTTGACGACCAGTTGGTGCCCGTAGGCCTGTGAGATTTGTTTCAACTCGAGAACGGTATCATTATTTGTCATGATCAGCTCCACAGGATCGTATCATTCAGATCAGTCTTCATCTGTTTGCCGCATCAGCAGGATGATGGGCAACAGGCCACTCAGAAGCAGGGTCAAGGCCGGCAGGGCGGCACGCTCCCATTCTCCTTCTGAGGTCAGTTCGAAAATTTTCACGGCCAGGGTGTCCCAGCCGAATGGCCTGGTCATCAGGGTAATCGGCATTTCCTTCATGACATCGACGAAAGCGAGGGTCAACGCCGTGAAGATGCCACCGCGCAGCATGGGCAGGTGGACCTTGTAGAGCAACTTGATTCCGCGCAAACCCATCAGCCGAGAGGCTTCATCGATGTTGGTTGTGACCCGGTGCATGGCGCTGTCTATCGACTTGAATCCAGCGGCCATAAAGCGAATCATGTAGGCAAGCAACATAATCAGGATCGTGCCCTGCAGCAGTTGGGAGATTTCTACTTCGAAGAGCTCTCTGGCCAGGTTGATCAACTGGTTGTCGATCCATGCCAATGGAATGAAAATACCTACGGCCAGGACCGTGCCGGGCAAGGCGTAGCCAAGGGTCGCCATGCGGATCAGGCCATGAGTCAGCCGGTCCTGGTGCCGGCGGCCGGCGTAAGCGAGCAGCAGTGCCGTCATGGCGATCAGCGCGGCGGAAATCAGTCCCAGGGTCAATGAATGTCCGAGCAGAGCGATGTAGCGGCGGTCGAACTCCTCGTGAAATATCTCAATTGACCAGCCCAGTAACTGCAGCGCCGGAAGCAGAAAGGCGATACTCAAAACGAAAAAACAGTAACCGCTTGCCAGCCAGCGTCGTGCGCCTGCCAACTCGATGCGATCTGCCTGTGGGGCGATGCGGCTCTGGGTAAAACGCATGCGTTTGCGCAGCCGCTGCTCTACGGCTATCAGTACAAACACCATGGCGACAAGCAGTGATGACAGCTGGGCCGCGGCAGACAGGGAAAAGAAGCCGAACCATGCTTTGTAGATTGCGGTTGTGAACGTGTCGTAGTTGAAAATCGAAACGGCTCCGAAATCTGCCAAAGCCTCCATCAGGACCAGTGTGGCCCCGCCGGCTATCCAGGGTCTGGCCATCGGCAGAACGACTCTGAAAAAACCACCCAGGGGCGAGCAGCCGAGGCTCTGCGATGCTTCCAGGGCTCGCTTTCCCTGAGTGCGAAATGCGTTGCGGCTGAGCAGGTAAACGTAGGGATAAAGTGCCAGCGACATGACGAGGACGACGCCGCCGGCAGAGCGCATGTCAGGGAACCAGACGCCGCGGCCGAACCACTCCCTGAGCTGCGTTTGAACCGGTCCCGAGAAGTCAAGCAGACCCAATGATACAAACGCCAGCACGTAAGTCGGCATGGCCAGGGGTAAAAGCAGGGCCCATGAAAAGACCTTGCGGCCCGGAAAATTACAGGCGCCGGTGAGCCATGCCAGGGACACTCCCAGCAAAAGCGTCCCCGAGGAAACCCCCAGTACCAGAATCAGGGTGTTCAGCAGCAGGCGGCTGAGCAGGGTCTCGCGCAGGTGCTTCCAGATGTCCCAGGCTGGTTCGGTCCAGGCGAAGGCCAGGACAGTTAATGGCACCATGACCAGCAGGGCAATGGCAAGAGTCAACCATTGCCATCCGCTCGGCTGGGCAATAAAACGCCTGAAGCCTCGCGAGGAGGCTTCAGGTCCTATGGCAGTCGTTTCTGACATTAAGGCTTGTGAATGCTAGCGGTAGCCAGCTCTGTCCATCAACTTGATGGCTGCTTCCTGAATTTGTCCGGCAATGGCCAGGTTCTGACCGCTGGCCTTGAACTCGCCCCATGCTGCTACGTATGGGTGGGCTGATACCTTGGGGTTGACCGGGTATTCCATGTTGGCGTCTGCAAACAGGTTCTGGGCCTTTTCAGACGAAAGCCATTCCAGGAACTTGATGGCGGCATCCTTGTTTTTGGCGTAGCGGGTTACGCCGGCGCCGGAGACGTTGACATGAACACCGCTGGTCTCCTGGTTGGGCCAGAAGAGTGCCAGCTTGAGGTTCGGGTCCTTTTTCAGCAGACGGCCGAAATAATACGTGTTGACGATCCCGACATCGCCCTGCCCAGCGAGGATTGCCTCCATGACTTTCGTGTCGTTGGAGAACGGCTCGGCCGCCAGGTTGTCAACCCATGAACGAACAAGCTGCTCGGTTTTCTCATCGCCGTGCTCAGCCATCAGCATGGCGACCAGTGACTGGTTGTAAACTTTCTTTGATGTCCGCAGCAACAGTCGGTTCTTCCAAGCCGGTTTGCCCAGGTCTTCATATGTGGTCAGGTCCTCGGGCTTGACGCGGTCAGTGCTGTAAACGATGGTTCTGGCGCGCAGGGAGAGCCCGAACCACTGGTTGGCAGGGTCACGCAGATTTGACGGTATATTTGATTTCAAGACTTCGGATTCAACCGGTTGCAACACTCCTTCTCTGGCCGCATGCCACAGGTTGCCAGCATCGACAGTAATCAGCAAATCTGCGCGGGTGTTCTCGCCTTCGGACTTGAGACGCTGCAGCAGTGGTCCCTCTTTGTCTGTGATGAAGGATATCCGGGTGCCTGTTTCGCCAGTATAGGCATCGAAAAGCGGCTTGATCAGCTGCTCGTTACGCGCCGAGTAGACAACCAGCTCGTCAGCCATGGCGAGGGAAGGGGTCAAAGCTAGCAGGGTGCAGACAAGTGCAGAGAGTAGGTGATGCGTTTTTTTCATTTTTACAGCTCCTCGAAATGAATTTGATAACCGTTTTCAAAATAATCAAAGCCGACCGCCTGTGTCAAGAAATATTTTAATCAAATTGATGTTTGTACCGCAGCGCAATAGACAACTAAAATGGTTATAATTATGCGGACATAGCTGCCATCAAGGTGTTGTCATCTTTTCTGGTCAGCAGTTGTTCTAGCCTGAGCTAATAAACAGGGTGCGGCATACCAAAATAATAACGGCCCGGGGGGCCGGGCCATTTAGATAACGCATGCTTTTGTTATTTTTTTGTGCCTGGTTTCTTTGCTGGTTCCACCTGGTGCAAATGAACATCTCTTTGTGGGTAAGGGATGCCGATCCCTTCCTCATCGAAGCGAACCTTGATGCTCTCCTGGATGCCAAAATAAGCGGCCCAGTAGTCGGCTGAGTTCACCCAGGGACGTACAACAAAATTGACGCTGTTGTCAGCCAACTCGAGAACGCCAATTGTCGGCGCGGGATCATCCAGAACTCGTTCATCTTTCGAGAGGACGTCTGCGAGCACGGTTTTAACATGACTGAGGTTCGCATCGTAGCTCACGCCTATGACCAAATCGACGCGACGTGTCGGCTTGGTTGAGTAGTTGATGATGTTGTCGCCGACCAGTTTGCCATTCGGTACGAAGATTGTCTTGTTATCGCCTGTTTTCAGCTGAGTTGAGAAGATGTTCAGAGATTCCACTACCCCAAGAACTCCGGCGGCTTCGATGAGATCTCCGGCCTTGAACTGCTTGAAGATCAGGATCATGACTCCGGCGGCAAAGTTGCCCAGGGAATCTTTGAGCGCCAGGCCAACAGCCAAACCGGCCGCACCAACGATCGCAACCAGGGAAGTTGTCTGGATTCCGAGTTGGTTAAGCGCTGCTATAACTGCAAAGGTAATAACAAGAGCGTTGACGAGGTTGCCAACAAAACCGGTCAATGCCAGGTCAACATCGCGTCTCTCCATTAAGCCCCTAATCAGGCGTGTGATCAATTTGGCGCCCCAGAAACCTACCGCCAGGATAATGATGGCGTATACGATGCTGCCGAGCATGCTGGTGGCCATGGATGCTTCTTGTGTCATGTAATCCTCCTCATAAATATGGATGTCGATGAAAAATCGGTAGTTACTTCATATCGTATCGTTTCATTTTTTCAACCAGGGTAGTGCGATTAACATTCAACAGTGCAGCCGCGCGCGCCTTGACATTACGGGCTTTTTCCATGGCCTGCTTGATCAGTGCCTGTTCGAGATGGGCAATCGTATATGAGAGGTCAAGGCCTTCGTCCGGTAACTGCAAGGTTGGAAGTTGTCCTTCCTCGTCGATTTGACCGCCGAACTGCGGCGGCAGGTCCTGTCGGTCAATGACCGCACCATCGGTCAGCGCGATAGCCCTTTCTATGACATTCTCCATTTCCCGGACATTCCCCGGCCACTCATAATTGAGCATAGACTTGATGGCTCCGGGTGTGATCTCGAGAATAGGGCGATGCATGTCCTGGCAGATTTTACGAGCGAAATGCCTCGCCAGCAAGGGGATGTCCTCGCGCCGTTCCCGCAAAGGCGGCAGGTGAATAGGGATAACATTCAGCCGGTAGTACAAATCTTCTCTGAATTGCCCTCTCTTTACTCTTTCTTCCAGGTCGGAATTGGTCGCTGAAATAACCCGTACGTCAAGCTTGGTTCTGCGGGTTGAACCAACACGCTCCACTTCCTGTTCCTGCAGTACGCGCAAAAGCTTCATCTGCAGATGGAGCGGCATGGTGCCGATTTCATCGAGGAAGATGGTGCCGTGGTTGGCGAGTTCGAACTTGCCTGGTTTGTCTGCGACGGCGCCGGTAAAGGAACCACGCATATGTCCGAAGAGTTCACTTTCCAAAAGCTCCGCAGGGATGGCTCCGCAGTTTATCGCTATAAAGGGTTTTTCCTTGCGGGAGCCGTTAAAGTGGATCGCTTTGGCGACCAGTTCCTTGCCGGTGCCGGACTCACCTAAAATCAGTACTGTCGAATCGGTATGAAGGATTTTCTCCATACGTGTGAATACCGGTTGAATGGCCGGGCTGTTGCCGATGATGTTATCGAACTTGTACTTGCCTCGCAATTGCTGGCGCAGGTAAATGTTCTCGGCGACCAGGCGACTTTTTTCGACGGCTTTTTGGATGAGTACTTTAAGCTTTTCGAAATTGAGAGGCTTGGTAATGTAGTCGAAAGCGCCTTCCTTCATTGCTTCCACGGCACTTTCTGCGCTGGCGTTGCCTGTAATCAGGATAACATTGCAGGGCAGGAGCTGTTCCTTGATATGCTTCAAAATGTCGATGCCGCTGACACCGGGTAGAAAAAGGTCCGTGATGACAACGTCGTAGCTTTTTCTGGAAAGAAGTTGCAGTGCTTCCTCGCCCGCGGCGACGGCATCGACCTGGAAGCCTTCTTTCTCAAGGAGCAGGGTCAGACCTTCCCTGCTGCCGGTTTCATCATCGATGAAGAGTATGTGGACCGTATCTTCCATCTGCCTGGCAACCCGTTGTTGCGTCATGAAATTGACGATATGCTGAAGCTACCATGAATAACGTGTATATTCAAGCCTTTTGCCCGAGGTGAGGCAGCCTCTGCATGCTCTCTGATCCGGTTAATCCGTGCTTTATATGGGACTGAAATCGTGTGTTTAATGATATTTACCCAATATCTATAATCGCCTTGCGGGCGCATTGTTGCGATTGGAGGTAAAAAATATCAGTTATTTCGAATGGTTGAAAATAGAACGGTTTTTTGCTTGACAGGGTTGACCTAATTTTGGTTAGAATGTGCCTCTTTCAGACTCGTAAGTATTTAATTTTGTTATAAAATTTTATTACCGTTAAATATTTAGCAAGGCTGTTGAATTTTTTATTTTCGTTAAATTCGCAGCATCTCAAACATGTCCAAGGGAGAGATCATGCCGATTAAGAAATTCCGCAAAGTCATGGCCGCAAACCGCGGTGAAATTGCCATCCGAATTTTTCGTGCCTGTACGGAACTGGGGATCAGTACCGTTGCGATTTATTCCGAAGAAGACAAGCTCTCATTGCACCGCTATAAGGCGGATGAAGCCTACCAGATAGGTAAAGGCAAGGGGCCTATAGACGCTTACTTGAGTATCGATGAAATTATCGATCTGGCGCGCAAAAAAGATGTCGATGCCATTCACCCGGGTTATGGATTCCTTTCTGAGAATGCCGAGTTCGCCGAGGCTTGCGAACGTGCCGGCATCGTATTCATCGGTCCGAGCCCCGAGATCCAGCGTCGTGTCGGTGACAAGGTCTCCGGTCGCCAGGTTGCGATCGAGGCCGGTGTGCCTGTTGTTCCGGGTACAGAAAATCCCGTCAAAACAGAAGAGGAAGCGCTGATTTTCGCCAAGGAAGCCGGCTACCCGATCATTATCAAGGCCAGCGCCGGCGGCGGCGGGCGCGGCATGCGTGTAGCGACCAACCAGAAAGAGCTTTTGGAAGGACTCAAGTCTGCTGCTTCGGAAGCCAAGGCTGCCTTCGGTGACGCCACGGTCTTCCTAGAAAAATACATTGAGCAGCCGAAGCATGTTGAAGTCCAGATCCTCGGTGACAACCACGGCAATATCGTTCACTTCTACGAGCGTGACTGCTCTATTCAGCGTCGTCACCAAAAAGTCATTGAAATTGCTCCATCTCTGTATCTGAACAACAAAAAGCGCAAGGAAGTCTGCGACTATGCCCTGGCCCTGGCCAATCATGTAGGTTACCGCAATGCCGGAACGGTCGAGTTCCTGATGGACAAGAAAGGTGACTTCTACTTCATCGAAGTGAACCCGCGTATCCAGGTTGAACATACGGTTACCGAACTGGTCACCATGCGCAACCTGGTCCAGGCCCAGATCCGTATTGCGCAGGGGCATAAACTGAGCGATCCGGAAGTCAATATCAAGAGCCAGAAAGATATCGAACTGCGCGGCTATGCGATCCAGAGCCGGATCACCACGGAAGACCCGAAAAATAATTTTGCCCCCGATTTCGGGACAATCAAGGCCTATCGAACAGCGGCGGGCTTCGGGGTGCGCCTCGACGCTGCGGCGGGTTATGCCGGCGCCGTGATTACACCACATTATGATTCACTCCTGGTCAAGATCTCCACCTGGGGCCTGACCTTCGCTGATGCTTCACGCACCATGCACCGCGCTCTGCAGGAGTTCCGGATACGCGGTGTGAAGACAAATATCGGCTTCCTCGAGAAAGTGATCACGCATCCGGTTTTTCTGGAAGGCAGGTGCGACACGTCATTTCTCGACGAGCACCCCGAGGTTTTCCAGTTGCCGGTTAAAAAGGACCGCGCCAACAAAATCCTCAGTCTCATCGGCCATACAACGGTTAACGGCTATCCCGGGATCAAGCCGGAGAAACGCCTGAACTTCAGAGACCTGCGCGAGCCCGAAGTGCCTGAAATTGAATATGGTCAACAGCATCCGCGCGGTACCCGCGACATTCTCCTCGACAAGGGCCCAAAAGGCCTTGCCGACTGGACCCGCAAGAACAAGCGGCTGCTGATTACAGATACGACCTGGCGGGATGCCCACCAGTCGTTGATGGCGACCCGCTTCCGTACTCACGATCTTGACCGCATCGCCGAGGCGACGGCGCATCTGGGCGGAGGGCTCTTCTCCCTGGAGATGTGGGGCGGTGCAACTTACGACGTTTCGATGCGTTTTCTGACCGAGGACCCCTGGGAGCGTCTCGAGCGCCTGCGCAAGAAAGTGCCGAACATCCTCTTCCAGATGTTGCTGCGCGGTTCGAATGCTGTCGGCTATACCAACTACCCCGACAACGTCGTACAGGAATTTACCGTCAAGGCGGCAGAGTCGGGGATTGACGTTTTCCGCATCTTTGACTCCCTGAACTGGACCAAGGGGATGCAGGTCGCCATGGAGGCGGTGAACGAGCGTACCAACTCCGTCTGCGAAGCTGCCATGTGCTATACGGGGGATATCCTTGACCCGAAGCGTGACAAGTATCCGCTGAAATACTACGTCGAACTGGCCAAGGAGCTGGAGAAGATGGGTGCCCACATCCTGGCGATCAAGGATATGGCGGGACTGCTCAAGCCTTTTGCTGCTGAAAAGCTGATCAAGTCACTCAAAGACGAGGTCGGCATCCCGATTCACCTGCATACTCACGATACCTCAAGCAACGGTGGCGCCATGCTGATGATGGCTGCCCAGGCTGGTGTCGATATTGTCGATCTCGCCCTCTCATCGGTGTCCGGCTTGACTGCCCAGCCGAATATGAACGCTCTGCTGGCGGCTCTCGAAGGAACCATCTGGGACCCGCAACTCGACCAGGATGGTCTGCAGAAGCTAGCCAACTACTGGGAAACGGTGCGCACCTACTATGCGCCTTTCGAATCGGAATTGCGCAGCGGTACGGCCCAGGTCTACCACCACGAGATTCCGGGTGGTCAGTACTCCAACTACAAGCCGCAGGTTGAAGGGCTTGGCCTGGGACATCGGTGGGAGGAGTGCAAGGAAATGTACCGGAAAGTCAACGATCTCTTCGGCGATGTGATCAAGGTCACACCGTCATCGAAGATCGTCGGCGACATGGCGATGTTCCTGGTGCAGAACAACCTCGAACCGGAAGATGTCTTCACCAAGGGAGAAGAACTGGCTTTCCCGCAGGGGGTTGTCGATTTCTTCAAGGGGATGATCGGACAGCCGGTGGGTGGCTTCCCGCCCGAACTGCAGAAAATTATTCTGAAAGGCGAGCAGCCGTTGACCTGTCGTCCCGGCGAACTCCTCGAGCCGGTTGATTTCAGTGCAAAGAAAGAGGAATTGCAGACCAAACTCGGTCACAACGTCAGCGACCGCGATGTCCTCTCCGCGGTACTCTACCCTGGCGTCTTCGAGGAGTATGATCGCTTCCGCCAGGAGTACAGTGACACATCATTCCTGCCCACCCCGGTCTTTTTCTACGGTCTTGATGTGGGTGACGAGGTGAGCATTGACATCGAGGCCGGCAAGACCCTGATCATCAAGCTCAACGCGGTCGGCAGGGTTCATGATGACGGGACGCGCAATATCTACTTTGAGCTGAACGGTGAGCCCCGCGTGGTTACGGTCAAAGATCTCTCGGTGGAGACTGATGACGTCAGCCACGAAAAAGCCGATCCAGCGAATACCAAGCATGTCGGTGCTCCGATGCCGGGCAAGATATTCAAAGTCATGGCCGCGGTCGGTGAAAAGGTCTCGGCCGGTGATACCCTGTTGACGACCGAAGCTATGAAGATGGAGACCAACGTCAAGACCAAGGTGGACGGTGTGGTTGCCGAAATCCGCTTCAATGAAGGAGACCAGGTTAACCAGGGCGATTTGTTGATCGTTCTGGAATAGGTCTGAAGTCCATGCCCCGCTTTTGCAAGTGAGTAATGTTATTTTATTTGCTCTCGCTAATATGAAATGGCAAATTGACTGATATAATATCGGGCAGGGGTGAAGATATGGCAATCAGCTGGTTATTGTTGGGCGGACACCAGACGCAAAAACGCGAGGTGATCACAGAGCAGAGCCTGGAAAAACAGGAGATAGTCAAGGAATGTTACTGTCCGAATGGCCATTCGATCCTCACGGACAAGGCCAACTTCCAGGGGAAACCGGGACTGACCCTCAAGTTGAAGTGCAAGACGAGCGAAGGGCTGCTGGTGATCAGCCCCTTTATCGGTGACCGCGATCGTACCTTTATTGATTTTGAGAAAAAGGTTGGTGAAATCGTAGAGATTTGTTGCCCGACCTGTTCGGAGGCGTTTCCGGTCTACAATGTCTGTCCCTGTGGTGCGCACCTGGTTGCTCTCTTTACCTCTCCCAAGCCGCGCTTCTCACAGTGCATAGGTATCT
>JABAOE010003852.1_pt1 | contig 17078 bp, 16 predicted proteins | sample 7062141 | NCBI WGS metagenome assembly JABAOE01 (sample SAMN14538627, study PRJNA623070) | marine sediment metagenome | biome: marine biome [ENVO:00000428]; feature: marine pelagic biome [ENVO:01000023]; material: deep marine sediment [ENVO:00002113] | place: India: Gulf of Khambhat ... | reverse complement strand
CATCGCAAGATCGCCATGGTGCACGGGGAGTGCGACTCGACACAGGCCTGCACCTTCTGCGGCGCCACTTGCCTCGTCGACTACTGAGTCGGTAGACCCGGTTACAGGAGGTCGACGCCGCGCAGGTTCTGAAACACGAGCGCGGCCATGCCCAACCCTCCCGCCAGCGCCGCGGCCGCCAAACCAATCCTCCTCAGACTCCACCTCTGGATGGCTATGGGCGGGCACTCAGGTGCCAGATCGCGAAGCTCCGCCAGCAGATCTTCACCCGCTACCACGCGCTCTCGCAGCATCGCACGCAGCTGTGACGGGATCGTCAACCCTCGTGTTGCGGCAAAGGCCTCGGCGATGTCGCGCTCCGAGAATTGGCGCAGCGCACGCGAGTACACCGTTTTCGCATCGCTGCCCAGAGCCAGCAGCAGCATCATGTTGGCCAAGTCGACTGCCATGCGCCACGCACTCGGCCTGATCTCGCCGAAGGCGACGTCGATGAGCCGCACCCGGCCTTCGTGTACCAACACGTTTGCCGGCTTGATGTCGCGATGGGCCAGGCCGGCGCCCCAGAGCTTGGCCACGACTCCCAGGGCGTCGTCGATGATCGCCTCGGTCAGCTCGACACCGTCGATCTCGTGAGCCCCGGCAAAGAACTCGGTGGCTACCAGGTACTCCCGGCCCGGAACCAGCTGCACCACGCCCAGGGGCCGCGGCGAGGGGATACCTGCCGAGTGCATCACTCGGAGCATGTAGTCCTCGTATTCGACCAGGCGACGCACCGAGGTGAACGGGCGCTCGTCTTCGAGCCTGCCGTAGAGGATCGCCCTGCCCAGCTTGTACCAGCGGTCGGAGCGCAGGTGGCTGGTGGCGTAGAGCTTGGCGAACACCTCGCCGGAGAATCGGCCCTCCAGCGCTATCCGCAGTGGTGTCGAGCCGGCCGATCCGGCGAGTCCGAAAGGAGAGACCTCCAAGACTTCGCATTGGACCACATCGCACCCCAGCTGGGCGCGCAGCGCATGGCGCATGATGGTCGCCGTCTCTCCACTCTGATCCAGGAGTTGCGCCTCGAGCGCCTCCCTGATGCGGAGGGCCCGGACGCCCCCGACGTCGAGGTGAGCCTTGTTTCCCATGGAGTAGGTGATGGGAAACGATTCCTCCGGAGCCAGCAGCCGAAACACGGCGATGGCAACCGTCGCCGCGACCACCGCGGCGAACAGGGAATCGGTGAGGTGATCGACTCCGAGGACGATTCGGGCCGCCGCCAGCGCACCAACAGCGGCCGCCGAGGCGACAAACAACCAAGTGCGCCCGCGACCGCGAGGTGCCAGCGAGTAGCCCAGCGCCACGAGGGTCACGGTGAGACCGGCGACCGGAACGGCCGGATGGGCGAAGCCTTCCCAGCGGCCGATGATCTCGGCGACGTCGGGGCGGGGACGCTCCAGGACGGCGGCGACTCGCTCCAGCGACCACTGCACGAGAACGGACGCGCCCAAAACCAGGAAGAGCTGGCGCCAGCGCCTATACAGAGCCAGCACCGCCACACCCGCCCACAGCACCGAGCGCATCACAACCCCCGAGCCCAGCCAGTGGACTGCGCGGGACACGTCCACCAACCAGTCGGAGCGCCACTCCTCGGCGGCGCGGGTCAGCCCACGATCGACACCAAACCACCAGCCACCGCCGTCGTCACCGGCCGATGCCCACAGTGCCAGGATCAATGCGCTGGCGATAAGCCAGCCGAGCAAGTCGAGCGACAGGCCGGGACGCAGCGATGTGGGGTCCCCGGAGGGACGGCGGCGCCCCAGCGCCATCGTCCGGGTCCCGATGCCGATACGGCGTTCCTCGCCGACCGTTCCCAGAAGGTCGTCCATCATCCAAGGATCAACGGCGCCGACGTACCGGTGGATTCCCAGCACTCTTATGCTGTCGGACTCGATGGCCGTCCTTCGCCAGCCTGCCAAGCCTCACCGTGCCCTGTTCGCGTCTGCAGTCGCCGCCGGGCTGATGATGCTCGTCGTCTCCTGGCTCATGGCGACGGACGACACGATTCCGCGCTGGGAAGAATCGCTGCTCCGTGCCGTCAACGAGCTCCCCGGCTGGATCGAGGGTCCTGGGTGGATCGTGATGCAGCTCGGCTCGGTGATCGCGATACCGGTGGCCACCGGCGCCTGCATCGTGCTGTGGCGCGACTACCGGTTTGCGGCGAGAGTCGCTGCGGCCGGAGTGATCGCCTGGCTCATCACGAGAGGAATAAAGGCGATAGTGGCGCGCGACCGCCCCGATGCATTCTTCGACGATCTGACTTTGCGCTCCGGGGCCGACGGATCGGGCTTCTCCTCAGGCCACGCCGCCGTTGCCTTCGCTCTGGCGACTGTGATCGCAACGGGACTAACCCGCAGGTGGCGTTGGCTCCCCTGGACCATCGCCGGCCTGGCCGGCTTCATGCGCGTCTACACGGCCGTGCATTTCCCGCTCGATGTTCTCGGCGGCTGGGGCCTGGGGCTCGCCGTAGGAGGCGCCATCGATCTGATCGCGTCGCGCCGCCGTCGGTCGCCCGACTGACGAGAAGGGACGAGGACCGAGGGCAGCCAATGTCGGTACCGTCGGCGGGCAGTTCGCCAAATCCGGCCATCCACCGCGACGAGCCCTGACTTGCCCGGATCGCTTTCTTCTCGGAGGTGTCGGTCTACGCAGGCCGAGGGCGCTCCTGTGCGGCAAAACTGACCACGACTCGCGCTGAGGGATCCGGTTCTTGATCGAGGACGACCTCAATGGAACAGTCGCGCAGCACAACCGCAGTGCCGCTGCGACGCAGCGATTCGGCGCCCTCTCCCGCCGCAGCCACGACCTCGGCGATCATCTCTCTGAGATCCGCGGACACGCCACCTCCTCATCCGTGGTGGCCGCATCCTCCTCGAGGGCTGTCTCCGTAGTATCGCAATGACCGCGACAGTCGCCCCCTCCCCTCCGCTCACGGCGTCGCCGGAATTGGCAGCAACAGGAAGGCCGGCGGCTACTCCTGTTCGAGTGCGTCCGCGTACGGATCGCGACGACGTGGCGTCAGCAGGGCCCCCACCGCCGCCAGGACGGGAAGCACGAGGGCTTGGCCGCTCGACGCCATCGCCTTTACCAACGCCTCGGCGACTACGAACGGAGCGGCGACTGCGTCGGTCAGAGGCGGCGGAAGTGCCGGACTCAGCACCTGTACCACGCGACTCGACAGAGGACCCGGGGCCGGTACGACCGGATCCGGGAAGTCGGCTCCCGAAGCTGCATCACCGGCCTCGAACATGGCTACGGCGGCGCCGACGTGGGCAGGCAGCGTCTCGGGGTCGAGCGCGCCCAGCCCGCCCTGGGTGGGAACGACACTGGATGGAACCAGCACCGGTGGGCCTTCGCCCACGAGGATCGGGGGCTCGGAAACGGGTGCCGCCGGCGACAAGTCTGGCGCAGGGCCCTGCGGCTCGGGGTCCGGACCAGGAGCGATCGGGTTGGGCGTGACGCCGGGCGCCGTGGTTGGTTCGGTGACGGCCCCCGGGTCGGTGCTGCTTGCCGGATCCGTCCCGCCCCCTGGGTCCGTGCTGCCGCCGGGTTCCGTGGGGTCACCCGGGGAAGAGGGTTCTTCTTTGTTCTGCCCCGGCGCCGCGCCGCTGTTGCCGGGCGGTTCTTCCTTGTTCTGCCCCGGCGCCGCGTCGCCATTGCCCGGCGGCTCCTCCTTCCCCTTCTCCTTCTCCGCGGAAGACTCGAGCTTGGCCAGCTTGGCCATCTCCTTTTCTTCTGCGGTGGCGCCGGCCTGCGGGTACGCCGCTGGTGAGAGAGCTTGGGCTGATATGGGCAAGAGTGTGAGCGCGGCTACGACCACCAGCGTCGCAGCCCGCCCCACCCGGTGTCTCGTCCCGGCCATCTCTTCTGTAATCGGACCCCGGGAGCCCGCATCTCAAGAACCAAGCCAAGGTCTCCGAAGTATCTAGTCAGATGGAGTCCTCGAAGAAGCGTTGGCGCAGCTCCGGCCGCGCCATGGCGAGCGGCGCCGCCGTGGCTCTGGCCGGCCTTCTCGCCGCGCTCGCCCTCGTCTCCACCAACGCCACAGGAGTGACCGACGTGGCCGACGACGCCGCCCTGCTGCAGCAGGTCGAATCGGCCCTGGGAGGGGCGGCCGCCGCGCAGAACGCCGTGGGCCAGGCCCTACTCCTCACCGGATCCAGTGACGATGCCGCATTGGGAGGGGCGGCCGTGGCCGAAGCCCAATCTGTTCTCGCCTCGCTGGCGCAGCGGGTGGACACCGTTTCGGCCGTCGCCGATGATCCCTCTCCGCTCGACGACGCCCTCGCCGCCTCCCTCGCCGACGCCGCTGGCGTTCTCGAGGCACTGGATGCCGGAGACCTCGATGCGGCAGGCGAGCTGGCCACGGGTCAGTCCGCATCCTCGTTCCAAAAACTGGTCGGTCTTTTGGTGACGATGCGCGCCGACCTGGCGGCCGCAATATCTCACGCGGCGGCAGAATCGGGGACGGTCGCGACCGCCAGCCGCTTCATGGTCGCCTTCTTCGTCCCCTCGGTGGCGATCCTGGTCGTGTTCTTCGCCGCGAAGAGACGGCGCAAGCGAGAACGGCTCTCGATCGCCCTCGAGCACGAGCGGGCCGTCAACGCCTCCAAGGACCAGCTCATCGCCAATCTCTCTCACGAGCTGCGCACTCCACTTACCGGCATCTACACATCAGCACTGGCCATGGAGGACATGGAGTACTCAGATCCCGATCTGAGCCGCGAGCTCAACACGATGATCATCAACCAGTCCGCCGATCTCACCCGCATGGTCGAGGACCTGCTGGTGTCGGCTCAGGCCGACGCCGGCCGCCTCCGCTTCGACCTGACCCCCACCCCTGTCGACGAGCTCGCCGCGGGACTCGCCGCAGAGTTCGAGAGGACGGGAGCCACCGTCGACCTGCGCGTCGATGCCGGCCACGCTCTCGCCGATCCGGGACGGCTCCGCCAACTGATGCGCAATTTGATTTCCAACGCGGTGCGCCACGGTGGCAACCGCGTCGGCATCAGGGGACGGATCGCCGGCGCGCAGTACGTGGTGCAGATCATCGACGACGGCCCCGGGCTGGCCCCCGAGTTGGAGGAGAGGCTGTTCGAGCGCTTTGTGCACCGCGGCGACGCCCCGTTGATAACGGGCAGCGTCGGCCTCGGCCTGGCCATAACCAAGGTCCTTGCCGACGGGATGGACGGCGCGATCTCCTACAGCCGCGAGGGTGATCTGACGGTGTTCGAGGTCACGTTGCAGCGGGCAGTCGATCCCGGTGCGACGATGCCGCCCGATCCGACACCCGTCGAGGACCCACAGCTCCTCGACGACGAGCAGAAGCGGTCGATCGCCTGAGTCAATCGAAGGCGGCGCCCACGCTCTCCTGATGGCGGGCGGACATCGCCATCGCCTCGTGAAGAAGTCGGTCTATGAGGTCGTTGAGGGAGATGCCCTGCGCTCGGGCCCTGCTGCGCATGACCCGCACCAGGCCGTGGGGCAGCTGCGTGATCAGGCGTTCCCGGCTGGCGAACTCAGCGGGTGATACGGGCCGGCCCCAATCGGGCAGTTCGTACATGACCTCCGCCTCTCGAATCACAATCATGTGATTCGCACCCGTAGACGCTACCGCCGCAGCCTCCCCCGACCAAGGATTTTCGCGCTCTACGCGCGACCACAGCCACGATGAGTGCTGCGGGGGCAGTCGGAGGAGTCAGCTCGTCGGGGCCAGGTCCATCACGCCTTCGGCGAACACCGAGCCGTCCTGATTGTGGATCGTGTAGGCCATCTGCCACCCGCCCGGGTCGGGCGCGCCGGTCACGACCATCGTGAGGCCGCCCAAACCGGGCACGGCGTGCGCAGTCATAGTCACGGTGCCGTCTTCGCCGACCTCGATCGTGGAATCGCCGAAGAGCCCGTCTGAGGCAGAAAGCGGCGGTGTCCCCGACAAATCCAGCTCAATGACGACCGGATCGGGGTCGGACCCACCGAACACAAACCCGCCCAGATCGAGCGTCAGGCTGGCCGACTCGGCGGCGGCGTCGACAGCGACAGTGGCCTCCACGGATCCCGACGAGCCAAAGGTGGTGTTGTTCCACTGACCCGACCAGTCGCCGATGAATTCGAGGGCAGCCTCGACCAGAGGGTTCTCCACAGGCCGGGTCGTCGTCGTGGCCACGACCGTCGTGGAAGTGGTTGCGGCCACCGTCGTCGTCGTGGGTGGAGCCAAGGTGGCGGTGGTCGGCTCGGGCAGGGTCTCTGTTTCTCCCGAGGAATCGTCGCCACAACCGGCGGCGACCAGCACGAGGGCGAACAAGAGCGGGGCGCCGTGTCGCATGTTCACTCCATTGGCAGGGAGCGGAACCGTAGCGGCCTCGGCGGACCTCGGCTCTCGAGTCAGGCGACCTCGAAGAGGCCGGCAGCACCCATGCCGCCGCCAATGCACATAGTCGACACCACGTACTTGGCTCCGCGACGCTTCCCTTCGAGCAGGGCGTGGCCCACCATTCGGCTCCCCGTCATACCGTAGGGGTGGCCGATTGAGATCGAGCCGCCGTTCACATTGAGGATCTCGTCGGAGATCCCGAGGCGGTCCCGGCAATACACGACTTGGACGGCAAAGGCCTCGTTCAGCTCCCACAAATCGATGTCGTCGATCCCCAGCCCGAACCGGTCCAGAAGCCGGGGAACCGCGAACACCGGGCCGATGCCCATCTCGTCTGGAGAGCATCCGGCCACGGCCATGCCGCGGTAGTAACCCAGCGGCTCCGCGCCGCGTTTCTCCGCCAATGCCGCCTCCATAACGACGCACGCCGACGCCCCGTCGGAGAGCTGGCTGGCGTTACCGGCTGTGATGGTTCCCCCGTCGAACACCGGCTTGAGACCGGCGAGCCCCTCCGCCGTCGTCTCAGGTCGATTCCCCTCGTCCTTGCCCAGAGTTACCTCTTCACGAGCCTCTTCGCCCGTCTCTTTGTCCCTTACGACCTTGGTCGTCGCCACGGCGATGACCTCGTCTTTGAACAGGTGGGCGTCCTGCGCGGCGGCGGTGCGCGTCTCGCTCAACAGCGCATACTCGTCCTGAGTATCCCGCGACACGTCGTAGCGCTCGGCGACGACCTCTGCCGTCTGCAGCATCGGCATGTACATGTTCGGCTGTATCTCCAGCAGTGCCGGGTCCATGGCTCGGTGGCGGTTCATGTTCTCGTTCTGGACGAGGCTTATCGACTCCACTCCGCCGGCGAGGACGATCGGCATGTTGTCGTGCATCACCTGCTTTGCCGCCGTGGCGATCGCCATCATCCCCGAGGAGCACTGCCGGTCCATCGTCATCCCGGCGACGGTGTCGGGCAGCCCGGAGCGAAGCGCGATCTGGCGGGCCGTGTTGTACCCGGTGGTCCCCTGGGTCAGGGCATTGCCCATCACCACGTCTTCGACTTCCCCCGGCTCGACGGAGGCGCGCTCCAGGGCGGCCCGCACTGCGTGCGAGGCGAGACTGGGCCCCTCGAGATCGTTGAACGCCCCCCGATAGGCCTTTCCGATCGGGGTACGCGCCGTTGAGACGATCACCGCTTCGCGCATCGCACGTCCTTCCTCGTGTCGCCCACGAGAATACGGCACGCGGCACCCGACCTTCCCGAATGTCCGGATGCGGACAGTCTTTCGCGCCGGGAGACCCCGGCAACACGGCCGTCTTCGGATCGCCGTCGGTGCCAAGGGACGGGCCCACACAGGGAGCCTGAATAGAGTTGGGACGTGCGCCGTACCCCCATCTCGCTCCTCGTTGCAGTTCTTGCTCTCATTGGGGCGGCCTGCACGGCAGCCGCCGCGCCGACCTCCACGGCGGCCCCCACGACCACCGCGGCGCCGCCTCCCACTCAGCCGGAAGGACGCGTGATCCTCAGCGCCAATGGGCCGGCCTTCATCCACGAGGGCGACCGCGGACCGTATGTGGCTGCACTCCAGCACTACCTGGTCTGCACCGGTCACGGACAGCCCAGCCAGGAAGGAGGCTCTGTGAGCATCGATGGCGTCTTCGGGCCCATCACCGCCGATGCCGTCGCCTTCTATCAGGCCGAACTGCGCCGCATTCCCACCGGCGAACCCGACGAGGAGACGTTTGCCTCGCTGGCTCGGGACTGCCGCGAACCGCAATCGGTCGCGTTCGAGATCGGGACCACCTCCACTGAGGTCGCCGGCAATGTCGCCGCGGGCGACGAAGAGGTGTTCGTGATGCTGGGAAGGGCGGGCCAGGTCCTCAGTATCAGGCCCACCGAGGGTCTCGTCACGGTGACCGCCGTCGGAGCCGACGGCACGATCGTCGATGGCGAGTCCCCCGAAGGTCCGTTCGAGGCCGAACTGACCACAGATCAGGAGTACCGCATTCGAGTCGCCGCCGAGGCCACGACTTCGTTTCGCATGACGCTCTCCACGCGATCGCCGAACGTCATCGCTTCCGACTTCGGACCAATGGTCCTCGCCCCAGACGGCCTCGGCATCGCCGACATCGGCGACGACCCGGACAACACGATGGCGGTAATCGCACTGGTCTTGGGACCGCCCTTCGTCGACACGGATTGGCAGTCGGGTGTCCCCGGCTGCACGGGCACCAACCGCCACCTGACTTGGATCATCCAGGCCGGAGACGACGGCGAGAACCATCCCGCGGTGCTCACCGTGGACTTTGCCGACCTGGGCGGCACGCCCTTCTTCGCGCAGTATGCATATCGGTCGTTCGACCTGACCGTCCTCGACCCGATCGCCCAAGGTCTGACCACCGCGGAGGGCATCACGCTCGGGTCGAGCCTGGAAGAGTTCGAAGAGGCCTACGGCAGCGCTGACTTCTTCGACGAGCTGCGCGGACTCACGACCTTCGAGGAGCGGATGCTCGCCGGCTTTGTGATCGGCGACGATCCCGCCGATCGACAGGCCTGGTACGTGGGAGCCGGGGACGACGGCTGCGAAGACTTCGGATAGCGGTTGCTCCTACGCTGAGCCGCGATGTACGAGCTGCTCGACCACGACGAACTCACCGCCCCGGCTCTCATTGCAGCCTTCGACGGCTGGGTGAGCGCCGGAGCCGCCGGCACGGCCACCGCGCACCACATCGCGGGTGAGGGGGCGGTGGTCGCCCGGTTTTCCTCCGACGACCTCTACGACTACCGCGTCAACCGGCCGACGCTCGAATTCGTGGACGGCATTGCCACAGATGTCGTCTGGCCCCGGGCAGTGATGCGACACCGCCACATCGATGGCCGCGACCTCTTGATCCTCACCGGGCCGGAACCCAACTGGAAGTGGGGAGCATTCGGCGCGGCGGTGGCCGAGCTGGCCTCTGAGCTGGGGGTCGTGCAGCATGTCTCCCTGGGCGGGATCCCTTGGGCGGCGCCGCACACGCGGCCCACGATCGTCGTAACCACCTCTTCCCGAGCTGATCTTCTCGGTGAGGACGCCAACTATCCGGAGGGACTGCTGCGCGTTCCGGCCTCCGTCGTGAGCGTCGTGGCGCACATCCTCGCCGACAATGGGATCCCCACCGTCGGGCTGTGGGCCCGAGTGCCCCACTACGTCGCGGGGGTCTACCACCCCGCTGTGGTGACGCTCGTGGAGCGGCTGTCGCGCCACCTCGGGGTTCGGATCCCCCTGGGCTCCCTCGTCGACGACGCCGCCGAGCAGCGGAGCAGCCTCGACTCGGCGGTCCTCGAGCAGGAAGGCGTCGGCGACGTCGTGAATCAACTCGAATCCCTGTACGACGCTCAGGGGGAGGTCGCCTCTGGAGAGGAGATCGCCGCCGAGATCGAGCGCTTCCTCAGCGAGACCGCCGGGGACGAGGAGTGACGCGTCACGGCAAGTCGCCGTATGGTGGGCACATGTTCGAGGTACGCGCCTACGACTGCCCGAGGTGCACCACCGGAAACGGTGTGGACGCCGACGCGGTATCCGCAAACGAGATGGCCGGCGCCGAGACATGGGGCGTGTGCTGGTCGTGCGGCGGGGGCTTCAGCCTTACGGAGGAGCAGCGTCGAGCTGTCGGCGTCCGCGGCATGCTGCAGGCAGTGCGCAGCCCAGTGGCGTCCAATATCTCCTTTTCGATGTGGCACCCCATCGCGCGACGCGGTAGCGAGCCGCAGAGGCAGTCTTCGGTCCGGTGACGCGGCCGGCCGCGCTGCTGGCGCTCGCGGTCGCCATCACCTTGATCGGTGCCCCGGCCGATGCAGGGGAGACGCCACCCCGAGCATTCACGCTGGCCGCGGCCGGTGACGTTCTCGTGCACGAGAGGCTGGCCCAGCTCGCGGCGAGGATCAGTCCGGACCCCGGCGATTGGGAGTTTGCTCCCATGCTCACCCCGGTCGAGCCTTGGGTGGCGACCGCCGATTTCGCCATTTGTCATCTCGAAGGGGTCCTCAGCGATACCGACGAGGGCCTCTCCTATTTCCCCCGCTTCATCGTCCCCAACCAGGTCGCCGACGGGATCGCCGCCGCCGGGTGGGACGCCTGCTCGGTGGCGGGCAACCATTCCCTTGACGGAGGTCTGGCGGGGATCACCGCAACGCTCGACGAGCTGGACAAGCGCGGCATCGGCCACACCGGCACAGCGCGAGCCCCCACCGAGCGCTCCCCGGCCCTGTACGAGGCGAACGGCGTCACGATCGCCCATCTGTCCTTCTCCGAGCACTTCAACGGACTGCAGCTTCCCGCCGGCCAACGGTGGGCGGCCAACGAGCTCGTCGTCGCTCGTGTCCTCGCCGACGCCAGGTGGGCGCGCCGTCGCGGCGCCGAGTTCGTGGTGGTGTCTCTGCACTGGGGCAGGGAGAACGCTGTCAATCCGACGGACTACCAGCTGGAAACGGCCGAGCGGCTGCTGACCGATCCCGCGGTGGACCTCATCCTGGGTCACCACGCCCACGTCGTGCAGCCGATCGGGATGGTCGGCGACAAGTACGTGGTGTATGGGATGGGCAACCACATCTCGAACCAGAATCCGCGGTGGGGGCCCGAGTACTACGGCACCAACGACGGATTACTGGTGCTGGCTGACGTGATCGAAGGCGATTCCGGATTCACCGTCTCCCGACTCACGATCGTGCCCACCTGGGTACGGCTCGACGATCTCACGGTCTTTGCCGCCCAAGACGCCATTCGAGTCGGCGCCGGGCCGGAGAGAACGCTTCGAGCGTCGATCGCCCGCACGACGGAGCGAGCCACCAGGCTCGAGGCACCGGGCATCGTCCTCGCTCCCGATCCCTTCCCCGCAGTCTCCTGTGCGGGGAAGCGCGCCACTCTGCTCGGAACCGAAGGCGCCGACACGCTGCTGGGGACATCCGACGACGACGTGATCGTCGGCCGCGGCGGGAACGACCTGATCTTGGCCCGCGGCGGGGACGACGTCGTATGCGCCGGCGCCGGCGACGATCGCGTCGTTGCCGGGCCCGGAAGTGATGCGATCTCGGGCGGTCCCGGCGCCGACGCGCTCACAGGTGATGGCCTCTTCGACCTGCTGGTGGGGGGCACGGGGCGCGACTTCTGCCGGGGCGGGGCCGTCGTGTTCGGGTGTGAGAGGCCTTGAAGGCCAAAAAGAACGCAACAACGGACCGAATGCGATCGGCAGCCCTTCCCGGCTCGGTCCAGCGTTGTTCACACTCATACGAAGGGTCGCCCGGCCCTGCCCTGGGCGGCGTCCCATCGCGATACTTCTGATCAGGAACCTCTCATCGAGGCTCCGGTCTGCAGCGGAGGCGTGACTTGGGACGAGCTCCATCGGCAGTGCTGGCTCTGGCGGTGCTGCTGCTCGCGTCGTGCGGAAGCGGCACGACCCGGATCACCTTTGAACCGGCCACGACGGTCCCTGACGATGCCGGGGCTGCCACGACGACGCTTCCTGCTGATCCAGCCCCCGAGACCACGCTGGCGGCCGTCACAACAACCGCCGCGGCGCCCACCACGGTCGCACCGACAACGACCTCGGCCACGATCTCGACGACCACAACTACTGCCACCACTCAGCCACCGCCGCCGCTGGCCGACGGGTTCTACAACGCGCTCGTTTTCTTCGTCGACCTGGGCGAGGCAACTATCTCGATCGACCCCGTGGAGTGGACTTGGACGGGACCGGCCGACACTGAGGGATACTGGACCAACGATGACCCGACACCAGTCCTGCTTCCTTTGGCTTCGGGAGTCGTCTTCACCGCGTGTCCGGAGGACATGTCAGGGCCCTTTCCTCCAATGCTGCACTGCCAGCCCGGCGAGCACGTCGTGCACCCGATCGACAAGCTGGCGCTGTGGGTGCACAACGGCGTCACCATCGGCCAGAACGATCGCTTTCTCGCCGACATACCGGGACACAACGGGCAGCACTGGGTGATATGGGTCGCTTCCGGAGAGGTCACCGCCGTGGACCCGGTCTGGTGGCCGTGAGATAGAGGGGTTAGTCGACCGTTAGCTCGTATATCGCAACATTCCCTCCGGCCGTGATCTTCTCCCGGACGATGCCAAGTCCCGCGCTCTCCGCGACCCTTGGCACCCCGCCCGATGCCTTGAAGCTGCGATAGCCCGAGTAGTGGCCGCCGAGTCGCTCGATGATCGCATTGACGACGCGCAGCGTCGGTCCCCGCCAGCCGCGCAGCGACCCGAAGCGGAAGTCGACGACCAGCATGTGGCCCTGCCGCTTGGCGACCCGACACATTTCGGCCACGAAGGCCGCTCGCATCTCGGCCGGAACCTCGTGGAGCACCATGGTGGTCGCCACCAGGTCGAACCGGTCGTCGTCAAAGGGCAGAGTGCTGCCGTCGGTGAGGTGCAGCTCGGCGCGATCACCGAGACGGGCCTCCGCCTTGGCCAACATGGCTGGCGACACGTCGACACCGACGCAGCTGCAACCGGCCTCCAGGTACGGCACCAGCCCATTGCCGGTGCCGCAGCCCACGTCGAGCACCTCCCAGGAGGGCTGCGGAGGTAGGACCTCGAGGGCGACACGGCGCAGCCCTCTCTGCAGCGGGTCGACCAGCCTGTCGTAGGAACCGGCGATGCGCTGGTACGCGTCGCTGTTGCTCAGGGCTGAGACCTCGCCGCGCTCGGGCCCGCGCCGGCCAGCCCTCGCTGGGGAACTACGGAGCCGCGCCGCATCCACCACGTGGCCAGCACCAGCCAGACGACGAGCAGCACCGCCGCCGGACGGAACAGGCCCATCTCGGAGAGGGTCGTCCACTGCTCCTCGGCGAGCGTCACTGCAATGCTGGCCAGCGCGAGGAGGCTTCCCAGCCATGCCAACAGGGGGAACCACATCGGGAAGCGGCCGTCGGCGCGCGCCGCCAGCCCGAGCACCACCGGAAACACCACAAACAGTGAAAGAACCCAGGCGGTCAGCGTCGCCGCATGGATGCGCAAGAGCAGGTCGGCCGCCACCGTCACCGCCTCGCTGCCGCCACCCGACGCAAAGGTGTTGGAGAACGCAAGAAAGGTGGTCGTATCGGTGGCAACGAGGTGAACGACGCCGATCGTCACCCCCGTGACGGCAATGTACACCGCCCATTGGCCGAGCAGACGGGCACGCGTCCCGGCCAATCCCTTGGCCCACGCGGCAATGATGACGGGCAGTACCAGCAGGACCACCGCGGCGACGACGTGGATGACCACCCAGAAGCCGTCCACGTGCTCGAGGAACTCACCGCCGTCGGAGTAGAGCTCGGTGGTACCCGGAGGATGCACCCCGAGAACCACCGCCACGGCGATGACCGCCCAGAATCCGATGTTTCCGGCGGAGCGGACTCCGTCAGCATCAACGCTCAGGTCCGTGCCGGTATCCCCCATTGGACGTCCTCGTCAGGCTGGCGCGGAGCCTACAGATCGAAAGGTGGATCGAGGTCCCCGACCGCTCCTTCCTCGGCATCCCGAGCGGACATCTGGCCGCCGCGAGCGGAGTTGCTCTGGCCTCCTGAGATTCATTCTCGCTGTGGCAGCGAGACCCGCCCCTGGTGCACCAAGGAGTGGTGGCGGGAGCAGAGCAGGACGAGGTTGTCCAAGCTGGTCGGTCCCCCGTCGGCCCAATGTCTGACGTGATGCGCGTCGCACCATCGCCGGGGTGCGGTGCAACCCTCGATGACGCAGCCTCCATCGCGCGCCGCCAAGGCCTTCCGAACCCCGGTAGGCACCACACGGGTGGCGCGACCAATGTCGAGGATCTGCGACTCGCCTCGAGTGATGATCCGGGTGACCTCGGCGTCGCAGGCGAGGAGTCGGGCCGCCTGAGGGGTGATGACGCCGGTGTCGTCGAGTTCACAGGGGCGGCCGGCGCGGCCCTCGAGGGATTCGAGTGCGACGTGGGCCATGATGTGAGGACGCTCTCTGCGGCGAGAGGGGGCGTCCCCGCGATCCAGATGGTCCCGGCATAGGTCGACGAGAGCATCGGCGCGCCGCTGCGCAGGGGTGCGCTCGTCGTCGGGATCGAGGTTGCCCGGATCGGTGAGAGTGTTCAGCGCGGTCATGACCACCTGGCCCGACACCGGATCGAGCCTGCCGTCGACATGCACCATGTCGCCGACCACAGAGGCGAACAAGCGGCGTTGATCGCGTACGGCGGCGGCATCGGATTCGGCTGCCTCCAGCGAGGCCTGCTGACGCCAGTACTCGACGGCCCGGCCGGCGTCACGCGCCGACAGACCGATGAGCGAACCGACCAGTGTCTCTTCGTGCTCGGCGAACAGTCGGGGATTGGCTTCCCGCGCCGACACCAGCAGCCGGGCTCGGGCCAGGTCGAGATCGCCGGATTCCAGCGCAGCCTGCGTGTGAGGCATCTCGGCCACCGCGGCGGCGACCCGGACCATTCCCCGGGCCACTCCCGCCGACACACCGAGCCGGTCCATCAGCAGCGACGTCAACGATCGGTACCCGAGATCTTCGTGTATCCCGCGGCGGATCATCTCGGCGATCAGGGCGGTGCACTCCGCCTCCAACGACGCCACCCGGCGCCGGCGCTCGACCAGCCGTCCCACCAGGTCCTCGGAGAACATCGGGAACCCGTCGAGGCTCATCACAGCGGCCATCAAGACAAGGTACGACGCTGGTGTGACAGAACCGGACATGAGAAGAGGGGCCCGGGGAGGTCAGGAGCCCCTCGGGACCCCTGCAGAAACCTTCCCAGCCTGGTCTTCCAACTCACCGTCCTGGGCAGCCGCCAGACCCTGGAGGGCGCTTAGGACTCGCCACCCGCGTCCTCTTGACCACCGAAGCACCCGGCGGCATCGATTAGCCCAGCGGTGAAGCCCAAGGCACGCTCGTACCGTCCCGGCTGGTCCGACCAATCGTGCGGGACGGGCGGGTTCGCGTTGGAGCTGTAGCTCACGTTGAAGACCACACCTCCGCAGGTGTACAGCATTTGGATCGCGTCTCCTGAATCCCGGACCATCACATCGACCGGGTCGACGAACTCAGTGCCGGTCGCGCCCACTGCGAACGCCAAGCCGACTGGGTCGTGTCGCTCCTCCACGTAGCCGACGAGCTGCCCAGCAATCTCATCGTCCAGGTCGAAGGTCACCGAGGAAGCGCCGCCGTTGTAGTCGGGGATGGTCACCCGGTCCGCTCCAGCTTCGGTGACGATGCCCTGTAGCCATCCATCATTGAGCGCCTCTCGGTAATCGCCGCCTCCTGCGCGGGGTTCGACGATGCCAGGGTTGAGCAGCAGCGTTGAGGCGAGCACATCGGCCAGAGCGCCATTGGGGAGATCCACCGGGGCCTCCACCCAGATTCCCGCCTCCGAGGAGGACTCGGGGAAGCCGACCGCCACAATACGGCGGTTGCCCTCGGTCCAAGTCGCACCGGTTTCCGACCCAACAGGGACGGAGATCGCGCCGTCTGGAGGATCAAGACCGCCCCCGGCGTGCGCCAGGTGGATGAGGAGGTAGTCGGATTCACTCGTGCAGTAGCCGGCGACCTCCAACTCCCCACTCGGATCAACGCCCGCGTACCGCTCCAGTTCACCTGCGAAGAAGGGGGGTAGCAGGCACAGGCCGTATCCCTCGGGTAAGCCCTCAGGGCTCGCAAGTCTGCTCCCTCGGTGGTGATCAACGTCAAACGGCAGCCGCACCAAGCTCGCCCCAAGCCACTCCCCGAGCAAATGGACATCCTCGCCGCGGCCATCGAACAGACCGGGGGCTTCCAGCACGGTGAAATTGCCTCCGATGAGGCCCCAAAGGCGGGCTTCTGGATCAACGGAAACGTTGAACCCATGCCACGAGGCGGTCCGCGACTGGTGGTAGTACTCGCCGATCACTTCCGGAGGGACCGAGTCCGTCGACTCTGATGTCGCCGCCGCGGTGGCGATCAAGCCGCCCGAGGCCCCTTGCATCGACCATCCGTACACCTGCCCTCTGCGACCCGCCACCAGACATGCCCCCTCGACGTCAGACTCAGAGAACAGACTGAGAGCCCCAATCCTGGGCATGGCGACCACACCGGCCACCTCAGCGGCACCCACCGCCTCGTAGGAGGCAGCAGCCGCATCGGGGAACTCCCGGGCAATGAAGGCCGCCAGTTCCTCCGAACCCTCCTGACAAGCAGGGAGCCCAGAAACAGGATCCAGAACCGGCGAAGGCCAACCTGAGGCAGGCACCAGAGCAGGGGCAGTCGGCTCCGGCCCGCTATCCGCCACCGTTGCCACCGTCGTCGAGGGGCTCTCCCCACCGCCGGCCATCCAGAACCCCATTGCCCCCAGCCCCACCGTCACCACGAACGCCACACCCGCGACCACAGCACCCGGCACCCGCCGACTCGGTCCCCTCGGCGCCGCAGGCGCCTCGCTACGTCTCGTACGGCTCCGACCGGGCCGGGTCGGTCGCTCGAGAGCATCACCCTCCGCTGAGCCATCGAGGCGATCCAGGATTGCGGAGAACAGCGCATCGGGGCCGCGACGGGCACCTCGCCCCGCCAGTTGCTCCATCGCCTCGCGGTAGCGAGTCACCAGGGTCCCTCCTCCCCGCCCAACGCCACCGCCATCCGGCGCCTCGCCCGAGACACGATCGTGCGGGCCGTCGACTCGCTCACCTCCAAAGCCGCCGCAACCCGCT
>JABAOE010000049.1_pt1 | contig 17087 bp, 25 predicted proteins | sample 7062141 | NCBI WGS metagenome assembly JABAOE01 (sample SAMN14538627, study PRJNA623070) | marine sediment metagenome | biome: marine biome [ENVO:00000428]; feature: marine pelagic biome [ENVO:01000023]; material: deep marine sediment [ENVO:00002113] | place: India: Gulf of Khambhat ... | reverse complement strand
GCTTTGGAATTTACTTGTAAAAATGCATGTAATTTTTCATCCACTTGGTTTATTCTATCGATAGTAGCAGAAACAAAATCTTCTGCAGAAATATTTCCATTTTTTACTTCTTCAACAAAGTCTAAGGCGGAAATTTTAAGATTCAATTAAACCATCTTGGGGGCTCGAACAAAGTTTTCTTTATAGTGTTTTAATTTTTCAATTAATTTTTCTTCATATTCAATATGTTTGTCCTCTCTTAAACTAGTCAATGGTAAATCCTTCATTGTGATTTCTTCGTCCTCAACACCAGCAGAATCAAGAATATCGAAATAATCAATCATCTCATGAACTTTTTCTACATATTCTCTATGATCATGCACGTCAATTTTCATTAATTTTGCAACTTGTTTGATTTCTTCTTCGGTTACCAATCCTTACACCTATGGTGTTAATCTGTCCACATCTCTTGGATAAAATGTTACATCGCGGATGTTTTCTGTGCCTGTAAGGGCCATGATGAGCCTTTCAAGCCCGATTCCACAGCCTGCATGTGGTGGTACTCCATAATCAAAGGCCCCTAGATGATATTCAAAAGCATCAGTTTTCATTCCTTTGTTTTTCATTCTTTCTGCCAATTCTTCTCGTTTTTCAATTCTTGTACTGCCAGAAGACAATTCTAAATCCCCAAACATCAAATCAAAGGATTCAGAAATTTTTGGATTTGATTTACTTGCTTTTACATAGAAAGGTTTAGGACCCAATGGCCAGTCCTTGATAAAGTAAAATCCCTCTACACCAATTTTTTTAAGATTGGAAGGGTAAAGATCATCTCCCCATTCTGTTTTAGCTCCAGCCTTTTGCATTTTATCTACTAATTCATCATATGAGTATCTTGGGATATTTTCAGGAATTTGTGGTACAATAAATTCTGTATCAGAATTTTCTTTTACAAAATCATTTACAGTCTTTATTGAAATTTTGATGATTTTTTCAATCCTGTCCATTACATCATTATAATCTACAAAAGCTTCTTCCAAATCAATTGAAATTGCTTCTGCCAAATGACGATTAGTTCTGGAAGGCTCTGCTCTAAAAATTGGTGCAATTTCAAAAACTTTCTCAAAACTCATGGTCAGTTGTTCTTTGTACAATTGTGGGCTCTGAGCTAAAAATGCTTCTTTGTTGTAGTAAAAGATTGGAAAAAGTGCAGCTCCACCTTCAGTTGCTGTTGCAATCATTTTAGGAGTGTTAATTTCTGTAAATTTTTGTTCTGTAAAATAATTTCTAATAGAGGTTAATACTTGACTTCGTAAATTGAAAATATTTTGAAGAGTTTTTCGTCGAAGGTCAATTGGACGAACTTCTAATCTAGTATCAATATTTTTCACTGTTTTTGCCATTGGTTCAAATGGAGGAATTTTTTCAACCTCAGAGAATACCCTCAAGGCAGATGGAATAACTTCAAATCCAGAAGGTGCCTTCTCTGATGTTTTTATTGTTCCCGTAATAGCAACAGAGGAATGAGGTTTTAGTGAAGATAGTTTTTCTCGAACGTCATCAGGACAAACTCCTTTTTTAGCAACAATTGAAATTTCTCCATTTTTATCACGAATAGTAACAAAACTGATGTTTCCATGTCCTCGAACAGTCAACACCCACCCCATAACTACAACTTCTTGTCCATCCTTTGATGAATCAAGTTCGTTGGAATAATGAGATCTACGTAAATTTCCGAGTTCCGTTTCTATCATAATTTAACTAATTTGGCTGATTTTTGGTGTAATTAATTTTCCTCCATAACATTTATCATCCCAAAGAAAATGACAATCAATCAAGTTGGCTATTCTAACTTTCTTAGTAATTGCGACCCTGATCATAGTAGGAGCATATGTCGGATATGCAGCATGGGAAAAATCGTTACATGAGGAACCTGAGGCGCATTTTGTACCTATTGAGTTGGAGATCTATCAAACAGAAAAGTTCCAGTCAGTAATTCAGGTAAAATCTGATCTAAGCATCTTGATTGGTTGAAACTCAATAATTTCTTTTCATCTAAATTAAATTACAACAGAACTTACTCCAAAACATGACTTTTACAAACAAAGAAAAATTAATTGCCTTGATCTCAAATGGGATAGCAGTTTATTCACTTTATCAGGAAAGAGATAGTCTTCCAGAAAACGTAACTCTGTTTGATTTTATTTTAAAGGCGATTCCAGACGATCTAAAACAAGAAATTAATCCTGAATTAATAGATGAAGTTTTTGAATATGTCTCATCCGCACATAGTTCATAAAGTCGATTAAACATTGAAAATTATACATTGACGTCAATCGCTACTCTAGGCTCACATTGTTCTTTACAGGTTCTCAAGGGGGCAAAAGATGAAGGACTCAAGACATTGCTTGTATGTGAAAAAAAGCGTGAGCGTTTGTATAGGCGTTTTCCATTTATTGATGAATTAATTTTGGTGGATTCTTTTGTTGAAGTTCTTGATCAAAGTTGCCAAAATAAATTAGAACAAAATAATGCTATTCTCATTCCTCATGGAACCCTAATTGCTCAAATGAGTTCTGAGCAAATTGAATCAATTAAGACTCCAATTTTCGGAAACAAGTGGATTCTAAGATGGGAATCAGATAGAGAAATGAAAGAAAAATTAATGCGAGAAGCAAAACTGCCTGTTCCTACACCAGTTGCAACTCCTGACAAGATAGACAAACCAGTTATTGTCAAAAGGCAAGGAGCAGCAGGAGGAAAAGGATACTTTATGGCAGCAAGTGAAGAGGATTACAATAAAAAAAGAAATGAACTGATTTCTCAAGGAATAATTTCTAAAGATGAAACGCTGTATATTCAAGAATATGCCGCAGGAGTTTTAGCATATTTGCAGTTCTTTTACTCGCCATTAAAAGGAGAGTTGGAATTTTTTGGAGTAGACCAAAGACATGAATCAGATATTGAAGGACTTGCAAGAATTCCCTCAGAGTTACAGCTCAAAAGCAACAAGGTTCCATCCTTTAATGTGATTGGTAACAGTCCACTTGTCTTAAGAGAATCATTGTTAGATGAGGTGTATAAGATGGGAGAGAATTTTGTTGAGGCTGCAAAACGTATTGTCTCTCCAGGAATGAATGGTCCCTTTTGCATAGAAGGAGTTTATGATGAAAATGCAAAATTCACATCTTTTGAATTTTCAGCACGAATTGTTGCTGGAACTAACATCTACATGGATGGCTCTCCATACTATTCGCTGTTGTATAATGAGCCTATGAGTATGGGAAAAAGAATCGCCAGAGAAGTCAAGGCAGCAGAAATGACCAATGATATTGATAAGATTACAACCTAAACAAAGGAACTTTTGTTCTAGATAAAACCAAAATCACTGTCAAGATAACTGAAAAAATCAATAATACTCCAAATGGAAATTCTGGAATTACATGAGTTCCGATAATCTCTATTTCTTCAGTAAATTTAGGAACAAAAAATGTAAAAGTAGAACTATCGGCATCTGAAACAATTTCATAATCTACTTCTACACCATTTACCAATATTGCAAATTCGTTGTTAGTTGCACTAATCAAACGATGTTCAAGATCAATGATAAAAATAGAGTCTTGAGTGTTTTCAACTCCAATGAGAAAAGAAGTTAGTTCAGGATCAATAGCCATGGCAATGACATTAGCATCAACTTCATAAGGTATAGAAAAGATATTGTCATCTACTGTTAATTCATAAAAAATAGGATTATCGATAATTGAATATTCTGGGTGAGATTCTCCAAAAGCCGGAAGTAGTGAAACTCCTAAAAATATAATTGTAAAAATGAAGAATTTCATATACTTGAAATTAAAATTCCATTTATTAGAGTTTTTAATTATTTTGCAGTGACTTCCATTCCATGCTGTGATTTGACGATATACTTGTCTCTAATCTTTAAGCTAATCCAATCAATAATCAAAACCGTAACTAAAACAACTATCATAAATACTGCTGCCTTTCCATACTCAAAGAATTTGATGTAGTTGATTATGTAAAATCCGATTCCGCCTGCCCCAACTAGACCAAGAATGCTTGTTTGTCTTACATTATAATCAAACATGTATAACATTTGGCTAAGAAGATGAGGGGCAGATTCAGGTATCACTACATATCTTATCAGTTGCCACTTTGAAACACCTATTGAAGATACGGCATCCATTGGGTCAGCATCAATCGTTTCAATTGTTTCGTATTGTAATTTTGCAACAAAGCCCACAGTATACATGATAATTGCTAAAACTCCTGCAAAAGGTCCCAAACCCACCATAATTACAAACAAAATTGCCCACAAAATAGAAGGAAAAGTCCTGACAGCGGCAAGAATTGCTCTTACAGGTGCATATACAAATTTACTATTAAGATTGCGTGCAGCAAACATACTAAGCGGTAGAGAAATTGCCACACCTACAATTGTTCCAATAAATGCCATCTGTATTGTTTCAAACATGGACAAAAATGCTGTTCCAAAAAGTTCTGCATCAACTTGGGTCATTTCTTCTGCAACAATAGCCAGGTTAGGAAGCCCTTCAAAGAAATCAATTGGGTTTGCATCCACATTGTATGATGCGGCTACAACTAATGCGATGATTATCCCAATGACTAAATTATTTCTTTGATTCATCTGAGTACATCTCCATTATTTCTTGAGTTGTAAAATCACCAGTTTGAAAATCTACAATCTTATCTCCCTCCACTCCAATTTCTAAAATCTTTTCACCTTCCTTAATCACTGCAACCCTATTGGCATATTCCAGAGCTAACTGCATATCATGATGCACCATTATTGCAGTAAGATTCAGTCTTTTTTGAGCATCTGCAATTAAATTCATTATTTCTCGGGCAGTATGATGATCTAATTCTGAAACTATTTCGTCGGCTAGTAAAATAGTTGGTTTTTGCATGAAGGCCCGTGCAATTGCCACTCTTCTTTTTTCTCCACCACTTAACATGTAGGCTTTTCTTTCTTCCTTTCCTCCAAGTCCAACTTGACTCAGGATTTTTTTTGCTTCTTGAATTTCTTCTTCTGGAAAAATTTTAAACATTGATTGAAATTTCCCTAGTCTTGGTAAGGAACCAATTAGAGTATTTTCTAAAACTGTAAGATTTTTTATCAATCCCAAACTTTGAGGAATGTATCCAATTTTGTGCATCATTAATTTGAATTTCTTGTTGTTGACATTAGGCGTTTGATAATCTACTTTGATTGTCCCTTTGCTAGGAGTCATCATACCATTCATTAATTTCAATAAAGTTGACTTTCCTGAGCCTGATTGACCTACAATTGCATAATTTGTTCCTCTATCAATTGAAATGTTAATTCCCTTTAGAGCATAACTTTTTGAATCATACGAAGTCCATACATCATTCATTTGGATAATTTTTTGAGTTGTAATTTGAGAAAAAGAAGATGGAGAGGTCATCTGTAATTGTTTCATATCCAGATTTACCGCTTTTATTTGCTCTTGTTGTATTTGTCTAAGATTACTTGGTCTAATCCAGTTAATGCATCAATGAAAGTTCCAAATTCACCTATGTGCATTGAGGTAGTTGTAGGAACTAAAGCCTCAGCCCCATAGAGATTTTGTAGTATCTCATTGTTATCATCATAATTGAGTTCAATGAGAGCATCAACTAAAGCATCACGTGTGGAATCAGACATGCTTTGACTAACCATGAACACATGAGATGGTACTGGACCTATTGTTGTTACAGGTCTTAGTTTAGCTTGATCTTCAAGTTCAAGGTATTTCTGTGGAGCAATATCTGAACCAAATGCAATATCTACATGTTCTTCCAATAGCAGGGTCAATGCAGCTTTGTATCCACCAGCAAATGTATAACTTTCAAAGTTTTTTGCCAGTGCCATTTCTAAAGCCACAATATCATTTCCTTCAATGTCAACATGACCTTCTGTTACTAAGGTACCCATAGGTCTGACAAATCCAGAAGAGCCAGTAATGCTCGTAAAGGCTACTTTTTTGCCAACTGTTTCTTCGATTGATTGAACAGAAGTATCGTCTGCTCTGGCCCAAACTGTTGCTTGATAATTTACTTTTCCAGCAACAAGTTCTGCCAAAACAGCTTCTGCCCCAGTTCTTTCATGAGTAATCCATGCAGGGCCAGTATCCATAAAGGCTGCATCAATGTGGCCAAATCGCATTCCTTCAATAATGGTCTCATAGTTTGTTGGAATTACTAATTCAACATCAACCCCTAGTCGTTCTTCAAGGAATTGTTCTAAAGCTTGAGCTTTGGGGGTTAATTCATCGGCTTTTTCTACTGGAATAAAGCCAATGGTGATTTTATCCACATCCACGGATTTTTCACCTGATGAAACATTGATGACTCCATTTTCAATTAGGTATTCAATCCCATTGAGAAAAGTTTGGTCATCAATTTGATCTTCAGCCCACCAGCCAGCATTAGTTTTAATCCAATCAGGAACTAGGCTTTGGGCTTCTGCATTTTGAGCAAATGAAATTGTTGTAACACTAATTGCTGCAAATACTGCAATCAATGTGAATGTTAATTTGCGCTTCATTATAGACTGAAAATCTTAGGATTGCCTAAGTTATTTAAACCAGATTTTCATTCTAACTTTTCATTCTAAGTCTATAGAATTAGAATATGTATCAAGAATCTCAATTGGGTTGAGTAGATTTTTTGTTTGGGTAAAGATGTAAAACGGGTTCTGTATCGTTCAAAGTAATCTCCACTTTTCCAATTCTACTGCGATATTGTTTAATTTTTTTACCTTCATTAGAAAATATGAATTTGTGAACTTCGATAAGTGCAAGATCCTCTAATGATGAAAGTGTTTTGTATACAGTTGATAAGGATATTTTCAATTCATCGGCAATCTGTGTTGCATCCTTGGATTCATTTTTTACTGAAAAAAGTACTGCTCTTGTACACACATTGCTTAAGGATTCAATTATTTTTTGAGTTACATTAAACTCGCTTAATTGAATAATGTTAGGGTGTGCCATAAAATTCACTTATTTGATACCAAACTAAGAACAGGCTCAGGTTTTCGTATGGAAATGTCTGCTTTGCTAATTCTGCTTTTATAGACCTTGTATTTTCGTCCTTTATCAGAAAGCATCCATTTCTCAATTTCAATTAGTGTAAGTTCTTCTAAATCGCCTAATTTTTTATATACAGAGCTAAGAGGAATTTTCAATTTTTCGGAAAGTTCTGTTGCAGTTTTACCCTCCTTTATTATTGAGAATAAAATTGCTCGTGATTCTGCATCTGCAAGTGCCTCTATTACCTTTTGAGTAATGTCATATTTTTTTAGTTGTGGAAGCGTTATTCGTTTAGTCAAGTAAATCCAAAATTAAAGTAGAGTTATTTAAACGACATGATTTGGTTCTCATTCTAGAGATTAAGAACGACTAATTTAATGATGTAACCTGCTGGTTAGGATTAAATTTGTTCCACAGCAGACCCAAAATAAATCCAATAGAAACCCAAAAGGTAGACATGGCAAGAACAGACATTATTCTAAACCCATTTACTAACTCCATAGGAGAAGTAACCTCATCGGGATTATCTGGCATTGCAACAATAACAACAGATATGAAAACAGAATAACCGATTAAGGAGATTAGTTTCTTGTTTCCCTTGAAAATTTTAGATAGTTTGTAAAAACCAACTGCAGAGAATCCAGAAATTGCAATTAAAGACAAATATAGAATTCCTCTCAGAGCAACAGTTTCTGCATCACCGACTGTTGGTGGATTTACTGGATATTTTAAAAAGGGTACTAGAAAGATAGTAAACCACATTATTCCTGCAAGAATTAACGATTTTTTCAAATCATTGTTGCCAGGTAATGAATTTCTAGACAAAGCAAACACTATGCCAAATAAAGCCCCTACCGAGGTTCCCAAAATAACTCCAGCTAACAGCTGACCACCTTTTTGCCATTGCCTGTATCCTTCATATTCAACCCAAAATTCTAAAGTGTCTTCTTGTTCACCTGAGGAAATCAGGTTTTGATTTTCTATACCTATAGCAGCATCCAGATAAGGTTCAACTAGGGCAAGATTTGCAGAACCATGAATAAAACCCGCAAATGCACCTGAAATTAAAACAATAATTAGAAAAAGAGATGTTTTCATGGAATTAACTCCTAATGACAAGGAAAGCCAGCGGCATGTCTCATGTCATGAGTAAGTTCATGAATGAACATTTCATCGAATGCTTGTTCACCAAAAGCAATACTGAAAATATGTCCTTGATCAAAACCAACTACAAACAAACCTGCTGCAAAAATAACCGCTAGTGCAATAATTGCAATGGTAGGAACACCGGTCTTGGAGACATTAATCTGTCTTGATTGAGACATGCAAATTCTCTAGAACTAATCTATTTAAATTCTTGGACAATTTATCCAATTTATATAACAAATTTTGCAGATAAAAAATCTGCGCCATCAAATTCAAATTTTGCAAAATGTTGTTTCAAGAAAGGGATCAAGTAAAATTCTGACATTTAGCATTCCACATGTTTTCAAAGCCCTACAGTTATTGGATAAAGACAAGTTTGTGAGTAGATCGAAATTTTGTGAAGAATTACACCTAGGAGAAGGTGCAATTAAGACATTGATTTTGCATCTGAAAGATGCTAAAATGATAGATACTACAAAATCAGGAACTTTTCTAACCACAAAAGGCAAGAAATTTTGCCAATCTTTAATGCAAGTAATCAAAGGAGAATGCAAATTAGGAAAATGCAAAATTACTCCAGAAAAATACAATCATGCAATTATTCTAAAAAATTACTCTAATTCAATAAGAACAGGGTTAGAGCAAAGAGACTATGCTATATTGTATGGATCTTCAGGCTGTACCACGCTGCTATACAAAAACAAAAAATTTGTTTTTCCTGGAGAGGACAAGGATTGTTTTTCAAGAGATAAAGAGTCTAGAACAAGGTTGTTAGAAAATTTGTCTCCTGAAGAGGGAGATGTAATTATCATATCTTCTTCTGCAGATCCTTTTGTTGCAGAAGTCTCAGCGAAAAATTCTGCATTGTGGACACTGGCCACAAGCTAATTCAAGCAAGGTATTTACTAGTTTTCAAATTTTTAAAAAATATTGACTCGTGTATATTTGCTAGTAATTCCAATAATCATTGGAGTTATTTCGGGTGCTTTTTTGGCATTTTATCCAGAACAGGAACAAAATGAAGAGTCGCTTACAAAATCAAAATTAATTACAAATGGCTCTCCTGTTTTAGGCAATCCATCAGCTCCCATTACAATTTTAGAATGGGGTGATTACCAATGTACATTTTGTTATCGATTTCATGATACCACACTAAATACGTTAAAAGAAGATTATATTAAAAAAGGAAAAGTGAGTTTGGTTTTCAAAGACTTTCCATTGAATGGACCTGATTCTGTTTTAGCTGCAGAGGCATCCTATTGTGCTCATGATCAAGGAATGTATTGGCAATATCATGATGAACTTTACAAAAACTGGGGAGGAGAAAGAACAGGTTGGATTACAGACTGGTCTCTTAATGCATTTGCGTCAACCGTTGGATTGGATTTAGACGCATTCAATCAATGTCTAGATGAAGACAAATACCAAGATAAAGTGAATGCCCTTTATCAAGAGGGTAAAGATTTGGGTATTGATGCTACTCCTTCATTTCTAGTTTTTAATGATGAAAAAATTATCAAAATAAGAGGTAATCAGCCCCTAGAAACTTTCTTGAGAACTATTGATGGACTTTAACAAATTTTTCAAAAACTGACCAAACTTAATATTCGCATGATCAGGAGAACAAGCAAATGGGAAAGATAGACATTGAAAAACAAGACTCTGTAAAGCTTTACAAAATTAGAAAAACACTTGACGAGTTATCTGAAAAATCAGGGCATGGAACTGAATTAATCACAGTGTACATTCCCAAAGGAAAACAACTTCATGAGGTCATCAATACTCTTAGGGAAGAACAAGGAACTGCAGATAACATAAAATCAGATTTGACACGAGGTCATGTTGTTGATTCTCTAGGGAAGGTAATTCAAAGACTAAAACTATACAAAAAAACTCCCGAGCGAGGCCTAGTTGTGTTTTGTGGTGCATTACCACCAGAAGGCGGAGGTCCAATTGGAAGTGAGGTAATCAAAATTTACGAATTAGATCCTCCAAAAGATTTGAAACAATATCTCTACAGATGTGATGATCATTTTCATGTCGATATTCTCAAAGACATGCTCAAAGACGATAATCTAATTGGTTTCATAGCAATTGATGCAAAAGATTGTGGATGGGGACTATTACACGGAGACAAAATCGAGGTACTAAATCAAACAGGTTCTGGAGTAGCAGGAAAACATAGACAGGGGGGACAGTCTGCTAAAAGATTTCAAAAGTTACGAGAAATGGAATTAACATATTATTTTAACAGGGTTGCTGATACTTCACGGGAATATTTTATTGATATCTACCCTATCAAAGGGCTGATTATCTCAGGACCGGGACCTACTAAAGAGGATTTTATCAACGGAAATTATCTAGAGTATCGTCTCCAAGACATGATTATCTCAACAATTGATTCCTCTTATGCAGGAGCTGAAGGAATCCGCGAGGCCTTTTCAAAATCTGCAGATATTTTATCAAATTATAGAATGGTGGAAGAAAAAAAACTCGTTGAAGATCTTTTTAGACATATCAACTCTCATTCAGGGTTAGGAGTTTATGGATTAAAAGACATTATAGAATTGTTACAAAATAATGTTGTAGAAACTCTGATCATTACTGATGATACTAATCTCCACAGAGTTGAAGGAAAATGCAAACGATGTCAAAACATACAAGAAGCAATAATTGAAAGACCAGAAGTAATTCCAAAAAAAACTCAACTTACAAGTAATCCTTGTCCAAGTTGTAATGCAATGGAAGTAGAAGCAACTGAACGAGATATTGTTGATTATTTAGCCTTGATTGCTGCAAAAACAGGAAGTAAGGTGGAGGTAATTTCGGGTACTGCAGAGTATGGAAGTATGTTATCAAGTATTGGAAAAATTGGAGCAATCCTTCGCTATAATCCAGGACATGCTAAGTAAGACTGTCTTTTATTTTTCCAGCAAGAGTAGTTAATTCTGAATCTTCCTCAATAGCTCTTTTTGTCCAGATGGTACCCTTGTGGTTGTATCTAGGAATTATGTGGATGTGAACATGTGGAATGATTTGTTTTGCAGCTCGTCCATTATTTTGACCCAAGCTAAAAGCGTCTGCCCCGGTAGCACTTAGCACAGCATTTGCTATTTTTGGAACAACTGAAAACAGTTTTCCCACATCATCAGAATCCATATCAGTGATTCTTTCATAGTGTTTTTTTGGGATAACCAAACTGTGTCCAGTATCAATAGGATATTTGTCTAAAATGGATATGTGTAGATCATCTTCGTAGATAAAATGACCCTTACGGGCGCCAGATAAAATATCACAAAAAATACAATCCATGACAATTCGTTATCCTGTGTTTTTATTTATTGTTTAACACACAAATTAGACTCGAATCCAGTAGAACCAGTCTTTGAATGTAGAAAAATTTGTGATATTCTAAAGTCTAAAATTCAGTCACTGTTTTTGTTAAAAAATATCCATGCTGGTTTTATTTTTGAAATTAAAATATTTTATTTTTTGTTATCTTTGGGATAAATAAACTGGTACAACACAGCCTCTTTGGTGTATTCTATCCCATGTACTTTGTCAGAATGGTTTCCAAATTCAGAAATAACAGTATCTAAGTTACCTTCTGTGACAAAATCACATTCAAAGCCATAATCAGAGCATCTTAACTTGGTCATTTTTCACTAAAGATATTTGGTAGTTTTAGTTTTTAAAGAATGATAAAACTTGTAACTAGTGCTAAAAATAGACAAAATTTGAAAAATCAAGATTCAAATATTTAATGAGTAGATTTTAGCACCTTCTAATTTTTTCGACTAATATGACCACATTTTTCACATTCATATCGAACATCTCCAATTTGCAGATCATATTTTCTTTTTAGGACAACAACAGGTTCATGACATTTTTTGCATATTCCATTTGGGAAATTACTGTCATTCATGCAAATTGTCCATTATAATACAATAGATGTTTTTTTCATTATTTGGTATTTTAAAGACTGATACTCGCCAAACAAAATAGAATAAATCCCATGTTTTTTTGCTGCAGATATGTTCTCTTTTTTGTCGTCAATGAAGATTATCTCGTGGTTAGATAATCTCTCAGTTACATAGGAAAATATCTTTGAGTCAGGTTTAGACAGCTTGATTTGATCTGAGAAAAATACATGGTCAAATTCATAAGTCCACTTTTTTGGTAAAATTTGCCTCGTTTCAGGAGTGATATTTGATAATATTCCTGTCTCGAACCCTTGTTTTTTTAGGGAATAGGCAAGATTCAAAATTTGGTCATCTGGTTTTGAAAGTCTGTGAAATGTTTTAGATATGATTTTGGGATGGATTTGGTTTGCACCTGGAATTTTTTTCCAAAACTGTTTTTCAGTTATTTTTCCTTCAAAAAGTTCAGAAATATTTGCGTTAAAGTGGTCTTTGATTCTATCAAATGGAATTTTTGATTGTTTTGAAATTTCATCAAATAACCATTGATCCTTCCATTTGAGCAATACTCCGCCCACATCAAAAAGTATGACTTTTCTCAACATTGCCTGTTTTTCATAATCACAAATAAGGTGATTGACAAAATTATTGAGTATTGGCACTAGAAACTGAACTGTTATTTTTAAAATCTGAAGATATGTACCTAAATTCTAGTATAATTATACCAAATTATGACTAAAAATGAATTCCAAGAATTAAGGGCAAGATTAAACCAAATGCATAAAGGAGGCATGAAAGTTGTAAAGGAACAACAAAAAAGAATTGCCAAATTAGAAAAACGTGCCAAAGACGGAGATAAAATAAACGCTAATTACAAAAAAAGAATTGAATCTCTTGAAAAACAAGTGAAAATTCTTAAGAAAAAGAAATCTTAGACTAGTTCTGTTTTTTATTCATTGGCATCAAAATTCTTTATATTTTAAGTGGTAGGTAACTTTCGTATAGGTCTGACGACAAAAGAATACTAGATTCTGGAAAGGTTGAAAATAGAGGAGAGAGTTTTTCAAAATTGAGAAGAGATACCAATCAAAACAACAAAAATCCCCATCATGGATAAAAACGGTAACATCGTTGGTCTATTGGGAATATTCTAAGTTAAGTTATTGCAATATCAAAAACTCAGCATTTCTAAATTTGGGATGTTTGGTCTAATTTTCCTGTGAACCTTTACGTGAGTTTGTACTTTCTGATCATCGAACAGTTAATTAGGGTATTTTCTCAAAAATCACCATCTCATGGGAAGAAAAGAACGAAGAGAAAGGGAACAAAAAAGGGAAAGCTACGCTGCCCAGAGATCTTCTGAAAAAAGAAAACATACTCTTATTGCAGTAGGGGTTTTTGCCGTTATCGGTGCTATTGTAGTATATGCATCAATTGAGTTTATGAATATGTCACAAACTGCTCCAGGTGGGCCAGAAGGTGCAGGACCTCTTGGAAGTGAACACTCTCATGCAGGAATTTTAGTAAAAATATTTGGAGATACATTTGACTTTTCAGCCCCATCATATCAAATCAAATCAAGTTGGATACACTTTGAAGGAAATGATGGAACCACCATACACAAACATGCTACGGGGGTAAAATTGGGTTACTTGTTTGAGACCCTAGGATTGGGTCTTGATGATCAGTGCTTTGAATTCAAGGATGGGAGAAGCTTTTGTACCAATGAGGATTATTCTTTAAGATTCTTCATTAATGGTGAAGAAGTAAATGATGTTAGAGGCCATGAAATTGTAGAAGACGATAAAATTCTAATTTCCTATGGAGCAGAGACACCAGAAGAACTAGAGTCACAGTTATTAGAATTAGAAGCACAGATGCTAATCAAATAGAAAATAATTACAATTGGTCTTCTGAAGTAAATTCTGCAGTATCATCAAAAAACATGTAATAGCCACATCTTACACAACGTAATACTGTCAAATCAGTAGTCAGAAACTCCTTATCTTCGAATTGACCACTAAGTTTTACGTGCTTTCCCATCATTTCTGCTTTGTTGCTACCACATACGGGACATGATAAGGCCTTTTGTTCCACAACAAAAAAAACAGCCATGGGAATTTAAACGATCCAGATAGAAACTAGAATTTTTATAATTGATTATTGTTAAATGCAAAAACCGCCCATTAAGAATATGATGGAGTTGAATTTCTTGATGGACATATCTCCTGAATGGTGGCTTAGGGCAAGAGATGATGAAATATTTTTGAAAAAATATGTTTTTGAAAAATTTGAGAGAGACTATTATCCTAGAATCATTAACCAAGGAAGAGATAAAATTGATTTAGATGAATCAGGAAAACCAATAAAACAAGAGATTATTAAAAAAATCAAATTAGGTAATTTTAGCTATGAATTTTTGCCAGAAGATGAATTTCTAAAAGAAAGTTATTCAATTTCCAATGGATACATTCATTTTCATCCAAGAAGAACAAAAATCAATTCTCGTCTTTCAATCAAAGTTTCCATATGAGAAATTTTTCAATAAAGTCTAAATTATAGCGAGCTTCAATTCGTATGTTATGGAAATTTCCAGTAGAAATGTAGTTGAAGGAACAGCTCGTGCCCCTCACAGAGCAATGTACAAGGCTATGGGGTTAAATGATGAGGATTTAAGTAAACCATTTGTTGGTGTGTGTCACACTGGTAATGAGGCCACGCCTTGCAATATTCACCTTCCTCAATTGGCTGAAAAAGCCAAAGAGGGAGTAAAAGATGCAGGAGCTACTCCTAGAATGTTTTCTACTATTGCAGTTAGTGATGGGATTGCAATGGGACATGAAGGGATGAAATCATCTCTTGTATCTCGTGAAATAATTGCTGATTCTATTGAGTTGATGGTTAGGGCACATCAATATGATGCCCTTGTTGGTATCGCAGGATGCGATAAAAGCCTACCAGGAACTATGATGGCAATGGCTCGATTGAATTTGCCATCAGTTTTTGTTTATGGAGGGACAATCATGCCAGGAATGCTCGATGGACGAGAATTGACAGTGGTTGATGTCTATGAAGCTGTAGGAGCTTATGATGCAGGTAATTTATCACTTGAAGCTTTGAAAAATATTGAAAACACAGCGTGTCCAAATGCAGGATCCTGTGGAGGAATGTTTACCGCCAATACAATGGCATCAATTTCAGAGGCAATTGGTTTGGCCCTTCCAGGAAGTGCTAGTCCTCCTGCCGAAGATGATAGAAGAGAGAAAATGGTCTATGAAACTGGAAAAGCTTGTGTAGAGTTGCTAGAACAAAACATCAAACCAAGAGAGATTCTTTCCTTTGAAGCATTTGAAAATGCAATAACTATGTTAAATGCAGTTGGAGGATCAACTAATGGAATTTTGCACTTGTTGGCCCTATCTAATGAAGTTGGAATCAAATTAACTTATGATGATTTTGAACGAGTAAGAAAAAAGACTCCTCATTTGGCAGACATGAAACCAGGGGGCAGTTATGTTATGAACTCTCTTGATAAAATTGGAGGAATTCCTTTTGTTTTAAAGAAATTATCGGACAAAGGATTGATTCATGGAAATTGCATTACAGTTACAGGAAAAACAATCAAAGAAAACCTAGATTCTATGTCAATTCCCGAACCAGAACAAAATATTGTAAAATCAGTTGACAATCCAATTCACAATGTTGGAACTGCTGTAATTCTAAAAGGAAGTCTTGCACCTGAAGGGGCAGTTATAAAAACAGCAGGAGTGGAAATGACGAAGTTTACTGGCAAGGCACGAGTTTTTGACCGAGAAGAATTAGCTTTTGAGGCAGTGTCCAGAGGAGAAGTAGATGAAGGTCAAGTAGTTGTGATTAGATACGAAGGACCAAAAGGAGGTCCAGGTATGAGGGAAATGTTAGCAACAACTGCCGCCTTAGTCGGACAGGGATTAGGTAAGAAGGTAGCAATGGTAACTGACGGTAGATTTTCAGGTGGAACTCGTGGATTTATGGTAGGACATGTGGCTCCTGAAGCATATGTTGGAGGCCCAATTGCCTTGGTAAGAAATGATGATGAAATAACAATAGATACTGAAACTAACAATATTGATTTGCATGTATCAGAAGAAGAGTTAGAAAATAGAAGAAAGCAATGGAGTCCACCAAAACCAAACTATACTTCTGGAGCCTTGGCTAAATTTGCATCACTTGTAGGGTCTGCCGCCCAAGGGGCAATAACCACACCCAAACTATAATTTAATTTCCTTAGATAAAATTTCAAAAGAAATTTTTTCTTGTTCTAAAACATAGATATCCAATAGATTCTTCCAAGCCTTGGTCATATCCTTTTTGAATAGATTAATTCCCTTTGTTTGAGATAAAGATAATTTTTTGTCAGGATTGTATTCTACTTCATTTAATGAAACGCAATGAACTGTACCACTTCTTACTAGAAATAATCTAGACATGTCTCTAGCAAATTCAGGAGAAAAAATTTTCCAATCCAAAAATGTTCGTATTTTCCGATTGACTGGAATTAAGTGAAGTAAATACATCAATTCAACACTGTTTTGATTATGAGAATAGCCAACAATTCTTAGTCGAATAATTTCATCAAAAATAAAGGCCATTTTTGAAAAGGCCGACAAAACACTTTCTCTATTGTTTTCAATTTTTAATTTTGAATCAAAACCATCTTTCAAAATACCATCGTTGATAAAATAATGATTTTTAGATATCAAATAAAGTCGAATATGCTTTGGTAATTTTTTTTGTTTTTTAACAAATCTTACAAAATCAGATGAATTCATTATACAACCAAAAGGAGATAATCAATTAAGCATTTGGTTTGTTTTCAAAAAATAAACTATGATCAATTCGTCCATAATCTTTATAGATCATCGATCTGTAAATCAGCCAGAGATAGCAGGATAGAAAATAAAATTATAATAAAATCTGTTATCTACTA
>JABAOE010007314.1_pt3 | contig 17105 bp, 15 predicted proteins | sample 7062141 | NCBI WGS metagenome assembly JABAOE01 (sample SAMN14538627, study PRJNA623070) | marine sediment metagenome | biome: marine biome [ENVO:00000428]; feature: marine pelagic biome [ENVO:01000023]; material: deep marine sediment [ENVO:00002113] | place: India: Gulf of Khambhat ... | reverse complement strand
GTCAGGCCGCTCGCTCGATCTTCTTGCGCTCGGCGCGATTCTTGATGCGCGGGATCTCTTCGATGACCCAGTTGCCGGAGTGGCGACGATCCGGGCACGGAATCGCGAACGCCGTGTCCTTGCCGTTGCGTCGATGGAACTCGTCGACATCGATGCGCCACCCCATATCGTCGAACTTCTCCAGCCATTCGCGGTAGGCGGCGACCGCCTTGTCCGCCGGCATCAGCACCTCCTTGGTCGGGCTCAGCGGGGTCCGGGTTGGATAGAGGTCCGTCAGGATGGCGATGTCCTGACCCGCGATGATCTTGTTGCGGGCGTGGATCGGGCCGTCGTGCTTCGGATCGAGCAGAAAGTTGCGCATGTTCAGGAAGAAGATCTTCGTGCGATTCTCGTCGACCGGTTGCTCGAAGAAGTACTGTCGGAACATCTTGCCTTCGGTCAGATTGATGTACGTCGGCATGATGTTCGGCCCGAAGGTGCCGCCCCCGGCGAAGACATTGCTGCGCTCGGTCTTCGTCTTGCCCCACGGCGTGTCCTCTCCACCAGCCGTCTGATCATCTTTCTGGGGCAGCGGCGGCGAATCGAACAGGTGCCAGAACCAGAATCCCCAGCCCTGCCGGTGGTCTTCCGTGTCGTAGTCGCGGACGCGGTAGGTATCGCGATTCTTGGCGGAGAACCCATGTGTCGGATGCACGAATTCATTGTGCGCCGGATCGAGGCCGTTCTCGATCGAGCGCTCGTAGTAGTACGGTACGTCGAGTATCAGGACCTGGTTGGCGCGCCAACCCTCCTGGCCGTATTCCTCGATCTCCAGCAGCGACGGCCGGGTCTCCTCGGGTTCGTCGCCGAGGAACGCGAACACGATGCCGTATTTCTCCTGGACCGGATAGGCGTCGACCTTGGCCCGCGGCGGCGTCTTGGTCCCGTACCCGATGGACGGGATGTTCTTGCACTTGCCGTCACCGCCGAACTCCCAGCCGTGATACGGACAGACGATGCAACCGTTCACGATGCGGGGCGCCTTGCCGGCCGACCAGGTGCCGCCGAGGGAACCGCCGCGGTGCACGCAGGTGTCGCTCAGGACGCGCGCCTCGCCTTCGTGGTCGCGGAATGCGACCAGATTGCAGCCCAGTATCTGTACCTTGACGGGTTCGTCGTAGCCCAGGTCTTCACTGCGGACTACCGGGTACCAGAAGTTGATGTACATGTGTCCTCTCCTCTCCCTATCTGATCTAGCCGACCGCTTTCATAACGGGTTGGCCGGCGGCCTTGCGATCCATCCGGCTCCTCATGCGCGGAATTTCCTCCAGCACCCAGTTCCCGGACGTGCGGCGACCCGGGCACGGGATCGCAAACGCCGTGTCCTTGCCGTTGCGCTGGCTGAACTCCTGCCAGTCGATGCGCCACCCACTGTTATCGAACTTCTCGAGCCACTCGCGGTATGCGACGATGGCCTTGTCTGCGGGCATCAGCACTTCCCTCGTATTGCTCGTCGGCGTCTGGCGCGGGTAGACATCACCCATGATGTCGATGTCCTGCTGCGCGATGGCCTTGTTGCGCGCGTGGATCGGCCCGTCATGCTTCGCGTCGAGCATGAAATTACGCATGTTCAGGAAGAAGATCCGCGTGTGCCGATCGTCGATCGGTTGCTCGAAGAAGTACTGGCGGAACTGTTTACCGTCGGCCGGCGTGATATAGGTCGCCAGCATGTTGGGTCCGTGCGTGCCGCCGCCGGCCCACAGGTCCCCGGCCTCGGTCCGCGTATCGCCCCAGCCCTTGCCCTTCGGCAGCGGCGGCGCCTCGAACCGATGCATGAACCAGAAGCCCCAGCCCTGCAGGTGATCCTCTGTCTCGTAGTCACGCACACGATACGTGTCGCGGTTGACGCCGGAGAAGCCGTGCGTCGGATGAACGAACTCGTTGTGCGCCGGATCCAGCCCGTTCTCCACCGAGCGCTCGTAGTAATAGTCTATGTCGATCGTCAGGACCGTATTGGCCCGCCAGCCCTCCTGGCCGTACTCCTCGACCTCGAGCAGCGGGGGGCGCTCGTCTACGGGCAACTCGCCGAGGAACGCGAACACGATCCCGTACTTCTCCTGCACCGGATAAGCATCGACCTTGGCGCGCGGCGGCGGCTTCGTGCCGTAGCCGATCGACGGGATGTTCTTACACTTGCCATCGGCGCCGAACTCCCACCCGTGATACGGGCAGACGACGCAACCATCAATGACGCGCGGCGCGTTGCCGGCCGACCACGTGCCACCGAGGGAACCGCCGCGGTGCACGCAAGTGTCGCTGAGCACGGCGGCGTCGCCGTTCTGATCGCGGAAAGCGACCAGATTCACTCCGAGGACCTTGACCTTTGCGGGCACGTCCGGGCCGAGGTCCTCGCTGCGTATGATCGGATACCAGAAATTGATATACATGGAATCGCGGTCTCCTCGGGCTTGCGCCGCATCCACACAGCCGCATGCGCAAAGGCTACCGACACGCCGACAGGCCCCCAATTCGTAGTTCTACCTACCGGCCCCCAATGCGACTACATGATCGACTGCATAACTAATTGACTTTGTTAAGATAAGCAAAATTACGCGTACCCTGCGAACCGGCGCAGCGCGTCAGTCTCCGATCCCGGCCTGCGGGGCGCGGTCGTCCCGTGGTCGTTGGCCCACAAGCTTCGCCGCATTCTTGCGGGACCTTCGCGCCCTCAATAAACTGACTAAACCGCCAGTATTTTTCGGATAGCCGTTGAGCCTGAAGCGAGCCCACAACAGAACCTCGGCGTTCGAGTCGCCCATCGAGAACGCTTTCATGGACGCGTTCATCGAGGCGATCATCGTCATGGACGAGGCGGGCCAGATCGAGTTCTTCAACCAGGCAGCCGAGCGCATGTTCGGCTTCTCGGCCGACGAGGCTATCGGTCAGGACGTTACCATCCTGATGCCGGATTCGGAGTCCGCGAATCATGCGCGTTACGTGGAACGCTACCTGATGACCGGTGATGCGCGCATCATCGGCACCGGCCGTGAACTCAGCGCCCGGCGGAAAGACGGTTCGATCTTCCCGATGCATCTGGCCGTCGGCGAGGTCAGCTGGCGCGGCAACACGCGCTTTATCGGTCTGATTCGCGACCTGACGGAAGACAAGCGCGCCGAAGAACGAAAACTCAGGCAGCACACGGACATGATCAAGGCGAGTCGACTCACCACCATGGGAGAGATGGCCGCGGCCATGGCGCACGAGATCAACCAGCCGCTGGCCGCCATTGCCAATTACGCCTCGGCGGCCGAGCGGCTGCTGGCCGCGAGCCCGGATCATGCCGACGACGTGAAATCGGCGCTCGCGCAGATCAAGGAACAGTCACACCGCGCCGGCGAGATCATTCGCAAGCTGCGAACCTTCGTCAAGCCGGAGACGGCGAGCCGGGAAACCCGAAACCTCAAGGTGATCGTCGACGACGTTAGTGCGCTGGCCAAACTCGACGCCCGCGCGAACAATATCTCGCTGGACATCGACGTCGGCCATGACCTGCCGGACGTGCTGGTAGACGAGGTGCAGATCCAGCAGGTCCTGCTCAACCTGCTCCGGAACGGCGTCGACGCGATGCTGGACTGCGCTCCGGAGGACCGCCTGATCGAGCTGCGAGGATACCTCTCGGCACCGGACGAGGTGCGGATCGACGTCATCGATCGGGGACATGGCATTTCCGAGGCCGCGCAAAGCAATCTGTTCAATCCCTTCTTCACGACGAAATCGGGCGGTATGGGAATGGGCCTCGCGATTTGTCAAACTATCGTAAAATCGCACGGCGGCAGCCTCGGGTTCGAAAACAACCCGGCCGGAGGCTCGACCTTCTACATCACGCTACCCACCAAGGTTGCCTGAGTTATGTCGGATCAGCATGAATCGGTTTTCATCGTCGACGACGACGCCGCCGTTCGGGACTCGCTGTCACTGCTGCTCAAGAGTGTCGGCATTCAATCCAGAATTTTTACATCGGGCGACGAGTTCCTGACAGCGTATGAGCCGGACTGGGCTGGCTGCATCCTTCTGGACATCCGGATGCCGGGCGTCAGCGGCATGGAGGTGCAGCGACGGCTGGTCGAGCGCGACTGCACGCTTCCGATCATCTTCATCACCGGGCATGGGGATATCCCGATGGCGGTCGAGGCGATGCACCTCGGCGCCCATGATTTCGTGCAAAAGCCGTTCCACGACCAGGAGCTGCTCGACCGCATCCAGGCCGCGTTGAACGCCAATCGCGAACAGCAGGATGACATCGAGTTGAAGCGCAGCGTCAGGGAACGCTTTGAGTCACTGACGCCACGGGAGGCCGAGGTTATGGGCGCGGTCGTCAAGGGCCATGCAAACAAGGTCATCGCAATGGACCTCGACCTGAGCCAGCGCACGGTCGAGATCCACCGGGCCCGCGTGATGGAGAAGATGCAGGTGCGCTCGCTGGCGGAACTCGTCAAGCTCTCCGTATTACTGGACGCCTGACCGCGGTCAGTCGATCGCCCGGACCCGCCCGTCGTCGATCGCGCACAGCGCGTCGCGCACCCGCATCATCAGATCGCGCTCGACCACCGGTTTGACCACGTAGTCATTGACCTTGTGGTGCAATGCTGTAACCGCGCGGGACACATCCGGATCGCTGGTGAGAATGATGAACGGCAGGGTAATTCGTCGCTCGCGGAGCGCGCCGTAGAGATCGAGGCCGTTCATCCCGGGCAACCGCATCTCCGAGATCACGCAGCCTTTCAGTGCCGGACTCGGCAGCGAGTCCAAGAGCGCTTCCGCGCTGCCGAAGCAGGTCGCGCGATAACCGAGGCGTGACATCAGCGAGGAGACGGATGCACAGTGCTGCTCGTCGGGATCGACGATGTAGATCTTCGGATTCTGATCGACGGCGTATTCGGGCACCTGAGTTTTCTCGAAATCCGGGCTGGCTTGAAAATGCATAAGCCTGCGAACTCACCCGCTCACGTCATTTCACGATGGGGTAATTCGAGTCTAAGGATTCGGGTCCGCCGGACCATACGGAGAATTACTTAAGGTGGTACCGGAACCGGGGATTGTCCCAGCACCCGGGCGCAACGGCGCGCGCACGCACGCCGTTCGATTCGGCTCAGGTTCGCGGCCGCGCGCGACCCGAGCGCGTCACTCGCGCGCCGCGCGGGGAGCGCGGGCCAGCCCGTTGCTGACTGTTTCGCCGATCCATTCAACGAACAGGTCGTGCTGAATCAGGCCCTTCGCATTGAACCTGTAGTCGAGACCCTGCAAATCCCGGCGCAGCTTCTTCTGGATCGTCCGCGAGCCCATCAGGCTGGTCACGATAATGACGCTTTTCTGGTCGGCGACCGCCCCCTCGACCATGCCGCGCAGCTTCGCGACGTTGGCGTCGCGCACCTCGGGTGGCGCGTCGTCCTGCAGCGTGGCGGCCCTGACCGCCGCGAACCCTCCGTCTTCCTCTATGATTCGGGCCAGGTTCTCCATCACCGCCAGCTGCTTCACGTTATCCTCCGCCGCGCTCGGCCCGTGGGCGGCGACGATGACGATCTCTTTCGCCGGTTCCTCGCTGATCTCCTCCGCAAACTCCAGCAGGATCTCCGCCACCAGCGGGTCGTCGTTCGGCGGCGAGGCGAAGATGATCTCGGCCTCCGTCTCGACTCGCGGAACGGTCGCATACGACGGCTCATCCTCGAGCCCGAAGATGTAATGCCATTGACGAAGCATCGAATTGTATTCCGTCGACACGATCGGAATGACGACGATGCGCTCGGCACCGGCGGCGACCAGGTCGTCGAGCCCGAGCTGGATGTGCTGCGACATCATCATGCTCATGCCGAACGACAATGCCATCGGGAACACCTCCGCGTATTTCTGCAATTCGTCTTTGAAGACTTTGTCGCCGCGGTCGCCAAAGCCGTGCAACAGCACCAGCACGCCCGATTTGCCGTTCACATCATCTGTCGAGATGTACCACTCGTAGTTCGAGCCCATCATCCGCATGCTGAGTGCGATTTCCTCGTCGCTGATGTTTTCCCACCCGACGACCCTGGCGCGGAGTTCGTCGTTGATCTGGGGCGTCAGCTGATGCTTCATGCCATACAGCCGGCGACCCAGCTCGTCTCGCTCGGTGCTGTGGCCCGACATGTCGTGCCCGGAATGATCCATCGCAGCGTGTCCGGCATGGCCGGCGTGCTGGTCATCCGCCGCCGAGACGACGCCCCCACCCACCGAGATAGCGAACCCGACCAGCAGTCCAGTCAGTTTTTTTGCGTCAGGAATCAGCCTCATGCCGGCCTCCCGAGGAATCGAACACCAATATTCGATTCTAAGCTCTGGACCGATTCTAGAGCAACGCTCAAACCTGCGCCCCTCGCCGAGGAATTTCAGTAAGATGGCGCCCTCCGAGGATCGCGGGCGCAGTGGCATGCCGAAATATTTTTGCTTATTTATCAGCATCTTATTAGTGACGGGCTGCGCCGGAGACGCCCCGTCGAGCGAAGCACGGGCCCCCGGGCTCGGTTTCGACCCGGCCGACCTCGGCACCGACACGCGGCCGCAGGACGATTTTTTCGAATACGTCAACGGCCCATGGATCGAGCGCACCGAGATCCCGCCCGAATACGCTCGCTACGGAGCGATGTACATCGTTCACGAACGCACCGAGCAGCAGATTCACGATCTGCTCGACGAGCTCACCGCGCGGCCCGACCGCCCGACAGGCTCCGAACCGCAGAAGATCGCAGACCTTTATCTCGCATTCATGGACGAGGAGCGAGTCGAGGATCTTGCCCTCGAACCGCTCGCGGATGAGTTGGAGCGGATCGACGCGCTCGAGACGCACGGAGACGTCTTTGCCTGGTTTGGCCGGGCGCTGGCGAGCGGCATCACCGTGCCGATCAATTTCTACGTCGACGCGGATGCCGCCAATCCGGACCGCAATCTCGCCTACCTCTGGCAGGACGGGCTCGGGCTGCCCGATCGAGACTACTGGCTCAGCGATGCGTCCGAACTGGCCGCCGTTCGCGAGGCGTACATAGGCCACATCCGCCGCATGTACGAGCTGGCGCAGTGGCCCGACGGCGAACAGGCGGCGGAGAATATTGCGGACCTCGAGCGACGCATTGCAGAGGCCCACTGGACGAAGGTCCAGAATCGTGACCGGCAGAAGATTTACACGAACAAGTTCACGCTCGAGCAGGCGATCGAGCTGAGCGCCGGATTCGACTGGCGCGTGTTCCTCGCGGCAGCTCGATTCGGCACGCCGGAGACCTTCGTCATCGCCCAGACTGACTATTTCGCAGTGCTTGGCGATATCGTCAGCGAAACGCCGGTGTCGACCTGGCGCGATTATGCGCGCTTCAGGACTCTGAAGGCGTTCGCGCCCTATCTGAGTCGCGGCGTCGTCTTCGAGGACTTCGAATTCGAGCGCCGCACGCTGCGAGGGCAACAGGAAATCCGTCCGCGCTGGAAGCGCGGGGTACGCCTGGTCAACCGTGCGCTGGGAGAGCCGGTTGGCAAGGCTTACGTCGATCGGCACTTCCCGCCCGAGGCGAAACAGCGCGTCGAGGAAATGATCGAGAACCTGCGCGAGGCATTCGGCCGGTCGATTGACGGCCTCGACTGGATGAGCGACGAGACGAAGGCAGCGGCCCGGCGCAAGCTCGCCGCGTTCAATGCGAAGATCGCCTACCCCGATGTCTGGCGAGACTATTCGGCATTGCGGATCGTGGCCGGTGACCTCGTCGGCAACGTCCGCCGGGCGAACGAGTTCGAGCACGACTGGCACGTCGGCAAGCTGGGCAGGCCGATCGATCGCACGGAATGGGGCATGCCGCCGCAGACCGTCAATGCGTACTATCGGTTCACCTGGAACGAAATCGTATTCCCCGCCGCGATTCTGCAGGCGCCGTTTTTCGACTTCGACTTCGACGATGCACTGAACTACGGGGCGATCGGTTCGATCATCGGCCACGAGTTCAGCCATGGTTTCGACGATCAGGGCCGGAAGTTCGACGGAGACGGACGACTCAGCGACTGGTGGACCGCGGGCGACGCCGACCAATACGAAGCGCGCAGCGTCGGTCTGGTGCGACAGTTCGATACTTACGAGCCGCTGCCCGGGCAGGCCATCAACGGGCAGCTGACGCTCGGCGAAAACATCGCGGACCTCGCCGGCGTCATCATGGCTTACCGCGCGTGGGAATTGTCACTCGACGGCGCGTCGGCGCCGGTGATCGACGGATTCACCGGACCGGAGCGATTCTTTATCGGCTATGCGTCGAGCTGGCGTTCGAAGCTGCGTGACGAGTACCTGCTGAATATCCTGATTAGCGACCCGCACTCACCCCCGCAATACCGAGTGATCGGCGCACTGAAAAACGTGCCGGAATTCTACGAGACCTACGAAGTGTCCGAGGGAGACGGGATGTTCCTGTCCGAGAGTGAGCGCGTGCACATCTGGTAGAACCTCAGCGCCGGGTCTCGAAGTCACGGCGCCGAATCAGGGCCCGCTCCTCGAGGTGGTCGAGCGTGTCCCGGTACAGGCCCTGCTGTGCTGCCGGGATCGCTCCGAGCACCATCGTCAGGTCGGTGTCGGGGTCGTATCGCGGCCACTCCGGCAGGCCCGGCCCGTTCGGATCACCGTTCTTCGCAAAGTTCAACCAGTACGCGCGGAGCCGATCGCCCCAGGCGAGATCATCGTCCGTGAGCTCGTTGTCCGCGTAGTTGCCGGGCCGCTGATACTCGGGATGCTCGCGCACGGTACCGAACATGAACGGCAGCTCGACACCGTGACAGGCGCCGGGTACCTTGCCGCGAAGGTTCGTCTGTACGTAGGTGATGTGATAGAGGAACGCGGGTGAGCTGACGTTCGCCATCTGCTTGCCCAGGTAACGGGTCGACGTCAGGAACAGGCCCTCGGCGAACCAGCGCTGCGAGACGCCGATGCGGGTCCACTGGTCGTCGAACACGGCGAGGTCCTCGTCCGACAGGCCCTCGATCAGCGCCCCACCCAGGAACCACTTTCCGATCAGCGGTATATCGTCGATCTGGTCCCACTCCCAGCTGTTCGCCCCCGCGATATACGGCACGTCGTGCTGCTCGCCCCGCTCGAATACGCGCACGACGTGATCGGCGACGACCGTACCGTCGACGACCGGGTTGAACGGTACCTGCTTGTCGGTCTGGTACTCGACGATCGGTCCCCACGGCAGCGCGCGAAGCATCGCGAGAAGTTCCTCGTCGGAGGCGGCCTCGAGGCCGAAGTGCTCGACGAGTTCCACGCCCATGTCCTCACGCGACTTCCCGGCCGGTCCCGGAATGCCCCGCTCGAACGCGTGCTGCGTGTTGTCGATCAGGACGCCGCTGCCTTGCGCAATGGCCTTATGGAACAGCCCGACGCTCTGCGGTGTCGTCATCAGCACGTTGACAGAGACGCCCCCGGCCGAATGACCGAAGATCGTGACGTCATTCGGGTTCCCTCCGAACTGCGCGATGTTTCGCTGCACCCACTCCAGCGCCGCGATCTGGTCCATCATTCCGTAGTTGACCAGCGGCTCAGCAGTCTGAACGCGCGTCATCGCCGGGTGCGCGAAACGGCCGAGATACCCGATCCGGTAGTTGATCGTCACCAGGACGACGCCCTCTGCCGCGAGGATCCCACCGTCGTACATCGGGAGCGAGCCGGCGCCATACTGGAAGTTGCCTCCATGGATGTAGAACATGACCGGCAACAACTCCGCTCCGCGATCGGCCGGCGTCCACACGTTTAGCGTCAGGCAGTCCTCGTTCAGGCCGAGCCGGTCGAGGTGTGCATCGGCCCATGCCGGGTAGACCCCCTTGCGCTGCGGGCAGGCGTGGCCGAAGCTCGTCGCGTCGCGGACTCCGTCCCACCCGGCGACCGGTCGCGGCGGCCGCCAGCGCCACTCGCCGACCGGCGAGGCCGCGTAGGGTATGCCGCGATACACCTCGATTCCATTCTCGATCGAACCGCTCAGAATGCCGGAGTGGACGCGCACCTCCGGACCGACTGCGCCCGCCGGGTGCGCCCAGGCGATCGCAAGCCACAGAAACGCATAGCGAATTCCCGTCATCGTCTCTCTCATCGGGACGCCTCGAGTGCGCGCTTGCTGCTGTCTCTAGACGATATCTGCCAGTGAATCCATCGGTCTGCTATTTCGTCTCTATTCCATGAACCCACTCGAGCTTCGTTTCGGCATACACATCCTCCGAAGGCGGACACGCGTTGGGATCGTCGAGGCTGCAGACCGTAACGTCGGTCTTGCCGGGTCGCTCGCTCGTGCGGAACACGATCGGCGTGCCGCATTTGTCGCAGAACCAGCGCGTGCCGCGATTCGACGACTTGAGCACGGCGGGTTCGCCTTGCCTCAACTCGAACTGCTCATCCGACAGCAGGATCCATGTCACGTATGGCGCGCCGCTGGCCCGACGACACATGCTGCAGTGGCAATTGACCACAGCGCTGTTGCCCGGTTCGATCCGGTATCGCAGCGAGCCACAAAAGCAACCACCTTCGTACATCTGTCTGCCCCCCCGGTCTCCGGCCAAGTATATTCCAAGGGTGCACCGAGTCGCCGACCCGACGCGCGCGAATCTGGCGCTGCGGGCCTTGCTGCCATTGCTGGCGCTCGCCGTGGCCCTGACCTGGTGGGGCCTTTTCTGGGCGGCTAATCATTTCGCGGCCCTGACCGGCGGGCTGCGCTTCATCGACATGCTCTTCATCAGCGCCTGCAGAGGCCTCATCGCCGCCCGTCCCGCTGTGTATCGACATCGAGCCCAATAAGCGCGGCGGTCAGAATTCCCGCGACCTCGACGTAGATCCGGGGCTCCTCGCTTAGCCGAGGTCCGGCGATGTTCAGTACCCTGGGTCGAACGGTGGCGAGCCACTGGCGCAGCTCAGCGACCAGTTTTTCGCGCGGCTCGCCCTCGAGGTCGATCACCAGCAGGGACTTTCCATGCCGTTCCGCCGTCCGAACCGTGAGTTCCGTGCCGCCCCCCGGCGGGCCGAAAGCGAAGACGACGGTGGCGTCGGAATCGCGAACATTCAGTTCCGTGCGGATCGCATACTCCGGGGACTCGGTTTCGACCAGACCTTCGTAGCGCGCGGGGATTTCGCCGTCATCCGCACGCCGGCCAAGCGGAACCCAACCGCCCGTCGCGAGGTCGAGCTCAAGCGCGACGTCGAGCGCAGCGCGGTCCGCGCCAGTCTGACCACCGGAAACGATCTTGCGAACGCTCACGCGCGTGCGAGAGGGGATACCCGCTCGTGACCCTGCGATGACGGCCAAAGTACTACAAGCATAAACCTAAACCTCAGGTCGGAGAATCATTATTTTCCATCGGCTGACATGATCGCGATCGTATAAAAGTTTCGACCGATAGCCACGATCCCGCCAGAGGGTGTTCGTTGCACCCGCTTAAGCACCGCTAATTGCCTGAAATTTCGCTCATGCTGCCGAGCGATCGACTAGAATGGCAGCCCCGAACTGAGAGTCCCGAGATATGCGAATCGTCAAACGTCTGCTTATCGGGCTCGGGCTGTTGCTCGTCGCGAGCTACGTGGGACTTGTCGTCTACGCCTACTGGCCAACCGGCATCGAGGAGGTACCGGCGCGTAGCCTGGCCGGGCCGGACGACCGGTTCGTCGAGGTCGACGGGCTCGAGCTGCGGTATCGCACCTACGGCGAGCGGGCGGAGGGCAAGCCGAACATGGTGCTGCTGCACGGCATGGCCAATTCGCTGCAATCGTTCCGCCGCGTGGCGCCTCTGCTGGCCGACGACTACTATGTCGTCGCTGTCGATATGCCGGGATTCGGCCTGTCGTCGAAGCCGGCCGACTTCGATTATCGCGCGCCCAACCAGGCGAGGGTCGTCGGTCGCTTCATTCGCGAGCTCGGCCTCGAGCGAACGATCGTCGGCGGCCACTCGATGGGCGGCGCGATCGCGATGCGCGTTGCGATCAACGAGTCGGCGGTCAACGGTCTGGTAGTCATGAACCCCGGCATCATTACCACCGGTGTGCCCGCGATCACTCGCTACCTGCCTTTTCCGTTTCAGCGCCTGTCGGCCAGACAGTTCGGAGACCGCGAGTTCCGCGAGCAGTTTCTGAAGGTGTCATACGTCGACCCGAGCCTCGTCACCGAAGACGTCATGGATGACCTGCAGCTTGCTGTCCGGAGCGAGGGCTACCTGACTGGTACAACAACGATGATGGGCCAGTACGAGGAGGCTACCGAGGCACAGATGATGGGTGACGTAGACGTGCCCGTCGCGATCGTCTGGGGCGAACAGGACCGCAACAAGACACCCGAGGAGCTGGCGCAATTGCGCGCGGGATTCCGGAACAACATCGTGATCACGTCGGCCGACGCCGGACACTACGTGCACGAGGAGTCGCCCGAGCTGGTGGCGAAGGGCCTGGCCGACGCGAAGTACCTATGGGACTAGTTTGCCGGGGACAATGACACTGTCCCAGACTCACTCGTGCCAGGCCAGGTGAAACAGCGCGTAGCCTGACAGTACCGGTTGCGGCACCGCCATACCGATGATTTCGCCCGGGATGTCGGCTCTCACGTCGAAACTCTCGTCGGTCATCGGGTCGACGATCTGACCGAGCGTATCACCGGGCGCGATCACTTCGCCGAGCTCGGCGGTCGGAAAGAAGAACCCGGCCTGACCCAGACCAGCACGAATCCAACGCGAGCGCTCGTACACGCGGGCGTCGGGAATCTCGCGATCCGGGTCGTCGGTCATGTCGAGATAGGCCAGCACGTTCTCGACGCCCTGCGCCCCGCGGTCGATCTCGTCCTCCTGAAAGCGCAGCGGCTCGCCCGCTTCATAAATGATTGCAGGAATGCCCACCTTCACGGCCTCGCGCCGCAGGCTACCGTCGGGGCCGGCCCCGCCGATCACGATCCCCAGCCCAAAATGGATCGCCAGCTCCCGAATAGCCGGGTCGGCGATGTCCGCCCGGATCTGAGGCAGGTTCGCGCGCTGATTCGACGCCGTGTGCAGATCCACCAGCGCGTCGCAATGAATCAGGACTCTCGTGAACACCGCGTTCGCGATCAGCGACGCGACGCTGCCACCGGCACGGCCCGGGAACGCGCGGTTGAGATCGCGCCGGTCCGACAGGTACCGATTGCCGGTTCGGACGCCCTCCGCGTTGATCGCCGGGAGCGCGATCAGCGTGCCCCGTAAGGTCTCTGGATCGGTCTCTGCGATCGCGCGCCGCGCAACTTCCACGCCGTTCAACTCGTCGCCGTGCACCCCCGCCGTGAGGCACAGCGTCGGCCCGGCCGAGCTGCCGCGGACGACGAACACGGGCGTATTCAGATACGATGCCTCGAAGGTCCGGTCCGGGATGAAGGCGAATTTGCTCTTCGTTCCCGGCGCTATCGTGCGGCCGACGACCTCGATCGGGCCCCAGCCGTCTTCCGCGACCGCGGGACCGGTCGCGACGCCGGTCGCCATGGCAACCGCCGCAACCACCGAAGCGAGCGGCATTCGGCTAACCGTCATCCCGGTAATCATTGATCTCATCTTCGCTCCCGAAACATCAACAGTCCGTACTCTCGCCATCCGATTCGCCCCTGCACCGCGGGATTATTGTATCTTCGAGGCGCAGGCAGGAGACGCACAATGCAGGAGATCCTCCCGGGCGTCTTCCACTGGACGCAAAACCATCCGAAGATCAAGATCGAGGTCAGCTCGTATTTCCTCGCGCCCGAAAGAGTGCTGATCGACCCTTTGATCCCGGCGGAGGGACTCGAGTGGTTCGAGGACTCTCCGCCGGACAACATCGTGCTGACCATGCGCCATCATTACCGTCACTGCGCGGAGTTCGAAGAGCGCTTCGGCTGCGACGTCTGGTGCGTCGAGCAGGGGCTGCACGAGTTCAGGCACGGCGAGACCGTGCGCGGATTCCGGTTCGGCGACGCCCTGCCCGGCGGGCTGAAGTCGATCGAGATCGGCCACCTGTGTCCCGACGAGGGGTGCCTGCACCTGCACCGCGAGGGCGGCATCCTGTTCCTTGGCGACGGATGCGTCCGCCGCGGCGACGCGCCGCTGCAGTTCGTGTCCGATCGCATGATGGGTGACGACCCGGAAGGCGTAAAACAGGGCCTCCGGGCCGCCTACCGTCATGTGCTCGCCGACCATACCTTCGCGCACGTCATGCTGGCGCACGGCCTGCCGCTGCTGGGCGACGGCCGCGAGCGCCTCGCCAAATTCATTGCGCAAACTTGAGGTGCGGGCCGCCGCCGGCGACCCGCCCCGTTGGTGCCCTTCTTCAGTCCGCGAGCGCCGCCTGCAGGTTACCGATGTTGGCCTGCATGACGGACAGGTAGTCTCCCTCTTCCGGGCGATTGCCGCAGGGATCGACGACGACGTTCTTGACTGCCCAGGCGTCCATCAGTTCCACAGAACGCGGCAGCGGTTCGCCCTCCCAGATCATCATCTCGGCCGGATGCGTGATCATCCTGTCGCCGAGTTTGGTCAGCTGGTCGTCGGTTACCCGCTGGTCCGGCTCCCAGTGCACGGAGATCCCGTTCACCTCGTAGCGGCGCTGCAGGTACTGGTAGACCGGGTGCGAGAACACGACCGGCGTATCGCCGAGTTTCGCGAACACCGCCTCGAACCCGCCGTCGAGGGCCTTCAGGTCGGCCTCGAGCGATGCGAATCCGGCCTGGAACGCCGCAGCCGACTCCGGCTGCCGCGCGCTCAGCGCATCGCGAATGGCGGCCGCCTGAGCGATCGCCAGCTCCGGATCGAGCCAGGTCGTGAACGCCATGTCCGAGTGGTGCCCGCCGTCGTCGCCGTGGCTGTGCGTCGTGCCGTCGGCGTGGGTATGTTTATCCCCCTCGCCGTCTCCGGCAATCAGGCGATCCGCGACAGCGGCCGAAGTGTCCACCAGCTTGTCCGCCGGCAGCCCGGCCCCCTTCGTCCACTTCGCGTAGCCCGCGCCGTTCAGCAGGATCAGGTCGGCGCCCTTGTAGGCCGCGATGTCGTCGGCGCCCGGTTCCCAGTACGCGGGATCGCCGTCGGCCGGCGCCGGGAACTCGACCCGGACCGCATCGCCGCCGATGCGCTGCGCGAAGTAGGCGAGCGGATAATTCACGGTGTAGACGGTCATCGCGTGTGACTTTGCCGCGGCCTGGCCGCACGCCGTCGCGACCAAGGCCGCTACCAGCACCGTCCACCCACCCGGCAACACCAGCCGCCGAGCACGCGGGCGCTGCGCCCGGACATTCACTACGTTCCCCATGTCGGTCCTCCGCTTGATACTCCAGGAGACTGTGCCCCGTCCCATCGACTATTGGCTCGTACTCGCGGCCTGGGCCGCGTCGGTCTTCACGTCGATCAGCACGAGTCGCGTGGGCTCGCCGCCGACGTCGATCGAACGCTCGATCTCGCCGGTCTCGATGTCGACGACCACGACCCGCCCCTCCGGCGGCAGGCTGATGTAGGCGTCGCCCCACAGGGACTTGATATCCGGCAAAACGGCCTTGTCGACGTGCTCGTGGAACTCGGCGTCGAACGGCTCACAGACGCGCACCGTGCGCAGGATTTCGCCGGTGTCGCCGGAGCGGATCTCCAGCATTCCGCTGCGCGCCAGGCTCAGCAGATACTCGCCGCCCTCGGCGCTCCACTGCCGGATCGAAGGGTCGAGGTCGACCACCTCCAGCTCGTACGGTTCCTTGCCGGCGTCGAGACGATAGATGATCGGCAGCGTGCCCTCGGTGTAGGCCCACATGACCCTCCCGGCCCCGTGGTAGAACGCGCCGACGCGCTGATTCACCGGGTACGGGATGCGGGCGACCACCTGGTTCAGCTCGTCGCCGCGCGTGCCGATCACCATGATGTCGCGCATGCACGCGTAGAAAAGCCGGCCGGACTCATTGTCCATTCCCTTGCCGTGCACGAGCGGGCAACCCTTGATCCGGGTTACCTCCTCGCCAGTCTCTCGGTTGATGACCTGGACATAACCCTTCCGCAGGTGCCCGAGGTACAAGTTGCCGGATGCCTCCAGATAGAAGTAATGATCGGGCGCCGCCAGCTGGTAGGTCCGCGCGGTAATCGGCGCGAGACCGGTGAACTGGTCATCGTTCAGGACGACGAACTCGCCCGGTCCTTCGAGCAGCAGAGCGTCCTTGCCAGCTACGGTAACCATCCGGTTCTCGTCGCCGGGCCCAGGCGTCTCGCCCGGCATCGTCCGCGCGACGTAGGGCGGCATCACTGTGGCCGAGCCTGGCTCGATGCCGGTGCTGACGATCGTGATGAAATCGCGGTCGGTGCCGCGGCCGCGCATCGTGAACAGGTGGCGATGATCGCTGCTCAGCGCCACACTCATGATGTAAGGCGGCGTCGTCAGCCGAGACACCACCTCACCAGAGGGCAGGTCGACCGTGACCAGGTCGCCGTTCGAGCCGTCCGCGATGAACATTCGGGCATCCGCGACCGAGCCCTCGGGAATCCGCGGGGCGTCGCCGTGTGCAGAAGCAGGGTTCGACCAAGCGGTCAACAGGCAGAAAGTCGCTACGACTATGATGAATCGATTTCTGATGAACATGTTGTGCACCCAAGAATTTTTATCTATGTCGATGCGGGCGGCCATACGGATTCGCCCCTGCGATTGTTGTTACCAACGGAGCGGTGTCGCATGCCACGCCCTGCGCCGGGGATCACCTGTGTATCCCGAAGACTTAGTCTAGCAGCCGATCACTTGCCCGCGCAGGCGAATTTCGGAAAGTCCTTACCCGGAAGAGACCCGTGCCGAGCTAATGCTTGCACCGGCGCTAACTATTTCATATCAATGAATAAAGTCGTCGCGCCTCACCGCGCACCTGTCGGGCCGCCGAGGCTCGAGCATCGGCGGTGCACGGCGCCCGCGCAATCCCGGGGCCGGGAGGTTAGGCCGTCTCGGGAAGTCCCTTAGCGGGAGCGGCCGGCTGGGTCCGGGATAGCGACGAAATAGAAGTAGACACCGACCGCAGTCGACAGGACGGCGCCCCCGAGCATCGGCAGGTCGGGCGCTATGTTATAGACAACACCACCGAGCGCCGGGCCGAATATCA
>JABAOE010000875.1_pt2 | contig 17107 bp, 14 predicted proteins | sample 7062141 | NCBI WGS metagenome assembly JABAOE01 (sample SAMN14538627, study PRJNA623070) | marine sediment metagenome | biome: marine biome [ENVO:00000428]; feature: marine pelagic biome [ENVO:01000023]; material: deep marine sediment [ENVO:00002113] | place: India: Gulf of Khambhat ... | reverse complement strand
GGGGCTCGGGGCTCGGGGCTCGGGGCTCGGCCCCGAGGAGGGTTCCGCACGCCCCCCACCAGCGGCTCGCGGCCGCCCGGCTGTCCACCGAGCGGCCGCGTGATGAGGGGAAGGACCGTTCGGGGTCCGTTCGTTCAGTTTCCGCCCAGGCTGAGCTCCCACATGATGTTCCTGCGATCGAGGTCGGCCGGCGCGGCCAGCCCGTACGTGTCGATCATGGCTTCGATGCTCGCCGTCAGGAGCGCCTCGGTCAGGAACGGGTTGTGCACCGCCGAGCTCTCGATCTCTCCGAGGCCGACGTTGAAGTTCGAGCCTTCGGCGACCGTGAACACCCCGTCGCTCGTGTCGAACTGATCCGGGTCCAGCGTCCGCACCTCCTCGACGAGCGCGTCCAGCTCCGCGGTCAGGTTCGCGATGCGGGCCTGAGCGATCAGGAGCGCGGACAGCGCCGCGTCCTCGCTGCCGTGGCAGCCGGCCGTCGTGCACGAGGCGAAGGTCCGTTCGGCGGTGGTCATGCCGCACGAGTCGTCCGCCGTGGGGACGCCCTGCTCGTCCACGCACGGGATCGGCTTGAAGAGGTGGCCGGTCGCGCTGAAGACGAAGTTGCCCGACTCGTCTTCGATCTCGTACGAGTTCACATGGCAGGTCGCGCACAGCCGGGTGTTCGCCTCGCTGCCGTGCGTCCCTCGGATGAGCTGGTCGGAGTACGCGAAGTTGGGGGGCTCCCACCCCACATCCTGCCCGAGCAGCAGCGGGCCCTGCGGCGAGTGCGGGCCGCGCGAGCTCCCCGGGTCCGGAACGGCCCGGCGCTGGTGGCACTTCATGCACAGGTTCTGGTCCACGTCGCGCGCGTCGACGGCCCAGCGGAGCTGGCCCTCGTGCCCGGCGCTGCCGTGCGGGTCGTGGCACACGGAGCACGTGATGCCGATCGACTCGCCCTGGCCTTCCTCGAGGTACTCGGTGTTGACGCCCCACGCCGCGAGCGCACCCTCGCCGCCGTGGCAGGCGTTGCAGCCATCCCGGGTCCGGTACTGCGGGCGGTTCGCGCCCTCCCCGTGCCGAGACACGGTCCACTCGTCGACGAACGGGTGGTGGGCCCCGCTGTGACACTCGGCGCAGCCCAGCAGCGGGTCGGCCGCGACCTGCAACGGCGCAAGCGGCACCGTCGCGTCCGTCGGGTTCGTGACGTGCGCCAGGCCCGGCCCGTGGCACGATTCGCACTGGACGTCGTGGTACCGGTCCTCGGCCGCGCCGTCGTAGCCCGCCGCCTCCTCGACCGTGTTGCCGCGCTGGTTGACCGTATGGCACCCCTCGCAGAACGCCTGGGCGCCACCGCTGGCCTGCAGCGTGACCCACGCCTCGGCGTGCGCGGTCTGCTCCCAGTCGCCCTGCTTCTCGACGTGGCAGTTGCCGCACACGGTGAGCTTGCTGTCCTGATCGGAGTAGCCCAGGAACGAGCCTGCCGCGGCGAGCGGCTCCTCGAAGAGCTCCCGATCCCGGTATACGATCTTTTCGTCCACGCACCCGGCGAGCACCCCTGAAACCAAGACGCCCGCCAGGGTCGCCCGCACTCCCTGCCGTGTCAGAGCTCTCATTCTTGCCTCCGTTTCGCCCGGGCCAGGCCCGGGCAGGCCGTTCTGGTCGAACCGCACACCTAATGTGCGCCCGGCACGCGGCTCGGTGTGTCGGGAGAATCCCGAGCACCCCGGAGGGAGAATAGGTACTTCTACGCATGAGGAAAACCCCTTCACGAAGGGGATAGTGCCAATTGTTGCAAGCCCGGCCCGGCCGGACGCTCCGGAGATGTCCCGGGGGCGCCGACCGTGGTGACCCGGACGCGGGGAGGCCGGGGCTCGTGACCGTCACGACTCCGAAACCTCCTTGGCCAGACCGGGCCCGGGTCGCATCTTGCTCCCATGAGCGTCCGAACTGCCGCGGTCGAGAGGGGCGCTCCGCTCCCCGAGGAAGAGCGGGCCCGGGGGGTGGAGGTCGCGCGCTCGCTGCGCGTGGCCGTCTTCGTCGTGGCGTACAACGCCGAGGCGCACATCCGGGAGACGCTCGCCCGCATCCCCGCCGAGCTCCTGCCGCACCTGGCGAGCATCTACGTCATCGACGACAGGAGCGCCGACCGCACGACCGAGCTCGCGCGCCGCTCCGCGGAGGGAATGCCGAACCTCGAGGTCTTCACCACCCCGGTGAACCAGGGCTACGGCGGCAACCAGAAGCTCGGGTTCCGGTACGCGATCGAGCAGGGCTTCGACGTCGTCGTGCTCCTGCACGGCGACGGCCAGTACGCGCCCGAGGCCATGCCCAGGCTCCTGGCGCCCTTCGCGGACCCGACGACCGCGGCGGTCTTCGGCTCGCGCATGATGACCCCGGGGGGCGCGCTACGCGGCGGCATGCCCCTGTACAAGTTCGTGGGCAACAAGGCCCTGACCGCGATCGAGAACCGGCTCCTGGGGACCGGGCTGAGCGAGTTCCACTCCGGGTACCGGGCCTACCGGGTGTCGGCGCTCGCGCAGATCCCGTTCCAGTACAACACCAGCGACTTCCACTTCGATACCGAGATCATCGTCCAGCTGCTCGCCAAGCGGATGAGGATCGTCGAGGTGCCGATCCCCACCTACTACGGCGACGAGATCTGCCACGTCCAGAGCATTCCCTACGCGCTCAACTGCATCGGAACGGTGCTGCGCGCCCGGGCCAACCGCGTGCACCTCGTCCATCATCCGAAGTTCGACGTGTACGACAGCGGCGCCTACGTCTTCAAGCAGGCGCCCTCGACGGTCCACCAGAAGGTGCTCGGCCGCGACTGGGCATCGGGCGCGCGGGTGCTCGAGCTCGGCGCCGGTCACGGGGGCGTGTCCCGTGCCCTCCATGGCAAGGGCGTCGCGGTCGTGGCCACGGACCTGTCGCGGCCCGACGCCAGCTTCTCCTTTCCCTACCTGGCGACCGACCTCGATCGCCCCTTCCGCGACGACGTCGCCGCCGCCCTGGGCGGGGAAGCCGACGTCGTCCTCGCCCTCGACGTGATCGAGCACCTGCGACGCCCGGAATGGAGCCTGCGGGAGCTGCGCGGCGCGATGAAGCGCGGGGCGACGCTCCTGGCGAGCACCGGCAACGTGGGCTACGCGCTCGTGCGGCTCATGCTCCTGCTCGGCTTCTTCAACTACGGCAAGAAGGGCATCCTGGACCTCACGCACACGAGGCTGTTCACGATCCGCTCCTTCTGCCGCACGCTCGAGGGCGAGGGCTTCCGCGTGACGAGCGTGCGGGGCTTCGGCCCGCCGATCGTGGACATGGTGGGCGACACTCCGCTCCTCCGGGCGCTGGACGCCATCGGGGCCGTCCTCGCGCGGGTCTGGCCATCGCTGTTCGCGTACCAGTTCCTCGTCGAGGCGACGCGTCTCGACGACGTGGCCGACATCCTGGAGCGCACCGTGCGCCCGGAGGTCGCCGGGTCCGCCGCTACCGAGGTGCGGTGAGGGACCTCGCCTCCGAGGGCATGGACCCGTCGCGGCCCCCGACTCACGGCGACGGGACCCGCGCAGGCCGCCTCCGGCCCGGCCCGGCGGCCGCCCTGCTCCTGCTCGCCGTCGGGTTCGCGCTGCGGGCGCGCGGAATCTCGGAGTACTGGCTGAACCCGGACGAGGGCATCTACTACTCGACGCTCACCCAGCCCTCGTTCGGTCGGTTCTGGGCCGAGGTGACGGCCAACGCCCACCCTCCGGCCTTCTACCTGCTCCTGCGGGGGATGGGCTTCCTCACGTGGGACTTCGTGTGGCTGCGCGCGGCTCCCCTCCTCTTCGGCACGGCCGCGATCTGGGTGTTCTGGCTCGTGGGCCGGGAGCTGGGAGGCTCCGGGACGCGTGGGACGGTGACGGGGCTCGTCGCCGCGGCGCTGGTCGCCCTGAACCCCGAGGCGATCACCCTTTCCCAGGTCATGCGGCCCTACACGCTCGTGGTCCTGCTGCTCGGCGCCTCCCTCCTGCAGCTGCTTCGCTACCGCGCCGAGCCGAGGGACGCGACGCTCTTCCGCTACGCCGGCCTTCTCTCGCTCGCGGTCCTGTGCCACTACAGCGCCGCGCTCGCCGTGGCGGCGCTCTGCGCGGTCCTCGCCCACGACGCGGCGACGGGTCGTCTCGACCGCCGCGGCGCGCTCCGGCTGGCCGCCGCGCAGGCGGTCCCGCTCCTCCTGATCGGCGCGGTGTACGTAGCCCATCTCGGCAGCGCGCTGGGCAGCGACCTCGTGGGTGAGGCGCTGGACCCGGGCGGGTGGCTCGGCGACTGGCTGATCCGCTCTCCGACCGACGCCTGGAACAGCCTCGTCTCGTATCAGATCTTCCACCTTCCCGCGGGGCTGCGCCTGAGCGCGCTCGCGCTCCTCCTCGCGGCGATCGCGACGTCCGCCGCACGCGGTGAGCGCCTCGTCGCGGTTCTGGCCGTGGGCGGTCTCGGTGTCGCGATCCTCGCCTCCGTGCTCGGCGTGTATCCGTTCGGACCCAGCCGTCACAACGCATGGCTCACCGTCTTCACGATTCCGCCTCTCGCCTGGCTGGCCGGCCTCGTCGCATCCGCGCACCGAGGCCGCGCCGCCGCCGGCCTCGCGGGCGTGGCGGCGGTGATCGCGGCCGGGTCCGCGGCGGAGGGGGCAGCGCTGGGCCGCGGCGCGGAGAGCCCGATGGCGCGCAGCAACGCCACGGAGGAGAAGGTCCTGCGCCGGGTCGATCTCGCCGCGCTGACGGTGGAGCGGCTCGACCCGGATCGCGGACCCGGCCTCATCCTCATGAGCGAGCAGAGCTACAACCTGATGATGCCGCTGTTCGCCGGGGCACGCCGGGCGGAGCCGCCCTCGGCGGACGCCCACCTGTTCCGCTTTCGCCATGGAACGCGTGAGGTCGTCGTGCTCCGCCAGTGGGACTGGTCCGGGATCTCCGACGTGCAGTCCGTGCTCGAGCGCATCGCCGGCGCGGCGCCGGAGCCGGCCGGCTCGCTCCCGGACGAGATCCTCGTCGTGGCCGGCGGGTGGGGCTCCGTCCTTCTCGCGCAGGTGCCCGAGCTCGACCGCCTCGGCGTGATCACGGACCGGTCCTGGGCGCTCGGCCGAGACCCGGCCGGTCAGCCCGTGATCCGAATGATGGCCCTGGTCGTCGACCGGCGAGCGCTGTCCGAGCTGGCTCCCGCCCCACCCGGCTGATCCGTCATCGGGCCCGGGGGCCCGCCCCGGCCCGCCCGCCCCGAGGGGCCGCGGCCGGCCCGGACCCCCGCGCCCGCGCCTACGATCTGGGCCGCACCCCCATACCCTCGATCGCCGGCCGCCCGTCGGCATTCGCGAGGTCCCAGCTCGTCTGGTAGACCAGCCGCACGATGCGGGTCATCTTCTCGTACTCGATGCGCTCCGGGTCGTCGTCGGGCGTGTGGTAGTCGGGGTGGAGCCCGGTGTGGAACCAGACGGCGGGCACGTCGTTCTGCAGGAAGGGCCAGTGGTCGCTTCGCCGCAGCAGGTTCGACTCGTTGTTGTCGTAGCGCAGGCGGAGGGTCAGCCCCTGGGGCTCGTTGGCCGCCTGCACCATGGCCGCGAGCTCCGGTGTCCGGCTGTAGCCGAGGAGGTTGACCGCGTTCGCGTTCGACTCCGCCGACTGGACCTCGAGGCCGCGGAAGCGCCCGCCCCCGTCGACGGGCACCTCCTCGTGACGGCCGATCATGTCGAGGTTGAGGTTGGCCGCGGTCCTGGGCAGCGGAAAGAGCGGGCGGAGCGTGTAGTACCACGCCCCCAGCAGACCCCGCTCCTCGGCGTCCCAGAGCGCCAAGATCACGCTCCGGCGTGGACGCCGGCCGTCCTCGGCGGCGCGCGCGTACGCTTCGGCCACCGCCATGACCCCCACCGTCCCCGAGCCGTCGTCGTCGGCGCCGTTGTAGACGGTCGGGCCGTCGGCCCCGTTGTGGTCGTGGTGCGCCCCGATGACCACCACCTCGTCGCGCAGCTCGGGGTCGGATCCCTCGATCATCGCCAGGACGTTTCGCCCCTCCACGACGTTGCGCTCGACCGACACGGTCAGGTCGACCCGTGCCCCGGGCAGCTCGACGACGCCGAGCCCGTCCGTCGCGGACTCGGCGGCCCGCGCCAGCTCCTCCAGCGTTCGGCCGGAGCCCGCGACGAGTCGCTCGGCGAGCGCGGCGGAGATCCGGGCCGCGGGGATCTCGATCTGCTCGACCCACGCGCCGAGCGTGAAGCGCTCGATGCGTCTCCGCTCTTCGGGCCAGCTCCCGCGATGCGCCTCCCCCCAGTCCTCGGCGTCGCTCCGGTTGTGCACGTCGCGCACGAAGAGGATCGCCGATGCGCCCCGCTCCTGGGCGCTCAGCGCCTTGCGCCACTCCCGGGAGGCCTCCGCGGTGACCACCCCCTCGAAGGGGCTCGCCGGATCGTCGACCCCGGGCTCGCGCTCGAGCGCGAGCACGACGCTGCCGCCCAGGTCCTGCAGCCCATAGTCGTCCCAGCCCAGCCTGGGCTCGACGATGCCGAACCCCGCGAAGACCACGTCGCCCGAGGCCGAGGCCGAGCCGCTCACGTCGACCGGCGTCCACCCGTCGCCCGCCGGGCGCGGACCTCCGGCCCCCGCGACGGTCAGCGCGTTGGGCTCGCCGAGCCCGAACCAGACGAGGTCGAAGCGCTGATCGAAGGTGCCAGCGTCCCCGGCAGGCTCGAGCCCCAGGTCGGAGAATCGCCCGCGAATCCAGTCCGACGCCCGGTCCAGATCGGGCGTGCCGGCCAGCCGGCCACCCATCGAGTCGTGCGACAGGGCGTACAGGTCCCCGGCCAGCCCCTCGGCGGTGATCGAGCCGAGGTGGGGCGCCTCGCCCGATTCGGCGCAGGCCGCGAGCACGGACACCACGATCGGGGCGAGCGCCCCGAGAGCCACGTTGCGGATCACGTCATCTCTCCTCTCTGAGCGCGGCGTCGAAGCCCAGGAGCAGCTGCTCCACGGGCTGTGCGCCCACGGCGGCGAAACGGTCGTCGAACACGAAGGTGGGGGTCCCCGAGATCCCCCGGACGTGGGCCAATCTCGCCGTCTCGAGCAGCTCGGGGTCGTACCGGCCGGAGTCGAGCGCCTCCCCGAGGCGCTCGGCGTCGAGCCCGCAGGAGCGCGCGAGCCCGTCCACCACGCCCGGATCCCCCAGGTCCCGACCCTCCGCGAAGTAGGCTCGGAAGAGGCCTCCGTGGAAGGCCTCGAAGCGGTCCGGCTCCTCGGCCTGTGCATACGCGCCGGCCGCGAGAGCGCGGTGGGTGTTCGACACCTTGGGCCGGCGGCGCACCTCGAGACCCTCCGAGGCGGCGCTGCGGCGGAGCGCCCGCTGCATGCGCGCCCACTGCTCCGGCGTGTACGGCAGGTCCTCGAACGGCATCCCCTCGGGAGGCACCTCCGGATGGATCTCGAAGGGGCGCCACCGCACGTCGGCGCGAACACCGGCGGGAAGGCGGGCGAGCGCCTTGGCGAGACGGGCCCACCCCACGTAGCACCAGGGGCAGGTGTAGTCGCTGTAGACGTCGAGGCGGACGGTCGTGGACGCGATCACGCCGGCCCGACGGGGCCCGGCGGAGACCGACGCGAGGCGCCCCCCCGGGGTCATCCCACCAGCTCCACGATCGCGAGCGCGAGCACCTGGGCCGACGCGACCAGGTCGTCGATCGAGCACGATTCGTCCGGCTGGTGCGCCTCCTTCAACGGCCCCGGCCCATAGGCGACGCAGTNNCCGGCCCATAGGCGACGCAGTGCTCCACGCCGCCGATTCCGGCGAAGTGCTTCTGGTCGTAGGTGCCCGGGCTCGCGACCAGCTCGGCCTCCCTCCCGCGCACGCGCCGCACCGCCGATGCGAGCGCCGCGATCACGGGGGAGTCGGAGGGCGCCCGCACCGGTCGCACGGCCAGCCGGTCCTCGATCGTGAACCGACGCCGGGGGTGCCCGGCCTCCACCGCCCGGACCACCTCCTCGACCTCGGCCCTCACGGCCTCGAGGGACTCCTCGGGGATGAACCGACGGTCCAGGGTGACCGTGCAGCGGTCGGCGACGCAGGGCGACTGGAGATCTCCGGCCGGCTGCCCCCCGTGGATCGCGTTCACGTTGATGGACGATGCCCGCGACGCGGCCGGTACGACCGGCATCCCCGTGACGCGCTCCGCGAGACGGGCCCCCAGGCCGCCCTCGATCTCCCCGACCAGGGCCGCGGCGTCACCGATCGCGCTGTGTCCCAGGTGGGGCATGCTGCCGTGCGCCACGTGGCCGTGGGCGGTGACGTCGCACCAGTACACGCCCTTGTGTCCCACGCAGATCCGGTCGGGCCCGAACGGCTCGGGAATGATCGCGAAGTCGGTCCTGTCGGCCCCGATCAAACCCGCCTCGCACAGGTGCGCCACACCGGCGAAGCCCCCGCTCTCCTCGTCGACGGTCCCGCTCAGCTCGACCGAGCCGCGCAGCGCGATCCCCGCCCGGCGCACCGCCTCCACGGCCACCGCGGCCGCGGCCAGCCCCGATTTCATGTCCGAGGCGCCACGCCCGAAGATCCGCCCGTCGCGCACCAGGCCGCCGAAGGGGTCCACGGTCCACCCGGATCCCGGCGGCACGACGTCGAAGTGGCCGTTGAGGTGGAGGCACGGGCGCGGGGCCTCGCCCGGGCGGCGGCCCACGACGTTGACCCGGGGGTGGGCCGCCGAGTGCTCCGGCCGGCCCTCGGCCTCCACGTACTCGACCTCCATGCCCCAGTCCCGCAGCCGGGCCCCGATCGCGCGGGCGCACGTCGCGTACTCGGCTCCGGGCGGATTGACGGTCGGGATGCGGACGAGCTCGACCGCGAAGTCGACGAGCTCGTCGCGCGCCCGCTCCACCTCGGTCAGCAGCCGGTCGATGGCTCGCGGATCTCGCATGGGGGGCTCGGGCCTCGGCCACGGACGGAAAGGGGCCGCTCAACCTACGCCGGCTCGCGCCCGGCGAAAGGGCGGGGCGCCTTGCCGGAGCGCGTGCCGGGGCGGACATTGGGGTCCGCAACGACCCCGGCCCGGACGCCTGGACGCGTCCGCGCCATCACGACCCGAGCAGGAGCACTCACGTGAGGAAGGTATTCGCAGCCCTGACGGTCCTCGCCGTCATCGGGGTGGCGCCCCTGACCGCCCAGGATTCCAGAATGAGCTTCTTCATCACCAGCGCGGGCCCCGGTGACGGAGCCAACCTCGGAGGCCTCGCGGGAGCCGATCAGCACTGTCAGGACCTCGCGTACGGGGCCGGCTTCGGCGACATCACGTGGCGGGCCTACCTGAGCGCGATGACGCTCGCGGGGGACGCGTCCGTGGTCACGGGCATCCGCTCCGGCGGGGGCGCGGTGAACGCGCGCGACCGGATCGGCGAGGGCCCGTGGTACAACTACGGCGGCGACCTGATCGCGAACACGGTCGAGGAGCTGCACGGAGACGCCGCGAACCTCACCAAGGAGACGATCCTCACCGAGAAGGGGGACATGGTGAACGGGCGCGGCGACGACCCGAACATGCACGACATCCTGACCGGCTCGACCCTCGAGGGCATGGTGGACACCTCCGAGGGTCACGACGCCTGCCGCAACTGGACGAGCAACGGGGAGGGCAGCGCCCGCGTCGGGCACCACGACCGTCAGGGCGGAGGTCAGAACCCGACGTCCTGGAACTCGGCGCACGCCTCCCGCGGGTGCAGCCAGGAGAACCTGCAGGCCACGGGCGGCAACGGGTTCTTCTACTGCTTCGCGATCGACGCGGCCCACCAGCGGCAGGAGCAGGACGCGCTGCTGGATCGGTAGCATCCTCTTGAGCGGACGGATGATCGCGGTCGGGGCCCTCCTCCTGGGGGCCCCGATCGCGCAAGGGGCCTGTTCGGCCCAGGAGGCGCCGCCGATGGACGCCTGGGGGATCACGGCCGTCTCCGGGCTGGAGCTGGGCCATCACACGCTGGCCGAGCGCCCCACGGGATGCACGGTCGTCCTCGCGCGAGAAGGGGCGGTCGGGGGCGTGGACGTGCGCGGGAGCGCCCCCGGCACGCGGGAGATCGCGCTGCTCGACCCGGTGAACATGGTCGAGCAGGTCCACGCGGTCGTGCTCTCGGGCGGCTCGGCCTTCGGCCTGGACGCCGCCTCGGGGGTGATGCGCTACCTGGACGAGCGCGACATCGGGTACCGGGTGGGCCCCAAGGTCGTCCCCATCGTCGTGGGCGCCATCCTCTACGACCTCGGCCTCGAGGGAGAGAACAGGATCCGGCCGGGTGCCGACTGCGGGTATGCGGCCGCGGCGGCCGCCTCCTCGGCCCCTCCGGGTGAGGGCTCGGTGGGGGCGGGCGCGGGAGCCACGGTGGGCAAGCTGGGCGGGGGCCGCCGGATGCGCGGGGGCTTCGGCACGGCGTCGGTGACGCTCGGCGACGGGCTGACCGTGGCGGCCGCGGTCGCGGTCAACGCGGTCGGGGACGTCGTCGATCCCGCCACGGGGGAGATCGTGGCCGGGATGCTCGCCCCGGACGGGGGCTTCGTGGACGCCCGGCGGTACCTGCGGGGTGGGTCGAGCGGCGCCGCACCGGACGAGCCGGGGGCCAACACCACGATCGGCCTGGTCGCGACCAACGCCACGCTGACCAAGGCGCAGGCCACCAAGGTCGCGCAGATGGCCCAGGACGGGCTCGCCCGGACGATCTACCCCGCGCACACGGTGGGCGACGGCGACACGGTCTTCTCCCTGGCGACCGGAGCCTGGGCCGGCGAGCCGAACGTGACCGTCATCGGCGCCCTCGCGGCGGACGTCATGGCCGAGGCGATCCTCAGGGCGGTGCGCCGGGCCGAGGGCCTTCCGGGCATCCCGAGCGTCGCCGACCTGGCGCGCTGAGCCCGGCCTCCGGCCGCACGCCGCACCCGTCGCCGTGAGCCCCGACGCCCGGATCGCGGTTCCCGTCCAGCTGGCGGTGCTCGTCGGCTACTCGCTCGCCCTCATGGCCTTCGGCCTGTGGGTCTCGAAGCGGGTCAGGAGCACGGGGAGCTTCTTCGTCGCCGACCGACGCCTCGGGGCCGGCCTCGTCTTCGCGACCTTTCTCGCCGCGAACATCGGCGCGGGCTCGATCATCGGCGCCTCCGGGCTCGGCTACTCCATCGGGGTGTCCGCCTGGTGGTTCGTCGGCTCCGCCGGGATCGGCCAGCTCGTGTTCGCGCTCTGGATCGGGCCGCGGATCTGGCGGGTCGCGAAGGAGCGGGGGCTCTACACGGCGGGGGACTACCTCGAGGAGCGCTACGGGAGCCCGGTCCGGGCCGTGATCGCGTCGATCCTGTGGCTGGGCACCCTGACGATCCTCTCGGCCCAGCTCATCGCGATGTCCGAGATCCTCGAGTGGGTCCTCGGCGTGCCCCGCTGGGTGGGCGCGGTCGTCGGCGGCCTCGTCATGACGGTGTACTTCAGCACGGGCGGGCTGCTCACGTCCGCCTGGGTCAACCTCGTGCAGCTCGTGGTGCTGCTCGGGGGGTTCGCGATCGCGGTGCCGATGGCGATCGGGATCGCCGGCGGGTGGGACGCCGTGCTCGCCGCCGCCCCCTCCGACCCCGGCTACACGAGCTTCTGGGCCACGGGCGGGATGGTGTTCTTCGTGTTGATCATGCCCGCGTTCGTGGTCTCGCCCGGGCTGATCCAGAAGGGCTTCGGCGCCGTCGACGAGCGCGCGCTGCGCATCGGGGTCGGCGCTCAGGCGCTCGTGCTCCTCGTCTTCGCCTTCGTGCCCATGACCATGGGCCTGCTGGCCCACACCTACGCGCCCTCGCTCGCGAACCCCGAGTTCGCGGTGCCCACCGTGCTGACGCTCGGGCTGCCCGCGGTGCTCGGCGCGGTCGGCCTCGCCGCGGTCTTCTCGGCCGAGATGAGCAGCGCGGACGCCGTGCTCTTCATGCTCTCCACGTCCCTGTCCAAGGACATCTACAAGCGGTACGTGGAGCCCGACGCCTCGGACGAGCAGGTCCTGCGGATCGCGCGGCTCGCGGCGCTGGCCGGCGGAGGGCTGGGCGTGCTCCTCACGATCGTGATTCCGACGGTGATCGACTCGATCACGATCTTCTACTCGGTGCTGAGCGTGAGCCTCTTCGTGCCCGTGGTGGCCGGGCTCTACTCGCGGAGGCCGGGCGTGCCCGAAGCCCTCTCGGCGATCGGCGTCGGCGTCACCGCGCTCTTCGCGGTTCGGCTGGGGGAGCTCTCGCGCCTGTCTGCCTGGCTCGATCCCACGGCGCTCGGCATCCTCGCCTCGGCCGCGGCCTTCGTGACGGTGCTCGTGGCGAGGCGGCCCGCGCGGGCGCCGGACGCCTGAGGGGGGCTCGCGCGCTCGCGCGGGCTCACGGTACAATGGCGGCTCCGGCCGACGACCCTCGAGCCAGGAGGTACCATGCGCCCGATCAGAGCCCGTCCGTCGCTGCGCCTCCTGGCGCTCGCGCTCGCCGTCGCACCCCTGGCCTGCCGGCCCCCGTCCGAGGCCTCCGCGACGGCGTCCTCGCCCTCGCTCGCCGCCGCGGAGCCCGAAACGGTCGGCATGTCGTCGGAGCGCCTGGGCCGGCTCCACGATGCGATGCAGCGGCTGGTCGACGACGGGCGGCTCGCCGGCATCACCACGATGATCGCGCGCAGGGGGCGGGTCGTGGACGTCGGGACGTACGGACATCGCGACCTCGATGCCGGCGATCCCATGGCGGAGGACGACATCTTCCGCATCTACTCGATGTCGAAGCCGATCACCGGCGTCGCGCTGATGATCCTCTACGAGGAGGGCGCGTTCCGCCTCGACGATCCGGTGGAGCGCTACATCCCCGAGCTCGCGGCCATGAAGGTCGCGGCCGAGTGGCGCCCCGGCGGGCCCGTGCTCGAGGAGCCGGACCACCCGATGACGATTCGCGAGCTGATGACCCACACGGCGGGCCTGGCGTACGGGATCGGCGATCCCCACCCCGTCGACCGCCTCTACGCGACCCGCGGCGTCCTGGACCGCCGCGGCACGCTCGCCGACATGATCGACAAGCTCGCCGACCTGCCCCTCCGCCAGCAGCCGGGGACGCGCTGGAGCTACAGCGTCGCCGTCGACGTGCAGGGATACCTGGTGGAGGTGCTCTCCGGCCGGCCCTTCGACGAGTTCCTGCAGGAGCGGATCTTCGACCCGCTCGGCATGGTCGACACCGGCTTCCACGTGCCTGCCGAGGACCACGGCCGCTTCGCGCAGGTCTACGACTACGACGAGGACGGCGCGCTCGTCCCGAGGCCCGCTCCGGAGGCCGGCTCGGACGGTCCCCGACCCTTCCTCGACCCGGCGACCTTCTTCTCGGGCGGGGGTGGGCTGGTGTCGACCGCGAGCGACTACCTGCGCTTCTGCCAGATGCTGTCGAACGGCGGTGAGCTCGACGGCGCGCGCATCCTGTCGCCGATCACCGTCGACCTGATGCGCCGGAGCCACCTCCCGCGCGCGATCGGCGAGTACCGCCCGGGTCAGGGCTTCGGCCTGGACTTCAGCGTGGTCCTCGATCCCATCGCTGCGGAGGGCTTCTCCGTCGGGGAGTACTTCTGGGGTGGTGCGGCCGGCACCTGGTTCTGGATCGACCCGGTGGAGGAGCTGATCTTCGTCGGCATGATCCAGCAGTTCGGCGCGCAGCGGCCCGACGTGCGGTCGCTCTCCCGCCGCCTCACGTATCAGGCCATCACCACGCCGGCTGCGGAGCTTCAGGATGACGGATGATCGGGAGGGGCCGGGCGTGAGCTCGATGTTCAGCCTCGAGGGCAAGAACGCCGCGATCGTGGGAGGAGCCTCCGGGATCGGCGAGGCCGTCGCGATCGGGTGCGCCGAGCAGGGCGCCTACGTCTCCTGCCTCGACCTGGACGTCGACGGCGCGATCGCGACCGCAGCGGCGATCAACCAGATGGGCGGCGAAGCGGACGCGGAGCGCCTCGACATCCTCGACGGCCAGGCCGTGACCGAGACCTTCGAGGCGATCCGTGACGAGCGGGGCAGCCTGGACGTGGTGGTGTGCACGCCCGGGGTCAACGTGCGCAAGCCGCTCCTGGACTACACCGACGAGGAGATGGACCGGGTCCTGGGGCTCAACATCAAGGGCAACGCCCACGTCCTGCAGGCCGCGGGCCGCATCATGGTCGAGCAGGGGTCCGGCTCCATCGTGCTCTTCTCCTCGATCCGGTCCGTCGTCGTGGAGCCCGGGCAGAGCATCTACGCGGCGACCAAGGCCGGCATCGTCCAGATGGTGCGGACGGCCGCGGCCGAGCTCGGCCCTTCGGGCGTGCGGGTCAACGCGGTCGCCCCCGGCGTGATCGAGACGCCGCTGACGCAGCCGATCAAGAACAAGCCGGAGTGGTACCGGGCGTACGCCGACCGCAACGTCTTCCGCCGCTGGGCCACTCCGCGGGAGATGGCGGGGCCGACGGTGTTCCTGGCGTCCGACGCCGCGAGCTACGTGACCGGGTCCGTCCTCTTCGCCGACGGCGGGTGGACCGCGATCGACGGGCGCTTCACCCCGCCCGGGATGTGACCCGGCCGGGCTGCCCGCTGCCGGCACCGCCCCGCGCCGCTTGCACCCCTCGCCGACGCGGACCACAATCGGACCTCACCCAACCGGGGGAGCCATGTCCGACGTCGTCTACACCGCCGACATCCGCATCGACCGGATCCGAGGCCCGCACCGCCACGCCTGGCTGCCGGCCCACGAGGGCCCCGTGGAGTTCGGCGTCCACGGCGCCATCAAGGAGCACTACGGCGTCGAGCCCGAGCGGGAGATCACGACCACCCTCGACTACGTGATGGCCGCGACCGGCGGCTGACTGACCGGGACCTTCGGAGGCGCGCTGGAGGCGCGCGGGATCGACGCGGGGGACGGGCGCCTGACCGGCCGGGTGCGCGGGGAGGTCGGCAAGGAGGACGGCGTGCTCGTCATCCGCCGCGTCCACGTGAGCTACGAGCTGCGGACCGGCGAGGAGAACCGGGAGACGGTGGATCGCGTCCACGCGGTGCATCACGGGCACTGCCCCGTCTACCGGACGCTCGAGCGCGCGTTCCGGATCACGACGGACTACGAGATCCTGCCGGACGAGCCGCAGTAGCCGCGGATCCCAACCCCTCGTCCGTCCCGGGCTCGCTGTGGCCCCGGGCCGCCCCGCCTCAGGTCATGGACGCCCGGAAGATGCTCGCGATCGCGCGGTCGAGCTCGGCGTCGAAGTCCTCGTCGGACTGGTCGGCCGAGAGGCCCTCGACGAGCGCGCGGGAGAAGCTCGCCACCATGCCGTGCTGGCGGGCCAGCCGCTCGTTGGCCTCGTCGCGGCTGTAGCCACCGGAGAGCGCCACGACCCTGAGCACGCGGGGATGCTCGATGCAGGGGCGGTACAGGTCGTCCTGCTCGGGGAGCGTCAGCTTCAGCATGACCGGATGGCCGTCCCCGAGCCCGTCGAGCCCCTCCTGGACGGCGGCGAGCAGCAGCGCTTCGGCCTCGGCCTTGTCGGGGCAGTGGATGTCGACCTCCGGCTCCAGGATCGGCACCAGGCCCGCGGCTCGGATTCGCTCGCCGACCTCGAATTGCTGCCGCACGATGGCGGCGACCCCCGCGGCATCCGCCTCCTTGACGACCGAGCGCATCTTCGTGCCGAACATGCTCTTGGCTACCGCACGCTCGAGCGTCTTCTCGAGGTCGGGGATCGGCTTCATCAGCTGCACGCCGTCCTCGGCGGCGGCGAGGCCCTTGTCGACCTTGAGGAACGGCACGACGCGCTTGCGGCTCCACAGGTAGGTCCCGGTCGGCATCCCCTCGACCTCCCGGTCCATCGTCCCCTCGAAGAGGATCGCGCCGAGGATCCGGTCCCCGTCGAAGGACGGGCTGGTCACGATGCGGGTGCGCATCGCGTGGACGAGCTCGAACATCTCGTCCTCACCCGACCACGCGTCCGGGGCGATCCCGTATTGGGTCAGCGCGCGCGGGGTGCTGCCCCCGCTTTGGTCCAGCGCGGCGATGAACCCGCCTGCGGTCTCCATCTTGGACAGCTGATCGTCGAAGATGCTCACGTCGTCGGCCTCTCGGGGTCGTCGGGTGGGAGATACGGAGATGCGAAACGCTTCCAATCTATGCGATCGGCGCTGGCGTGCCCTCGACTTTCGGTTTATATTCGGTTTCCGCGCTCGGACGGGGCGCAGCGGCTCGCAACGCGGGCTCGGGTGAGGATGGGGCGGCGCCGGAGGGCGCCGCAGGGACCGGAGAAAGCGCGGAGGCACGGTGACGATCCCCTACGTCGAGCTGCACTGTCATTCGGGGTTCTCCTTCCTGGACGGGGCGTCGCACCCCGAGGAGCTGGTGCTGCGAGCGGTCGAGCTGGGCTATCCCGCCCTGGCGCTGACCGACCACAACGGGCTGTACGGCTCCATGGAGTTCGCCCGGGCGGCGCGGAACGCGGGGCTGCAGGCGATCACGGGCGCCGAAGTCACGCTGCGGGAGTGCTTCGAGGGCGCCGAGGAGCCAGAGCGCGGGCACCACGTCACCCTCCTGGCCGAGAACCCGGTCGGATACGCGAACCTCTGCCGCCTCCTCACCGAGGCGCACATGACCTCCGAGCGCGGGGATCCCCGCCTCCGCCTCGCCTCCCTCCTCGAGCTCGCGGAGGGCCTGATTCTGCTCACCGGCTGCCGGCACGGCCCGGTCGCGGACGCCCTCGCCTCGTCCGTCGCGGACGCCGAGCACCTCACCCACCGGCTCGTCTCCTCGTTCGGGCCGGGAAACGTCTTCGTCGAGCTGCAGGACAACGCCGTCAAGGGGGACGCCGCCCGCAACAAGGCGCTCGCGCGGCTCGCGGGCCGGCTCGGGCTCGGCGTCGTGGCGACCGGCAACGTCCACTACCACCGTCCGGAGCGACATCGGCTCCAGGACGTGCTCGTCTCCGTCCGGAACCGGACGACGCTGGACGGCGCACACGGCCTCCGGAGGGCCAACCGGCTCTTCCACATGTCCCAGCCCTGGGAGATGCGGCATCGCTTCGGGAGCCGCCCCGAGGCCCTCGCGAACACGCTCCTGATCGCGGAGCGGTGCGCCGACTTCG
>JABAOE010002656.1_pt9 | contig 17129 bp, 16 predicted proteins | sample 7062141 | NCBI WGS metagenome assembly JABAOE01 (sample SAMN14538627, study PRJNA623070) | marine sediment metagenome | biome: marine biome [ENVO:00000428]; feature: marine pelagic biome [ENVO:01000023]; material: deep marine sediment [ENVO:00002113] | place: India: Gulf of Khambhat ... | reverse complement strand
CTGCAGCGACGCCGCTTGCGCCACCGCCGAACCCCAGACGTGCGGATTGATCTCAATACCATGAGCTTGACCGAGCGCAGCGATATGCCGCATGGCACTGATGCCGCCGCACGAACCGATATCGGGTTGCGCGACATCGACTGCTCGCCGGCCGAGTAACTCGCCGAAACCATACAAGGTGTGCTCGTTTTCGCCGCCGGCAATCGGCGTGCGCAACTTACGCCGCAGTTCCACGTAACCGTCGACGTCCTCGGGCACGACTGGTTCCTCGTACCAACGCAAGTCATATTCGTCCAGCGCCCGGCCGAGACGCAAGGCCTCGGCGCGCCCGTAGGCATGGTTGGTGTCAACCATCAATGTAACGCCCTTGCCTTGCACCGCCCGGCCGACGGCGCGCATCACCGCAATGTCGTCGTCGACACCAAATCCGAGCTTCACTTTCATCGCCCGGAAACCGGCATCAAAGTGCTGCAACGCCTCGTCAGCGAGCCGTTGCGCCTCACCCTGACCTTTGATGCGGTAAAAACCGGTGGCATAAGGTTGCACCGTGGCTCGAAACGCGCCGCCCAGCAGTTTCGCCACAGGCACGCCGTAATGTTTTCCGGCGATATCCCACAGAGCGATGTCAATAGCACTGATTGCCGCCACCAGCGTACCCTTGCGGCCAAAGTCGCGCGTGCGGTGGTACATGCGGTGCCAGAGCACTTCGATGTCCAGCGGGTCTGCGTCGAGCACGAGCGGGCACAGCGCATGCTCGATGGCAGCGGCCGAAATCTCCGGCGCTTCGAGCCCCTGCGCGAACGCCTCTCCCCAGCCAACCAGACCACTGTCAGTGGTGATTTCAACCAGTGTCGCCGAGCGCGTCGCCACCCAGCCTTGTGAGAAAGCAAATGGCTGGGACAACGGACTCTTCAGAACATGGGTTCGAACGGCAGTGATTTTCATGTTACCGGCGTCGGAGCGCTGTTCACGGGGTTGACTGACAGAATATCAGGCGCATGATGGTGCATAGGGAACTGACGACACAAGAGGACAACTATGTATCGCCGTATTCTGATTCCCACCGACGGTTCGGAGCTGTGCCGCAACGCAGCACAAAAAGGCATCGAGTTCGCCCGCGAGAGCGGCGCCGAAGTGGTGGCATTTCACGCGATCCCGGCGACCTCTTACATGCTCTACACCGAGTCGGGCCCGAGTGACCTGATGGTCGAACAATTCGAAAAAGAAGCGCGGGCCCGAGGCGAACGACTCACCCGCGAAATTGCTGAACTGGCGAAAAAAGCTGGCGTTCCAGTCACCACACTGTGCCTGGCCAATGACCATCCATGGGAAGGCATCATCGAAGCGGCCAACAACAAGCACTGCGACCTGATTTTCATGGCCTCCCATGGGCGAAAGGGGCTGAGCGCCCTGCTATTGGGCAGCGAAACACAAAAAGTCCTCACGCACACCCGGATCGCCGTACTGGTCTATCGCTGAACCAAACCGAAGAAAAAACGGGGCAAGCCAAGGGAGGAAGGCCCGCCCCGTCGCGCCGAAAATATTGGCGACAGAAAAAATTAACAGCGATGCGATACGGCACTACACGCAGCGCGTCGTTAACGAGACCGAACGGTGCGCGCAGCTGGCGCGTTAGCCTTGCTCGCAGGGAAAGGCGCCGCGCAACCCCTGGACGATGAGATAACGGCGTGGCCGATACAGCTCGCCCGGATGGCTCTCGAGGAAGGACAACACAGCGTCGAAACTCATTTGCTGACGGTCGCCCGACGGTATGCAAAACACCTTGTCGTTCCAACGCTGCCAGACATCATCAATGAAAAACTGGGCTGCTTCCCTGCTCGCTTTGCCACTTTGCATCATTTCGAGCAATTCCTCGCCATTGACCTCGGCCCGCGTGAGCGACGTGGCTACCATCAACACCGCGGTCAGACCGGCAACTGCAAGCAAACGCGTCGACAATTTCAATTTCCTCCCTCACAAAAAAACAGCGCAACAACAACCAACGCCGCACGTCCAACGCGACAGGTGCCTGGCGAATTCTGGTGCTGTTGGCGGGACTCGAACTCGCGACCTACTGATTACGAATCAGTTGCTCTACCAACTGAGCTACAACAGCGCAAGGGGGCGCATTATACGGCGTGGCGCGAATGGGCCGCAAACGACCGGACCGGTCAACGGTGCTTGAACTTAGGCTCACGCTTCTCCGCGAACGCAGCCATGCCCTCTTTTTGATCTTCAGTTGCGAACCCCGAGTGGAACAGGCGGCGCTCGAAGCGCACACCTTCGCTGAGCGTGGTTTCGAAGGCCCGGTTCACCGACTCCTTGGCCATCATCACGATCGGCCGGCTCAGCTCCGCAATTTTTTGCGCGGTAAGGACCGCCTCATCGACCAGTTCGGGCAATGGCAAGATTCGACTAACCAGGCCGCAGCGTTCGGCTTCTTGCGCATCCATCATGCGCGCCTTGCCAAGCAGTACCATTTCCATTGCCTTAGCTTTGCCGACAAAACGGGGCAAGCGCTGCGTGCCACCGGCGCCCGGAATGATCCCGAGATTGATCTCCGGCTGTCCAAACATCGCATTTTCCGCGGCGAGAATGAAGTCACACATCATTGCCAATTCACAGCCACCACCCAGCGCATAACCAGCCACCGCAGCAATCACCGGTTTTCGGCAACGCGCGACCTGCTCCCACTCGGCGGTAACGAAGTCGGCCAAGTAAACATCCATGTAACTTTTGCCTTTCATCTCCCCGATATCAGCCCCGGCCGCGAAAGCCTTCTCACTACCAGTGATCACCATGGCACCGATACCGACATCGGCTTCGAAGTCGTCGAGCGCGCTGGCCAGCTCACTCATCAGTGCTGGAGAAAGAGCGTTGAGTGCTTTGGGCCGGTTGAGCGTGATGATGCCAACATTGCCACGCCTTTCGGCAATAATGTTCTCGTATGACATTGGGATTCCTTGCAGTGATCAAATGAATTGGACAATCGGAGAAAGGTTGCAGCGCGAATGCGCTGTCGAAACCGCCACGCACTAAAAGCTATTCTAGTCGAAGCAGCGCGCGCAACGCCGCCGGCGCATCAAAACTCAATGCGAGGCCGGGTTAAATGCTACCGAACAAACTGGCCGTTCAGTATCTAGCTTTCCCGCTCGGGACTTTGACCTTGCTTCCGTGCGGCAGGTCGAACACGAATCACCACATCCATGCCTTCAGCGACGACGCCGCCCGGAAGGTCGGGCAAGCCGGAGATCTCCACCTCCGAAGCGTCGATATCGGTCAACTCTCCCGACTCGACGTTAAAGATGTGGTAGTGCGGCTCGGTATTCGGGTCATAGAACACCCTGGCCGGATCAACGATCACTTCGCGCACCAGCTTTTTCTGGCGAAACAACTTCAACGTGTTATAGACGGTCGCCTTCGAAGTCTCAGAATGCTTTTCATTGACAATCGCCAAGACCTGATCGGCTGACAGGTGCGATTGGCGCGAAAACAGCGCATATGCAATCTCGACACGCTGGCGGGTGGGATTGATGCCGTGCCGGCGAAGTTTGTCGGCGAGTTTCTCCCGCATGTATTCGACTGCATTCATGGCAGAAAATTATAAGATAGGAATTGGACTGTGTCTAACTTACGTTTACCATTTTTAAAACAACGGCATACCAACAAACGGTGACGGGGCTCTGACGCAAAACCCGTTGCTCGAAGCAAGCGTCTCGTGCCCGCCACGGGCACTGAGCGGCGTCTGTCCGCCCTTCCACGAATCAAGCAAACAACTACACCCGCTCTACCCGTAGGCCTGCGGTGGCCGCATTGTGAATTGCAGCCAGGGCACCGCGCGTTACGACTGCCCGCCGACCACGCCAGCTGTTTCGCCGCATTGCTCGCAAAAAAAGCCCGCGTAGGAATCTTTCTCCATTGATAAGACAGCTCCCAAGTCGCCGTTGGCGAACACGCAAATTGCTTTATCTAACTGACAACGCGCGGTTTGACTGGTGTACATCACGACCGTTCGTCGGGTGCGAACGGCAAGCGGCTCCGTTCATTCGCTGGCGTGGGCCACCTGTCGGCCAGCAATAGCGTGTCGCAGCCGACCTGAATAGTCTTCACTACATCTGAAAAGGAGTTTGGAAATGCAAAGAGCAGCCGGCTTTACGTTAATCGAGGCGATGATCGTGGTAACGATCGTCGCGCTGCTCGCGACCATTGCACTTCCCGCGTACACCGAGTACGTCATACGAAGTCGCCTCTCCGATGCACAGTCCGGGCTGTTGACCAAGCGCGTCGAGTTGGAGCAGTTCTTCCAGGATAACCGAACCTACGTCGGCTACGACTGCACTGCCAACCCCACCGAGAATTTCACTTTCTCGTGCACCGCCCAAACCGCGACCGCCTATGTGATTCAGGCCGACGGCGTGGCGGGAACGACCGTTGACGATTTCGTTTTCACCCTCGACCAGACAAACGCCCGAGCGACCACGTCGGTACCAGCCGACTGGCAAACAGCGGCCACGTGCTGGGTCATTAGAAAAAACGGTGGCTGCGGATGAATCACCTCAGCTGCAAAGGCATAACCCTGATCGAATTGTTGGTCGGCTTGGTAATCATCGCCGTGCTTTTGACCATGGGGTTGCCGAGCGTGGGCACCTGGATGCAAAACTCCCAGCTGCGTACCGCGGCCGAGTCGATCCAGAGCGGCCTGCAATTGGCGCGCGCCGAAGCGGTCAAGCGCAATACTTTTGTCGGATTCAACATGGCCGGACCGGATTCGAGTTGGAGCGTTAACGTAATGAATCCGGCCGAACAAATACAAACGCGCAGCGGCGCCGAAGGCACTCCAAGCGCGCGAATCACCACCACTGACCCCACCATTATTTTCAGCGGGCTCGGCAAAACCAGCCTGGCAGCGGGTGCAACCATCCAGGTCACCAACCCCAACGGCGGCGCCTGTAAGCCGGCTGGCGGGATGAACTGCCTGAACGTGACCGTCTCAGTCGGCGGCCAGGTAAAGATGTGTGACCCGACCATCAACCCGGCTACCTCCCCCGGCGATACCCGCGCTTGCTAACTGGAGCAATCAAGATGATGGCTACCTGCATTCAGAAACAAACACGACAAGCCGCGCGCAGACCGCAATCCGGCGTCATGTTGCTCGAGGCGCTGATCGGCATTTTGATCTTTTCGCTCGGCATTCTCGCCTTGGTCGGCATGCAGGCCACCGCCGTGCGGGCGAGCGCGGATGCGCGAGACCGCACCGAAGCGAGCAATCTGACCAGCGAGATTGTCGGCGAGATGTGGCTCGATCGGGCCAACCTTGCCAACTACGCCTATGACGGCAGCGGCACGCCGCCAGCGGCGTTAGTGAACTGGGTTACCGACGTCGAGAACTCTCTACCCGGGGCTGCGGCCAATCATCCTACCGTGACTATCGGCGCCAGCGCCCTGGGCGCATCAGTTGGCACCGAAGTCGAAGTGGTCGTGTTCTGGCAAAAGGAGTCTGACCCCAACCTCCACCAGTTTGCCATGACGGCATATATCAACTGAGGCTAACCGTGAGCAGGATGCGAGACATGCAACCCATTCAAATGCGAACGATGCTCGGCATGAGCCTCGTCGAGATATTGGCAGCGATGCTCATCGGCCTAATCGGTATGACCATCATCATGCAGGTGTTCGCGGTATCGGAGGAGCGCAAGCGCACCACCGGTGGCACCAGCGACGCCCAGATCACCGGCAACATTGCCATGTTCACGCTGGAGCGCGAGATGCGCAGTGCCGGTTACGGCATGATCACCGCTGACAGTAATATGCTGGGCTGCACCACCGTTGCTTACGACAGCACCCGCGGCACGCCCGACTTCAATTTCACGATGGCGCCGGTGGTCATTACCGACGGTGCTGCCGGCGCGCCGGACCAGCTAACGGTGATCTACGGTAATGCGCCGCAAGCAATCGACGGGCAACTGTTTTCCAACACTGTCAATCCGATCGACAACTTCCCGATCGGTAACGCTGCGGGCTTCCGTGTCGGTGCCGTTGCGGTGGCGTCCGACCCGGGCGCCGGCGTCAATTGCGGGATGGTCGAGATCACCGGATTTGCCGCTGGCGCGAGTAACAATGTCGAGCACAACAGTGGCGCCTCCTACACCTACACCAACGAGTTCGGTTTTCCGGTCATCGCCACGGCGACGCGCAACAAACCCGGCGGTCTCACTGTTGGCGGCGCCTACAGCAATAACGCCATGCTGTTCACGATGGGACGCTCGCCGAATGTAATCACGTATTTGGTCAACAACAATCGTCTCGAATCGCGCACTTTGGTGCCATACGACGCGGCCCAGGATGCCGACGGGGATGACCTAAGCGAGGCCGAGGTCGCCGATGGCGTGGTTCAGTTCCAAGCGCAATACGGCAAGGACACCAATGCCGATCGAATTGTCGACACCTGGGACGAGGTCACACCGGCCGGCGCTGCCGACTGGCTGGAAGTGCAAGCGGTGCGCTTCACGGTCCTGGTGCGCAGCAGCCAGTTCGAACGCACCGCGGTGACCAACGCTGCGCCAACCTGGTACGGCGGGGCCTTCACCATGACCAATCTCGACGGCACCGCTGACACCAATCCCGGCAACGCCAACGACTGGCGCCACTACCGCTATCGCAGGTACCAGACCGTGGTGCCGTTGCGCAACATGATCTGGAGTACCGACCCATGACCCGTCTTGCTACCGCTCGCCCTGCTCTGAACCGGGTCTTGCGCAAGACGCAACGCGGCGTCGTGCTTTTCATCGCCCTGATTGTGCTGGTGGCAATGACGTTGGCCGGCTTGGCCGTCATGCGCTCTGTCGATACCAACGTCCTGATCGCCGGTAACTTGGCGTTTCGCAGCGCCGCGTTGAGCGCGGCCGATGCCGGCATTGAATCCGCGCGCGACTGGTTGCGGGCGCAAACCGCAGCGGCTCTGGATAACGACAGTCTTCCCGGTTATTACGCCAACTGGCAAGACGCTTTCAATCCGGCCACCTTCAACTGGGGCAATGGTGTCGTCGTCGGCACCGACACCAACGGCAATGAAATTCGCTACATCGTACACCGCATGTGTGCTGAATCAGCCAAAACCGTCGACGGCACCGAGTGCTTCAAGGTTGCAAAAGCAACGTCGGGCAGCACCAAAGGGGGCGGCTCTTATGGCGTGACGCCACTCAGTGGCACGGCGAGCCCCTATTTCCGCATCACCGCGCGAGTCGAAGGACCACGCAACACGGTGAGCTATGTACAGGCATTTATTTACTGAAAAACCAGGATAGCCAAAAAGGGAGTTGGTTATGAAACTTGTTACGAACCCAAAAGCACAGTTAACCGCCATTGCAGCGGGCATGCTCGTGTGCTGGCCGGCCACTTACGCTGCCACCACCGACATCGCCCCGGCGCCGTTGGCCAATGCATCCACCGCAGTGGTCAAACCCAACCTGATGTTCATTCTCGACGATTCGGGGTCGATGGGCTGGGATTACATGCCTGACTATGTTGAGAAAGAAGAGCTCTGCAAAGGCTACGACACATCCGGCGTTGACTATCTGCAAGATTGCCTATTCGGCGATCCGGGTTATAACGCGTCGAGCTTCAACGCCGTGTACTACAACCCGGCCGTAACCTATCGTCCGCCGGTACAGTACAACGGCGTTTACATGAAGAGCTACGACGACGCGACTGACTGGTCAAAGGTACCGAACGATGGTTTTGGCATCCAGTTCAGCGGAACAATCAATATCAGGGACAACGGGATCCCGGACTACGTCTGGTGCAATACCAGCTCGCCCTCGTCCGACAACCGTAGGTACCCGAACGTACCCAACGGCCAGTGCAAATCGCCGATCTCGGCCGGCCAATGGCGATACCCGAACTCCGATGGCACCCGGTATCGATATCGCTTCAACATGCTCGACGAGCAATACCCTTACTTCTACGTCTCGACGCAGGCAGTCGGGCTGCCCAACCAGGTGCTGTGGTGTGACACCCAGGACAGTAGCGAGCCCGAGCGAGGGCTTGGCACGGGCGTTTATCCGCCGCAGAGCGGACAGAATAGCTGCGCGCTGAAAAAGGACAGCACCAACCCGTTCAATGGCAAGACGTTCCGATATCCAAAGTTTGGCTCCTGGCAACGCATCGAGATCAAACCCGGAGACGTTTTTGAGCGTGCGTCTTCGCGTTCAGATTGCTCCGGGGCTATCGGTCCTGGGGGGTGCACCTATCAGGAAGAGATGACCAACTTCGCCAACTGGTGGGCCTATTACCGCACCCGCATGCAGGCAATGAAGTCCGCCGCCGGCCACGCCTTCATCAACGTTGACGACCGGTTCCGCGTCGGCTTCATCACCATTAATCCCCAAAATCCGGTTGACGAGGACCAGTTTCTGAAGATCGATGATTTCGACAACACGCAGAAAAGGAACTGGTTCGAGATGTTCTACGATCAGGATGCGGGCGGCGGCACGCCGCTGCGCGAGGCGCTCTCAAGGGTGGGACGCTATTACGCCAATGTCACCAACGGCATCAACAACGGCATGAGTGATGATCCAATTCAGTACTCGTGCCAGCAGAACTTCGCCATCCTGACTTCGGACGGCTTCTGGAAAAACAATGCCGGCGACAAGCTCGATGGCAGCGACATCGGCGACCACGACAGCGATGCCGCCAGTGCACCGCGGCCACTGCTCGACGGCAACGCTGATTCGGGCACACTGGCCGACGTCGCCCAGTACTATTACATCAACGACCTGCGCCCAACCGGTTCGATCGGTGCGCTTGGAACGGACGTCAGCGTCAATAATGTTCCCGGCAAACCATCTGGCGACCCGCAGAACGACAGCGCCAGCCACCAGCACATGACCACCTTCACCCTCGGTCTCGGTGTCGACGGCACGCTGCAGTACCAACCAGACTATCGTGAGAATCCGACCGGGGATTTCTTGGCCATCAAGAGCGGCACGCTGGACTGGCCGACTCCAGTGGCAAACACCACCACCGCGATCGATGACATGTGGCACGCCGCGGTCAACGGCCGCGCCAAGTACTTCAGCGCCAAGGACCCCGCGTCGCTGTCGGCAGGGCTGACCGAAGCCCTGGTCGGCGTCAACGCCACCATCGGTTCGGCGGCGGCGGCAGCCACCAGTAACCTCGAGCCGGTCGCCGGCGACAACTACGTCTACATCGCCAACTACGAAACGGTGTTCTGGAATGGTGACGTGGAAGCGCGGACAATTGACCTGACCACTGGTTCGGTCAGCATCAATCCAGTCTGGTCGGCTCAATCGCAACTGGACAACAAGACGATTACCACCAACCCGGGCGGCCTGCTGCGCAAGATCGTGTTCCACCAGCCCGGTGCGCCTAACAACCTGCAAGACTTCTTCGGCGAAGCGACGCAAATGAGCGCCACCGAGCTAAGCTGGTTTTCGTCGGCTTGGATCAGCGGCGGGGGCGGACCGCCGCTCAGCCAATGGTCGACGCTAACTGCTGGACAGCAATCGGTAGCAGGGTCGCCTAAGTACTTGGTCTATTTCCTTCGCGGGGATAGCACCTTCGAGGCGCAACAGACCAATGATGCTGCCTACCATATCTACCGCGACCGCACCCACGTACTCGGCGACATTGTCAATGCCCAGCCGGTTTACGTGAAAATGGTCAACGCCGTTTACACCGACCCGGGCTTCAAGGAGTACAAGGACTGCATCAACACCGGCGCCGGCGCCGGCTGTTCCGGGGCACGCTCTGCTAACGTCTACGTCTCTGCCAACGACGGTATGCTGCATGCGCTCAACGGCGACACCGGTGAAGAACGCTGGGCGTTCATTCCGCGCGCTATGATGCCCAAGCTGTATCGCCTGGCCGACCAGGATTACGCCAACCGTCACGAGTACTTTATTGACGGATCTCCCACAGTCGGCGACGTCTGGGATCCGGGTACCGCCACCTGGAGAACCATCCTGGTCGGGGGCTACAACAGCGGCGGGCGCGGCTACTATGCACTGGACGTGACCGATCCACTTGATCCGATCGCATTGTGGGAGTTCTCTGTGCGCGATGTCGCCTCGTGCCCGTCAGTAACGGTGCTTGGTGTCGACAAGGACGATTGTGACGTGGGCCTGAGCTACGGCAACCCAATCATCACCAAACTTCAGTCCGGCAACTGGGTGGTGATGGTCACATCAGGGTATAACAACGTCGCTCCGGGTGACGGCAAGGGCTATCTGTATGTGCTCAACCCGATCAGCGGTGTCATCGAGAAGAAGATTCAGGCTTCCAACGTTACCCAAGGTATCAACCCGGGCAGCACGACGACGCCGATGGGCCTGGCCAAGATCAACAATTGGGTCGAAGACACCAACACCAATAACACTACCTTGCGCGTCTATGGTGCAGACCTGCTGGGTAACTTGTGGCGCTTTAATCCCGACGCCGGCAGCGCTTACGTTATTGCTCAGCTGCGCGATGACCCTCAGGGGGGGTCGAAACCGCAGCCGGTGACGACCAAGCCGGAACTGGGTGAAGCCGACGGTATCGCCCTGGTCGCAGTCGCTACCGGGCGCTATCTCGGCGCGTCGGACCTGAGCGATACGCAGCCCCAGACCATCTACACCATCAAGGACGCCACCAACGGCGTGGCGCCAACCATACCGATTGATGTGCGTGACGGAACAGTGGTCGAACAGGTGATGACCGACACCACCGATGCGGTTGGCACTCCGATCCGGACCATCACCAACAACACCGTTGACTTGACCACCAAGGACGGCTGGATGGTCGATCTGCCAATCTCGGGCGAGCGAGTTAATGTCGACCCGCGCCTGCAGCTCGGCACGTTGATCGTTGCTTCGAACATTCCGGCCAACGATGCCTGTACCGCGGGTGGCTTTTCCTACCTGAACTACCTCGATTACAAGTCGGGCAGCTTCATCGCATCTTCCGGTACCAACGTGGTCGGGACAAAGATCGCCAACTCGCTAGCAGTTGGTATCAGTGTCGTACGCCTGCCCAACAAGAAGACGGTGGCGATCGTCACCACGTCGGAAAACAAGTACCCGACGCTGGCCCCACCATTCCAGGCTCAACCGCCTTCCGGACGGCGCAGCTCGTGGCGTGAAATCACTTCAGATTAGTTGCAACGCCAACATCAACAAGGGCAGCCACTGGCTGCCCTTTTTTTGTCCGCAACGCGAACAGTGAAGCCTTGACCGAAGCGATCTAACTCAAACCCGCGACAGTAGTGTCTTGGGCAACGGAAACACCACCTTTTCAGTTTTGCCAGCCAGTTCCTGCACCGACTCTGCTCCAAGTTCTTTGAGTCGGGCGATAACCGCACTGACCAGCACCTCCGGCGCCGAGGCACCGGCAGTGACGCCGATGGCAGCTTTACCCTCCAACCAGTGCGGCTGTAGCGCGGCGGCATCATCCAGCATGTAGGCCGGCACGCCGAGATTGGCGGCCACTTCGCGCAAACGGTTGGAATTGGAGCTGTTGGTCGAACCCACCACGATAAGCACGTCACACTGCGCCGCGAGGTCCTTGACCGCGTCCTGGCGATTCTGCGTCGCGTAGCAAATATCATCCTTGCGAGGCCCGACAATGTGCGGAAAGCGCGCCCGTAATGCTTCGATGATTTCCCTGGCATCGTCCACCGACAGCGTAGTCTGCGTCACAAAAGCGAGGTTGTGCGGGTCGCCAACCTCAAGCCGCGCTACGTCGTCAACCGTCTCGACCAGATGAATGCCGCCCTCCGCCTGCCCCATTGTGCCCTCGACTTCGGGGTGGCCCCTGTGCCCAATCATCACCACCTCCCGGTTTTCGCCCCGTTTGCGGCTGACTTCGACGTGTACCTTGGACACCAGCGGGCAGGTGGCATCGAACACCCTCAGCCCGCGCATTGCGGCATCACGACGCACCTGTTGCGAGACGCCGTGAGCACTGAACACCACGGTGGCGCCAGCGGGAATCTCCGCGATTTCCTCGACGAACACCGCGCCTTTGTCACGCAGATCATCGACAACGAATTTGTTGTGCACCACTTCATGACGCACGTAGATTGGCGCGCCGTGCAACTCGAGCGCGCGCTCGACGATCTCGATGGCCCGGTCGACGCCGGCGCAGAAGCCGCGCGGATTGGCTAACAGTACCTTCATGCCACTTGCCTCCTCACCCGTACGCCGTGACCAAGCGTCACCACTTGCTCGGCCGCGCGCGCGAACCAAAAAACCCGTCCCAGATCAACATCACTGCACCGACAGTGATGCAAGAGTCGGCGAAGTTGAATGCAGGCCAATGGTATTGCCGCCAATAGACCAGTACGAAATCCACTACGCCACCGGTAGTCAAGCGGTCGATCAGATTACCCACCGCGCCTCCGAGGACCAGTGTCAGAGCGATACACAGGAATGTTTCATGCCGACGCCGGCGCAACATCCAAATGATCAGCACCGACGCGACAATGGCAATGAACACAAAGAACCAGCGTTGCCATCCGGAAGCATCAGCCAGAAAGCTAAACGCCGCACCCGTGTTGTGGGTGAGCACCAGAGACAGGAACGGCAGTACCGGAATTGCCGCATTCGGGTCAATAGTTTTGACCGCCACATACTTGCTGAGTTGATCGAGCAACACCAAAACGGCGGCAAGCACCAGCCATTTTGCGGTCGTGCGTATCTCTCCCCGCGGAGCATAGTCAGGCATACGTACGCAACTCCCCTGATCCGTACAGATTCGATGTGCAACGCCCACAAATGCCCGGATGTGAGGCGTCGTGACCGACATCGGCCCGGTAATGCCAACAACGTTCACATTTCGCGTGGCTGCTGGGGTTGACCTTGACGGCGATCGCCGAATCGGCAGGCGTTGCCGTGGCCACTTTGGCTGCCGAGGTGAGCAACACAAAGCGTAAATCGTCGCCGAGTGAGCGCAATAACGCGCCAGCATCCTCCTCTGCTGCAATGTCCACCTCGGCTTGCAACGAAGAACCGATGTGACCGTCGGCGCGTATATCTTCGAGTTTTTTCTGCACCTGGGAACGCAGCGCGCGCAGCCGGTCCCAACGCGCCAGCAGGTCGGAGCCGGTGTCGGGTAAGCGGTACCAGGTGTGCAGCAACACGCTGTCTTCGCTGTCGCCCGTCAGAATCGGCCACGCCTCCTCAGCCGTGAAAGACAGCACCGGTGCCATCAGGCGCAGCAAACTATGGGTAATGTGCCAAAGCGCATTCTGCGCTGCACGCCGTGCCCGTGAGTCGGTGCCGGACGTATACAGTCGGTCTTTGAGGATATCGAGGTAAAAACCGCCCAAATCCTCGGAGCAAAACGTTTGCAAGCGCTGAACCACAAGGTGAAACTCGAAGCGCTCGTAGTCGTGCTCCATCTGCACCTGCATGCGCGCCGTCATCTGCACCGCGTATCGGTCAATTTCGAGCCAATCCGACGACGTCAGTGTGTGTGCCCGCAGATCAAAGTCACTCAGGTTGGCGAGCAGAAAGCGCAAGGTGTTGCGGATGCGCCGGTAGCTCTCGACCACGCGCTTGAGGATCTCGTCCGAGATCGACAACTCACCCGAGTAGTCGGTTGCAGCAACCCACAAGCGCAGGATGTCAGCGCCAAGCGTACCGGCCACCTTCTGCGGCGCGATGACGTTACCCATTGATTTGGACATCTTGCGCCCGTCGCCGGCAACAACGAAACCGTGCGTGAGCAGACCTTTGTACGGTGCACGCCCGTCGATGGCACAACCGGTCAGCATGCTCGACTGAAACCAACCCCGGTGCTGGTCCGAACCTTCCAGGTACAAATCGGCCGGCTTTTCAAGTGCGTCACGGCGTTCGAGCACGGCCATGTGGGTGCTTCCCGAGTCGAACCAGACGTCGAGCGTGTCAGGCACTTTCTTCCAGTCTTTCGCTTCATCGCCGAGCAATTCTTCAGCAGACAGGGCGAACCACGCCTCGATGCCTTCCTTTTCGACACGTTGCGCAACCTGCTCGAGCAACNNGCAACTCGCCGGTCTCGCGGTGCACGAACATTGCCATCGGCGTTCCCCAATTACGCTGGCGCGAAACGCACCAGTCGGGGCGATTGGCGATCATCCCCGCCAGGCGCGCGCGCCCCCATGCCGGGTAAAAGGCGGTGGCCTCAACCGCTGCCTCGGCGATGCTGCGTAGCGTGTTCGTGCCGCTGTCCAGACCAATGAACCACTGTGGCGTGGCCCGAAAAATGATCGGTGTCTTATGGCGCCAACACACCGGGTAGCTGTGCTGGTAGTCGACAACACGGATCAATTTCTGTTTTTCTTTCAGAGCGTCGATGATCACGGCATTGGCATCCCACACCGACTGTCCGCCAACCAACGGCACGCTGTCGTAGAACGAACCGTCATCGCCGACCGGGTTCTCCACTGGCAGATCATAGTGCTGCCCGACTTCAAAATCCTCCAAGCCATGCGCAGGTGCAGTGTGCACCAGCCCGGTGCCGGCATCGAGCGTCACGTGCTCACCGAGCACGATCGGCACCTTCCGTTCATAAAACGGATGTGCAAGCAACAAGCCCTCGAGCGTTTCACCTTTGAGTTCAGCCACCACCTCGTATTCATCAACGCCGTAGGATTGCATGCAGCCCGCAACCAGGTCCTTTGCCAGCAGAAACAGCAAGCCTGACGATAAACGCACCAGCGAGTAATCAATTTCGGCGCCAACGGCCAATGCCTGGTTGGCCGGCAACGTCCACGGTGTCGTCGTCCAGATCACGGCAAATGCAGGCTCGTAGATATGGCTGAAACGCAACGCGCGGGCGAGCGCCCTATTGTCGATAAACTGAAAAGCGACGTCGATCGCCGGCGAGGTTGTGTCTTCATACTCGACTTCGGCATCGGCAAGTGCCGACTGACAGTCCAGGCACCAATGCACCGGCTTGGCACCTTGGTAGAGAAAGCCGTTGTCATTGATGCGTCCGAGCGCCCGAATAATGTCGGCCTCAGTGGTGAAGTCCATGGTGCGATAGGGGTGATCCCAATCGCCGATCACGCCGAGACGGATGAAGTCCTTGCGCTGCCGGTCGATCTGCTCCGCCGCATATTCACGACACAATTTGCGGAATTGCGATGCCGGCAAATTCTTCCCATATTTTTTTTCGACCTGGTGCTCAATGGGCAAACCATGACAGTCCCATCCCGGAACATAGGGTGCATCGAAACCGGCGAGCGTTTTCGACTTGACGATTACATCCTTGAGGATTTTGTTAACGGCGTGGCCGATGTGAATATCGCCGTTCGCATACGGTGGCCCGTCATGCAAGATGAATCGCGGCCGGCCGCGTGAGACTTTACGGATGCGCTGGTAAAGTCCGCTCGTTTGCCATGCCTCGACCCAGGCCGATTCGCGTCGCGCCAGATCACCGCGCATCGGAAAGGGCGTGTCGGGAAGGTTGAGAGTTTTCTTGTAATCGGACATCGTCTTGCGTTTTTTATCAATTCAGTTTCGTCGAGCTGACCCGGTCGTTGAGACGGTAACGCCAGGCACGCCGGTGCAATGCGCTCGCGTCAGTGGCCTGCGCCGGCTCAATTGCCGGCCTTCACGTTGACAGCGCTTGGCACGCCGCGCCGCACGAAGTAGTCGCGCGCCCTCTGCGCGTCACGGTGCATCTGTGTGACCAGTGCATCAACGCTGGAAAATTTGGCCTCGTCGCGCAGTTTCGACAGGAAGCGCACGGCGATGCGCTTGCCATAAAGATCAGCGCCGAAATCAAACAGGTGAACCTCTAGCACCGCTTTGCCGTGGCGGGCAACAGTGGGACGCACACCAAGGCTGGCCACTCCGGGCAGGGCATGCACACCAACGCCGTCAACCTCGACGACGAAAATCCCGCTCAGCGGTGGCTTGAGCCGATTAAGGCGCACGTTGGCAGTCGGATAACCGAACCCGGTGCCAATGCCGTCGCCACGTTCGACGCGTCCACTTATTTCGTAACGCCGCCCCAAAAGCTGTGCTGCACGGTCGAGATCACCCGCTTCCAGGCACGCTCGTACTGCCGTACTGGATACGCGTACACCCTCGCGCATGATGCTGCGAATGGCTTCGATTTCATAACCGTACCGTGGCGCCAGTGACAACAACAAGTCAAAATCACCACTGCGCCGCGCCCCAAAACGGAAATCATCGCCGACCAGCAGCCAGCGTGTGCCTAGCGCCCGATGCACGATCCGTTCGACAAATTGGTCCGCTGCAATCTGCGCCATGCGATAGTCAAAGCGGCACACGTAAGCAATGTCGGCCCCGGCACCGCGCAGTAGCTCAAGCTTCTCGCGAAGGCTGGTAAGCCTGGCCGGCGCCTGATCGGGCGCGAAGAATTCTTGTGGCTGTGGCTCGAAGGTCATCACCGCCGCCGCCAGATTGCGGGCCCGCGCCACTTCGACCAGCCGCTCCAGTATGGTTCGGTGACCGAGGTGAAGGCCGTCGAAGTTACCTATGGTCAGTGCCACCGGCCGATCGGCCCGCATCGGTGCCTGCCGCAATACGCGCATATCGTGAAAATCCCACCGCTCTCGAAAGGGCTGAATTTTAGCGAGTTTTTCGCTACTAAGTATTGCCCTGCGCGATTCGGCGCTGTCATGTGCCGTTGTGGGCAATATCGATTTAGAATAACCAGCCTTGTTTTAATAACTTAAAGGTACTTACGGCAGTGCCGTGAGGCGAACCGTCGATGAAACTTCAGCAACTGCGCTATATCTGTGAGGTCGCCAAACGCGACCTCAACTTGTCACAAACGGCCGAGGCGTTGTTCACTTCGCAGCCCGGTATCAGCAAGCAAATCAGAGCGCTGGAGGACGAACTGGGAGTGGACATTTTTGTCCGACATGGCAAGCGTCTGATCGCCATCACCGAGCCAGGACGCGCCATTCTCGACCAGGCAAACCGCGCGCTCAACGACCTGGCCCACCTCAAGCAAATCGGCGAGGAGTTCACCCGCGAGGACCGCGGCACTCTGGCCATCGCCACCACCCACACGCAAGCACGCTACGCATTGCCGCCTGTGATCAAGGCGTTTCGCGACAAGTACCCCGGTGTGCGCTTGTCGCTTCATCAGGGCAGCCCGACGCAGATTTCCGA
>JABAOE010002767.1_pt1 | contig 17131 bp, 15 predicted proteins | sample 7062141 | NCBI WGS metagenome assembly JABAOE01 (sample SAMN14538627, study PRJNA623070) | marine sediment metagenome | biome: marine biome [ENVO:00000428]; feature: marine pelagic biome [ENVO:01000023]; material: deep marine sediment [ENVO:00002113] | place: India: Gulf of Khambhat ... | reverse complement strand
AAAAGTTTTACTATCGGCGACACGGTTATTGTGTCTTTCGTAGATGCCTCCCCACTGCCCTGGTCAGGAGTAACATCGGAGTCCGCTGCTTGGCTGAGAAGGCAAGGAGAGGAAGAGTTTATATGTTTTTCAGTGAACTGCGCCCATCTGGGATGTCCTGTAAGATGGGTAGCTGGAGCAAGACTTTTTATGTGTCCATGTCACGGCGGAGTCTATTATGAAGACGGAACGGTTGCTGCGGGACCCCCGCCTAGGGGCTTATATAATTATCCGGTGAGAATAAACAACGGACAGGTAGAGATACTTACAAGCCCGATACCGATTACAACGGTTTAGCATTAAAATGAATAGACCTTGGATGAAAACTAAAAGGGAGTTTGCTTGATGGAATCTTTAAAACGCGCATGGCTTTGGTTCGATGACCGCACTGGGCTCGGAAGCGCACTTGGCCCGGTGATTAAGCATCCGGTGCCGCCCAATTCGGCTTCTTGGTTTTATGTATTTGGAAGCGCAACTCTTTTTGCGTTTATGCTTCAGGTTGCAACAGGCGTAACTCTCGCATTCATGTATGTCCCCTCAGCCGGGGAAGCTTATCAAAGCCTTCAATATATAACAGACCAGACCACATTCGGCAGAATCGTAAGAGGCATGCACAACTGGGGCGCATCGGCCATGATACTCCTGGTCGGCCTTCACATGGTGCGCGTCTACTTAACCGCATCATACAAGTTCCCCCGCGAGATGCACTGGATATCAGGCGTTGTGCTGTGGGCCCTAACAGTAATTATGGCTTTCTCAGGACAGGTAATCAGATGGGATCAGACTGCAGTGTGGTCGACTATTGTTGCCTCTGAGCAGGCCGGCCGAATTCCATTAATCGGTCATTGGGTAGCCCAATTCCTAATAGGCGGTGAAACAATCGGAGGCGCTACTCTAAGCCGTATGTTCGCATATCATGTGTTTATCGTACCGGCACTACTATTTCTATTTATTGGACTGCACCTATATCTGGTCATCAAAAACGGTATATCCGAGTTCCCGAAAGCTGGAAAGCCTGTTGACCCGAAAACTTACAGAGAAGAGTACGAGAATTTAGTAAAGAAAAAGGGCATCCCGTTCTGGCCCGATGCGGCATGGAGGGATATGGTATTTGGATTCATAGTAATCACAACCATTCTGCTGATTGCTTTAATTATAGGGCCTCCAGCGCTTGGTCCGCCGCCAAACCCCTCTAACATCGATGCGCTTCCTGTGCCGGACTGGTACTTTATCTTCTATTTTGCTTTCCTCGCCTTGATGCCGCCTCAGATGGAGACATATTTGATGGTGTTCGGCCCGCTATTGGTAGGTGCACTCCTGTTCTTCCTGCCGTTTATCTCAAACAGGGGGGAAAGAAGCCCTCTCAGACGACCTTGGGCAGTTGCAATAGTAGCACTTACAATAGCCTCTATCTCAGGACTCTGGGCAATCGGAATCACCTCACCATGGTCGCCTCATTTCCACGCCGTGCCTATATCTACTGAGATAATAGGCGCAGAGAGCGGACCAATTTACAGAGGAGGCCAGTATTTCAATGAGAAAGGGTGTCTATACTGTCATACTATCTCCGGCCACGGTGGAGAAAGAGGACCTAATCTCACATATATTGGGGATAGGCTGTCTCCTGATGAGATAACATGGCGAATTATGAACGGCGGTCTTAATATGCCAGGATTTGGCGGTACGCTTAGCAACGATGAGCTTGCCGATCTGGTAATATTCTTAAAATCCCGAACTAAGCAGAATCAGGAATTATCATCAGAATGAGACATAGGAGCCTCACGGCCTTTCATTAAGAACTTAAGCTGTACCATATCTTTTGGAAGGAAAATATCTAAGAACCAGTCTATGGCAACCCTTATCTTTCTATCCCATCCGGGCAGCTTGCCAAGATAGATAGCTCTCCACATAAGCCAAGCAAAAAAGCCTGAGAATCTAAAACCCTTTATTTCCGCAACTGCCGAGCGGTGCCCGAGCGGTGCAAGCATCCCCTGGGTTTGAAATATAAATGCTCTCCTTTCATCCTCTTTTCCGTTAATTGCCGCAGCAACATTATGAGCTACTCTGGCACCCTCACGTATAGCATGCTGAGCAGTAGGAGGATAAGGTTTTCCGGAATGAGGATCAGGGACCACTGCACAGTCTCCAAGCGCCCACACCCCCGGATAGTCAGGGACTTCCATGAATTCATTAACTTCGATCCTTCCCCTTTTATCAGCAATGGGGAGAGCGGCCACAACGGGTTGAGGCGCAGTCCCCGCAGCCCATATTGCGGTATGCGTATCAATCTTGCCCGCTCCTTCAATTTCCACTGCATCCGCACTAACGCCAGCCACTCTGGTTTGCAGATGAAATTCCATGCCGCGCTTTTTAAGCAGACTCAGCCCGTACTCGGCAAGTCCCTCGCTCATCTCATGCATAATCCTATCGCCCGGATCAATTACGATAACTTTAACCTCATCAGCTTTTACATGTTTGTAGAATCTTCGGCTAAAAGATACAAAATCGTTAAGCTCAGCAGCCACCTCAATACCTGTATACCCTCCGCCTACTACAACAAAACTAAGAAGGCGTTTTCTAACCTCCGGGTCCTGCTCCAAGTCAGCCCTTTCGAACATATCTATTACATGGCTGCGCAGAACCATTGCGTCTGCAAGGTTTTTAAGCGGAAATGAGTATTCCTCAGCCCCGGGAACATTGTGGTAGCCGGTTATGGAACCCATAGCAATAACAAGATAATCGAATTCAAGAGAAAAGCTCTCTTGAGTATGAAAGTGGTAGCATTTTGCTACTTTTTTCTTAAGGTCAATGCTTTGTACTTCAAGTTCTTTAAACGTAGCCTTCTTAAGACATTCTCTAAGGGGTATAACTACGTGCTTTGCTTCTATACTGCTCGAAACAACTTCTGCAAGCATAGATGTGAACACAAGATAGTTGTCCTTGCTTACTAAATCAATTTCCACATCATCATTTTTCGAGAAGATTTTCTCTAAAGTCTCGGCCGCTTCTAATCCTGCAAATCCGCCTCCAAGTATCAGGACTCGCTTAGAATTTTTATCGGGCATGTGGCTGCCTCCTTTAATATCTTAAGAAATGGTATGAATTATCCCCAGCAACGTATGCTAATCACCGCCAATGCATATCCCCTCCTATCCATTCTCACATGAAATGTTAGCTTTTGTCAATAAAGGCTTTGTTAATCCTAGGATTTCTGCAAACACAAGAGTTAGGCTACTCATTTGAAGCCTTGCCCTCGCCTTCGCCCTTGGGAACTCTAACTGCAGAGTAAAGGGTGTTGTTTCCGCGCATAACTTGGAACAATACAGTATCACCGGGTTTAATACCCTCAATGACTTTAGAGTACTCAGCCAAGGTCGCAATCTCAGTCTTATCGATTTCCAGGATTATGTCGCCGGGCTTAAGGCCTGCAATACCGGCAATACTTCCTCGCTGAACATCTGATATAACTACTCCCTCACTTTCGGGCAAATTCATTCTTGAGGCAATATCAGGGGTTATCTGCTTTACTCGGATGCCAAAATTCTCTTTAACTTCATTCTCAATCTGAGTTCTTTGGTCAGGAAATGTTCCAAGCTTAACTGTGATGGTTTTTGGCTTTCCATCTTCAATTACTTTTATACTAACTTCAGTCCCGGGAGCAGTCTCCGCCGAAAAATTTGTAAGATCAGAAATATCATCTACTTTCTTACCGTCGAACTCTACAATCACATCGCCTCTTTTAATCCCAGCCTTCTCAGCCGGTCCGCCAGGCGCGAGATCGCTGACCAATGCTCCCTCTTCTTCCTCTAAGCCGAAACTAGATGCGATTTCCGGAGTTACTTTTTGAACATAAATTCCCAGCCATCCCCTAACAACTTTACCGTCGTCTTTAAGCTGCTTAATTACAAACTCTGCAAGGTCTATCGGTATTGCAAACCCAATGCCCTGACCTCTTGCAACGATAGCAGTATTAACACCAACTACTTCACCATTTAGGTTAAACAGCGGCCCACCGCTGTTGCCTGGGTTAAGAGACGCGTCAGTCTGTATGAAATCGTCATATGCACCAAACCCCAGTGATCGGCCTTTGGCGCTTACTATCCCTGCAGTTACTGTATATCCTAGACCGAAGGGATTACCAATAGCAATAACCCAGTCCCCAATTCTTAAGTTGTCCGAGTCTCCAAATGTAACTGCTTGAACCTTCTGATCCGGCTCAAATTTTAGTACCGCAAGGTCGGTCTTCGGGTCTATTCCTACTACCTCTGCTTCATACTTATCACCATTTTGCAGAATAATATCAATATCTTCCGCCCTGCTTATGACATGGTTATTCGTAACTACATATCCGTCCTCGGTAATAATAAATCCTGATCCGAGACCTTGACGCTTAAACTCTCTCTGGGGAACATCACCTCCAAAGAACCTCTCAAAAAACTCACTGAACGGATCATTGTCGCCATAAGGCGATGGTCCTCTTTGGAAAGGACTTCTTTGGCGAATCACATTAGTTGTACTTATATTTACAACAGAGGGCTGAAGCTTTTCTACCAGATCGGCGAATGAAGGAAATTGCTCAGTTCCCTCAAGGTTTGATTTTGAAACCTTATCTTGTTTAGAGACAGAAGATTTTTCGGTTTTTGTATCGACAGTGCCTGTTTTCTCACCCTTTTGAGATGTGCTGTCATCAGTAACACTTACCCCATCCGGTCTTTCACATGCTAAAGATAAAACTAATATTAATATAAGAGGAATAATTGCGAGTTGGCGTCTCATAGAGCCTCCTTGGATTTTTGTAATAGAAATAATATAGCTATGAAATATACATAGGCAAGGAAAAATATTTAATATCCGTCTATAATCCCATAACTATTAATGCTAATTAAAACATTCGGTCATTGAAATCTATAGTATAAAACCAGGCCTGTAGTAATTTTGTTGCACACAACACCTGTTTGACCTTTAAATTAATAGCAGTAATAATGTGCTCAAGATCATGAGTCAAGCAGAACTTATTACGTTTGTAATAGCCATGCTCGCCATAACAAACCCGATTGGCAATCTGGCAATATTTGCAAGCCTTACCGGGGATAAGACTCTTCAAGAAAAGAGAAAAACTGCCCTAGTGGCGGGTATTGCGATTTTAATCATACTTATTTTGGTCACATGGTCCGGCGATCTTATCCTAGATGCGTTTGGAATAGACATAGCCTCGTTTGAAACCGCTGGAGGCCTCATTATAGCACTTATGGGTATTTCCATGCTGCATGCCAAGACCAGCCCGATACACCATGGGGAACAAGATCAAGTAGATGCAGAGTCAAAAACTAACGTAGCTGTCGTCCCTATCGCAATCCCGATAGTTGCAGGCCCGGGCGCAATAACCACAATTGTTGTTAATACCCACCATTACTCAACTATCGACGATAAGCTTATAATATCCGCAGTCTCAGTGATGATTGCTTTGATCCTATGGATAGCATTTTACTTCTCAGCACCAATAAGCCGCATGATGGGAGCATCGGGAGTCAATATTGTAACCCGTATTATGGGTATAATCCTTGCCTCAATCGCATTTGGTATGATGGCTAGCGGGTTCAAAGCTCTCTTCCCGGGACTTGCCTAATAACTTTCTTAATAGCTTCAAATTCCACCCGTAAACATTAGCTCTTGTCTCAATCTCTCTGACCGATGGAACTAAAATTGATCTCCAATCGTATATTTAGCTAAAAGCAGACTTATCATACTATACGTGAGGGAGAACCTAAAGATATGAAGAATAGTACTGCACTCAGTATAACTGAAGTAACCTGCGATCAATCCCACTGTTATGACCAAGAAATAAATAGTGAGAACGAAGATAAACTTCACTGTCTTCCCTATAATTATAAAGAAGCATCCGATGAAGCCTTGGTAGGGCTTTATGTAAACAGCAGCAGTGAGGAAGCTTTTAATGAAATTGCAGGCCGCTACTCTGAAATGATAATAGGGTTTGCTATGAAGTTATGCAAAAATGCACATGATGCACAAGATATTAAGCAAGACGTACTTCTAATCCTAGCAACTAAGCTGCATACATTTAAGGGAAATTCCAAATTCTCGACTTGGCTCTACAGAGTAACCATAAATACCTGCTATAAGTACCTTGCCGGCACGAATAGAAAGACAAGAAAAGAAATACAGCTCGAGGAAAACCCGCTAAAACAATTATCATCAGAATGCGCTTGGGCTAGGAGACCCGATGAAATAATATTGAGCCAGGAGAAAATGAGCATAATTTGTCTGGCCGTAGATGAATTAAATGAGATTAATAAAAAAATATTTAATCTAAAGGACATACACGGCTTCTCAAATACCGAAGTGGGCAAATCTATGGGTTTATCAATATCTGCAGTTAAATCAAGAGTCCTGCGAACAAGACTGTCCCTCAGAAACAAAATATCCGAATATTTTTAGTCGTTATAATATAATTAAGAGAGAACTGATAAGATATAATGCTAACAAGCCAGCCACATTGCGGCCAAGAGATTTTCCAACCCATTAAGTCTGGATTAAATTACCAGAATATAACTACAACACTAACAATTGACAAAAACTGCGATTTAACTACAATGGTTCATGGGTTATGTGGTGCTATTGTTATGCAGAAAAACTCTAACCGAGAGCTAGATCAAGAGTTAATTGAGCAAGTAAAAAAACGCAACAGATCTGCATTTAAAGAAATATATTCCCGCTTCTCCCAAGTAACATACAACCTCTCACTTAGAATTCTCAGAGACAAAGAAGACGCTGAAGAAGTAGTCCAAGAGATATTCCTTCAGGTGTGGAATAAGGCATATACATATGATCCCGATAGAGGAGCTGTGTCTACATGGGTACTGAATATTGCTAGAAGCAGAGCGATCGATAAGTTAAGAACAATGGGATATAGAGATAAAAATATTGAGATTGATGAAGAAAAAGTGAACTCAAATGTGGATTTATCTCGTACTATAGAAGAGAGGGAGAAAAGTAAAAATATAATAAAGCAGGCGCTGGACTCGCTGCCGGATAATCAACGTATTGCAATAGAGCTGGTCTATTTTGAAGGGCTAACACATATGGAAGTGGCCGAGAAGCTAGACGAGCCTGTTGGCACCATAAAGACCAGGATTAGGCTTGGGGTGCTTAAGCTAAAGGATAAAATTATGCCTTATATAGAGGACTTAGGATAAATGGAACACGGGACTGACGCGCACAAAGATCAGTTAATTATGTACTCACTGGGCCTGCTTGAGGGCCAGGAGCTAAGAGAAATGGAAGAGCACCTTGCATCAGGCTCTGAGGTATCCCTCCAAGAACTCAATGAGATCGAAATGGTTCTATCCTCACTGGCATATTCTTTGGACGACAGCCCGCTATCACCTGAGGTCGAAACTAGGATTCTTGAGAAAATTGACGAACAGGACTCCAGAGCACCCAAACCCGAGAAAATAAGTTTCTGGAGCGGTATCAGGCCAATGTGGCTAAATTTGGGATCAGCTGTTGCGGTTGCATTATTATTAGTCCTTTTTGTTAACAATATGTCCCTTAGGAATGAACTGACCATACAGAGACAAAATATAGAGGATATTCAAGCCGGTCTTGGAAAAGATCCTGAGGTGGTTGAATATGTTATGAATCCTAATGTTGATACGATTAAGCTTGAGAGCGGGATGCCTGAGTTCGCTTCACTATCAGGAAAGCTTCTATGGGAAGTAGGGTCAAAAGATGCACTCTTAGCCGTATCTAACGTACCGGTTCTAGAAAAAGGTAAAATTTACCAGTTCTGGCTGGTAGAGGAAGGTGAAAAACCTCATAGCATGGGAACTTTTGTAGTTGGCGAAGACGGAAGTAAAATGATTGAGGTACATTGCATGCCTGAACATGGCGGTAAAATGGATTTCTTTATAACCTTAGAGCCTGAAGGCGGTATGCCCCAACCAACGGGTGACACATATTTGGTAGGATCACTATAAAATACTGAAGTGATATTATAGAGAGGGTATAGATTATGGGAAAAAGAACAAAAGCACTGGATAAACTCAATGATCAATTAAATGAGCATATAGGAATTATCTTAAAATGCACCATTGAGAACAAAAAATACGGCAGACTATTGTTAGCATCCCCTCCGTCATCGCGCTATCCCTATGTATACCCAAGAGATACCAATTGCGCTACACAGTTGCTTAGAAGACTGTCCGGATCAACAAACAGCTACGATTGCAAAGAGCAGGCCTTTGAAATCATGAAATCAATGGCCTATTTCATGAAAGACTGCATCTCAGATGATGGCAGCTGGGGCCAGCGCTACAGCCTGGACGGGGAAGATAAAAGCATATATAAACAAGAAGACAACGTTGCACACGGTATTGCAATAATCTGCAATTACCTTCTTACGGCACGTTTTCTGAAAAGAGAAGTAAAAGACATGGAAGACTTTTTTGTTTGTATAAACAAAGCTCTTGATTACAGCTATACGAGATTATATGAGAAGGAGCTTAACCTGTTCTACTCAACAACTTCAATTCATGAATCAGCAATGGAGGAAGGCTATACATGCTGGGTCAATTTCTCATTCCTCTATGCTTATTCTCTTGCCAATGAGGTTGCAGAAAAGAAAGACAAAAAGAACATAATAAGGCCTGAGTTCCTTAATTTCCGACATCAATTTCTCTACTCTGTGAGTGAGCTGTTCATCGGTGATAACAGATATATCAGAAGGACTGCACCTGACGGAACTAGGGACATGAGACCGGATTTTACTCTTCTCAGCCCATTTTATTTTGGATTCCTTCACTATAAGACACAGATGGACAACGGTGTAGGCTATCTGGAGAAACAGCTATGGGACCCCGAGCTTGGAATGATCATGCGATACCTTCCGTTCTACAAGGATTTTTCAACCCATGTGCATGCCGGAAACGGTCCGTGGCTTCAATATACTGCAGTTCTCGCACAATACCATTACTGGAACGGCAACATTACAAGGGGCGATGAGTTGTTATCAATGATCGACTCTTATAAGAATGAACAGGGAGAAATACCCGAGCACCTCTCAACATGCAAAAGATTTGAAGAGTTCATGGAGAGAGAGTGGGACCCCGGGATTGATTTCCAAAAGGAATTCTATAAACCGATTCTATTGGACAACGTGGATTTCGATAAAATACTGGAAGAAGCCAATAATATGCACAAATCTTATGAAGAAACCGGAAGCCACTGCATTATTAGGGATACTGCTAAAGCCGAAGGCGGTTATATCCAGTTCGCAGCTCCTCTAATGTGGTCTCATGCTGAGTATGCTAGAGCACTCCTACTCAAAGCGGGAGACTGGTGGAAGATTAAAAGGGGAGAATGAAACTAATCGGTCTTGAGTACCGTATAGGGATAATAGAAACTGTTGCTGTTAGTAACCAATGGAGCCGCCAAATATGAAACCCTATATCCGTATACTTTCTACCATCCTTGTAGTTACGATAACAATATTCACATCTTCGCTTAACGTTAAATCCGCAGACAAGTCCGTGCTATACGAAAACGTACTAAAACAAAATGTAAGGGACGGTTTTGTTAATTACTCCGGGATTAAATCCAATCCTCAACAACTAAAAGAATATCTAAAACAAACATCTCGAGTATCCAAAGATGAGTTTAATAAATGGGACAAAGATGCGCAGCTCGCCTTCCTAATTAATCTCTATAATGCCCAAACCCTAGATCTTGTTGCAGACAACTACCCGGTAGACAGCATAAAGGATATTGCCCGAGACTCTGGAGGTCCCTGGGAGCAGCCTATAGTAAATTTATTTGGAGAAAAAATTACACTAAATGCACTTGAGCATGAGGTAATTAGACCAAATTATCCTGAAGCTAGGGTGCATTTTGTTCTGGTATGCGCAGCCCTTGGCTGTCCGGTGTTAATTAACACGCCATACAAAGCAGAAATCTTAGATAATCAACTAAATCAGCAAACTAAAGCGTTTCTTCTAGATACGGATAAAAACTCTATCGATACAAACACTAAAGTGCTTAGACTGTCCCCTATTTTTGATTGGTTTAAGGAAGACTTTATCAACCAGTCTGGATCTGTAATTGCATTTGTAAGACCGTATTTCGGCAATCGCGCAAATAATGACTTTAAAATCGAGTATACAAACTATGACTGGTCGCTAAATGATCAGTAATAGTGACAATAAATCTGCAATTATGATATTATGAAACAAGTTGTAATCCTGCGGATATACCCATATAACAGTGCAGGAGGAACTATATAGTTGATTGGAATAATCTCCAGATATACGAAATGGCTCCATACCCAGTGGCCTGCGGGTGTTGTAGAGAAATTGCCTGAAGTTAAGAGCGACTATTCAACCAATATACCTGGTCTATATATCGTAGGTGACCTTACAGGAATCCCTCTTCTTAAATTCTCCTCAGACTCCGGTGCAAGGGCAGTTGAGTCAATCAGGATGGATAAAGCATTCCTCAGCCAGCGCGCAAAAGACAAAAATGAAGAAATTTTAGATCTCGTAATAATAGGCGCTGGAGTCTCCGGCATGGCGGCTGCACTTGAGGCAAAAAGAGACGATCTGCATTTTAAAATCCTAGAGGCGACAGAGCCTTTCTCAACAATCGTCAACTTCCCAAAAGGAAAACCAATTTATACATACCCGACAGACATGGTTCCCTTGGGTGATCTGCAGTTCACAGAGGAAATAAAAGAACCGCTTGTCGAGGAAATAAAGGCCCAGACTCTGGGTAAAGGCATAGAGCCAGTTATGGCAAGAGTAGAGAGGGTCTCTAAAGAAGGCGACTACTTTGACATAGTCGTAGCTAATGGGGAGAACCTAAAAGCAAGAAGAGTGATTGTTGGAATAGGTAGATCAGGAAACTTCAGGAAACTTGGCGTTCCTGGGGAAGACAAAGGCAAGGTATTTAACAGACTTCATGACCCAACTGAGTTTGAAGGTAAAAATGTCTTGGTTGTTGGCGGAGGTGACAGCGCACTTGAGACATCCATAGCAATTGCAAGAGCAGGTGGCTCTGTAACTCATTCATACAGAAAAGAAGAGTTCTCAAGACCTAAGCCTGATAACGTAGAAGCCCTCGACATGCTTATGGCAGACCCTACTGCCGATGTAGCGATCGAAACCCCTTCCTCAGAGCGAGTTACCACAAGCACTGGGGATTTCATGCCCGATGCCAATATGCCTGGGAAAATTAATCTCCTTATGAAAAGCCAGGTAAAAGAGATCGAGGATCACGAGGTAACCCTCGTCGATAAAGACGGAAACAAGTTTACGATTCCAAATGATGCTGTTTTTACAATGATAGGACGCGAGGCCCCGCTTGATTTCTTCAGAAGGAGCGGTGTGAGAATAAGCGGTGAACTCGGTATGTCGGGATTAATAGCTCTTATTATATCCCTTATCTTTTTCACGTTCGTCTACAACTGGAAAGCGGGCGGCTCGCTTACAAAACTTTTTCAGGCAAACAATTGGTTCCCATATAATTTGGTCCCGTTTTTTGATAGCTTGGGCAGCACACAACTTATTGAAACGCTCTCTATTACTTTAGAGGAGCCGGGGTTCTATTACTCGCTCTTGTATACATTAGTGATCATTATCTTTGGCTATCTTAGGATTAAACGGCGCAAAACCCCTTATATCACACTTCAGACAACATCTCTTGCTCTAATTCAGATAATACCTTTGTTTTTGTTGCCATATTTTATTCTGCCGATCCTAGGCAGCCACGGTGTTTTTGACACAGGGGTTATGAAGACCGTTGCCGATTCTCTATTCCCGGAGGCCAACTACGGACACGGGCGAGAGTACTGGAGGGCGTTTGGATTTATTTTGGCCTGGCCTCTGTTTATATGGAACGTGTTCACAAACGAGCCCCTTTGGGGATGGCTTGTAATCAGCTTCATTCAGACATTTGTAATAATCCCAGCTATGATCTACTACTGGGGCAAAGGAGCTTATTGCGGATGGATATGCTCATGCGGCGCAATGGCTGAGACACTTGGAGACACATACCGCCATAAAATGCCGCACGGCGCTAAATGGAACAGGGTCAACATGATCGGACAGGTGATTTTGGTGCTAGCGTTACTTATTTTGATAACTAGAGTAGTTAGCTGGGTAGCGCCGGATACTGCAGTTGGGCAAAGCCTAAACGGTCTGTATGCGGGGCTCTTATATGATTTCAAGCCCTTTGGCATACAGCTTAATTATAAATGGGTTGTGGATTTGCTTCTTGCGGGAATCATAGGTTACGGACTTTATTTTTGGTACAGCGGTAGGGTATGGTGCAGGTTTATGTGCCCGCTTGCTGCGCTAATGCATATATTCGCAAGGTTCAGCCGCTTTAGAATCATCCCCAACAAAAAGAAATGCATCTCATGTAACGTGTGCACGTCTGTCTGTCACCAAGGGATTGATATAATGAACTTTGCCAACAAAGGCCTTCCCATGAACGATCCTGAGTGTGTAAGGTGCAGCGCCTGTGTTCAGTCATGCCCTACGGGTGTTCTTCAGTTCGGCCAGGTTAACACAAAAACAGGTGAGGTTATCAAAATCGACGATCTTGCGGCATCACCTGTAATCATGAGGGAGTACAGCTCTACTCAAAACTAGGGCTAAATATTATACAGATAGCACATATACATATATTATTATTCCCCTTATGAGCTCAAATATTATTGTAATTATTCCGGCCTATAACGAAGAAGAATCAATCTCCGAGGTTATAGGAGATATTCCTAAAGACCTTGTAGGTGAAATTATAGTTGTAAATAATAATTCCACAGACAACACAGCTCAAAATGCCGAGTCAGCAGGTGCCACAGTGCTTTATGAGCCTCATATGGGATACGGCTACGCGTGCCTAAGGGGAATCTCTTATGCAGAGAGCAAGAGTGAGCGCCCGGACATTATAGTATTTCTAGATGGAGACTACTCCGATTACCCGGAGGAAATGAGTGAGCTTGTAAAGCCCATATTTGATGATGATATGGATTTGGTCATTGGATCCCGCACATTGGGAGAATCGGCTGAAGGCGCTCTTTTCCCTCAGCAAATATTCGGCAATTGGCTGGCTGTAAATCTAATCAGACTCTTATACGGAGTTAAATTTACTGATCTTGGGCCATTTAGGGCAATCAAGTTTGATAGGCTTGTTGAGCTGAATATGGTCGATAAAACCTACGGGTGGACTGTTGAGATGCAGATAAAAGCAGCTAAGAATAAATTTAGGTGCGCCGAAGTGCCCGTAAGATACAGAAAACGTATAGGGGTATCTAAAATTACCGGGACACTAAGCGGAAGCTTTAAAGCGGCATTCAAAATTCTTTGGACAATATTTAAATATCTCTGAGAATATCAATAGACGTAATTAACCACGCTCGCTATCCTGAGCCATAGCCCGGCAAGACCGTTTAACATAATTCCCCCTTCAGTAAATACCGCTACACTGGATGTGGCGCCCACCCTTAGAGGGTATTTTTGCTCATCCAGATTAGTAATCTTAAGTCTCACAGGGAAACGCTGAGACAGGCTGAACCAGTTGTCGGGGTTCTCAACATCGGGCAAGTTACCTGAAGGCACGCCCTGCCCGGAGCTAACACCCCAATCCGTATTCTCAACCTCTGCTCTGAATATCTTTCCCGGATACATAGCTAGCGTGATTTCAGCTCCCTGCCCTTCCCTGATTCGGCCAATGCTATTTTCCCTGAAGTTAGCCACAACCCACCAGCTCTGATCATCCACAAATGTCAGCACAGCATCACCAACCTCCGCATATGCGCCATTTACAAGCTGAAGATTGGTCACATACCCATAGCTCGGGGCATACACCTTGGTTTGAGAGAGATTATACTCGGCATAGGCTAGCTTTGACTCAATCTCTTTTATTATCGCGTAATCTCCGTCTATTGTATATTCGAGCGCCTGCTCTGCGCTTGCAAGATCCGCTTAAGCCTGACCTAGTGTGGCTTCCTGAGACCTTAGCTGATCCAGTGCGGAGTCTAGCTCCAGCTCGGCAATATAGTTTTTCTCCGCAAGAGGGCGGAGATCATTGTACCTCCGCTGGGCATAGATAAGATCAGCCTCAGCCTGTTTTACACCCTCGGCAGCCGAAATGACCGCGCTCTTTAACTGGTCAACCTCTTGCTGTGTCTGAACTAACGAAGCCTTGAGCCGCTCAACGCTATATTCATAGGGCCTGGGATCAATGCTAAATAGCTTTTGCCCCTCCTCCACGAACTCATTATTCTGCACATATACACCGACAACCCTTCCCTCTACCTGCGAGGCAACCTGTACAACATAGGTCTGTACGTATGCGTCATCGGTATACGGTGTATACCTGTCGAGAAGGGCATAATAGAGAATCAATACGACTATTATAGATACTATTAGGATTATCCAGAACTTAGCAGTGTAGTGAATATTCTCTATTTTAGATTTGAGAGTGCTCATTGTTAATGGTTATTATTCAAAATAACTTTCATCCAATTATCAATACCACAAGCCCCAGGGTCCGCCCATCCATCCCCACATGTTATCAGACGCAACCTCATTACTGATTGCTGCTTGCTCAACTTCATTTGCAATCTGTGATTCGGTCAACAGCTTCTCATAGCGCTGATATGCCGCCTGATCACCGGTGTATACACATTTACAATTAGTAGGATCTGCATACCAGTATAGAGGCTTGTTGTCTTTTACGCTGAACATAACTTTGTGTGGAGTTAGCGAGTTTAAGTTCTCAATTTCAGCCTGTGTAGTTGCAGGGACCATAACAAACCCCGCAGCACTTAATAGCTGCTCCTGCTCCTGTGTTTTATTTGTCTGAATAGCCGCGCATCCGCTGGCAAAGAGCACAAGTGACATAATAATAAGCACCTTTGACTTCTTTCGCATTAGGACCCTCCTTGTTTTAGTACTTAAGATAACCTAAGTTTATAAAAATTAGAATACGGAGCTACTCAATACCGGCCCGCTTTTTATACCACCTTACAGCAGGCCCCAAAGTGAGCCCTTGTACTATAATTGAAAAGACTACTACAATGTATGTTAGCACCAATATAATATCTCTTGGAGAGTCCTGTGGTAAAGAGAGCGCAAGCGCTATGGACACCCCTCCCCTAATGCCGCTCCAGGTCATAATGAGTCCCTTTATATTAGGAATACGCCTAAATAATCTCAGCATAACCAAAGGCACCTCAACACTTATGAATCTGGCAATAATAATAATTGGTATCACTAAGCTGCAGCCGAGAAAGTATGTGTCTCTGAAATTTAATATTAGTACCTCAAGCCCTATTAGAACAAAAAGAACAGCGTTTAATACTTCATCTATAACTTCCCAGAACTCACGCACATAGTGGCTGTGCTCATGATTTGTCCCGATGGAATCGTGCCTACTTTTAGCTAAGAAAAGTGCCGAGACAACGCTTGTGAGAGGAGCTGAGACATCTAACAGTTCGGCAAGTGAATAACCTCCTGTCACAAGCGCCAGTGTTAACAATATTATCACTATGTGGTTATCAGATCCTCTATATACTATTTGACGAATCATATAGTGTACTATGTATCCGAGCACAAGCCCCAGCACTAGACCCCCCAAGGCCTCTCTAAGAAAGAACTCGCCAATGGCTATCGGAGTAAAAGATGTGCTTTTTGTGGCTATACCCAGCAAGAGCACAAACAGTACTACGGATGCCGCGTCGTTAAAGAGTGACTCCCCTGTAATAATAGTCTCCATGGTATATCCGGCATCAACCTTCTTTAGAATTTTTATTACCACAACAGCATCAATCGGAGAAATTATTGCTCCGAATAGAACAGCATAAATAAGAGGAAGGTCAGCACCCAACGCTGTAACCACCCAGTACATTGTAAGCCCTATAAACAAAGAGGATATAACTATTCCTACAGTCGCCAGATAGGCTATGGTCCATGCAAAGTTCTTTAGTTTGCCAACATCAACCCTCAGAGCAGCTGCAAACAAAAGAAAGCTCAACATACCGTTCATAAATAGATGGTTAAAATCAGCAGCAATCACCAGGTCCCTGGCCCATTCCAGATGGCCAAACCCGATGTAACCCAAGACTATAAAAACAACCGAGGAGATAAGGGAGGCAAGCATAATCCCTATCGTTGCGGGAAGCTTAACGTACACTTGGTTCACGTAGCTAAATACCGCAGTCAGTGTGATTACAATTGCGAATACTGTGAAAAGACTCATATGATTATTCCGATATTAACCTTAGTTACTCAACCGCCGCTTTTGAATTACCAGACATTATATAGAAGTAGAATTCTATTGTACAGACGATCCTAGGCCTCTTTCGCTACTAAAATGCTGCTCTCGGATACATTAGTTTGATTAATTTCAGATATAGCTTTGGAAATATTATCTAGTGATTCAAGCAAACTCTTGATACTAGTTTCTATAAGTACTAACTTTTCAATTTCCTCAGGTGTATAGGACCGCCACTCTCCAGATTCCCTATATTGGGTAACCCGTTTACCTATTTCTTCTGTTAATTTTGCGATCTCTTCCGAATAGCACTCTCTTTTAGCAAACTGATGCGAGACCTCTTCAAATAGCCGGCATGATTTAGAATAGTCATCCTTCATCACATTAAGAAATGAATTGATAAGCGGGTTATCAATACCCTCATTTATAATCCTTTTCAGAGTCTCCAGGTCCGCATAAATTAACTCAATAGACTCGATTATCTTAATAAACTGCTCCGCATGAAGCTCATCCTCGCGAATGATATATTCCGCATCATGAAGCAGCGATGTGCTCGTCGGCAAGGATGCGGCCAATGGTAAGACTATGTCGTCAATTTTGTGTGGATCATTTATATCAAGCGTGACAAGTTTATTTATAATCCTTCCCGAGAAATCGATTGATTTAGAGATTTTCTCTTTTAGTATCTTCAGAGGGTTAGTTGGCCACAGGACATGCTGTACGATCAAACCTATTAAAACGGCAGAGAAAAGTGCCAAGAACCTGGTAAGGGCGCTGTTAATATCCAGGTTCGGTCCGG
>JABAOE010004314.1_pt1 | contig 17137 bp, 17 predicted proteins | sample 7062141 | NCBI WGS metagenome assembly JABAOE01 (sample SAMN14538627, study PRJNA623070) | marine sediment metagenome | biome: marine biome [ENVO:00000428]; feature: marine pelagic biome [ENVO:01000023]; material: deep marine sediment [ENVO:00002113] | place: India: Gulf of Khambhat ... | reverse complement strand
GGGCCCCGGGATCACGGCCGACACGGTGCGGATCGGCCACATCCGCAGCCGACTCGAGGATCTGGCCGGCCTCGGGTTCGCCGTTCCGGTCGGCGACCCGAAGGAGATGTTCGAGGTGTTCGTCGACTACGTGAACGAGGAGTGCGGCGGGGTCCGGGGCCGGCTGATCGACCTCGGGTACGCGGAGGCCACGGTGCTCGGCGCCGACGTCGATGCGGACCGCAACCGCGCCTGTCTCGCCATGACCGAGGACTTCAATGCGGTCGTCGTCATGAACAGCACCGGCTTCCAGGGCTCCGCGAACCTCTGCATCACGCGCGACCAGGAGACCGCCTTCATCTCCACCCAGGGGCAGACCGAGGAGTTCATGACGGAGGCCGAGGACCGCCTCATCTCGATCTCCATCACACTGGAGGAGAGCCTCGAGTTCATGGTGAACGACCTGCTCGGGTCCGGCGCGCTCGACGGGCGGACGATCGGCACGGCCGCACCCAACACGCCCGGGCAGGCCGAAGCGGTCGAAGCCGGCCTCGTCGAGCCGCTCGAGGCCGCGGGGTTCGATGTGGTGTTCGACATCATCGACTGCGGTGGCGGGACCATCTGCAGGGGCGGCATCCCCGAGTCGGTGACGAACATGCGCAACGCGGGTGTCGACGTGTTCTTCAACGTGTTGAACGTGGTGTCGGCCCCCGGCTACATCGCGGAGATGGCCAACCAGGGGTTCGAGCCCGGCGACGTGCAGTTCTACGCCAGCGACTTCAACTCCCAGTCAGGTGAGCTCGTGTCCGGCCAGATCACGAACAACCCCGATGCGGGCAACCTCTACAACGGCGCCATCATCATCGACTCCGCCACCACCGGCGAGTTCCGGGACCCCGCCTTCACGCCCCACGCCTTTGCCGAGATGTGTCAGCAGGTCTACGCCGAGGGCAACACGATCGGTGCGGTCCACGACTGGACCGACGAAGGGGATTCGGCGTGGGGCATGGNNCCGCGTCGCTCTCCGGGCGATCTACGACGCGGGCGACAACCCCACCGCCGCCGACGTCCACGCGGCCCTCGCCAACCTGGGACCGGTCGACACCGGTGCCTTGACCCCGGGAAGCATCTCGCCCGGCAAGACCCAGATCGACGACGCCATCCAGACGCTCGACTTCGTCTTCCCGTGCGACCTGCCGCTCCCGTTCACGCGCGACGCCGGTGACCCGGTGTGCGTGACGGGTCGCGGTGACTGGCGACCTGCACCGCGCTAGGCGCGCCCACGCGTCGACGACCGACGGGCCGGGGCGTCTCGCGTCTCTCGTCTCTCGTCTCGCCGCTGTACCGTTTCGCCAGCCGCACGCGGGGAGGGCTGCATGATCCAGGATCGGTATCGGGTCGAGGAGTGGACCACCGGTGGAGAGGACCTCACCGCGCTCCACCGGCTGCGCTACCGGGTGCTGGTGGAGGAGATGGGCAAGTACCACGACCGGGCCGACCACGAGCGCCGGTTGCTCGTCGACGAGGAGGACGCCACGAGCTGGCACACCGTCGCCCTCGCCGACGACGGCACCGTCGCAGCGGCCCAACGGATGACCTGGGGAGGCACCGGGTTCTCGCCCCGCCAGGTCGGGCAGTACCGGTTGCAACCCTGGATCGACGCCGGACTCACCCGCCACACGGCGGTCGGGGAACGCACGATCGTGGCCCCCGAGCATCGGGGCGGGCCCGCGGTCCACCAGATCACCACCGACCATGGCACGGCTCTTCTCGAACAGCACGATGTCCGCATCGTCTTCGGGGCGTGCGAGCCGCACCTGCTCTCGCTCTACATGTCGATGGGGCAGATGCCGTACGCGGACCGCAACATCAACAGCGTCGAGGCCGGCTATCTCATCCCGCTGGTCAGCTTCGTTCCCGACGGTGATGCCCTCCGGGGCGTGGGGACGCACGCGGTCGATCCGGACGGGCGGCCGTCACATCCGGAGCCGGTGGCCAAGGCGCTGGCCGGCTCGGGGATGATCTTCAGCACGACGACCATGGCGCCCGAGGCGTATCTGCGGTCGGTGCGCGACGCCCTCAGCGAGCTGGCCGATCACGAGATCGGCGCCTTCGACGGTCTCGACGACGCCGAGACCGAGCGGATGCTGACCCGCAGCAACATCATCACCTGTGACGCCGGTGACCGACTTCTCAAGGCCGGTGGGACGGGGCGCAACATCTTCGTGGTGCTCGACGGCACGCTCGAGGTGAAGGTGGACGACAAGGTGGTGGGGGTGCTCACCAAGGGCNNACAGAGTGGTGGGGGTGCTCACCAAGGGCGACGCGTTCGGCGAGACGGCCTTCCTCTTGGACCTCCCCCGCTCCGCCGACGTCTACGCCGCGACCCCCGGCCCGACGGTGCTGAGCATGAGCGACGGGGCGGTGCGCACCATGATCGCCGAGGACCCCGCGGTCGCGGCCAAGTTCCTGCTGAACCTGTCGAAGATGCTCTGCACACGCCTGATCAGGGCGAACTGACGACCCTCGGGACCAAGTGCTCTGCCTTTCACCGGCGCTCGATGGTCACATCGAGCCATGGGACCCGCCCGTCATCTCGTCATCGGGTTGGCCGTCACGGCACTGCTGACAGCGGGCTGCGGGAACGACACACTCGAGGCCGACGGCGAGCACGGGCACGATGCCGGCGTCGATGGGACGGATCGCGGCGGTAGCAGCGAGCAACGTAGCAACGACACCGACGCCCGGATTCCTCCCGGTGCCGTAGAGATTGCTTTCAGCGACATCGAGGAGTTCGCCTCACGCAATCCCCCACCGGGGTTCGAAGAGCCGAGTGCGGTCTGGTACCGGATCGACTACGACGACGGCGAGACGGTCACATACCTCGCCGTCCCGGATCAGCCACCGGAGGTCCTCTGGCCCATCGCGATCACCTTCGGCGACTGTGCCGTGCCCGAGAAGACCCATCCACAGCAGTTCTACGACTGGGCTTGGGACTGCCCGACCGTCGCTGGCTAGTCAGTGAATGGCCGGCCCCGGCCGGGCCGGGGTCGGTGCCGTGTACGGCGTCGGGATCGGTCGGCGAGCCGCGCTGGGACGCCGGCTTCTCCGCGGGCCTGTGTCGACCCCTGGGCGATGCTCGGGGTGGTCAACCCGCGGTGAGTGTTCCGCTGAACACTTCGTGGACACCGTCGTCGAAGGTTCCCGCTGTCACCACGGCGATCTGGCGGGTTCCCTCCACGGTGATGTCGGCGTAGTCGTCTTCACCTGAGGTGACCGTGAGCGACCCCGAATCGTGCAGCTCTCCGCTCCCGACGGCAGCTTCGACGGCAGCCACATCGACGGTCAGTTCTGCTCGCAAGATGAACATCCCGGACCCATCGTCACAGGCGAAGCTCTTGTCCACCCACATCACATCGCCGTCCTCCGGTGGCGTTTCCGGAGTCTCGGGTTCGCCGGTGGCCGCATGGAGCGTGTGCACGTAGGTCAGCTCACCGGTCCGGCACAGCAGCCCGTCATCAACGGCGGTTCCCGAGGCGACGAAACCGGTGGTGTCGGCCCATGAGGCCGCCGGGTCCGTCTCGATGCGAAAGCCGCCCCCGGTGACGTCATCGTTGTCACCACACGACACTGCCAACACCGACATCACGGCGACAATCAGGGTGAAAAGTTGCCGATGCATCTGCCGCCCTCCGCTCGGTCGTCTTTCATCTGGGCACCCTCGAGAGCGACGGACGCGACGGAGAGGGCCGCCACTCCCAACCATGCCGATGGCCCGACCCCGAGAACAGAGAACTTCGTCACTTCCCGGGAGTCATCCCGATCCTCGCAGCCGAGTTCACTGACGCCGGAAGGGCGTTCGACCCACGGCCACTGAGCCTTCCGCCCCAACCAAGATTGGGCCGAGAGACGCATGAGGAATGAGACGAGGGCTGCCACCGTATTGGGGACCCGTCACCGCCGAATGGCGATGCGTACATCAGACACAGGGAGTCCGCCCGACTATGACCACCGCCTTCCAGTTCCTCTCCGCGTGGATCACGGCTCGTATCGACGACGAACGTGGCGCGACCCTCGTGGAGTACGCGCTCCTCGTTGCGCTGATCGCGGTTGTGTGCATCGCGGCCATCTCGGCCCTCGGTGACTCGGCTTCGGCGAAGTTCTCGCAGGTCAACAGCGCCATCGACTGATCCTGCAGTTTCCGATCCGGAGGGCGGTCCCCGACGGGGTCGCCCTCCGGCGCTTCGTCGTTCCCCCCGGCCCCGCCGCTCGAGCCCGTCGCTGAGATCAGCTCAGCGTTCCTCGCGGCGGTAGGGGATCCCGATGGAGGCCGGAGCCGGCGAGGGGCGGTGGCGGGCTCTGATCGAGATGACGACGAGTACCAACACGGTGAGGAGGTACGGCGTCATCGACACGAGGTTCGGCGAGAAGTCGATGCCGAACGGGGCCAGTCGGCTCTGGAGCGCGAGCGTGAACCCGAACAACAGTGCGCCGGCCGCCACCCGCCCGGGCCGCCACGCCCCGAAGATCACCAACGCGACCGCGATCCACCCCCGACCGTTGGTGAGTCCCACATTCCACCGTCCGACGACCTCGGTGGTGGTGAGGTAGGCGCCGGAGGCCCCGGCGAGCCCGCCCCCGACGACGACGGCGCCCATCCGCAGCAGCAGCACCGAATGGCCCGCGGCATCGGCGGTCGAGGCGCTCTCGCCGGCAGCCCGCAGGCCGAGCCCGAGACGGGTCCGGCTGAGGACGAACCACGTCCCGATCCCGAGAACCACCGCGAGGTAGGCGACCGGTGTGCGACTGAAGATCACCTCGCCCAACCAGGGGATGTCGCTGAGGCCGGGGATCTCCCAGTCCGCGAACCGGGCCCGGCGGGGGTCTGCGGTGTAGTCGTCACCGACGAAGTCGGACAGTCCCAGACCGAGGATCGTGAGGGCGAGACCGGACACCACCTGGTCGGCTCCCATCCCGACGGCGGCGACCGCGTGGACGAGAGAGATCGCCGCGCCCGCCGCCGTTCCCGCGAGCAGCCCCGCCCACGGACTGCCGGTCTCGACGGCGGCGATGAACCCCACCACGGCCCCCATCGCCATCATCCCCTCGACCCCGAGGTTGAGGACTCCGGCCCGCTCGGCGATCATCTCGCCCAGCGACGCCAGGTAGAGCAGCACGCCGAACTGCACCGCGGCGACGAACAGCCCGATCATCGCGTCCTCGGTGATGGTGATCTCGGCGAGGATCATGACGCCACCTTCCGATCCACCAGCTCGAGCTGGTAGTTCGAGAACACGGTGGCGCCGATCGCCCCGAAGAGGATGAGGGCCTGGATGATGCCGGACACCGCGGTGGAAACGCCGAGCGTCTGGATGCTCGTGCCCCCGACCTGCACGGCGCCGAAGACGACCGCCACGGCCGCGACACCCGACGGCCGCATCAGGGCGAGCGCGGCGACCACGATCCCGGCGAAGCCGAAGCCGTTCGAGACGCTCACGTTGAGCCGATCGGCGGTCCCGGTGAGCTCGATCCCCCCGGCGAAGCCGGCCACCGCGCCCGACAACAGCATCACCCCGAGCACCTTGCGCCGCATCGAGATGCCGACGTAGGTGGCGGCCCGGGCCGACGACCCCGCGATCCGGAGTTCGTAGCCCCAGACGCTGCGGTTGAGGAACAAGGCGAATCCGGCCACCACGGCGAGCGCAATGAGGACACCGATGTGGGATCTCTCCCAGAAGTATCCGAGCTCGGCCTGCTCCGGGCGGGCCGTGACGACCGGGAAGCCGAATCCTTCGGGGTCCTTCCAGGGCCCCTGCTCGAGATAGATGATCAGGCGGAGTGCCACCTCGTTGAGCATGAGCGTGGTGATGATCTCGCTCACTCCGATCTCGGCCCGGGCGAGGCCGGGCCCCAGCGACCAGAGTGCCCCACCGATCGCGGCGCCGAGCAGCATCGCGACGACGAGCACCGGACCCGACCAGTCGTCGCCCATCCGACCGACCCACGTCGCCGCGGTCGCGCCGAACAGGATCTGGCCCTCTGCACCGATGTTCCAGAGCCCCATGGTGGCGGCGATGCTCACCGCCAAGCCCGCGAGGGCGAGCGGGACCGCGCGGTTGAGGGTTGCGCTCAGCGTGTCGGTCGACCCGAGGGACCGCTCCCACATCCGCTGGTAGGTGTCCCATACGGGGTCCCCGGAGATGGTGAGCAGGACCGCGCCGAGCAGCAGTGCGAAGACGAGGCCCGCCAGGAACGCGACCGGCTGGCCGCCCCTGGTGGGCGTCTCCCGGCGGGCCAGCACCATGCGCCTCATCCGCGTGTCGCCCCGCTCCCGACCATCGCGGCACCGATCTGGGCGCGCGTCGCGGCGGCGGGGTCGAATTCGCCTGCGATCCGCCCTTCCGCCATCACGAGGATCCGGTCCGAAAGGGCCAAGAGCTCGTCGAGGTCCTCGGAGATCATCAGCACGCCGGTCCCCGCGTCGCGCTGGTCGACGAGCAGGCTCTGGATGGCGCGTACCCCGGCGACGTCGAGGCCCCGGGTCGGCTGTGACGCCACGACGACCGCGGGGTCGCCGGTCAGCTCTCGGCCGAGCAGGAGGCGCTGAAGGTTGCCACCGGAGAGCGAGGCGAGGGGGAGGTCGACCCGGCCGACCTTCACGCCGAAGTTCTCGATGATGGTGGTGCAGAACGCCCTGGCCCGGTCCCACGAGAGGAAGGGACCGCGTCGGAGGTGAGGGTAGGCCCGCATGACCGCGTTCTCGGTCACCGGCAGCTTCGGCGCGAGGCCGACACCGAGGCGGTCCTCGGGCACGTAGGCGAGACCGGCTCGGAACCGGGCCCGCGGGGCGGCCCGGGTGACATCAGCGCCCATGAGGGTGACGGTTCCGCCGATCAGCGGTTCGAGACCGGCGATGGCATCGGCGAGGGGACGCTGGCCGTTGCCGGCCACCCCGGCGATGCCGACGATCTCGCCCGACCGCACCTCGAACGAGACGTTGTCGACGGCGGTGAGGCCCCGGCTGTCGATCACCGAGACTCCGTCGACCGCCAAGACGACGTCGCCCGGTGGGCGCGCCGCCCCTGCCGCGGGAGCGGGTGCGACATCGTCGCCGACCATCAGCGCGGCGATCTGTGCGGCGTCGACCTCGGCGATCGGCACGGAAGCGGCCACCGTGGCGCCACCGCGGAGCACGGTTGCCTCATCGCAGAACGAGGTGACCTCGTCGAGCTTGTGGGAGATGAAGATGACCGATCGGCCGCCGCTCACCATCTGGCGCAGTACCGTGCCCAGCTCTTCGGCCTCCTGCGGCGTGAGGACCGCGGTGGGTTCGTCGAGGATCAGCACCTGCGCGTCACGCCACAGGGCCTTCAGGATCTCGACACGCTGACGTTCGCCCATCGACAGCTGCCAGACCTGTCGTTCGGGGTCGGCGTGGAAGCCGAAGCGGCCGGCCAGCTCGCGAACCGAGTCGTCGATCTCGGCCCGGGAGATCACCCGGGGCGCCGCGCCGAGCACGACGTTCTCCGCCACCGTGAACGTGGGGACGAGGCGGAACTCCTGGTGGACCATCCCGATCCCGGCCGCGATCGCGTCGGCCGGCGACGAGAACCTCATCTCCTCGCCGTGGATGCGAACGGTCCCCTCGTCGGGGCGGTACACCCCGGCGAGACAGTTCATCAGGGTGGTCTTGCCGGCCCCGTTCTCGCCGACGACGGCGTGGATCGTTCCGGGGCGAACCGTGAGGCTCGCCCCGGAGTTGGCGATCACACCGGGGAACCGCTTCCAGATCCCGTCGAGTTCGACGGCCGGCGTCAACTCCCCGTCTCCCGGGGTCGGCCGATCGGCGTCAGCACCCCTCGGTGGAGCCGATGACACCGTCGACGAAGTAGCACATGCCGAGCAGTGAGCCGGCGTCGGGGACCACACCGTCGGCAACGACCTCGTTGCCGTCCTGGTCGTTGATCGGTCCGGTGAACGGGTCGAACGTACCGGCGATGATGTCCTGGGTGCGCTGATCGATCAGGGCCCGGGTCTCGGCCGACACGTCGTCGGCGAGGCTGCCGATCTGGACGATGCCGTCTTCCATGCCGCCCCAGTAGGCGCCCGGGGTGTAGCTGCCGTCGGCGACGGCTTCGATCACCGACGTGTAGTAGGGGCCCCAGTCCCAGATGGCCGACGCCAGGTAGGCGTTGGGTGCGAACTGACTCATGTCGCTGTTGTAGGAGACCCAACGGGCGCCGGCGGCTTCGGCCCGTTCACCTGCCGCGGTGGAGTCCTGATGCATGGCGATGACGTCGGCACCACCGTCGAGCAGGGCCTGGGCCGAGTCGCCCTCGACCGCCGGATCGAACCAGGTGGAGGTCCAGTTGACCGTGACGGTGGCGTCGGGGTTCGCTTCGCGGACTCCCAACGTGAAGGCGTTGATACCCCGGATCACCTCGGGGATCGGGAACGCGGCGACGTAGCCGATGTTGCCGGACGCGGTGGCTTCCCCTGCGGCGAGGCCGGTCAGGTAGCGGGCCTGGTAGATGCGACCGAAGTAGTTGCCGAAGTTGGTGTCGTTGGACTTGAAGCCCGTGTTGTGCTCGAAGACCACGTCGGGGAACTCGCTCGCGAGGGCCTCCATCGCGTCCATGTACCCGAAGGAGGTGGCGAAGATGACGTCGGCGCCGTCGGCGATGAAGTTGCGTACCGCCTCGTCGAACTCGGGGCTTCCCTCCGGAATGTTCTCCACGACGAGGGTCCTGGCCCCGGTCGCCGCCTCGGCGGCCTGCCGGCCCTGGTCGTGGGCCCAGGTCCAGCCGGCATCGCCGGGCTCACCGATGTAGATGAACGCGGCGGTGACACCGTCGTCGGATGCTCCGTCGGTGGACTCGTCGGATGGTTCGTCGGTGGACTCGTCGTCGTCGCCGCAAGAGGCGGCCACCAGCGCCAGCGTCAACAACAAGGAAATGAGCAGCCAGAGTCGGCGTCGCATGTGGGTCCCTCCAAGGATTTCGTGCGACGACAACTTAGGTCATCGTGCCCCCCTGTCAATGGCCATGTTCGCCTCCACCTCGCGGCGCGCGAGGGGCTCGAGGAGAACGCGCTGGTCGCCGTGTCCCCGCACGGACATCCGACTCGACGGACCCGCTTCCGGCGCCGAGTGTGGGCTCGAGCCAGAAGGCCGAAACCCCAGGCCCGCGGCGCACGTGCCGCCGACCTGGGGTTTCACGGGGTGGAGGTGAGGGGAGTTGAACCCCTGGCCTCCTCGATGCGACCGAGGCGCTCTACCAACTGAGCTACACCCCCGTGCGACGGGTCATCGTAGCGCCATCACGACGTGCTCCCGACCGCCGACCCCACGGCGGTGGCAGCAGATCCGGGGACTCAGCCGTTGACGGCCCGACGGGCCATGGCGGGGGTCCGTCGGCGCTCCGGATAGAGCATGTGGACCTTCATCTCCCGCTCCGCGTGCTCGTTCCGGCGCTGGACCACGGCGTATCCGTAGCCGGCGAACGCCAGATCGGCGAAGACGTGGATCAGCAGCGCCACCGGCCCCAGGGCGATGGCGGCCAACAGGGTGAACACGCACACCGCGCCGAGCGAGATCAACACGTCGCGTCGGCGACGGGCCGCGTCGTGCACGGTTCGCGGCACCAGGGCCGCGGGCCGGGCAACGCCGTTGATCGAACGGACGCTCGAGCCGCCGAGGGTGCCCATTCCGGCCGCGAAGGTGCGGGTTCGGTCGTGCCGGTCCGGCGACGCCTGCCGGTGTCCGCGCAGGTACCACACCAGATAGCCGGCCCAGCACGCGCCCAGCACGAGGAGAACGATCGACTCCGACATCGGTTGAGGACTCCTCCAGGTGCGGTACGGCGGTACACCCACGAGAGCCCCGCCTCCGGGCGGGACCCGTACTCCAGATTACGGTTCTACTACGAACGAAACACGAGAGCAACGACCTGCGACGTTCGTCACAGGGAATCCTGGCGTGCTTCCCGCTTGTAGTGGCCGCTGCGACCACCGGTCTTCTCCCACAGGGCGATCTCGCCGATCACCATCGAACGGTCCCGCGACTTGCACATGTCGTACACGGTGAGGGCCGCGACGCTGCACGCGGTCAGCGCCTCCATCTCGACGCCGGTGCGGTCGACGGTCTCGACCTGGGCCTCGATGTCGACGCTCGTGTCGTTGATCTCGAAGTTGATCGTCACCGAACCCACCAGCAGCGGGTGACACAACGGCAGCAGATCGGCGCTGCGCTTGGCCGCCTGGATGCCCGCGATCCGGGCCACCGCCAGCACATCGCCCTTCTTGATGGCCCCCTGGGCCACGGCGGACGCCGTCTCGGCCGTCATCGACACCCGGCCCCGGGCGATGGCCCGCCGATGTGTCGGGTCCTTCGGCGTGACGTCGACCATACGGGCACGGCCGAGCGGATCGAGGTGGGTGAACCCGTGATCGGACATCCCCCGATTCTACGGCCGCCCGCGCCGTCCGCCCGGGACTCCGGGCCTCAGCCGCCGATCTCCGACATCGAGCGGCGGGGGCGGACGAAGTGCACCTGGTTGATGCGATGACCGGCCCATTTCGCCGCCACCGTGCGCTCGAGGGCCGCAGCGACCACGTCGTCGGACGAGCCGTCGCGCAGCAGAGCCCGGATGTCGGTCTCCTCGGTGGCGAACAGGCAGTTGCGGAACTGCCCGTCGGCGGTGATCCGCACCCGGTCACACGAGTCGCAGAACGACCGGCTCACGCTCGCCACCACGCCGATCTCACCCGCGCCGTCGGCGTAGCGCCAACGGGTGGCGGGAGCGGACGTGCGCTCGACCGGCTCGAGCTCGTGGGCCTGCTGGAGGACGGAGAGGATCTCGTCCTGGGTCATCACCTTCTCGTTGTTCCAGACCTCGTCGGCGTCGAGGGGCATGAACTCGATGAACCGCACCGTCACGCCCCGCTCGCGGCCGAATCGGGCGAAATCGAGGATCTCGTCGTCGTTGATCCCCTTCATCACCACGACGTTGACCTTCACCGGGTCGAATCCAGCGGCGAGCGCCGCCTCGATCCCCTCGAGGACACGGTCGAGCTCGTCGCGGCGGGTCAGCTCGACGAATCGCTCGGGGCGGAACGAGTCGAGCGAGATGTTGACCCGGCGGAGGCCCGCCGCCCGGAGGTCGGCGCCCATCAGCGGCAGGGACACGCCGTTGGTGGTCATCGCCAGGTCGACGCCGAGGGCGGCCAGCTTTTCCACCAGCACCGGCAGCTTGGCCCGGACCGTGGGCTCACCACCCGTGAGGCGGATGCTCTGCACGCCGTACCGCTCCACCATCAGACGGGCCAGCCGCTCGATCTCCTCGAAGGTCAGCAGCTCGGGCTTCGGCAGGAACCGGTAGCTCTCGCCGTAGATCTCGGCGGGCATGCAGTAGGGGCAGCGGAAGTTGCAGCGGTCGGTGACCGAGATGCGCAGGTCGCGCAGCGGCCGGCCGAGCGTGTCGGCAGGCGAAGCGGCCTCAGTGGTGGATGGGGGGAGTGTCGTCTTCTTTGTGGGCATGGAGTAGCTCTCGCAGGGTCTGACGGGCAATGGCGGCCGCGCGCGCCCTGTGACTGATTATATTCTTCTCGTGCTCCGGTAGTTCTGCCATCGTCGCCGAATGGTGCGGTATCCAGAAGATCGGGTCGTAGCCGAAACCGCCTTCGCCGCGCGGCCGGTCAGCCACGATCCCCCGCACTTCGCCTTCAGCCGTCGTCGTCTCACCGGAGGCAGGATCGGCGACGGCCATGACGCAGACGAAGCGGCAGCCCCGCTGCTCCTTCGGCAGGTCCGCGAGCCGCCGGTCGATCTCGGCGAAGCGCTCACCGTGCGTGGCTTCGTCGCCGAGGAAGCGCGCCGAGTGCACGCCCGGTTCGCCTCCCATCGCTTCGATCTCGATGCCGGAGTCGTCGGCCAGCGTGACGAGTCCGCTCGCCTTCGCCCCGGCGAGCGCCTTCTTGCGCGCGTTCTCCTCGTACGTCTCGCCGTCTTCCTCGACGCTGAGTTCGATGCCGAGGTCAGCGGGCGTCACGATCTCCCAGCCGCAGCCTTCGAGGAGGAGGCGCAGCTCGGCGGCCTTGCCGGGGTTATTGGTGGCGATCAGCAGCTTCGGCATGCGCCAAGGATAGCACCGCGCCCGCGAGAGTGTGGTCGGTCGCCGTTAGTCCGGCGGCGCGAAGACGGCGTTTCCGCTCAGGTCCGTGTGGAACTCGTAGTCGCCGCTTGCGCCCGACAGGAAGACTACGTAGCCGGGCGTGACCACCTGCGCGCAGGCGACGCCGGGAGTGTCGACTCCGAGGCAGGCGTCGTTCCAGGTGACGATCTCGACGCCGGTGACGTCGACCTCGTCGGCGGGCGGGCCCCCCATCGCCTCCAGCGCGGCGTAAGCTGCTTCGACCGCGAGAGCCTCGCCTTCGTTCGTCACGTCGAAGACGGGCATGATCGGCTCGCTGTCGCCTGGAGTGTCGTTGCAGTCAGGGGTGCCTTCTGGGCACGTGCCGGCGGCGTCGTCCGGCGGAAGCGCATCGTCCTTGTTGCCGTCTCCGCCATCGTCGGTGCTGACGACCATGTCCTCGCAGTCTTCGACGCCTTCGGCGCAGAGGGCGGCAGTTTCGGCCTGCTCGCCGTCCCCGGGCGCGGTATCGGAGCCGCCGTCGAACGCGCCGGCGGCGGTCATCGCCCCGAGCACGACGATGATAGTCACGGCGAGGGATGCGAAGGGGATGATGCGGTTCGTCATGGCAGGTTCCTTTCGAGCTCTCTTTCCATACAGACGTTGGCAGCGCTGCGATGGTTCCCGGGCAACGAAACGGGCGGAGAGCCAGCGCCCTCCGCCCGTTGTCGGTTCGGGTTCGCTTATTCGACCTCGGCGATTGGGGCGGCCATGATCTTCTGCTTGTCGCCGCCGTCGCTGAGGTCGGTCCAGCGGCCTTCGAGCTTGGCAGCCACGGCTGGCATCGTCGTGTANNGCTTGGCGGCGACGGCGGGCATCGTCGTGTACTCCATCTCCTCCAGCGGCAGGCGGTGCGGCTCGAACGGGCCGTGCTTGCGCAGGAAGTCGCCGATGCGGTTCGCCTCTTCGCGCGCGTGGTCGTATCCGGGGTCGTCGAAGAGGTCGCGCGGACCGACCAGCTTGCCATCGGAGAGCTGGAAGCCGAGCGCGGAGATGCGCGGCGGCCCGTCGAAGCGGCTGGGGTGGGCGTCGGCCAGCCCGACAGGCATCAGCGGGCCGTGGTGCGAGCCGCGCATCCAGCCCTCCACGATCCAGGGCGTGGTGAACGGCTCGATCACCTCGCCGACGGCCGGGAAGTTGCCCTGGCAGCGCACGACCATCGTCGGGTCGTCCTTGCCGACGTAGCGCCCGGCGATCAGCGATAGCTTGTCGGTGCTGGAGACGGCCGCGATCTCGCCGCTCATGCGGTTGTAGACGCGCTTGACGGCGTAGCGGGCCGGGGCGCCGATGAAGACGAGCAGGTCGTAGATCTCGTCGGGGGCGTTGAGTTCGATCTGCTTGTGGTCCTGCACGTCCTGCACCTGGAACCGGAATCCCTCGTGCAGCGGTTCGCCGATGACCAGGCCGGGCGTGTTGAAGGGGTCGGCGAACATCTTGTAGAGCGGCAGGTTGAAGGCGCCGGCCGAGGTCTTGTCGGCCATGAAGACGATGATCGGCTCGCTGGGGCGCTCTTCGATCTCCATCTCGGCGGAGCCGGGCCCGGCGCCCTTGATGTTGCCGCTGAAGGCGTCGGTCAGGAGGTCCTGGCCCGCGCCGTAGAGCTTCAGCTTCTTGGCGACTTCGGTGCCGGCGATGAAGGTGTCCCAGGCCAGCTTGTGGACCTCTTCGTTGTCCTCGCCGCGCTCGTGAGTCATGATCAGGAACATGTCGTCGCCGCAGTAGCTGACGTGCGAGTCGACGAGGAGGCCCTTCTGCTGGGCCTGCGTCAGCATCTCCTGACCGAGCTCAAGGATTTCGGGGTGGGAGGCCGAGTGGCCGACGAAACCTCCGATGTCTGCCTTGATGACGCTAATCGTTACCATGAGTGGGCGAACCTCCGCTGTGAAATGGTGATAGAGGAGCTAAAAGTCCGGAATAGACCGGGCAGATAATCCTTCGCGGGCGACCGTTTGATGCGTGTTAGGGGCATGGGGCTTTGTGCCTGATTGTGCTTGTCCACACTCGCCGCTGTCAAGAATGAGCACCCTTCAAACGCTTTTCATACCGGACCCTACGCTTGAGGAAGATTATCGAGAACACGTTGGCCCAGGGCTCGTGCCAAACGGCCCCATTCCCCATGGCTTTCGTTCTCCGGCGCCGCCAGCAGCGCCTGCAGCTCTGACCGCAGGGCGGCCGTCTTTTCGGTAGCGATCGCGGCGTTCAGCGGCTTGAAGCCCTGCAGCTTGCGCGGTCCCTCGCGGCCGCCCTCGGAGATGTACCAGTCACGGTAAGAGCGGACGCCGGCGACGAATAGGCGGAAGCCGATCGGCGAGGCGGCGGCCGGGTAGCGCAGCGCGAGGATCCGCTCCGTGGCGCGGTGGCTCGGTGAGTCGTACTCCACCATCAGGTGGCCGCCGGCGGGTACGAGGCCGCTCAGCGCCGTGAACAGCGCCTCATCGAGGCTGGAGTCCCAGAGCGAGAGCTCCGTCTCACCGAAGCGCGGCTTCTCCTGGTACTGCGTCATCTCGATCCAGTTGAAGGCCGGGTACTGCCCCGAGTTGTACAGGCCCAGAGCGAGCGCGCCCTCGGCCAGGCGGCCGTCTGGATCGGCGAGGAAGAGCTGGAAGTAGCGTGAGCCGACCGCGTTCTTCGGGCCGAGGAGGGCCAGCGTGCGGTAGTTGCCGAGGGTGAGGGCGCCGAGCGCGGCAACGGGGTGGTCGCCGGGGAGGCTCCACCTGGCGGAGAGGAGGTCTTCGATGCGGGCGCGGTCTTGCGTCCGGATGCCGGCCAGGAAGGAGCTGGTCATCGGCCCATTATAGGCTTGGCAACCGGGCGGCTCTCTTTGCCGTATAACATAGCGGTTGCCTATAATTGATGTGGGCGCGGATGCGCCAGTGACACCCCCACGTATGAATGGTTACAGCAAGTTGCGTATTGCGCTCGGCAGCGATGAACGTTCGCACGTTACCGACTTCGTAGAGCAGGAGCTCCGGAGCCGGGGTTTCGACGTCCAGCTGTTCGGCCCGCTGCGCGACGAGACCGCTCCTTCGGCCTGGCCGGTGGTGGCGCGCGAAGTCGCGCAGGCGGTCGCCGCGGGTAATGCCGACGAGGCCGTGCTGTTCTGCTGGACGGGGACAGGAGTTTCGATCGCCGCCAACAAGGTGCCGGGCGTTCGCGCGGCGCTCTGCGGCGATGCCGAGACAGCCCGCGGCGCGAAAGCCTGGAACCAGGCTAACGTTCTCTGCTTGAGCCTGCGCTCCACGACGGAAGCGCGCGCTCGCGAGATACTGGACGCCTGGCTTTCCACGGCGGCCGATCCCAGCGAGGACGCCAACGTGCGGGCGGTGAACGAGATGGACGAGCGGCTCAGAGGCGCACAGAGCGCCGAGCGGGCCGGTTAAGAAGGGGCGAAAGGAAGGGCCATTGGCGGACGAAGAGCAAGGAAAGAGGCGGAGGCGTGGCCGGCGACGCGGCCGGAAGGACGCGAATGACCAGCCGGAGGACCGCGCCGGTAAGGATGACCTTTCTCAGGGCGACGTCACCGGCGAGGATGTTTCAGCGGAAGGCGACGTTCCGGATATAGTCGACGAGGGGCAAGAGAAGGCGGACGAAGGGCGGAAGGACTCCGGCAAGGCCAGCCGGCGTGAGCGGCCGGCCGCGGCTGGCGCCGGCGCAGACGTGTCCCCGATGGACTTCTGGCGCAGCGGGCGCGTGCGCTCGGCGCGCGAGCGGCGTGCCGGCACCGGGCCCCGCGAGCCGCAGGGGTTCTTCAAGCGCATTACCAGCCTCTACCTCCCGCCCTGGGTGCCCGTCGTGGCGATCATCGTCCTCGTCTTCGGCGTCCTCGGCGCGCTGTTCGTCACGCGCTCGGCGACGGGCGCTCCCAGGATCGGCGAAGACCACTGGCACGCCCCGTATACCTACTACGTCTGCGGCGAGAAGCAGCCGCCGGCTCCCACGTGGAGCGGCTCGGGTGTACACACCCACGCGGACGGCATCATCCACATCCACCCCTTCACGCAGTCGGAGGAGGGCGCCGGCGCGCGGCTGACGCGCTGGTTCGAGTACGGCGGCGGCAAGCTGGACGGCGACGAGATCCGCATGCCGGGCAGCCCGGACACCTACAAGAACGGTGATGAGTGTCCGGACGGGACACCAGGTCAGGTGCAGGTCTTCGTGAACGGTGTCAAGCTCAATGACTACGGACGCTACATACCGAAGGACGGCGACCGAATCCGGCTCGTCTTCGGGCCGTCGGAAGACCAGGTGCAGCTGGACGACCGCATCGTCCTCCCGGAAGAAAACGCCACGCGCGAGATCGAGATAACGGTCGATCAGCCCGATGACGCCGACGAGTCCTCGACGGTCTTCACGCCGTCGTCGATCACGGTGAACGCGGGCGAGGTGGTCAAGATCGTGCTACAGAACGTAGACGAGGTTTCTCACGGCCTGCGCGTCGCCGGCGTCGACGCTAGCTACGGCACGGCCGATGACTTCGTGGTCGTGCCTGAGGGCAGTGACCCGGAGAAGGCCGACCAGGGTGACATCATCGAGCCGGGCGGCACCGGTTTCGCGATCATCCGCTTTGATACCGCGGGCAACTTCAACTTCCAGGACCCGACAGTGGTGACGACCACCGGGACGATCGTTGTTGAGGATGTCGCTGGAACTGCGACGCCGGCGCCCGCTGATGACTTCGATGTGGAGCTCGACGTCGAGATGCAAGACAACGCCTTCGAGCCGGCGGCGCTGACGATCGACGCCGGGACGAAGGTGAAGCTCAACCTGAGCAACATCGGCGAGTTCGTGCACAACATCCGTATCGCCGGAGCGGACGGCGAATACGAGACGGAAGACGATATCCTCTCAGATGACATCCTTCCCGGTGAGACGGGTGTGCTGATCATCGAACTTGATGACGCAGGCTCATACGTCTTGCGGGACGACTTCCGTAAGGAGACGATGCCCGGCACCCTGACCGTGCAGTAAGG
>JABAOE010018372.1_pt1 | contig 17147 bp, 15 predicted proteins | sample 7062141 | NCBI WGS metagenome assembly JABAOE01 (sample SAMN14538627, study PRJNA623070) | marine sediment metagenome | biome: marine biome [ENVO:00000428]; feature: marine pelagic biome [ENVO:01000023]; material: deep marine sediment [ENVO:00002113] | place: India: Gulf of Khambhat ... | reverse complement strand
CATCTCCGAGAAGACGAGGAGCATGAAGAGATCGTCCTCCTCGCGCCGCTCGCGCGCCAGGGCCCCGCGGTGGCGAACCTCGTAGAACTCGTTGACGAGCCCTCCGAGGCGGGCCAGCCGCTCACGCCACGTCACCGGCCAGCTCCACGTCGGGGTGCGCGTCGGCTTCCGCGTCGGCGTCCGCCCCCGTGGGGGTCGGACGGACGTCGCCCAACGCGGCCGACACCTCCTCGAGCGACGGCCATCGTCCACGCGCGACGAGGCGCCCGTTCACGACCACGCTGGTGACCGAGAGCCGGGAGATCGTCCCGAGCGCCGCCATGAGGCCCGGGCGGTGCGCCCGCACGTCGCGTACGAGGAGGCCCACGATCGTACCGAGGTTGCGTGGATCGACCACGTGGACCTCGACGGCGTCGCCGTAGCGCGCGCGCAGACCACGATACAGGGGGCCCATGGCCTCCATGACGTCGCGACGCTCCGGGAAGCACCGCTCCCGCGCCAGCGAGAGGAAGTCCCCCTCGAGACGGCCGCAGCACCCCGACGACGACATCTGCTGCTCCCACTCCCGGATCAGGAGGATGCTGGGTCGTGCCGGCCCCCGCTCCTTCTTCATCGCCGTCCTCCATCGGACGCGCGCCGCCCGCCCGGACGAACGGACGGCGACCGGTCCACTGATGCTCGGGCCCCGCGCCCTACCCCTTCGCCTCGGCTCGCGCCCGCTGCAGCGCGCCGAAGGCCTCCAGCGCGACCCAGATCGTCGCGACGAGGATCACGACGTCCATGATGGCCAGGAAGCGGTTCGTCTCCCAGAACCCCCGCAGCTGAATGAGGAGCGCGAAGATCGTCATCGTCAGGAGGAAGGCGAACGGCGTCAGGGTGAAGACCGTCGCCCTGCCCTGCTTCAGCAGGAAGACGCTGAGCACCAAAAGCGTGAGCGCCGCGAGGAGTTGGTTCGTGGTTCCGAACAGCGGCCAGATCACCAGACCGCCCGTGCCGCCGCCACCCCCGGCGCCGAAGGCCAGGGCGAGGCAGGTCGCGACCGCGATCAAGGTTGCGAGACCGCGCCCGGTCAGCGCGGGGATGTTGTAGATCGTGCCCCACTCCTGCACGATGTAGCGCTGCAGCCGGACGCCCGTATCCATCGTCGTCGCGGCGAAGAGGATCGCCATGACCGCGAGCAGCGTCTGGCCGAACTCCGCCGTGATGAACGGGATGAAGCCCAGACCGTCGGCGAGGATCCCGCCGCCGCCCTCGACGAAGGCCGGCAGCCCGCCCGCGGTGAAGGACGTGTAGTAGCCGTTCCACTCCGAGAGCGCGGCGAAGCCGGCCGTGCACGCGATGATCGAGGCGAGCGCGAGCGCGCCCTCGCCGACCGTCCCGAGGAAGCCGACGAAGCGCACGTCCTGCTCGTTGTCGACCTGCTTGGAGGTCGTCCCCGACGAGACGAGCCCGTGGAAGCCCGAGATGGCTCCGCAGGCGATCGTGACGAAGAGCAAGGGCACGAGCGGCGGCACGTCGGAGGGAGGCGATGGGTTGATCGCCGGAGCCACGACCGTCGGGTTCGCGAAGAGCACCGCCGCGAAAAAGATGCCCAGGCCGATGAAGAGCTGCAGGCCGTTGATGTAGTCACGCGGCTGAAGCAGAAGCCACACGGGGAGCAGCGAGGCGATCGCCGCGTAGGTGAAGAGGAGGACCACCCAGACGGCGGGCTCAGCCAGGCCCGCGACGCCCGCGTCGGGGAGGCTCAGCGGCACCTCGATGCCGACGAACATCGAGAGGTACAGAAGGGTGACGCCGATGATCGAGGGCCACAGGAGCGGGACACCCTTGCGGTAGAGCAGATAGCCGATCGAGATCGCCACCGCGATGACGAACCACGCGGGGATGACGCTTCCCGGATAGTCCACGAAGAGATTCGCGATGATGATCGCGAAGACGGCGTTCACCATCAGGAGAAGCAGGAAGATCACGATCATGAAGAGGCCGCGCGCCCGCTTTCCGACGACGGACTCGGTGAGCGCTCCGATCGACTTGCCCTCGTTCCGCACGCTCGCCCACAGCGACCCGGCGTCGTGGATGCCCGCGAAGAATACGGTGCCGAGCGTGACCCACAGGAAGGCGGGAAGCCATCCCCACACGACCGCGATCGCCGGCCCGACGATCGGTGCGGCGCCGGCCACGGAGGTGAAGTGGTGGCCCCACAGCACCCACTTGTTCGTGGGCACGAAGTCCACCCCGTCTTCCTGCACGTGCGCGGGCGTCCGGAAATCCGGGCTCAGCTGGAATACCCGCTCCGAGATGAAGCGCGAGTAGAAGAGGTATCCCACGGTGAATGCACCGAGGCCCACCACCATGAGACCGATCGCGCTCATTCATCTCCTCCGTGACAGGTCGTGCCGTCCCGCCGAGTCCCCATTCACCTCGGGATTCGGCGAGGCCCCCGGACTCCGGGAGCGGGGGGATTATCCGGGTCCGGCCCAGATGACGCAATGCGAAGACAACCCCGGCCCCGCCGCAGCTCACGACTTGCCTCCGCGGGGCGCGCGCCCGATCCTCGGCGCGTGGCGGAGCCGTGCCGCGCGTGTACGCGCAAGAAGGGAGGACGATCGGATGAGTGCGAGAGCGAGTCGGGAGATCAGGCTTAATCGGCGCCCGGTCGGGCTGCCCAGCCGATCCGACTTCGAGCTGGCCGAGGTCTCGGTTCCCCCCCCCGGGGAGGGGGAGATCCTCGTGCGCAACCGCGTGATGTCGGTGGACCCGTACATGCGCGGCCGCATGATCGACCGGAAGAGCTACGTGCCCCCGTTCGCCGTGGGCGCGGTGCTCCAGGGCGGCGCCGTCGGCGAGGTCGTCGAGTCGAGGAAGGACGGCTTCGAGCCGGGTGATCACGTGCTGAGCATGAACGGATGGCGCGAGTGGTTCGTCTCGGACGGCCGTGGGCTGCAGAGGCTGGACGCCCCGGCGGCGCCAATCTCCGCATACCTCGGCGTGCTCGGCATGCCCGGGCTGACCGCGCACTTCGGGCTCCTGGAGGTCGGGCGGCCCGCGGCCGGCGACACGGTCTTCGTGTCGGGCGCGGCCGGAGCGGTGGGCTCGGTGGTGTGCCAGATCGCGAAGCTCCAGGGCTGCCGCGTGGTCGGCAGCGCCGGCTCGGACGACAAGGTGGCCTGGCTCGAGCAGCAGGCCAGGGTCGACGTCGCGCTTAACTACCGGTCGGTCGGGGACCTGCGCCGCGCGCTGGCGGAGGCCTGCCCGGACGGCGTCGACGTGTACTTCGACAACGTCGGCGGCGATCACCTGGAGGCCGCGCTGTGGGCGATGAGCGATTTCGCGAGGATCGTCGCGTGCGGCAGCATCTCGACCTACAACGCCACGGAGCCCCCGCCCGGACCCCGCAACCTCTTCTTCGTGGTGACGAAGCGCCTGCGCTGGCAGGGCTTCATCGTCTCCGACCACTACGACCGCTATCCGGCCTTCGCGCGCGAGATGGCTGGCTGGATCGCCGAGGGCAGCATCAGGTGGGAGGAGACGGAGGTCGTCGGGTTGGAGCGCGCACCTGAGGCGTTTCTCGGCCTCTTCACCGGCGAGAACCTGGGCAAGATGGTGGTGCGCCTGGACTGAGCGGGCCCTCCGGCTCGTCCGGCGTCCAACCACGAAGCACGAGCCCCCCGGCGCGCGGCGGCGCCGGGGGGCTCACTCCTTCCTCGGAGCCGGGCTCGGGCTCAGTCGGGAAGCGCCATCGCCGCCAGCCCGTCGGAGAGCTGGATGATGACGTACTGCTTCCCGTCGTGGACCCAGCTCGACATGCCGTAGCGGGAGATCCCGGGGATCTCGACCTGGCCGAGCCGCTCGCCCGTGCGCTTGTCGATGGCGAAGAGGTGCGGCGTGCCGTCCGACGTCTGACCCGCGGCGAGGAGCAGCGTGGGGGTGGCCGTCATCGCGGCCTGGCCCCTCCGGCCCAGGTTCGCCTGCACGCCCGGGACGCCGGCCAGGAGCGGGTGGTTGCGGATCCGGTCCTGCTCGGCCTGCGGCGCGTCGCCGTGCGGGATGGTCCACAGGTGCTCGCCCGTGTTCATGTCGATCGCGACGATCCGCCCGACCGGGCCCTTCCACAGCGGCAGCCCGTCGAGCGTGGCCTGATCGGCTCGGACGCCACTCTCGGCCCCGCCCATCGCCCGGGACCAGTCCGAGTGCGTCACGCCGGTCTGGTGCGGACCGTCGAGCGGCGACTCCGCGCCGGCGCCGAGGATGACCGGAGAGCATCCGCTCGTCGACGTGACGAAGAGGACGCCGCCGACGGGGTCGGCGACCGGCGGTCCGGTGATGTTCGCGCCGCCGCCGCCGCCGGGGCAGATGAGCGCCGGTCCGTCACCGTCCATGTTGCCCACGTGCGTCGGGGGCATGAAGAGCGGCACGAAGAGGTCGTTCTCCTCGGCGTAGCGGAGCGCCATCTGCCGGATCTCCGGGGAGTAGTCGATCAGGTGCTCCGGCTGACGGCCCTGGAGGTCGAAGGGAGCGGGCCTGGACGGGAAGGGCTGCGTGGGCGACAGCCGCTCTCCCGGAACCTTGGACTGCGGCACGGAGCGCTCCGGGATCGGCCAGATGGGCTCGCCGGTCCGGCGGTCGAGCGCGTACACGAAGGCCTGCTTCGTCGCCTGGAAGACGCCCTTGATCTCCCGTCCGTCGACGGTCACGTCCATCAGGATCGGAGCCGTCGGCGTGTCGTAGTTCCAGATGTCGTGGTGCACCATCTGGTAGTGCCATCTTCGCTGCCCGGTGTCCGCGTCGAGCGCGATGAGGCTCGTGCTGAAGAGGTTGTCACCCGGATGGAAGCCACCGTAGTAGTCGATCGTGGCGCCGTTCGTGGGGATGTAGACGAGCCCCAGCTCGTGGTCGGCGGACATGGGCGCCCACGACGACACGTCGCCCGTCCACTGCCACGCGTCGTTCTCCCACGTCTCGTGGCCGAACTCGCCGGGCCGCGGGATCACGTTGAACTTCCACTTGAACTCCCCCGTGCGCGCGTCGACGCCGAGGATGTCGCCCGGCACGTTCTCGATGCGGGTCTGGTTGTAGCCCTGCTCCGCCGAGTTGCCGACGACGACCGTGCCGTTCACCACGATCGGCGGCGAGGAGGCGGTGATGTAGCCCAGCTCGCGGGGGATGCCCTGATCGGCGTCGTAGGGCTGGCTCCACTCGAGCCACGGGCCCCAGTCGGCGATCAGCGGCTTGATCAGATCGACGACCCCGGTGGTGGGGAAGCCCGGCAGATCGACGCGCTCGCCCCAGTTCTCCAGCGGCTGGCCCGACTCGGCGTCGAGCGCGGTGAGGAAGAAGGCCGGGCTCGTGATGAAGACCACCCCCCGTCCGTCGATCTCGGCGTAGGCGATGCCCTTTCCGTACCCCTTCCGCATCGAGTACTCGTAGCGCTCGGTCTTCGGCTCGGAGTAGCTCCACAGGAGCTCGCCGGTCTCGGGATCGAGCGACACGACGTGGCGGCGATCGCCCGTGACCGTGATCAGCTTGCCGTCGACGTACGTGGGCGTCGCGCGCGGGGTGCTCGGGCCGAAGCTGCCCGCGTCCCACTGCCACACGACCTCGAGGTCCTCGAAGTTCGAGGCGTCGATCTGGCTCGCCGGCGTGTAGCGCGCGTGCCCGGCGTCACCGCCGAGATACGTCCACTGGCCGTTCTCCACGCCCCTCAGCTGGCCCGCCGCTCCGGCCGGCGCGACCGCGAGGGCGCCGAGCGTCAAGGCGGCGGTCACGAGAGCGGTGCGCCGAGACCGGCCGCACGTGTCGGTGGTCATGGTGATCTCCCTCCCCGATCCGAACTCGGTTGGTTCACGCGCCACGCCTCCGGAGCGGACCGGAGGTCGGGCCGAAAGGCCATCATCGTGGGGCGTCGCCGGACGCCACGCAAGCGCCCGCCCCCGGTGCGGGCTCGAGCCCCCGTCGAAGGTCACCCGGGGCCCGCGGCTCGGTCGGAACCCGCAGGTCCCTCGGGGCTCGCGGCGCCGTCGGGACCCGGAGCTCGAACGACCCTGGCCTCCTGCACGCCGCGTCCGCGGACGGCGGACACCTCCAGCACGACGCCCCCGTGCTCGACCCGGTCTCCGACCGCCGGCGGCCGGCCCAGCTTCGCGATGATCAGCCCGCTCACCGTATCCACCTCGTCGTGCTCGAAGACGAGCCCGAGCGCCTCGCCGAGCTCGTCCAGGCGGACGGTCCCGACCGCGGAGACGCGGCCGTCGGGCGCCCTGCGCACCGCCGGCCGCTCGCCCGGATCGGCGAGGTCTCCCACCACCTCCTCGAACAGATCCTCCAGCGTCAGGATGCCGGCGGTGCCCCCGTGCTCGTCCATCACGACGGCCAGGTGCGAGCGGGTCCGGCGCACGACCGCGAGCACGCGGTCCAGCGGCTCCGTCGCGGGCACGAACGGCACCTCCCGGACGAGCGAGCGGTCGAGCGTGCCCCCGCCGGGCAGGCGGGCGAGCAGATCCTTCACGTGGACCACGCCGACGATGTCGTCGAGGCCGCCGTCGTACACCGGATAGCGGGTATGCCGATGGGCTCGCAGGACCTCCGCGACCCGCGTGTGCTCGGCACCGAGCGGCAGCGCGCTCACGCGCGTGCGGGGCACCATGACCTCCCGCGCGGTGAGCTCCGAGAAGTCGAGCAGCTCCTGGATGATCCGCGCCGGCTCGCGGGCGAGGAGGCCTCCGGCCCGGCTCTCCGCCACGATGTAGCCGATCTCGTCCGGGGTGCGGTAGCTGCTCTCGCCGAGCGCCGAGCGCTCGACGCCCAGCAGCTTCAGGATCCCGTTGCCAATCCCGTTGAGCGCCAGGACGAGGGGGTAGAGCCCGAGCTCGACGGCGCGCATCGGCACGGCGACGGCCATGGCGACCCGTGCGGGCGCCTGGAGCGCGAGGGACTTCGGCACCATCTCGCCCAGCACGACGTGGAGATAGGTCAGCAAGCCGACGGCGAGCACGCTGGCCACCGCGTGGGCCCCGATCCAGCGGAGCTGGCCGAGGCCGAGGATCTCGAGCCGGAGGGCCAGCCAGTCCGCCAGCAGATGCTCCCCGTACATGCCGAGCGCGAGGCTGGCGGAGGTGATCCCGAGCTGGGCCGTCGCGATGTAACGGTCCTGCTCCCGGGCGTCGCGGAGGATGCGGTGGACGAGCTTCGCCAGCCGGCTGCCCCGCCGCGCGGCCCGCGCGATGGCCGGGCGCGAGGACCCGATGATCGCGAACTCGGCGGCCACGAAGACACCGTTCAGGGCGATGAGCGCCGCCACGATCAGCGCGGGCATCATGCTCCCGCCCCCCTCTCCCGGGACCGGACCGGAAGGGCGAGGATCGTCACCACCGCGCGGCGCTCGACCTCCTCCACCTCCACGCGCACGCCGTCGATGTCGAGCGTGTCGCCCGCCTCGGGAATGCGGCCGAGCCGCTCCATGAGCAGGCCGCCCAGCGTATCGGCCTCGCTCGTCCAGGGGGCCCTGACCCACACGCGCGCCTCGTCGACCAGCATGTCTCCGGGAAGCCGCACCCGGCCGTCGGCCAGGTGCTCAGGAGGCCCGCCGGCGTGCTTGAACTCGTCGGCGACGTCGCCGAGGAGCTCGCTCAGGATGTCCTCCGTCGTGATGATCCCCGCGGTGCCGCCGAAGTCGTCCACGACGACGGCCATGATCCCCCGCTCCTCGCGCATCAGGGAGAGGACCCGGTTCGCCGTGACCGACTCGTGCACCGCGAGCATCGGCCGCACGAGGGGCTCGAGCGCGTCCCGGGGCTTCGCGCCCTCGAGCAGGCTCGCCGCCGCCAGATCCTTGGCGTGCACCAGCCCCACGATCCGGTCGAGCGACTCCCGGTAGACCGGCAGCCTGGTGTAGGGGAGCGTCGCCGCGGCCTCGACCGCCGACCGCAGCCCCCCCGCCTCGTCCACGGCGACGACGCGGGTGCGAGGGACCATCAGCTCGCGCGCCGTACGCTGGGTGAGGCCGAGCGCATGGTCGAGCCGTCGCTGCTCCTCGGGGGCGAGGTGTCCGCCCTCCCGGCTCTCGGCGAGCAGGAACTTGATCTCCTCGGCCGAGTGCAGATGGCGATGCGGCTTCTGCTCGACGCGCAGCAGCCGCAGGATCAGCCAACCGCTTCCGTTCAGAAGGGCGATGAACCACGACAGCGCCCGCTCGGACCAGCGCATGGGCAGGACGGTCAGCAGCGCGACCCGAGTCGGGTGCTGCAGGGCCAGCGACTTGGGCACGAGCTCGCCGAGAACCATCTGCAAGGTGGTGAGCGCCACCAGGACGACGGCCGCCGAGGTCGACTGGGCCGCCACGACCTGCATCTCGCCCCAGCGCTCGAAGAAGGGCGCGAGCGCCTCACCGAGCGAGGCCTGCCCGTAGGCGCCCAGGACGAGGCTCGAGACCGTGATGCCGACCTGGCAGGCGGCGATGTAGCGATCGAGGCGCGGCGCCTCCTGCAGCGTCGGCAGGAGCACGCGCGCCAGACGATCCCCCTCCTCCGCCCTTCGCCGGATGCGGCTGCGCCGCACGCTGACCGCGGCGAACTCCGCGGACACGTAGAGGCCGTTGAAGGCGATGAGGACGGCGATGACGACCCAGGTGAAGACGGTCATGGGGCATCGTACGGCGCGGCGCGCAGCCGAGCCAACGGTGCGGCGCGCAGCCGAGCCGACGGGGCGGAGTCCGCGCCCTCCCGGGGCGGCGTCACACGCCCCCTCCCGCCACGTCGAGCGCCCACGCCACGTGCTCCCGGACCAGCGGCTCCTCGTCCCCGAGCGCAGAGGCGAGCACGGCGAGCGCCTCCCCGGGCGGCTCGTCGAGCCCGGCCAGCCAGTTTCCCATCGCCACCGCGACGTTGCGCCTGAAGCCGACGTATCCCGCCCTGCGGATCGCCGATCCCCGCGAGAAGTCGGCCCATTGCTCCCGGGTCATCGCCATCAGCTCGGAGAGCCTCGGCGCCCGGGTCCCCGGGTGTCCGGCCGCCGCCGCCCCCGACGCCCGCCGCCCCTCCGCCGCGCCGGGTCCCGCTCGACCCCGGGCTCCCCCCTCCGGCTCCACGCCCGCCGGCCGCTCCCCGGGGCCGCGCGCCGCGTAGCCCGGCTCGGCCGTCTCCGCCGCGAAGCGCTCGTTGAAGGGACACACCTCCTGGCAGATGTCGCAGCCGAAGACGCGGTTGCCGATGCCCGGGCGCAGCTCCACCGGGATGGGCCCCCGCAGCTCGATCGTCAGATACGAGACGCAGCGTCTCGCGTCGATGCGGGGGGCTCCGTCGGCGTCGCGGCCGAGGAGCGCGCCCGTGGGGCAGGCGTCGAGGCAGGACCGGCAGCTTCCGCAGCGGTCGTCCTCGAAGGGCGGGTCGGCGGGCAGCTCGACGTCGAGCAGGAGCACCCCCAGGAAGAAGTACGAGCCGCGCCGCGGATGGATCAACATCGTGTTGCGCCCGAACCAGCCGAGGCCGGCTCTCTGCGCCAGCTCCCTCTCGAGGATCGGGCCGGTGTCCACGTACGCCCGACCCCTCACACCTCCCTCCACCGTGGCGTCGAGCCAGCGCAGAAGGTCGAGAAGCCTCCTCTTCACCACGACGTGGTAGTCGCGGCCGCGCGCGTAGCGGGCGATGATGCCGCGCGAAGGGTCGGCGACCAGCTCGGGCGGATCGGGAAGGTAGTGCTCGTGCGCCACCACGACCACCGAGCGCACGGAGCGCATCGTGGCGGACAGATCCGCGCGTCGGGTCACCGCGTCCGCACGCTCCAGATAGGCCATGCTCCCGTGGCCGCCCTCGGCCAGCCATCGTCGATAGAAGCCCATGTGGCGACTCGGCTCCGGGCTCGTGACCCCGACGAGGGCGAAGCCCCTGGCGCCGGCTTCCCGCCGCAGCGCCTCCACCAGGTCGGCCGTGCCGGGTCCCGACACCGTCAGGGACGCTCCGACACCGCGGGCAGGACGTACCGCCGGCCCTTCCACTCGACCGAGCGGCCGCGCGTCCACGAGCGCAGGAAGATGAAGGAGCCGACCGCGGCGCCCAGCGGGTAGAGGAGCCCGTAGCGCCAGGGCGCGCCCATCCGATGCGTGAAGTACGACAGCGTGACGGCGCTGATCGCGCAGGCCGTGGCGGACCAGGCCTGCAGCGCCGGCCCACCGAGCCCGAGCAGCGAGACCGCCAGCGCCAGCGGGGGCGCGAGCCAGGTCGCGGCACCCCATGCGAGCGAGATCGGCGGAACCAGCGGGCGCAGACGCGGAGGGAAGCTCTGCAGGCCGCCGAGGACGATGTTCTTCGTCCAGCCGTCCACCAGCTCCCCGAGCGAGCGGTACATGCGCGTGGCGAAGTCGTCCTCCGCGCTGCGGATGCGCAGCGCGAGCCCCGCCCGCTTGACCCGCTGCGCCAGCGCGAGGTCCTCCGCCACCTCGTCGCGCACCGCCCCGTGGCCCCCGACCGAGCGATACGACGAGCGCGGAAAGAGCATGAACTGCCCGTTGGCGATCGCGTCCCTCCAGCGATCGTTCTTCGCCGTGCCCTCGAACGCGGGGAACCGGAAGAGCATCGCCAGGAACACCTGAGGCTGGACGAGACGCTCCCAGAAGCTCTCCATGAGCTGCCGCCCCACGATCGTGAGCAGGTCCGCCCGCTCCTCGAGGAGCCCGGCGACCGCGCGGCCCAGGAGCCGCGGGCCGTGCGTCGTGTCCGCGTCGGTGAAGAGGAGGAGGTCACCCTGCGCCGCGTCGGCCCCCTGCCGGCAGGCCCAGGGCTTGCCCAGCCAGCCCCGCGGGAGCTCGAGGCCCTCCAGGACCTGCAGCCGGCGGGCGCGGCCCGCGGGCACCGCGCGGGCCCGGGCGCCGGTCCCGTCCTCGCTGCGGTCGTCGACCACGATGATCTCGAAGGCCGGGTACTCGGACCGGGACAGGGAACGCACGCAGGCCTCGATGTTGACCGCCTCGTTCCGTGCCGGAACGATCACCGACACCAGCGGCCAGCCGCCCTCGGGTCGGGCCCCCGCGACCGGAAGAGGGCTGGGGATCTCGACCACGAAGACCACGAAGAGCAGGACGCCGAGCCAGGGGAGTGCCAGCAGGAACGGTGTCATGGAACGGCGGTCAGGCTCGGTGCGCGGGGTCAAGCTCGATGCACGGACGCCTCTAACTTCGGGCGCGCCGGCCCCGCCGCCAATGCTCGGGTCCGCCCCGACACCGCCCCCGCCCCGCGACGCCCCGCCGCTTCCCCGGCGGCCGACCCGGTGTCGACGCCCCCGGCGCGCGCAGGCGCCGACCCCTGACGCCGTCTCCGCAGCGAGCGATATTGCGGGTCGCGCCTCCCACGACGGAGTCGGCCGTGCCCGATCTCGACGAGGTGCGCGGCGAGTTTCCGATCCTCGCCCGCCGCACCTACCTGAACTCGTGCTCCCTGGGAGCCCTGTCGCTCCGCTCGGAGGCTTACCTGCGCGAGTTCACCGACCGCTGGCACGAGATGGGCGCGTCCGCCTGGTACGGACACTGGCTCGGCCGCGTCGAGGACCTGCGCGGCCGGGTGGCCGCCTTTCTCGACACGACCCCGCGGGAGCTCGCGCTGCTCCCCTCCACCTCGGCCGCGCTGTCCATGATCGCCGAGTCGGTCCCGCCGGAGGGCAGGACCCGCGTCGTGTGCACCGAGCTCGACTTTCCCACGCTCGCCTANNTGGTACCACCACTGGCTGGGGCGGGTGGAGGACCTGCGCACTCGGGTCGCCAACTTCCTCGGAACGACCCCGAGGGAGCTCGCGCTTCTGCCGTCCACTTCGAGCGCCTTGTCGGTCATCGCCGAGTCGGTGCCGACCGATGGTCGCAACAGGGTCGTGTGCACCGAGCTCGACTTCCCCACCCTGGCGTATCAGTGGGCGGTCAAGCCGGAGATCGAGCTCGTGGTGCTGCGCAGCGAGGACGGCATCGGCATCGATCCGGCGCAGTTCGCCGAGGCCGTGGACGAGCGCACGCTCTTCCTCGCCACCAGCCACGTCTTCTTCACCACCGGCTTCGAGCAGGACATCGTGAAGCTCGCGGAGATCGCGCGGGCCGCGGGGGCCTACTCCCTCATCGACGGCTACCAGGGCGCGGGCCAGGTCGAGCTGCGCCTTCCCTCCACGGGGGTCGACTTCTACACGTCGGGGCCCCTCAAGTGGCTGTGCGGGGGCCCGGGGCTCGCCTACCTCTACGTTCGCGCCGAGCTCGTGGAGCGGCTGAGGCCCCGGATCACCTCCTGGTTCGCCGCCGAGCGCCAGTTCGACTTCGACCTGGAGGGCTTCGAATACCGGGCCGACGCGCGGCGCTTCGAGCTCGGCACGCCGGCCCTGCCCACGATCCACACCGCGCTCGGTGGCCAGGAGATCGTCGACGAGGTCGGGCTCTCGGGCATCGTCGCCCGCAACCGGGCGCTCACCGGGCACCTCGTGGCCTGCGCGGGCTCGGCCGGCTTCGAGGTGCGGGTGCCCCCGGCCGAGCGGCGCACGGCGATCGTGATGATCCCCCACGCCGACCCGGCCGGCGCGGTTCGCCACCTCGCCCGCCACGACGTCATCGTCGACCATCGCCCGGGCTTCGTGCGCGTGAGCCCGCACTTCTACAACACGGAGGCGGAGATCGAGCGATGCGTCGAGGCGCTGGCCTCCCTCCCCCGCTGACGCGGCCCGCGGTCGGCCGGACTCGTGCGGAGCTTGACTAGCGCTTCGGCGTCCAACGGTCCGCGTCGCGCGCGCGGTACTTCTCCAGCACGCGATCGAGCGCGACGTCGAGCTCGATGCCCTGCTCGTTCGCGATCACCAGGAGGACGAAGAGCACGTCCGCGAGCTCCATCGCGAGGTCCTGCTCCGGCTCGTCGGCCTTCTTCGGCTTGTGGCCGAACCGATGGTTCATCTCCCGCGCGAGCTCTCCGACCTCCTCGATCAGCCGGGCCAGGTTCGCGAGGGGCGGCCAGTAGCCCTCCTCGAACCGGGAGATCCACGCGTCCACCTCGGCCTGGGCCTCCAGGATCGTGAGCGACTCCGCTCTGCCCTCGGTGTCGCTCACGGCACCAGCACCAGCTTGCCGAAGACCTTGCCGTCCTCGAGGATCTCGTGGGCCCGCCTCGCCTCCTCCAGCGGGAGGACCTCCTGGATGACCGGGCAGAGGGTGCCGTCGAAGACCAGCCGCATCACCTCGCGGAACTCGGTGGGCGACCCCATCGTGCTCCCGAGGATCGAGAGCTGCTTCCAGAAGACGAGCCGAAGCTCCGTGACTCCGCGCGATCCGGTCGTGGCGCCGGAGGTCACGAGCCGTCCGCGGACGGAGAGCGCCCGCAGGCACTGGGGCCACACCGACTCGCCGACCGTGTCGAAGACGACGTGCACCCCCCTCTTGTCGGTGTCCCTCCATACCTCCCGCGAGAAGTCGACCTCGAAGCGGTCGTAGACGACGTCCGCCCCGAGCTGTCGCGCCATGCCCGCCATCTCGGCGCCCCCGGTGACCGCGAAGACCTTCGCGCCCGCGCGGGCCGCGACCTGAAGCGCGGCCGTGCCCACCCCGCCGGACGCACCGGTGATCAGGACGCGCTCGCCCGCGCGCACCCGGGCGCGCCTCATCAGCGCCCGCCACGCCGTGACGAAGACGAGCCCGGCCGCGGCCGCCTCCTTGGCGTCGAAGCCCTCGGGGAGCTCGAGGAGGTTGCGCGCCGGCACGACCGTGTACTCGGCGAAACCACCCTGCGTGTGCTCGCCGACGATGCGGAAGTGCTCGTCGTCGAAGGAGTCGCCACGCCCCTCGCCATAGTACCAGTCGTAGCCGAGCGAGGGATCGACGACCACCCGCAGCCCGAGAGGGACGTCCTCGGCTCCGGGCCCCACCGCGTCCACGACGCCCGCCACGTCCGAGCCCCCGATGTGGGGCATGGGGGTCTCGATGGGGAGCCCCCGCCGGACCCACAGGTCCAGGTGGTTCATGGCGGACGCCTCGACTTTCAGCCTCACCTCGCCGGGGCCCGGCTCGGGGATCGGCACGTCCCGGATCTCGACGACCCCCGGGCCACCGAACTCCTCGAACACCGCCGCGCGCATCGTCGTCGACATGGAGCATCCTCAGGGCAGTTGCGCTGACGCGCGAAGTCTAGAGGGGGGCCTGGAGGGTCACAACCGGCGATCCGTGGTCGCCCGGCCATCCTCCTTCTAGCTTCCTGTTCCGGCCGGGCGGTTCGCCGAGCAGCCGGCACGCCCGTCCCCCGGCCACCCCGCACACGATGTCAGACGCCGAGCACAGAGCCGACGCCGCCGCTCAGCCGCTCCCCGGGGACGCGACGCTGGGCGGCTACCTGCGCGTCCACGACCGGCCTCCGGCGTACGAGGGGTCCGACGGGCATCCGTACACGGTCTCGATCGAGGTCGAGCGGACGGCCGACCTGCGGGGCCCCTACGCCGGGTACCTCGTCTTCCCCCGCTGGGCCCGGACCGGCGTCGGCATCGTCGGGCACGTCGAGACCCGAACCCTCGCGCAGGGCTCGACGCGCGAGGAGACGAGCGAGCGGCTCGAGGGCATGAGCCTGCTCGACGTCCGGGAAGCGCTCGAGGAGGCGATCCGGGGGCGGGCGGCCGCGGACCGGGACGAGGCCGACGACGACACGAGGCCCGGTGGGCCGCAGGGGGCGGGATCGTGAGCGAGCCCTTCCTTCGCGTCACGGAGATCTTCCACTCGATCCAGGGCGAGTCGACGTGGGCGGGGGTGCCCTGCACCTTCGTTCGCCTCACCGGCTGTCCCCTGCGCTGCGTCTGGTGCGACACCGAGTACGCCTTCCACGGCGGCGCGCGCATGACCTTCGAGGAGATCCTGGCCGCAGTGCGCGCCCACGGGACCCCGCTCGTCGAGATCACCGGTGGCGAGCCGCTCGCGCATCCGGGCGCCTTCGATCTCGCGGACCGGCTCCTCGCCGAGGGACACACCGTGCTCGTCGAGACGTCCGGCGCCTTCGACGTGAGCGCGCTCGACGAGCGCGTCCACAAGATCATGGACCTCAAGTGCCCGGGCTCGGGCGAGGGCCACCGCAACCTCTGGTCCAACCTCGAGCACCTGAGCGAGCGCGACGAGGTCAAGTTCGTCGTGGCGCACCGCGCCGACTACGAATGGGCTCGCGCGACCATCCTCGAGCGGGGCCTGGATGCGCGCGTCCGCGCCGGCACGCTGCGGGCGATCCTGATCTCGCCGGTATGGGGGGAGGCCGACCCGGAGGAGCTCGCGGGGTGGATCCTCGAAGACGGGCTGCCCGTGCGCTTCCAGCTCCAGCTCCACAAGCTCATCTGGGGAGCCGAGCGGACGGGGGTCTGATCCCGGACGCCTCCGGACATCCGTTGTGGAGCCGACCGGCAGCGGTCACCTTGCGCGCATGCCCGAGCCCCTCATCAAGACCGACCCCCGGTTCTGGCTGTTGAGCGAAGCGCTCGCATCCTACGCGGGGGACGACGACGACCCGCCGATCCACGAGGGCGAGCGCCTCCAGGCCGCCGTGTCCGTCGTCATCCGGGGCCGCAGCGAGCTGGATTTCCTGCTGATCAAGCGCGCCCGATCCGAGCGCGACCCGTGGTCCGGCCACATGGCGCTGCCCGGAGGGAGGCGGGACGGGGCCGACGCGGGGCTTCAGGCCACCGCGTGCCGCGAGACGATGGAGGAGACCGGCGTGGACCTGGCCCGGCTGGGAGCCCCCCTCGGACGACTCGAAGACGTGGCTCCCACGAGCCCCCTCCTCCCGAAGCTGACGATCTCCTCGTTCGTGTTCGGGGTGCCCGCGAGCACCGAGGCCTTCGTGGCCAGCGCCGAGATCGAGCGGGTCTACTGGGTGCCCGTCCACGACCTCCACGACCCCCGGAACCACGGATCCGTCGAGATCGACCTGCCCGGAGGCCCGCGGAGCTTTCCCTGCTTCCACCTCGTGGGGCAGACGGTGTGGGGGCTCACGCACCGGATCCTGCGCCACTTCCTCCGGCTCTATCCCGAGCCCGAGCTCCGGGCCCTCGCGGGGCCCTGAGGGTCGGCGCCCCGCGTTTCATCCGGCGGCCCTGAAACGCCGGAGCGTTTCATGAAACGCGCGGCGCGCGGCCGCGGGCACCTGGCGCGGCGCACGTAACCCCCCGTCGCGCAGGACGATGGAGCCGGGCCACGCCGCAACGCGCTCCCGGCACCGGCGTTGCCCCCGAGTCGGGCGACGGTCGTCGTGATCGACGCCGGCCGCGCACCCAGAAGCCCGGAGGAAGGAACACATGCGTACACGCACCGCTCTCGTCGCCATCGCCGCGCTCGTGTCCGGCGCATGCTCGGACGACGTGACCACCCCGATCGAGCCCCAACTCGCCGTCGCGGAGGAGGCCACCGGCCCCGCGGCCTCGGCGAGCTACCGGGTGACGATCCTGAACCTGTCGGGCGGTCAGCCGTTCACGCCGCCGCTCGCGGCCGTCCACCGGCGCCCGCTCGCGCTCTTCGAGGCCGGGCAGCCGGCCAGCTCGCAGCTCCGACAGATCGCCGAGAACGGAAACCTCGGCCCGATGACGACGCTCCTCGGCGCCGACGGCCACGTGGCGGACCTGGTCGTGGCGGAGGGCCCGACGCTGCCCCCGCTCCTGCCGGGTGAGCAGGTGAGCTTCACGGTGACGGGCGAGCGCGGCGCCCGCTACCTCTCGGTCGTCTCGATGCTCATCTGCACGAACGACGGATTCACCGGGCTCGCCGGCCACCGCCTTCCCATGGCCGTGGGCGACGTCGCCGCATCCGACCTGATGGCCTACGACGCCGGCACCGAGGTCAACACCGAGGACTTCGCCGACCTCGTGCCGCCGTGTCCGGCGCTGACCGGCGTCCCCTCGAGCGACCCGGGGACCGGCACGAGCGACCCGGCGCTTGCCGAGGGCGGGGTCGTCCACCGCCACGCCGGCGTGTCGGGCTCGGACGACCTGGACGCCGGGCTGCACGGCTGGGCCGGGCCCGTCGGCCGCATCGAGGTCGAGCGCATCGGCTGATCCCGGCCGGGCACGGCGGGGCGTCGGTGCGCGGGCTGCACCGGCCCCCGCCGCAACGGCTCGGATGCGCAGCAAGCGGAGCGAGCGCAGCGAGCCCCCGAGGGTGGGCAACCGGGCCGACCCGCCTG
>JABAOE010009993.1_pt2 | contig 17147 bp, 11 predicted proteins | sample 7062141 | NCBI WGS metagenome assembly JABAOE01 (sample SAMN14538627, study PRJNA623070) | marine sediment metagenome | biome: marine biome [ENVO:00000428]; feature: marine pelagic biome [ENVO:01000023]; material: deep marine sediment [ENVO:00002113] | place: India: Gulf of Khambhat ... | reverse complement strand
TTATTCTCATTTTATTTCTTTTTATTGGTCTAGAATCAACTCACTGATAAATAATTTGGTTCCTTCGAAAAGCTTCCAGGAATATTATGAATCCCTTTATGACCAGGAGGAGCAGGGCTGGATTAATGCAAGGAAAGCACTTCTAAAGCTTAGAGATATATGCAAGGAGAATGGAATTGATTTCCAGGTTGTGCTCCTACCAGAGCTTCATGATGTAAATAACGAAATATTCGCGAATGTTTACAACAACTTAGCTCTATTCCTTGAGGATAATAATATCGATTATCTAAATCTTGCCAAGATTTTCGAAAACCATCCCAATCAAATAGAGCTATGGGTAAGCTACGATGATGCTCATCCCAACAATATAGCTCATAGAAAAATCGCAGAATCATCGGTAGACTTTATTTCAAGCGAGGGAAACTAATCCGTGTTTAAAAATTTCTTCACAAGATATAAATATTATCTTCTAACAGCTATCATCATTTTCATCGTGTTAAGCGCCCTATTAATACTTTTCTCGGGCGGACCACAGCAGGGCGGATTTAACTATCAGATTTTTTGATAATAAAGTAAAAAGTGACCGAGACAAACACTAAGAGCTCTTCCAACAGCCGTCTAACAGATCTACTGATAGTATTTCTACTTATTGTACTATTTGCACTGCTCATGGAGCAGGTAATCAGGTTCTATCTATTTGGGAGCGACTCGCTTAGCTATCAAAAAATGAAGAGTGTCGGCTCGATGGGTTATACCGGTTACCTAAAAGAATCAGAATTCCCTGAGGTAGTCTATGAGTTCAAGCCTGAAATAGACTCTTACTTCAAGCTCTCGGACTTTAAAACAAACTCCCGGGGTCTAAGAGATAGAGAATATTCCATAGAAAAACCCGAGAACACTTTTAGAGTAGCTGTAATAGGAGGCTCATTCACAGTTCCAGCCGGGGTTGAGCTGGATCTGGCATTTCACAGTATTTTGGAAGAAAGACTCAGCAATGAGGACCCGGATCTAAACTACGAATTTATTAACTTTGGTGTTAGCGGATATAGAATTAATAACAAGATAGCCACCCTCAAATATAAAGCATTGGAATACGATCCCGATCTGGTACTTTTTGTTCTAGACGGCTCTCAGTTCACAGAAGATGAAGAAAAAGAATTTGAGCCAAAGCCAGTGAAGAATCAGTTTTTTCAAAGCTTCACATACGAACTGCTATCTAAACTGAAGGTATTTAAGGATGACAAAAAACACCAAGAGTATCTCGACAATCATCTAGCAGGCTTGGATGAGTTTGACCAAGACCTAATAGAACTCAGGCAAATAAGCATTCAATATAATGTGCCCGTCTGCATAGTTGTACTGGATCATGACTACTCACACAATGAGCTGAGCGCTGAAATACAAAAACTCGTCGAAAAGAACAATCTGTACTATTCAAATACATTGCCGGCATTTGAAAATACTAACCTTAGCGAGATGACTATCTATAAAACCGACATTCACCCAAATGTAAAAGCAAACCAGATCTTCGCAGACAAAATATATGATGACCTAGAAGAACAATTACTTATTAAGAAATAGTAAATTAGTGCCTAATTAACGGGCTTATTTCACCTATTTTATCTCCATACGAAAACTTATTGGATATCTAATTTTCTATGTATATTGGAAATTTCAAATAATTAGGATTTTTTTCCTAATTTCTTTAATCATTCAGAGATATTGACTTCTCAAGCTAATTTTTACATAATCAATAGTAGTAGTTACTAGCGGTGGGTTTTAGAATTTCACTCTATTTTAAGTAGAGGGGTTAATGGTGGAAGCTAATTACCCAAATGATGCTTCGTATGATAATGGAAACTCATATGACGTATTTCTATGTCATAACGGATCAGACAAAAGCGAGATTAGTGTCCTTGCGGACAGCCTCAAGAATAAAGGTTTAAAACCTTGGTTCGATGACTGGAATATTGCTCCGGGACAGAACTTTATTGATAAGTTACAGTCCAGTATACAATCTATCAATTGTTTTGCTATTTTTCTTGGCAAACATGGATTGGGGCAGTGGCAGCAAGATGAATATCACTCTATTTTGCATGAGGCTAAAAAGAGAAACTGTAAAGTAATCCCGGTATATCTGAAAACAGCTCCTCCCGATGCAGAATTCCCTCCTTTTCTACAAAGTCAGAACATTGTTGATCTAAGAAAAACTGATAAAGACGAGCTAGGTAGATTGATATGGGGCATATCTGACATAAAAATTGATCAAACGGTATTTTTAGCCCAAGTTACAGTAGATTTAGATGACTATAGACAGCAGATTATTAATTGTTTGAGACAAAGAGGTATCAGAGTTTTACCCGAAACAAACGATTCGTATCCCGAAGAAATGGAAGAATTTAAAAGCAGAGCTAAAACTGATATAGAACAATCACTGCTTGCCATACAACTATTAAGCAAATATCCGGGGAAAGGTCCAAAGGATTTTGTAAGGATTCAAAGCGATTTAATCAAAAGCTCCAATAAACCCTGCGTACTTTGGAGAAGTAGGGATCTGGATTTTGAAAGCATATCCGACTTGGAGCATAAAGGCTTCATTGAGCAAAAAGAAGCCAAAGTATTAGCAATTAGCATTGAGGAATTCAAAGATAAAGCGATTCAGGAACACAATATACTAACTAAACAGAAATTAGAATCCAGCAAGAATAAAGATATTGATTCCCTTGAANNATTTTCATCAACGCTCAAGAAGAAGATCTAGAACTGGCTCAGATGATTTCTGATCAGCTAAAAAAATGGGAAATAGATTGCTTGAAATCTATAAAATACAGAAACGCGAGAGAACTAAAGCAAGATGAGAAAGCTAAACTGGAACATTCACATGGTGTGATAATAGTTTACGGTAACACATCTCCTTTCTGGATCAGCCAAACATCCATGAGATGTAGAAAGATTACAAAAGATATATACAAAAAAAGAAAAATCCCTAAATTAATCTCTATCTTTAATGGTCCACCCCCTCCTAAAGAGGATCCCGGTATTGATACTAAGGATATACATACTATAGATTCGGAAACTGGTATAGACACCACAAAGTTATATGAATTTGTAGAAAAAATTAACTGTTAATACCATATAAAAATGAGCCAATACCCTTATCCAGGATTAAGACCTTTTAATATCGAAGAGAATGATATTTTCTTTGGTAGAGAACAACAAGTAGATGATCTTCTTGAAAGACTCTCCGAATTGCGATTTCTAGCAGTAACAGGTAATTCCGGATGTGGTAAGTCATCTCTTATATACGCTGGTCTTATACCTGCAATTAAAGGAGGATTACTAACAACTGCTGGACTCAAGTGGCGATTTGCGATCATGCGACCTGGTGAAAATCCAATTCGAAATCTCGCAGAAGCTCTTGCCAATGCTTTTGAAAGTGATATTGAATTAGATCCTAAGTTTAAGTCACCTCCCGATTTAGAAGCATGGTTAAAGGAAGGTCCTTTAGCACTAAATGAGATTATTAACTCTGTCAGCCTCCCAGAAAATACTAAATTGTTACTATTAGTAGATCAATTTGAAGAAATATTTCGTTATAGTGAAAAAATAAATAGCGATGAAGCAGAAGCCTTCGTCTCTTTGCTATTATCAACAATTAAATACTCGAACCCAATATATATCATCATTACAATGCGCTCTGATTTTATCGGAGATTGCTCCAAATTTATAGGACTACCAGAGGTGATCAACGAAGGGCAGTTCTTGACCCCTAGACTATCAAGGGAACAACTACATGAAGCTAGTGTGGAACCAGCTGAACTATATGATACCCAAATTGAACCAGCTCTGGTTAATAGAATCCTCAATGAGATGGGATCAGATCCTGATCAATTACCATTAATGCAACATGCATTGATGTATATGTGGATAAGAAAAAACGAAAAGTCCGTTTCAGATATTGGAAGTGAAACTAGACCCTTTACGTTAACACTAGACGATTATGAAGATATAGGAGGTATAAATAACGCACTAACTAATCATGCGAATGAGGCTTATAACAATCTTAATGATAGACAAAAAATAATAGCAAAGACGATGTTTCAAGGTCTAGCAGAAAGAACGAACGACAATCTTTATATACGACGGCCATTAGAAGTTAAAACAATATTAAGCCTTACAGACTCATCTTTAAATGAAATTACTGAGGTTATTAATGCTTTTAGAAGAAGCAGTTGTAATTTTTTATTACCTCCAATAAACACTAACATTACTGAAGAAACAATTATAGATATAAGTCATGAGAGTTTAATTAGAAAGTGGAGCTTGCTGCATGAATGGGTGGATAGGGAAGCAGAATATATAAACACTTATAGACGCTTAGAGGAAACTGCTACTCTGTGGGAAAAAGGTGATGCTGCCCTATATAGACCACCGGACTTGAATCTTGCGCTAAGATGGAGAGATCGGCGAGCAAAACCCGAATGGGCTCAACAATATGGTAATAAATACAATTTAGTCCTAAAATTTATAAAGGAAAGTGAAAATAAATATAAGAGCGAGGATAGAAATAGACGAAGGAATGCTTTTGTTATGGGTGCTACTACCGCCGTAGGTGTAGCAATAATAGTTTTTTTAATTATAACACTATCCAAGTACATCAAACAATCCGGGGACGCATCTAAAAGAGCTACAGTTATGAAAATACAACGTAATTTATCAATTGCTGAGAATAATTCCGATCCTGTTCTTAAAGATATATTAGTATTTGAGGCTCTCGATGAATTGGAGGAATTAGACAAAGGTGGGGATCTAGATGAACTCACAGCAAATAGCAATGAATTTTATAAAAGAATAAATAGACTTATTGGCAGGAGTATATTTCAAAAAAGAGACGAAGTATTATTAGCAGGATTTGACGATAGAATTACGGGAGCAACTTTTAACGATGACGATTCTATGATTGCGGTATCAAGTAGAGATAAGAATAACCAAATAAGACTATGGAAGAAGAACGACGACAAATGGGACAAACATAGTTTTAATCCATTAGATATAGATAAAGAAAACTCTGAAGCAACATCTAATCAAGATTTTATTACGGATATACAATTTAATGATGATGGAAACCAGCTCGCAACTTCAAGCAGTGACGGCAGAGTAAAAATATGGGACATCAATAATAGTTATGAAATTATGTCTCTGGACAGAAAATATATTATAACAGAAGAAACTATTAACAAATTAAAACAACAGAACGATGAAAATAAAGAAGGCAAGAATATAAGTGAAGATATGATTATGGCGCTAGAACAATTAGCCTCTTCACAACAAAATGAAATAGGGTTTGTATCAATCGATGAAATTGTAAAATATGCCAATGAATATAGAACAAAAATTAATCAATTGGGCGGAATGACTTCATATATTACTAAACAATCAGATACTAGACAATCAGACACTAAACAATCAGAATATGATTATGTGCTAAACCAAAAATTGCGTCAGCATGTCAAGGTAATTGGACATGAAGCCGCTATTACATCGTTAGATTATAGTTCTGATGCTACAAAACTTGCAACAGCAGGAAGAGATGGGTACCTAATTATATGGGATGTGTCTTCTCCAAATCTAAACAACCGTCAAATATTTATCCTCAAAGCGGGCCATCATTTAAATGAAAAATACATATCAGATCTAAACAAAAAAATAAAAGATAATAACTCACATATAATTCTTGCCTTGAGGAAAGTATTAGCAGACTCGAATTCAGGATATGTATTTTATAGTGATAATGAATTATTGGACAAAATAGAAGATAAAATAGGGAGAAAGTTAAGCTATAATGAGCTTCAACTAATACCAAGACCTATCGGTCACAGCAATCATATCTTAGACGTTAAGTTTAGCAATGATGGTAATGTGATAGCTACTTCAGGTGACGATGGCAGGATTATTTTATGGGATACAAAAACTGGGGAAATAATACAAGTTTTAGATAGAAGGTACATAATTACTGAAGATACTCTCATCAATCTAGGAAACGCTCTAGTAAACAAAGGCTCAATCAACAAAGAAGTTCTTTCTGCACTTGAACAAATGAAATCGCAAGAGCAAAATTTGAGTGGCTATAGTTATTTAGAATTTATTAATACTTTATCAGAAAATCTCGGTGGTCCGGTGAGCTTTGAGCTAGAAGGAATTATTTTTCGAGATCTAAAGGTAGTTGGGCATGATTTATCAGTAAATAGTATCTCATTTAATGACAGAGACAGCATATTAGTTTCTGTAGGTTCAGATAGTAAGATTATCGTTTGGAAAGATTTGGAAGACAATCCCCATGCTTCCGCACAAATTTTATACGGACATAGTGGTTATGTGTACTCAACAGATGTATATGGGGAGACAAAGATAGCAACCAGTGGTCATGACGGATTTATAAAAGTTTGGGATATAAATAGAGGAACAACCCCCATTATTACTATTAGTAACATTAGAGCCTCGTTACAAAGTGAAAAGGAACCAATAACAAAAGTTGAATTTAGTAAGGACGGAAATTATCTAATTTCCGGTAGTTTCGATAGAACTGCACGAATTTGGGATATAGAAGATGAAGGGATAGAGGACATTGTGCTTGAATATAATCCAAAAGCAAGTGTAATTGGTACTACAAGCACTTTAGATGATGTAAAGATTATGTCCGTAGATTTTAGCCCCATTGATTCTCTAGTTGCAGCTTCAACCAGTGATGGACATTTAATAATATGGAATTTGTTCGATTTAAACAATCCGATAATCAAAAAGGCACACAAAAGTAATATTTATGAAATTGATTTTAATAATGATGGCAGCGCATTAGCAACTGCAAGTTGGGATAATAAAGCTAAGGTGTGGGACTTAACAAATATAAAAGATAAAAGAGAAATCCCAGATTCAGAAGTTGAAGTTGTACATAATAGAGAGGTTTATGATATAGCATTCAACAATGATGGAACAAGATTCGCCACAGCAGGTTGGGATGGAAGCGTTAGAATTTGGAATATAGATGGAACCCAAGTAGCTGTGGATTATGATATTGATAATATAAAACCAATTTATGAACTCAAAGATCATAAGGATGGTGTATTTAATGTTGAATTTAATAAGCAAGGATCAAGATTACTTTCGACTGGGATCGATCGGCAAGCAATAATATGGTCAATAAGCTCAGATCCATTTCAAGTACATAATCATATTACATTAAAAGGGGATGAATCAGTTTATGGTGCGAAATTTTTAGATTCGGATGGAGACACTAGAGATGATTTGATTGTAACCTCAACAAGAAAAGGAACTATTAGAATCTGGGAAAAAGATACAGGTGAGCCAATAGCAACGTATACAAACGATGGCGGTGGAATTGTTGCAAAAATTGATTCTAATGATGGAAAACAAATAATTGCCTTATCTGATAGAAGTGGGAAAATAACAATTCTCGATTATGACGGACACTTAGTTGATGAGTTGATATTATCCCACTTGGATGATGATATTAAGGATATAGCTTTTAATCCAGATGGATCAAAACTAGCTATAGCCTTAGCAAATAAAATCATAATCAAATCGGTTGGAGAATCTGAAAGTTTTGATATCCTAGACAATAAAGTAATCAAAGACAAAATAATACCTAACTTACAAGTTAATACAGATATGAGTGAATTTTGCTCGAAACATTGGAGGGTTTTTGAGATTTGTCATCCTGTACATCTCAGAAATAGAGCATCTAGAGCCTTGGACGATCAGAAAGAAGACCAAAGTGAAAAACTTCTTGATAGTGCACTATCTTCACATAGGAATAACAAAGATCTGTCGGGAAAGTCTTTTAAAGATGACATAGATTTATATAAACAGATTGATAATCAATTCAGGAATTTTGAAACTACAGCTGAACTAAAGAGAATAAAAAAATCAAAAGCAACACAACTTCAAGAAGCGGCTGATAAATTAGAAGATGCTGACTTACATGCTGAAGCAGAAGATTTAAGGCAAAGAGCAGATCTCTTACATGAGGAAGCTAGGTTTGATAGTAACACTGAAGAATATTACCAACGGAAATTTCTTTCCATACTAAAAAGGAGTTTGCTAATCGCTCATCATGGAGAAATAGACAAGGCAAAAGAAAATGCTAAGGAGTTATTGGACGCGTTTCATGAAATAAACGATATCGATAGTGCAAAATTAATATTATTCTATATAAACTCTATAGGCTTGAATACGATTTTGCTTAAGGGGATGACAGCCTCAAGAGAAGGAGATATTGACGTAGCAATTGACCGATATAGTCAAGCGGAGCAGCTAGAAAAAGAAGCTTTAGAACTAGCTAGGGATACAGCCACTCTTAATAATGTCAGAGAAATTATTTACGCAAAAGACTATAATGATTTATGCTGGTGGGGAACTATGTATTATAGAGCAGAAGATGTATTATTCGCTTGCGATAAAGCTGTCGAAAAAGCCGGGGATGAATATTATGAGATGCTTAGTAAAGATAGTAGAGCAGTTGCATATCTGTTGCTTGCTAACAATCCTGGCAATACTGATAAAAAAGAATTATATGAAACTTTAGCCGTAAAAGATTTAAAGGAATATATAAACTATATGTCAACATATAAAATTGGAGATCAGCTTAGTTTAATTCCAATTAGATCGGGATGGCTTACTGATATTGAGAATGGCGTAAATCCTATAACACCAGATGTAATTGAGCAATTAAAAAAAGAAGGAACTCAATCTGATTACCAAATACAGCAAGCTTATTAAATTATCTTAGGCTAGAAACGTTTTAGACGCAGCGCTTGCTACTATATCAATTACACCATCACGGAACTTCTGGGCAGTTATTAACGCTAAACCTGCTAGCTTTAGTGAGTGAAGATCAAAAAGGTCCTTCTGGCTTTGTACCAAAAATTTAAACTCATCTTCATTTAGATGTCCCTTTGCTAGTAGCTGCGTCCATCTTTTGAGGTCATTTTCTGTATCTTCAAGAAACATTTTTGCATCGGCTATACCCTGATCTTTTAGGTTTCCCAGCATGTCTGCACCTAAATCGGGTAACTCTTCTTTTACAATGTTAATAAAATTATCGAATTCCGACAATTAACTATCCTCCTTGTTATTCTTTAATTTTTGCACTTTCCAGCTCGATTATTTGATCATAACCTTGTGATATCTGTCCTTTCATCTCATCTACAAAGACCATATTTAATTGTCCCTGCTCCTTCCATTGTTCTATAAATCCACCCAGCATATTGCCTTTGGGATCTAACATTATTTTCCATTGTTTTGTAGCTAGATCATTCTTTGGTATTCCTTTAGAAAATTCATAGGCCTGATCAACTTTTATCATTAAAGCCTGGACTTCCTGAGCATTCTCGGCATACGGTTCAGTCGCTTTGTCCATTAAAGCCAATGACTCGACTTTTAAATCAGTTGCATTCTGATATGCCGTCTCATTATAAGGTGCAATGTAATGACCGCATCCCGCAAGGGCTAAGTATGCAAAAATTATCAAAAAACACCTGAACCGGCCTATCTTTAATAGATTTGTTGAATAGTTTCTAAAAATGTGTTTATTCATTTCCTACCTCCATCTAATTTCATTATGAAATTTTCCACCATTTTTGTCAATATTATTATAATTTGGGCCCCCAATCTTCATTTTAGCACAATATATTTCAATTATTTATGACAAAATCTGCTTTGCTTTTTTCAAGTAATTCAATCTGTCTTCAAATCCATTCAGACCCCCGTTGATTAGTCTTGTTACTTTCTCAGCATCATCTTTATCAGCATGAATGTTAATTTTTCGACGCATCCAGTACCATCCGGCCACATCGGTGGCCAACTTAGGGTCATCTGACACGGCACTAGGGTTATTAGTTAAATCCATGCCTATATATTCACCATATTTTGTATAATTAGCTCTGCCTGTAAGCTGTATTAGACCCCTTCCTTTAAACTTAACTCCATCCCCGGGGTGTATATTCCCTAAGTCAGTACGGCCTTCATAGGCTGCCCCGCTGGCTATCTCTTCCGAGTATTTGAAGCTTCCGCTTTCATGGGCAAGTTGCGCAACGAAATGGCTGATCCTAAGGTGGTTATTGATATTGTATTTTTTCATTGTTTCATTCAATGGTTTTATATATTTATTTATGTTCGATTTGGAAGCGAATGTCATAATATCCTGAAGCTGCGATTTGGTAATTAAATATCCGGTTGTTATAGCTTCGGTCTCGATAGGTTCGATAAAATTTTCAGAGTTAACTAGTCTTAGGTATTTTCCATGAACCCAGCCTTCTATATCAGAGTCATTGTTTATTTCATCTAAAACATCCACAAACATCCATACACCATCAACGTCTATGACTGCAACATTGGTGTCCGGCGGCAGGGGATTTGGCAGTATTTTGTCATATTCAGTACCGGGTCCCTGTCTAATGTTAAGGTGAGTAATCGTTTCATATTCCTCTAGCTGATCGTCTTTTGTGCCAATTACTCTTGCACGGTAACTTTCCATGGGCCATGCGGGGCCGGGATCGATCTTACGGCCTGGCGAGATGTCTTCGTGTCCCAGTACATCTTTCAAATTATAATGATCAGCCAAAACCGCTCCCAATTCAATCGCAGCCTCTATTTGTTCTGCAGTGTAGTCATGCCAGCCTTCAACGCCGCCGCCATGTTTATGCTCAGCTTCTATTACTTCATCATCCGGATATTCCCTTTTGGTAAGATTAGAGAACCATTTGCTGTTTTTCCTAATCAGTTGTCCGGCATTATCCATCTCTATTCCTATTGTATAGTTGTTCATTCCCTCAAGCCCCGCCCATCTGCTGCTGCCTGCATGCCAGGCCTTAATGTTAAATGGAACTAGCTGTGTGATGGTTCCATCCCTTGCAATAACAATGTGAGCGGAAACCTTGCTTGCCTTGTTCATAAACCAGCTAATAGAGCCGGCTGCACTTGATCCGGCCGTATAATGGATAATTAGATATTTAGGGTTTATCGTACCGCTTCTGTTAGGACTTTCTTTGAATGGAAAAGGAGTACCGTTGTTCTTAAAAAGCCGATGATCCTTGACTTTCACTACCATCACCTCATTTAAAGCATATTATCCCGTTCCCTGATACACAGTTTAAAACTAACGTATGTATCTTGTCAACACACAAAAAAATTAAGTTGCATATTATCTATGAAACTATAAATTCCCTTGGAAAATGCTCAGGTTTAACCTGCATTTCCGCCCCTTTTTCACCAATTTCCGCCATTTTAAAACGCATATCCGCCTCACTCATCTCTCGAATTTTATCAAGATCTTTAGAATAATCCGGTAGTCCGAGTTTATTCATATACGTCTCTTCAAGCCGAACGTTGTACCTGAGATAGCTCAGCAAGGGTTCAGGAAGTAATAAATCATCATATAAATCCCCTATTTCACTGTCTATATGCCAAGGAGTCTGGGTATTAGATAGAAATTGCATGATGATCTGATTGTTCCAATTAGCGTCTTCCAACAGCATACCGGGAACCTTGCTAGCCCAATCCCAGAGCTTATGATCTGTTACCGTATCTGGATCTAGCCTTTCTTCCCAGCAGCCGGTCCCTACAGAAACTATCAGTAAATTTTTATCGCCCGTTTTCCAGTGGAAAGGAAAACCTTTAAGCGTCGCTACCAACAGCAGTTGTAGGGATGGATTGTTATGCATGCTGACACCACCGTCAACAAAAGCCCCCATTTCACCTTTACCGACATCAAATTTTTCCGGAACAAAATACGAAGGAGCTGCCGTACTTGCCCGGATGGCATTTTTCAAAAGTATGTCTTTATTGTCACCATAATATTTCGCTTTCGGGTGGTTCAAGAGCGGCCATGTGCTTGTTGTATCTGCTCTTTTGGTAATGATACACAATCCGGTGTTAATTGAGTCATCACCAAGCAACAAGTTACCAAAAACTTTGTCTAATTCTTCTTTGAGCGGCTCAGCATCAAAAAATGCTTCCCAAATTTTCCATTTCTTTTTACCAAAAACCCTTCCGCCAAGATCTAGATACATTTGCTTAATCTCAGAAGCGCTCATTCCTATTGCAAGCGCTCCAGCTATAACCGCACCAGTACTTGTCCCGCCTATAAGATCAAAATAATCGCAAAGCTTTAAATCAGGATTATTGTGCTGATCGCGTAATGTTTGCTCGATCTTTTCTAAAAATCCCAAACTCACGCACCCTCTTATGCCTCCCCCTTCTAAAGCCAAAATGCGCTTTGGTCCGCCGGACTCCAGCCTTTCAATCAATGACATGCCTTTCCCTCCTTTACCAAAGTTTATTTGTATCAATTACATATATGTTTCCAGTACGCTGTTCGATGACTTCCTTCATGTGCTGGGTGCCGCCAACCCCGTCTCCGGGTGCTCCGTTCCATAAGCATATAAAAAATACTTTGTCAGGACCTCTTGATAATGCAGAATAGAGCTGCCAATTATTATTTCTCTCATACTTATCACTACCAGCGGGAGCTGCGCCTAGTTCATCCGGTTGGACAAGTAAAGTAGTGTTCTTATTAGTCTTTATAGCATTAAATCTTTCCCTCCAATCCTCACCTGCAAAGCTTACGGATTCTTTAATGAACTCCGGTTCTTTAGATTGAATTCTTATCTCTAATTTCATACCTCTGCGAAGACATTCTTCGGCAAATAGTATATCTCCCCCGCAAGCTCCGCCGCATAGCCCCAGATCTTCATCGCTCGCTCCGATCTGATCCAGTTTTTCCACAATATTTTGCAGAGCAATATCTTCCTTGTCCGGCGGGAACCTAGGATTTTTTCTGTCTGGCTTATCGATCATGTGTCCGCTGAACAATATTACTTTTCTCGGCACATAAGGTGATTTTATCTTTGATATCTTTGTATCTATTACTTCTAAAGCTGAAAGCACATTCTCATTCTTATATCCTAAATCTTTCAGAATTATCAGTTGTTGTCTTACGGAATCCAGCTTGAACCAGTCTTTCTCAATATATGCGGTAGCTTTGTCGTACTTGGTTTGAACTGTCTCCTTAGTACCAAAAAGCACTTCGAAATCCGCATCTGTAGCAAGCCCCCACTGGTCCTCGGGATCGTTCGTCAAACAAGAATGGACTGCCCATCTAACTCCTCCTTGGAGCTTATCAATAGAGCTCTGCAAATCCTCTCCAGTTAAGTAGGCTTTCAAACATTTAAGAGTCAGAGCATTAATCCCTGTGTAATAATCACTCGGGTCACAAATAAAGCCGTCCATATATTTTTGTATTGCCTTGTCCAGAGAAGCTATGTTTTGTTTTGCAAGAGACTTTTGTTCATCGAGGCTCTTATCCTCCCCCCTCCAAGAGCTAATCCATTTATCTTTTTCCACTCTTCCCAATAAACCATAAGTTTCTGCGCTGGCCGCATATTCTTTCTCCAATTTGTTTAGTATTGATTCCGCCTCTCTGAATTTCCCCATCCTGCCTAAGACAATTGCTTTTCTTTGTAGAGATTTTATATCACGCGGATCAATTTCAAGCGCTTTATTATATTGCTCAAGCGCAAACTCATAATGCCCTATTGCCTGCAGGCACTCACCGGCCTTCTTATATCCCTCGATTCGAAATATTCTATTCGGAGCCTCATCAGCCAGAACCATAATATCGCCTGGACGGTATTTATTCTTTGCCGAATTTACTACTTCTTCCCATTTTTGATGGTCGTACCAAAATTCACTCAAAGCTCCGTCTGAGCTTTCTTTACTATAGGTCTTTAGGCTCGCTACATCAGGTTCTTTGAGTCCGTGCAGGAGCTGGTAAACGGGGCTTACCTCTCTTCCGTACCACGCCTCCATTGTTTTTACTGCATAAGCTGCGAGCAGATTTTTATCTTCTTCGAGTTTATCGGGATCGGGCACTCCGTCCTTGAGGTTATAAGGCAAAGTTCTTTGAGTGTAAACATCAAAGGGCATATAATCTCTGCTGCCGTTAATTTGAATTACCCCTCTTGCTTTTAAGGCGTGGCGAATTCCGAGCTCATACCAAACATTCGGGTTGTCGATGGAGACATCTACTACCACAAGATCAGCAATGAGGAGTTCTTGGAACATATCCGTAATAATGTCCCCGGCCCTCATCTCCTTATCCGCCCTAAATACATCAAACCCTACGGATTCCAAAGCAGGTTTGATATAGTCGTCATAGACTCTATTGAAATTAATGCCCTCCTTCTCACCAAAGGGCATAGCTACAAAAACATGATAGTCCACTACTTTATTCACTCTTATCTTCCTCTCTTCTCTGATCGGCTTTTCCAGCTATAATCGGCCTGAGCGAGCTAAGTGATTTAAGCACATTGAACCAAAATGGCGCTCCGAGACTTAGTAATCCAGCCATAGCTAGGACGCCCCAAAAATCTTTTTTTAACGGATTAAACGCATCCACATTGGGATACTTATCGGGTATTAGCTGTAATTGAGTTTCTTTTAGTCTTTCTGTGACGCTATCTGTACGGCCAAGCAAAGCTTCTAAATCCTCAGAACCAGTGCTTCCAATAGTTTCATGCGCTTTATCCATTATCATCTCAGAGCTGGATACCAAGTTTGCTCTCGTTTCAGAATTCGTTGAGATTTGTTCGAACAGGTCAAAACCGTTTAGCTGAATAGAAAATGCAACAATTAATGAGAAGAATATGGTTACTACACGGGTATTCATAATAAAAAACTGCGTAGTTCTGGCCATAACACTGTCGAACCATGTATCTATTTTTGCCTCCAATTGATCTAAGGAATTCTTTAATTTATCCCTCCATTCATCCGGGGCCGACTCAGCAAGAATATTTAATACATTTTTTAATTCTGCGGGATTAATAGAGCTTGCAAGCCCGTCTCTTTTCAAATGACGAATGTTCCATCTATCCGTAATTAACTCATGCCTTAGAATTCTGTCACTTATGTCTTCCGCATACTTATCCAGATCGACATTAGAGTTTTTTAACAGAATAACCAACCCTTTCTTAAGGTTAGTTCCTCTCAGATTGAAAAAAGTCGATATAATTTGCGTAAGCAGCATTACTATCAGACTCGTTGCCAATAGCACTACCACCATACCAATAATCGTATCAATCCATAGTAGCATGAATTAGATTCCCCCAGACGAACGGTCTACAAAAATCCTAAAATAATTTTCACTAAAATAAAAGGGTTTGTGTGGCCACAAATAATTTAACTCGGTCTCCTAAGATGCTCCCAACAAACTAAAAATCTTTTCCATATCTTGTCTCTTATTTTCGTATTTATACAGCTTCATATCTGCATCGGGTATTAACATGTTAGGAGATTCCGGCCTCATATCACTCCAATACTCATGAATAATCTGCTTCAAATATTCAGCCTCAGTTGTATGATCTATAATAAACAAAATTTCCTTAGCTGCCTTTAAGTTAATAAGCTCTTGTATCTCATGCTTACAGCCGTCATTTTTGTCTTTTTTAAAACCACGCAAATCCATCAACACCACATCACTTTCAGAAACTAAACCGTTTAGAACCATCTTCCATGTATCATCAAAGCAAAAGAACTCGTTCACTCTAAACCTCCCATCCGGATCAGGGACCAGATCAACTTCGGACATTCTCGAGTTGAAAGTCTCTTTGCTATCAACAAATCCTCTGGACAACCTGCCCCCAACAAAAGATAAAAACTCATGAGGCTCAACTGTAGTGGTTGCGAGGTCCGGCCCGGCTATCATATTTATAACACCCACTTGCCTCCAGCACGATCCAATCTGATCAAAGAGAGCCTCGCTCCTTTTCCCCAAAGAAAATACTCTCAATAGAAGAAGCTTATGCACTTTCTCCAGAGTTTTTTTACTAGTCATATTAAAGCCGACACTAGTTGCTATTTTATAGACCAAAAACCCTAATAAGCCGGAGAATATCCATATTGCACCCTCAAACGCCAGACTTATAGATTGTGCTACGCTATATAGCAGCATAAGGGAATCAGCATTTATTGATTTATCACTGATCTTTTTATCTATGTAAAGCCTTCCTAGAAATTTAAGTACATACCACCCTACTAACGCCAGAATCCCAAATCCGACTAATATTACCGCAATCAACACCGCATATGCATCTAAACCAAATGAATATCCTATCTCTGCAACAACTTCCAATAGGTTTTCATCGTAAGCAAGAATCGAGACTGCTATAACAGCACCTGTTGTTGCTAAAAACATAAAGGTTAGTACCAAAGGACCGACAGCCCTTATCTTGCGGTTTAGAAAAGCTAGTATTAGGATGGTGGCGGGAAGATTAAATATTATCCATGATAAAAACATCTGAGATACTGGAGTATCCGAACTCAAAAGGGATGCTAGAATACTTACTAGAAAAAAAACTAAAAAATAAAGCAAGAAAACTCGAAATCTAAATATTTTATCCACAACATTGAAAATGCTTATTACTAATACCGCCGGCCATATAAAAGTGATAAATAAAAATAATATTCTGATAGGGAGCAATTCCAGATTACCTGCTATGAGATACAGAAATGTCATTACGATCGAGTAACAAGCTCCGGCAAAAAGATAAACCCAGGTATTACTTCGAATATATTTAGCAGCTTGATCGTATAGAGAGCCAAATGATTTATCAGACCGTAATTCTTCACTATCACTGTCTATAACACTAATCTCTAGCTTCGGTACAGATTTATCTGACACCCGCACAGGATCCTTAGTCGCTGAAATCGATTGTTCATCTGGATTAGCTCTCGACTGCATCGACTTGATTACTGATCTGCGATATAACCATAGAAGGAATAAGGATATAGGAAGAGCCAAAACAGCTGATATAATCAAAACAGCAGGTCAGGCAGCTGCCCCGTAAGAACTAAAGTTGCTGTATCGCTAGCCTCATTCATATTTAGTGCGCATATCAAATCAGCTAATCATGTATTTGAAACTACCGCCAATAAATAAGATCACGATTATCCACATTATAACCTAAATTTCTAACGTTAGACTTTATATTTTTAAGTCTTTTGAAAACGGCCTTGTTTAATTATTCGGCTGAACGTAAGGAAGGACCCCTATTGATGCAAATCACAAATTCTGT
>JABAOE010020307.1_pt1 | contig 17154 bp, 17 predicted proteins | sample 7062141 | NCBI WGS metagenome assembly JABAOE01 (sample SAMN14538627, study PRJNA623070) | marine sediment metagenome | biome: marine biome [ENVO:00000428]; feature: marine pelagic biome [ENVO:01000023]; material: deep marine sediment [ENVO:00002113] | place: India: Gulf of Khambhat ... | reverse complement strand
CGGCGCCGCACTCGCCGTCGTCGTCGTGCCGTGCTTCGGGCACGAGCCTTTCGCCGACGCCCTGGCTCCGTTGCTCGACGAAGGCCAGGCGGTGCTGTTCCTCGGGGAGGGCAGCGGCTCGATCGTCGCGAGGAGAGCGCTCCTCGCCGCCGGCAAACCGGGAGTGATCGTCGGCGAAGCCAACACACTGCCGTACCTGGCGCGCCCCGCGGGACCCGGCACGGTGACGGCGTTCCGCAAATCGGGCGGCGTCATGGTGGCCGGGCTCCCGGCATCGAGCACGGCGCGGCTGCTCGAGCTCGTCGGCGATGTCTGGGAGTACATCACGGCGGCGGAATCGGTGTGGGAGACGGTGCTCGTCAACTACAACGCCATCGACCACGTGGCGACGATGGTCGGCAACGCCTCCACGCTGGAGTACCGCGCCGGGGGCATGCTGCTGTGGGGAGAGGGCGCCACTCCCGCGGTCGTCCGGGCCATCGAGGCCGTCGACGGCGAGCTGCTCGCCATCCGCTCCGCCCTGGGGATGTCCGACCGGCGGCGCTACCGCGACTTCCTCGTCGCCCAGGGGTTCGCCCCCGACGTCGGACCCGACCTCTACGAGACCATGAGGGCCAGCCGACTCGTCACCGGCTACGCACCGACCGCATCCGAGGGCGGCCTCGACACCCGCTACATCACGGAGGACGTGCCCTATGCCCTCGTCCTCGCCTCCTCGCTCGGCCGGGCAACCACCACCCCGACACCGGTCATCGACGCGCTCATCGCCTACACGTCGGCGATGGCGGGGCGCGACTTCCGGGCCGAGGGTCGCACCCTCGACCGCCTCGGCCTCGGTGGTCTCGACGCCGCCGGGCTCTCGCAGTTCTCATCGACGGGGGAGTTTCCCTCATGACGGCGTCCGGCACCGCTTGCGTTCTCGGCACCGGACCGGGCGGTCTCGCCGTCGCCACCGAGCTCGCCGGAGCCGGCTGGGAGGTGCGGCTCGGGGATCTGGCCGAGTTCGTCGACCAGGTCGACGCGGTGCGCCACCGCGGCGGCGTCACGCTCGTCTCGAGCTGGGCCGGCGACGAGACGGTGCCGGTGAGAGCGGTCGCAGGCATCGAAGACGCGGTGCGAGGCGCCGGGCTCGTCGCGATCAGCGTCCCGACCCACGCCCATCCGCGGTTCGTCGACGAGGTGCTCCCCCATCTCGAGCCCGGTGCCACGCTGCTCTTCGTCGGCGAAGGGGGCGGAGCGCTCGTGGCATGGGACGCCGCCAGGGCTGCAGGCCGAACCGACCTCCTCGTCGGTGAAACCAACTGCCTTCCCTACATGGCCCGCCCCGCCGGACCCGGCGCGGTGCTCGCGTCGCACAAGACGGGAGGCGTCCTCGCCGCAGCGATGCCGGCGAGCGGGACCGACCGGCTGATGGAGATCGTCGCGGCGCTGTGGCCCTACGCCGAGGCGGCCGAGTCGGTGTGGGAAACGGTGCTCATCAACTACGACGCCATCGACACGGTTCCGGTCGCCCTGACGAGCGCGGCGAAGCTGGAAGCACGGCCCGGCGGTGTGCTCTTCTGGGGAGAGGGCGCGACCCCTGGTGTCGTCCGGCTCATCGAGAGCCTCGACGGGGAACTGCTCGAGCTCCGCCGGGCGCTGGGCCATCGCGACGAGCGCAGGTATCGCGACTTCCTCATCGCCCAGGGCCTCGCGCCCGACTCCGGCGGCCTCTACGAGGTGATGCGCGCCGGCGGCATCACCCGGAGCTACCGGCCCTCGGGGACGGCGGCGGCGCTACGGGACCGGGTGGCCCTCGAGGTGGCGTACTGTCTCGTCCTCGCCTCGTCACTGGGTCGGGCAGCCGGTGTCGAGACGCCGGTGATCGACGGGACGATCGCCCTCGCCGAAGCCATGTGCGCTGAGGAGTTCCGCGTCGGGGGACGGGCGCTCAGCGACGTCGGGCTCGCCGGCGTGGACCGGGACGGGCTGATGCGGTATGTGCGGACGGGAGAACTCGAACGGAAGGACGCTGGAGATGGGTGAGCTGGATCGGGTCGTCGTGCTGGGAACCGGAGGTGGTGCCCTCACCACCGCCGCTGAGCTCGGCCTCGCGGGTGTCGAGGTCACGGTCGCCGACCTGCCACGATTCGCCGCGAACCTCGCCCCGGTCGAGGAGGCGGGCGGCATCGAGATCACCGTGCGGGAGCAACCCGAGCTCGGCGTTCGCCTCGCTCCGGTGGCCGGGACCTCGACCGATCCGGCTGCGGCCGCCACCGGAGCGTCGGTCGTGATCATCTCCGTCCCGTCGTTCGGCCACCGGCCCTTCGCCGACCTGCTCGCCCCGGTGCTGGAGGACGGCCAGATGGTGCTGTGGGTCGGCGAGGGAGGAGGGGCATTCACCATGGTCGCCGCGCTGCGCGACGTGGGACGGCGACCGGCGGTCCTCCTGGGAGAGACGAACTCGCTCCCGTATGGGGGCGCGCACGTCGACGGCCCCGGCAGCGTGTCGACCATGCGCAAGACCGGCGGGACCTACATCGCCGGCCTGCCGACGGCCGCGACCGACGAGGTGGCCGGCGTGGCAGCCCGTGTCTGGCCCTGGGTGGCGCCGGCGCACAACGCCTGGGAGACGGTGCTGTTGAACTTCAACGCCATCGACCACGTTGCGACGATGGTGATGAACCTCGGTCGTGCCCAGGGTACGACGGAGACGATGCTGCTCTGGGGTGAAGGCGCCTCACCCGCCGTCGCCAACGTCATCGGAGCCGTCGACGACGAGTACAGCGCGATGCGCGCCGCCCTCGACCTGCCCGTCGACAAGACGTACGAGGACTTCCTCGTCGAGCAGGGCCTCGTCGACCACAGACGGAAGACGATCCACGGCACGATCCACGCCAGCACCCTGGTGGCCACGACCTTCCAATGCGGGCCGGATGCCCTCGAGCACCGCTTCATCGCTGAGGACGTCCCCTACTCGCTGAACCTCGGGTCCTCGATCGCCGGCGAGCTCGGCGTCGCGGTCCCGGTCATCGACGGCCTCATCTCGATCGCGTCGGCTGCAGCCGGCCGTGACTACCGCGCCGAGGGACGCACCGTCGCGGACTGGGGCCTCGCCGGCGCCGGCCGGGACGGGTTGCTGGCCGCCGTCGCCGACGGCTGGTGGTGATGCTCCGGACGCGGTAACGCCACGGCACCGGGCACCGCTGCCCAACGGTCTCAGTCTGCGGCGACCCAGGATTCGACGGTGGTACGGGCGACGACCCGCCCGCCGTGGATGACGACCCGGTCGGCGGGCTGGTCGGCGATGGCCTCACGGACCGATGCGGCACCGATCGCCACGAGCTCGGCCGGCGACCCGGGCGTCACCTCGGCCACGGGGAGCCCGAGCACCCGCCTCGTCCCCGGGCCGATGAGCTCGGCCGCCTCGTCTACGCCGAGGTGGGCTGCGGAGATGAGCAGCGATGCCGTCTCCAGCGCGTCGCACTTGCCGATGACGTAGAACGGATCCTGCACGTTGTCGGCTCCGGCGGCGACCGTCACCGCGGTGTCGAGCAGGGCCCTCACCCCGGCGAGCCCGCGCGGAGGCGCCGTCTGGATGCCGCGAGCCTGGAGGTAGAGGTTCGTCCGCGGCAGCGTCACCAGGCCCACCCCGGCGCCGGCCAACGCCCGTCCCACCTCCCGCTGGTCCTCCGGCGGCAAGAGGCCGTGGCTGACGCAGTGCGATGCGGTGACCCTGCCGCCGAGCCCAGCGGCCTCGGTGAGCCGGGCGAGCTCGGTGAGGTATTGGACGCCTGCGTCGAGCACCTCGTCCATGTGGAGATCCACCGCCACTCCGGCCGCCGCCGCGGTTTCGAGGGCAACGGCCATCGCCGTCGACGGGTCGTCCTCGAGATGAGGAGCGCCGCCGACGAGGTCGGCACCGAGGGCGATGCCCTGTTCGAGATGGTTGCGGGACACATCACCGTCGGGCCCCGAAACCGGGTAGGCCATCGTCACGACCTGCATGTCGGCGAGTCCGGCCACCCGGCGGCGCACCTCCACGAGCGCTTCGACGGACTNNGGCCTCGACGGACTTCAGGCCGCCCTCGGGCGTGGTGTCGGCGTGGGTGCGAATCGCCGTCGTCCCCGAGGCGACGAGCTTGCGGACGGCGCGCTCGGCCCGATCGACGACGTCGTCGATCGGGACCCGGTGCCAGTTGGAGCGCATGACGTGGACCGCGCCTTCGAGGTCTCCTGCAGGGTTGAGGAGCACATCAGCGAGAAAGGCCTTGTCGAGGTGGGCATGAGGCTCACCGAACGCACCGAGGACGAGGCGTCCTTCGAGGTCGACCACCTCCGCGGCGTCGCCCGTCGCGGTGCCGGCGGGCTCGACGCTCGAGATCACCGCGTCCGCAATCGTGATGTCGACGCGGCTGCCGTCGGCTACGAGGCCGTCGCGCAGCAGGACATCAGCCATCTCGTCTCCTCTCCTCGAAGGGCGCTGCCAGGCTACCGCCGGCGCCGCCAGGCCGACGCTGCCAGCGAGCCGTCACGCCGCCGGGTACGCGAGACGCCCCGGGCCTGTAGCCCGGGGCGTCTCGCTGGTCTCACCAGCCGTTGCTCTCAGCGGCCGATCGTCGGGTCGATGAACTCGTTCGTCACGAGATCCTCCGGCGTGACGCCTGGAGCGTCGAAGACCGGTGGGCCGATCGCCAGGGCCTGGTCGATCAGGTCCTGCACACGGTCCAGGTCGTAGTTGCCGATGATGCCATCCGGGCCGTTGGCGATGATTCCTTCATCGTCCATCACCTTGACGGTGTTGGCGACGCTGTCCGGAGAGAGCTCCCAGAAGCTCGCCAGGTCCTCGACCGCCTGCAGGATGGCCGCGTTGACCGGGCCCGGGTCGTTCATGAAGTCGATCCCGGCCTGCTGGACGAGCGGGACGAGTGCCCGCAGACACTCCTTGGCGGCATCGTCGAGCTTGTCCGGACGAATCCCCAAGTTCTGGCTGTAGATCTCCCACCCCGAGTCGTGGATGAACAGGAAGTCAACCGGCTTCCCCCAGTCGTCGAAGATGTTCTCGTAGTTCCACGGCTCCTGGGTCCCGAAGCCCTGCTGAACAATCGCACCCTCTTCGGCGATGAAGCGGGTAGGCGAGCCGTCATACGAGCCGTCGAACTGCTCCCGGTTTATCTGACCGGTGCCGACGAGGTAGTCGATGTAGAAGCCTCCGGGGAACACGTTGACCACCGCACCCGAATCTCCAATGTCGGAGAACGAATCGAATTGGTACGTCTCGGGATCCCACATGAGGATCTGCGGGTTCTTCTCGAGCGGAGCCACAACGCCGATCGTCGGTGACGTTTCGAACAGAGCGATCTGCTCGTCCGTCGACACGTAACCGAGGAAGATGCTGTCGTCCGAGTAGATGAGCTGCGTCGTGGGCTGGAACCCGATGTACGGGCCGCCCGCCCTGATCTCCACCGTGATGCTCGGATCCGCCGCCAGCGGGCCCTGGTACCGGCCGCTGTCGGGGTCGATCGACCCCTCGCCCGCCGTGAGCTGGTACAGCGTTCCGTGCTCCGGCTCGGGGAACCAGTCCGTCTGGAAGACGATCGGGTTCGGGCACATGGCCAGGTCGCCGGTCATCGGCGCCGCCGTCGTCGCCGGTGCCGCGGTGGTGGCAGGAGCCGCCGTCGTCGCCGGAGCCGCCGTCGTCGCCGGAGCCGCAGTGGTGGCCGGAGCCGCCGTCGTAGCCGCCGTGGTGGCCGCAGTGTCGTCGTCGTCACCGCAGGCCGCCGCGATCATCGCGAACGCGGCGAGAACCGCCGCGATCCGCAGACCCCTGTTCGATGCTCTCATGGTTGGTTTCTCCCTTCTGGTCACGTCCTCATGGACGAGATCTCGACGCACCCGCTCACGTCCCGGTTTCGCCTGACTCGTGCCAGTGACCGGTGAGGCGGGTGCGAAGCCATCCGAACAAGATGAACACGGTGAGGCCGAGCGCGGTGGAGAAGAACACCGCCGCCCACAGCTCCTCCGGGCGGAGCCGGTTCGCGTACAGGTCGATGAGGTTGCCGAGCCCCTTTTCTCCGCGGCCGAAGAAGAAGTCGCCGACGATGGCACCGATCACCGACAGGCCCGCCGAGATCTGGAACCCGGTGAACATCGCCGGCATCGACGCGGGAAGGGTCAGCTTGCGCAACCGCACCCAGCGCGACTTCGTATGGAGCGTGAACAGGTCGTGGAGGCCCTGTTCCGCCGACTTCAGCCCGAAGAGCGTGTTCGTGATGATCGGGAACAGGGAGATGATCACGACGACGATGAGCCGAGCCGAGAACCCGAACCCGAGGAAGAGACCGATCAGGGGGACGAGCGCGAGGATTGGCACTGTCTGGAGGAACACCGCGTACGGGTAGAACGACCGCTCGATCCACCGTGCCTGGCTCATCGCGATCGCCGTGATCAAGCCGATCGTGATCGCCAAACCGAACGTGGACAGCCGCGTATCGAGCCACAGACCAGAGAGGAGGTCGCCGAGGTTCGTCGAGTCGAGGAACGCAACGTTCACCACGTCGTGGGGGTAGGGGAGGATGATGGAGCGGAGGAACTCGGGCGGCGAGTCGCGACCCAGCACCGTCGGCAGGTACCGCCACGACAGCAGATACCAGATCCCCATGAACCCGGCGAACACGAGTGCCGGGGCAGAGAGCAGACGGATCTGGGCAAACACCTTCGACACCGTCGATTGGGACTCCACGTGGGGAGCGACGACCGCGTCCGGCTCTTCGGTGATCAGAGGTACGGTCTCGAGGGCTTCGACCGGCTCGGTGCTCATTCGTAGGCCTGCCTGAGCGCCTCGGACACCCGAGCGCCGATCTGGGCGAACTCGGGCTGGAACCGGAGGTCGTCGGCCCTCGGATACCCGAAGGGGATGTCGAAGTCGGCGATGATCCGGCCGGGCCTCGCCGACATGACGAGAACGCGGGTGGACATGTAGATGGCCTCGAAGATGTTGTGGGTGATGAACAGCCCGGCGAATCCGCGCGACGCGAACAGGCTGAGAACCTCGTCGTTGAGCCGGTTTCTCGTGATCTCGTCGAGCGCGCCGAAGGGCTCGTCGAAGAGGAACACAGTGGGATCGAGGGTGAGAGACCTTGCGAGGCTCACGCGCATCCTCATCCCTCCGGAGAGCCGCTTTGGGTGGTGCTTCTCAAACCCGGTCAGCCCAACGAGCTCGATCGCCTCCTGGGCAGTGCGGCGCCGCGCCCCTTTGTCCTGGCCGTGGAGCTCAGCGAGGAGTTCGACGTTCTTCTGCACGGTACGCCACGGCAGCAAGGTGGCGTCCTGAAAGACATACCCGAGCCGGTCGCGGTCGACGACGACGGCTCCAGACGTTTCCCGCAGCAGACCGGACGCCAACCTGAGGAGCGTCGACTTGCCGCACCCCGACGGACCGACGACGGTGACGAACTCCCCCGTGTCGAGGCCGAAACTGATCTCGCGCAGCGCCTCGGTGCCGTCCGGGTACGTCATGCCCACCCGGTCGAAATGCAGAGCCGTGCCGTTGGCCTCGCTCATTGCGCTCCGCCCGTCGTCGAGGTCAGGAGACGATAGCGCTTCTTCCGGGGTCGTCGCTCGGACNNGCGAAAGGCGGCTCAGCAGCTCGATCCACCGGTTGCGACCGACCCGGATGTCACGGGCGTCACGACCCAGCGCGGCGACAACGATGCCCGCAAGACGGGCAGCATCCATGCGCGCCATGTGTTCCGGACCCGGCATCCGGCTCTCCACGAGCGGCGGGAGGACGTCGACGACCGCGATGCCGGTTCCGTCGAGGGAGTCGCGCAGCGCCACGGTGAACGCACGCACCGCGGCCTTGGACGCCGAGTACACCGGTGCTCGTCCCTTCGGCACGTGGGCGACGATGGACGTGACGTTGACGATCACGGCGTCGTCGGAGCAGCGCAGCAGCGGGAGGCACTCGATGGACAGCCGCACGAGCGCCGTGACGTTCACGGCGATGAGGTGGGCGGATCGCTCGGCGGTGCCGGCGGGGTCGTCGAGGTCGAACCCGGTGCTCACCCCGGCGTTGTTGACGAGCACATCGAGCCGATCGAAGTGCTCCCCGATGCGCGACACGAATTGGGTGACGCCGTCTGGCGTGGCGAGGTCGACGGCGATGGAAGTCACCTCGGGACGATCGACCGAGAGCTCGGTCAGGCGAGCCTGGTCACGGCCGCACGTGAGCACTGCGTTCCCTCTGGCGGCGAACTCGTCGACGAGGGCGCGACCAATCCCGCTCGTGCCGCCGGTCACGACGATGTTGCGCCCGCTGAGGTTCAGTGCCGTACCTCCCCCGTCCACGGTACCCCCGGACCACTAGAGTCGGCCGCCCTCGACGTGAACGCAACCCCATGGTGATCGGAGACGTAGACGCACCGACGCTGACCCGCTCGGTGGGGCGGGCGATGCCCGCTCGCGACGCGATCGACGTGGCGACCGGCGCCCTCGAGTACCTCACCGACAAGACCCTGCCGGACATGCTGCACGGCAAGATCGTGCGGGTCGGCATTCCCCACGGCCGCCTCGTCGGACTCGACACGACCGCGGCTCGCGCCATGCCAGGCGTCGTCGCGGTTCTCACCGCGGCCGATGTTCCCCGCAACATCCAGGGCGTCGTGGTCCCCGATCGCCCCGTGCTCGTCGACGACCTCATCCGCCAGCTGGGAGACCCGGTCGCCCTCGTCGCCGCCGAGACCCTGGCAGAAGCCGAAGCCGCCGCTGCGGCCGTCGCGGTCGATGTCGAACCGCTTCCGGTGGTCTCGGACCCAGAGCGTGCCCTCGACCCGGCCAGCCCCCGCCTCCACGACGGCGGGAACCTGCTGATGGAGCTCCACCACGAGCGCGGCGACGTCGAGGCCGCGCTCGCCGAAGCGGCCGTCGTCGTGGACAAGGAGTTCCAGACCCAGGCACAGGAGCATGTCTGCCTCGAGCCGGGTGGAGGCGTCGGCATCTACGCCAACGGGCTGTTCACGATCTGGGTTGGCACCCAGTACCCGGGTGGGACCCGGCAGGACGTGAGCTGGGCGCTCGGGGTCGAACCCGATGACGTCAGGATCATCTCGACCCCGATGGGCGGCGCGTTCGGGTCCAAAGTCGACGGGCCCGTGGCCATCTTCCTGGCGCTGCTGGCAAAAGCGACCGGACGCCCGGTGCGCATCGTCCTCACCCGGGAAGAGGTGATGGACACCGGCACCAAGCGCCACCCGTTCCGGGTCCACACCCGGCTCGGCCTCGACGCCGAGGGTCGCATCGTCGCCATCGCCACCGACGCCCTCGTCGACGCCGGGCCCTACGCCTCGTTCAGCCCCGCCGTGCTCAAGGTCTCCGGGGAGACGTCCACCGGGCCGTACCGGGCGAAAACGGCCAGCTTCCGAGGGCGGGCCGTCTACACGAACAACGGCAACGGAGGCGGGTTCCGCGGCTACGGGGTGCCTCAGGTGGCATTCGCCATCGAGACCGCGATGCTCGAAGGAGCCCGACGACTCGGGCTCGACCCGGTCGAGGTGAAGCTACGAAACATGCTCCGGCCTGGGGATCCACACGGCCTGTACGGCCACATCGTTGGCCCCAGCTTTCGCGCCGCGGAGGCGCTCGAGGCGATCGTCGATCATCCGTGGTGGCGCGAGCGTGAGGCGTGGAAGCGGCAGGCGTCGGGGCCGTGGCTGCGGGGCACCGGGATCGGCGCCGCCCTCAAGGGCTGCGGCTACGGCAGCGGTCGGGGGGACCATGCCGGAGCCCGGCTCGCCATCGGCGCCGACGGCTCGATCACGATCTGGGCGGGGCCCAACCACTCCGGGACCGGTGTCGACGCCGCCTACGCCCAGGTCGCCGCCGACACCCTCGGTCGACCCTACGAGGAGATCGACGTGCGGGTGGGCGACACCGAGCTCGTTCCCGAGTCCGGGAGCGCCGCTGCCTCCCGCAGCCTGTACGTCGGCGGATCGGCCGTGATGCTGGCATGTCGGGAGCTCCTGGCCCGCATCCGCGACGTGGGGCTCGAGGAGCCGATCGACTGGGCGGAAGCGGGTCGGCGCCTCGCCGAGGCCGGCCGAGCCCTCGTCGAGGCCACCTTCGAAGCACCGGACGTCGAGGATCTGGGCCCGCTCAGCCCGGCCGACGTGGAGCGCTATTCCCCCCACCGGGTGTACGGCAGCGCCGTGCAGGTTGCCCGCATCGAGGTCAACCGGTACACGGGTGAGGTCGCGGTGCGCGGCGTGGCATGTGCGGTGGACTGCGGGGTGGCGGTGAACCCGGCAGGGATCATCGGCCAGACCGAGGGGGGCATCATCCAGGGTCTGGGATGGGCCCTCATGGAGGACTTCAAGTACGAGGCTGGCGTGCCGCAGACGAAATCGCTCGAGACCTACCTCATTCCGACTGCGGGCGACATCCCCGAGCTCGACACGATTCTCATCGAGAGCGAAGAGGAGACGGGACCCTTCGGCGCCAAGGGCATCGCCGAGGTCGTGCTCGTGCCGACGGCGCCCGCCATCGTCGCCGCCATCCGCGACGCGACCGGGGTCACGGTCGATCAACTCCCGGCGTCCCCCGAGGCTGTTTATCGCCTCATGCGGGGGTCGGCGGCGTGAGGGTCAACGGCCGCACCGTCACGACCTCCGACCCTGCCCGGCGACTCCTCGATTTCCTCCGCGACGACCTCGAGCTCACCGGCGCCAAGGAAGGCTGCGGGATGGGCGAGTGCGGCGCCTGCACGGTGCTCATCGACGGAGACCCGGTGTGCGCGTGCCTCGTCCTCGTCGGCCAGATCGCCGAGACCGACGTGGTGACCATCGAGGGAATCGGCGACGACGACCGACTTCATCCGGTCCAGGAGGCGCTCGTGAGCCACTTCGCGAGCCAGTGCGGCTTCTGCACGCCCGGCGTCGTCGTCTCGGTCGCCGGGCTCCTTGCCAAGAATCCCGGGCCCGCCGAGACCGATGTCCGCGAGGCGCTGGAGGGCAACCTGTGCCGGTGCACCGGGTACCAGGCGATCTTCCGCGCCGTCGCCTCGCTGGCGGAGTGATCGTGGTCGACCTCGCCACCCCCACCACGATCGCCGAGCTGCGGGCGCTTGCCGGGTCGGGCCGGTTGATCGCCGGCGGCACCGACATCCTGGTCCAGATGCGGGACGGCCGCGACGTGCCCACCCTCGTCGACGTCTCCAACATCCGGGACGGCGCGCCCCCGGTCGTCGTTGCCGGCGGTGTCGCCGAGCTGTCGGCCCTGGCGCCGATCAGCGACGTCGTCTCCGGCCTCGCCGGCCGGCTCCCCGCCATCGCCGCGTCCGCAAGGCTGTTCGGCTCGCTGCAGATCCGAAACCGCGCCACGATCGGGGGCAACCTCGCCAACGCCTCTCCGGCCGCGGACATGGTGCCGCCGCTCGTCGCCGCCGGGGCGGACGTGGTCGTCGAAGGGCCCGGGGGCAGTCGCGAGGTGCCGGTGGCGGAGCTCGCGCGCGGGCCGGGCCGCACGTCGCTGGCGGCCGACGAGTGGATCTCGCTCATCCGGGTCCCGCTGCCGGAGGGCGAGGAGGGATTCTTCAAGCTCGGCGGGCGCTCCGCAATGGCGATCTCGATCGTCAGCCTCGCCTGGCGATGGTCCCGGGGCGAGGACGGGACGCTACGAGACGTGAGGCTCGCGCTCGGGGCGGTGGCACCGACCGTCGTTCGAGCCCCGGGGGCGGAGGAGGCGCTCGAAGGCCGGGTGCCGACCGACACCGTCGTCACCGCCGCCGTCGAGGCGTTGCGGGGCGACATCTCACCGATCGACGACGTCAGGGCGAGCGCGTGGTACCGGCGGGAGGTCGCCGGCGACCTGCTCCGGGAGGCATTGGAGACATGACGGGCGAAGGGAAGGGCACGTGAAGTTCGGCACATCTGTCTGGTTGGACCGGCCGGCCGAGGAGACCGCGGCGATTGCCGTGGCGGCCGAGAAGGCGGGGTTCGACTCGCTCTGGGTGCCGGATCACTACTTCTTGCGGGACTCGTTCGTCGCCCTCGCTCTCGCCGCGCAGGCGACGTCGCGAATCGGGCTCGGCACCTCGGTGGTCAGCCCCCTGCTGCGCCACCCGACGCTGCTGGCGAGCTCGTTCGCCACCCTCCACGAGCTCTCCGGGGGTCGGGCGATCGTCGGTGTCGGCACCGGCGGCGCCGAGTTCCCCCTCCAGCTCGGCCTCCCGATCAAGCGGTCGCTGAGCCTCGTCAGCGAGACGGTCGAGATCGTCGAGGCCCTGTCTGAGGGCCGGGCGAGCCTCAGCGGCAACCACTTCGAGATCTCCGGCGCCGAGCTGGGGTGGGAGCCGGGCCCGATGCCGGTGTACCTCGCCGCCCGGGGGCCCAACATGCTCGAGCTCTCCGGCCGCATCGCCGACGGGGTCATCACCCACGGTCTCGCCCCCAGCCACATCTCGTTCGTCACCGAGCGCGTCACCGCCGGCGAGGAGGACGCCGGGAGGAGGGGAGCGTGCGAGATCACGTTGATGTTCGACTACGAATACGACGAGGACCGTGACGCCGCCCTCGACCGGCTGCGGTCGCGCTGCACGTACATGGTGGCGGGCAGCTACTCGGAGAGCCTCATCCCCATCTACGGCCTGTCCCCCGAAGAGGTCCTGCCGATCCGCGAGGTCGTGAGCGCCGGCGACCTGGAGAGGGCCGTGGAGATGATCACGCCGGAGATGGCGGACGCCTTCCAGGTCGGAGGCCCCGAGGGCGTCCTCCTCGACCGCCTTCGCGAGCTGGAGGACCTCGGAGTGGGCGGCGTCATCCTCAGCCTCGGCGGAGCGACCGTCGCCGAGTCGGTGGCGCGCATCGAGCGGGTAGCGCCCGTCATCGCCCGGATGCAGTGATCGACCTCCGGATTCGCGGTGGGACCGTCGTCACCATGGACGGGGAGCGACGCATCCTCGACGCCGACGTCTACGTGGACGGCGGCCGGGTGTTCGCCGTCGGTGGTGGGGAGCGCCGGACGAGGAGGACCCTCGACGCATCCGGGATGATCGTCATCCCCGGCCTCATCGACCTCCACGATCACCTGCGTGATCTCACTCCCGGCGTCCGCGTCGGCGAGGGGCTGAAGATCGATGCGTTTCTCCGGGCGCACTGGCGCCTCAACGAGCACATGGGCCCCGACGAGTACCGGGTCGGCGCCCTCGCCGGCACGGCCAAGCTCGTCAGATCGGGCGTGACCTCGGTCGTCGACCACATCTATCCCTTCCACCGTCCGGGGCTCGCCGAGGCCGCCATCGCCGGCTACGAGGCGACCGGCATCCGGTGGTTCATGGCGCGCGGAATCATGACGAGGCCGTACCGCCCGATCTGTGAGCCGGCGACCGACGCCTTCCGGGCCATCGAGGGGCTCATCGACGTCGTGCCGCCGGGGAGGCTCTTCGTCGCCCCGGTGTCGTCACGCCAGGCGCCGCCGTCGGTGTTCGCCCGGGCGAGGCGGTTCGCCGACCGGCACGGTCTCGGGCTCTACACCCACGTCGCCGAGACGGAGGCCGAGGTGAGGGCGACGCGGGACCGCCACGGGGCCCGTCCCGTCCAGCTGCTCCATCGCCTCGGCTTCGCCGGGCCTGACACGATCCTCGTCCACTGCGTCTACCTGTCGGGGCGCGAGATCGCCCAGCTTGCCCGCAGTGGCACCCACGTCGTCCACTGCCCGACGAACCACATGCGTCTCGCCAAGGGCGTGACGGAGGTCCCCAGGCTCCTCGAGGCCGGGATCAACGTCGGGCTCGGAGTCGACATGATGGACGACCTCTTCGCCGAGATGCGCCAGGAGGTGCTCCTCCAGAGCCTCGGGAACATGGATCCCGGCGCGGTGACGCCGACGACTGCGCTCGAGATGGCGACGCTGCGGGGAGCAGCCGCGCTCGGGCTCGGGGACGACCTCGGCTCCATCGAGCCCGGCAAGCTCGCCGACATCGTCTGCGTGGACGCTGCATCGCCCCACCTCCAGCCGGTGCTCGACCCGGTCTGGACCATCGTGAACCGGGCCCACGGCCACGACGTGGCACACGTCGTCGTCGACGGCCGGGTCGTCGTTCGCAACGCGAAACTGACCCTCATCGACGAAGCGGACCTCACCACCGAGGTCACCGGGGTCGCCGCCGCCTACCTCCGGCGCGCCGGAGTCGACGCCTAGGCCCCCACGACCTGCGCCCGGCCGGGCCGTTCGGCAAGGTGGCGCTGGTACCGTCCCGGGGGTGACGTTCCCGTGGGGAATCTGGTTCGAGCCGACCCAGCCCGTGACCCGCATCGTCGACCTCGCCCGCCTCGCAGAGGCGGAGGGAGCCTCGGTCTGTGTCGTCGCCGACGAGGGGACCGAGCGGGACGTCTACGTCACGTTGACGGCGGTGCTCGTCGGCACCTCGCGCCTCGTCGTCGGTCCGGCGATCACGAACCCGTTCTCCCGGCACCCGGTCACCACGGCGGCCGCCATCGCCACCCTGCATGAGATGGCGCCGGGGCGGGTGTGGCACGGGCTGGGCGTCGGTGGGAGCCGGGTCCTCGAGCCACTCGGCCTCGACCCTCCCCGGCCGTATACCGCGCTGAACGAGGCGGTCGAGGCGAACATCACCCTGCTCTCCGGAGGAACCGCCGGCGCCGCCCGCCTCGGCTGGTTCTCCGGCGAGGTGCCCCTGGCGATGGCCGGGCGCGGCCCGCGTACCCAGGCGCTGGCGGCCGACGTCGCCGACTGGGTGATCTTCTCGGCGAAGCCGCTCGCCGCCCTCCGTGACGACGCCGCCCGCATCCGCGCCGCGGGCGACGCGTCGATCGCCTGGTCCGCCTACCTCGCCTACTCAGACGAGGAGCGCCGCCGGGTCCTGCCGCATTTCACGTACATGGCGGTCGATGCCCCACCGGGGATCCGAGCCGCGGCCGGGCTCGACGACGCGACCCTCGAGGAAGTGAGATCGCGGATGCTCACCGGCCGGCTCGACGAGGCGGCGGCATTGATTCCGGCGGGGCTCGTCGACCAGTTCGCCGTCGCCGGCACCCCGGAGGAGTGTGCCGCAACGATCCGCTCCCATCGCGACACATTCGACCTGTTCCTGCTCCCCCTCAACGACGAAGCGGCCGCGGAGGACCACATCGCTGCCTCTGCGGAGATCCTGCGGGCGGCCGGCGAGGACCCGGCCTAGTTGACACTCGGTACGGGCGGCGCCTGCCCGCTGGCGCGCGATGAGACACGGACAGTGGTGATCAGCAGTCGGGAACGAGCGCCGAGGTGCCGTTTGGCGCTGTCACCGGGATGTCCGTTTCTGGTCGGCATTAGCGCGCTGTGCGGTCGCGATAGCCTTGGTGTGTGGCACGACAGTCATGGCTTGGACGGCGGCCCTGGGCCGTGGGTGCTGGCTTCATTGGGCTGGTCATGGTTGCCATCTACGTCACCGCGATCCTCGCGCAGGGAGAAAATTCGTTCTTCGAGGTGCTGCCTTGGGCTCTGCTGATGGCGATGGCCGCTCTCGCAGCATTCGCCTCGGCTGGGATCGATGATGGCCGTGCGGCGAGGGTCCTTGTGATCGGATCGGCTGTCGCGTTCACCATCCTCGGCCTGGTGAGCATCTTGACGATCGGCTTTGGATTTCTGCTAGCTGCCCTCGCCGCTTGGGTTGCTGCGATCCGATTGTCAAGACAGGAGCATGTCTAGCCACGACTCGACACCCGATATGGAAGTGCCGCTATGCGCTCGTGGGTTACCGGTTCGTTGTCGAACAGATCGGGTGATGTGTGCGTGGGGGCGGGTGTCATACTCCGTGCATGTGGCGGCGATTGATCGTCGGGTGGATCGCTGTGGCGTCTCTGACAGGTGGGTGCACCAGTTCGGATCGATCTGCTGCCCCTGCTGTGACCGATCCGGTGGCTCCGGCACCGACCGGATCAGTGGGGCCAACCGTGCAAACGGAGGTCACGGTGGCGGGTGCCGTGCCCGACGACGCGACTCGAGCCTTCCCTAGCCCCGGCGATGCTGCGATCTTCGCGGCGCGGGCTCACCGCGCTGATCTTCGAAACGCACAAGTGACCCACATGGTGGCGATCTACGCCGACGACACAACTGTGGATCTCCGCGTCGAAGTCACTGCAGACGGGTTCTGCCACTGGTACGGCGTCTCCGGACAGGTCCAGGAAGGGGCGCTGGAATGGCGCGCTAGCCCTGCCGGTCCCTGCCAGAACTAACTCCCCCAGCAGCGAACGACACCCAACCTGAGCACTCGATATGTGCCGTTATGGGCGGTTGGATCACCCACCAGCCCGAGCGATATCGCCACTCGGTTCCGAGCCGAACCGGCAGTTCGGGCGCACGGACCCGGAGCCACCGAACCACGGTCCGCGTTCACGGCGACCAAGACAGGTAGCGCTGGAGGTGCCGATCCGGTGCACTCGACGAAGTGTGCGATATGGGTCCAGAATTGGTGATCGGCGCTCCCTCTTGCCTCTCCAGCCACATGCATGTATTATGCATGCATGCCCAACGTGCAAGTGCGTGACGTGCCCGAAGAAGTCCACGAAGCCCTGGTCCGTCAGGCGGAACTAGCCGGCCAGTCGCTCCAGCAGTACCTGGCGGCGAAACTGGCACTGATTGCGACCACCCCGACGGTCGACGAAGTCCTCGACCGGATCGAACACCGCAGCAAGGGACGGTTGAGCGGAGAGGACGCGATCGCCGCGCTCGAATCTGAACGTGCTCGTCGTTGACGCTTCGGTCATTGCGCCGGCGGTTGCCGACAGGGGCCCCGACGGTGTCCGCTACCGGCAGCGTCTTCATGGTGAGCAAATCACCGCTCCGGACCTGCTCCGCGTCGAGGTCCTGTCGGTGATTCGTCGCCAGCTCCACGTCGGGACCATCGACATCACCCAGGCCGAACACGCGGTGACCGATCTCCTCGACCTTCCGATGACTGTGTATCCCACTGCGCCGCTTCTCCTCCGCTGCTGGCAGTTGCGCGACAACCTCACCGCCTACGACGCCTGCTACATCGCTCTGGCAGAGACCCTCGGCTGCAGCCTCCTTACCGCCGACGCGCGACTGTCGCGGGCGGCCGGAACCCGCTGCCCAATCGAAGTGATCTGACCGACGGCACCGCCCGCCGAAGTGCCGATCCCGAGCACTCGCCGGGATGAG
>JABAOE010005777.1_pt1 | contig 17156 bp, 20 predicted proteins | sample 7062141 | NCBI WGS metagenome assembly JABAOE01 (sample SAMN14538627, study PRJNA623070) | marine sediment metagenome | biome: marine biome [ENVO:00000428]; feature: marine pelagic biome [ENVO:01000023]; material: deep marine sediment [ENVO:00002113] | place: India: Gulf of Khambhat ... | reverse complement strand
TGCTCCAATGGCTGCGTCGCGTACAGACCGATCTCGGTCACGGAGAATCGATACCAGCGGGAGGACTGCTCGAGAATCTTTTAGGTTGCCTAACCGAACAGCGGCTTCTTCACGAACCGTCCAGTCCTCATCGCTGAGGGCGGCAATCTGCTCCGCAACAGGGTCGACCATGTCAAGCTCCTTTGACACCAACTCTACAGCCTAACATGGCATTTTTTACAGGGTCAATGAAGGAACACCCTACAAATCCTTCTATACGCCAAAGGCACGATCCCAAGCGTGGGTGTGATTTATGTCGATGCGGAGGGATCGTCCCGCAGTACAAGGGCCATGCCAATCTCTCGAACATAGGAGACGGGAAACAAACCGCTGATATGCCTGGAACTGTGGTGAGCAGAAGCAATTTGCTGACCGCGGTCGACTCCAGTCTATTTCGCCAAGTCGCCGGATGGCCCGAACCGTCCAGTATCTCCCAAGGGCCGGTCTACACGAAGATTGTCTGACTGGCTGGAACTGATCTCGACTTCTTCGGCAGGGGGGGACCACCCGAGCTTTTCCAACGTTTCGAGCACGATCAGCCGAAGCGCATCTTTAGCGGTCAGTCGGACCGACGCATACGACAGCACCCGTTCTTTTTCCGCTTCAACTTCTGAGGCTTTGGGGTCGTAGAGGAATGCAATCAAGGGTTCGATAGCCGCATCGCCGATCACTGCCAGAGCCGATGCGGCTTTTTCTCGTAGCACACCGTCTTTCATCAGCATAATCAGATCCGGAATTACACGGGGGTCGTGGAATTGACCGAGCGCCGTGGCCGCCGCTTCTTTGATGAACGCATCCTCGCTCACGATGCAGCCTGGCGTCGGCGTTCCTTCTTGCTTGATTCCCTTTCCCTTCAGGGCATCCAAGACAGCAGGTAGCGCGCGAGGATCGCCGATCATACCCAGCGAAGCGATAGCATGTCGTTTCACGGCGCCATCTTTCATAGCTTCTGTCAACGCATCAATCGCTCGGGAGTCGCCGATCATGCCAAGCGCTATCGTCGCATCCTCGCGAACGGCGCGGTCCGGGTCTTTTAGTGCGCCGATCAGCGCGTCAACGACCTTCGCATCGCGGACCCAGGTACGGCCGATCTGATAGTCGGTGGTCATGCCACCTAATGCGCGGGCTGCATGACACCGCACGACAAAATCCTTATCTTTGAGATTCTCAATAAGCGGATCGACCGATGGGGGACCGATGTAGACAAGCGCGGTCCCAGCGGTCTCGCGCACGATCTTTGATGAATCCCGGAAGAGCTTGATCAACGCGGGAATAGCCTTTGGATCGCCGATCTTGCCAAGGGCTTCGGCCGCCATACTCTTCACCGCGCCATCACGGTCGCGACAAGAGACGAGCAACGCATCGACGGCATGGGCGTTCTTGATCGCACCAGCAGCTTTGGCAGCGTGTTCACGTACGCGCCATCGCTCGTCTTTCAACGCGGCAATCACGTGGCCAAGCACCGCTACTCCCATTGTTGCCGCTGCCTCGACTGCCTGATTCCGGACTTCCATTATGGGATCGTTGAATAGATCTACGATGGCTTCGGCTGCCTTCGGACCGCCGATTCTTGCCAGTCCGTAGCCCGCGAACGCTCGTACGGACCAGTAGTCATCGCAGCATGCGTCCACCAATGCCTCCAATGTCATGGGATCAGCCAGGTCGGCTAGCGCCTTTGCCGCTTCTTCCCGAGTGGCGTCGTCGACGTCTTCCAGAGCTTCGAGGAGATCTTCACGTCCGTGTGGCATCATTGTTGAGCCTGATCATAATAGGGGTCCCGTTGCCCTCCGTAGGGATACATGCGCTTGCAATGAACGATCAGAGTTTGCGTCCCGCGACCCTCGATGCATTGGTCCAACGAGGCGGCAAACTCCAATTTCCCCTCGAGATTCACCTCGAAAGGAAAGTCAAAGGTGAAACCAATGAACTTATATTTGCCAGGTTTCAGCGAGAGTTCCCGGCGCTCAGAAGTTTTCGGGGCGTCGAGAGACTCAGGATCGGACTCCCAAATTGAGGGTGTGGCTCCCGGTACCTGCCACCATGAGGGAGGAACCAGCTTAGTCGCATCGATGGTGATTATGTGCTCTTTGAGATGGGGTGCTGGAGGGCCTCCGGCCTGGCTTGGCTCGGTCAAAGCCAGTAGTGTCGAACACGTGACTATCACGCCGCAAACTAGGGATATCCTGCCTCGCCGCATTATCAATCCTTCGAAGGTGACTGTTTATCGTTGCTTCGAGGGTGTTGCCGCTCCTACAGCTGCTACCGTCTGGAAGATTTCCTCTACCGCCTTGCTCTCCCATTCAGTATGGGTCTCTAGTCCAAGGATTCGCATGACTGTCGCTCCCGTGTCGATAATCGAAACCGGTTGCTGAATAACTTGGCCACGCTTGATCCCAATGCCCGAGGCTATCCAGGGAAGAACCGGTGAGTCAGCCGTCGGAGTATCGGCGCCTGCGTCATTTCCTTTCCCACTAAGGGCTGTGAGGATCACGGTGGTGCGATCTGAGAGCGAGTATTGCTTGAACAGATCCAGCACGGATTGTATGGCCGTATCGACGGTCCGTAACGCTTCGCGATATTCTTCAGATTTCCAGCCGTGAGCCACCCCGACCCTACCGGCTTCAGGAAGATGGACGACCAACAGGTGCGGTAGCGACAGAACGGCATGGCCGTATCCATGACCACTGGTTGCTTTCTCAAAATATCGTTGAATGTACGACACGATCGTAGCGGAGGCGCACTCTGGGCGCAGGGCCCCGCACAGTTGATAGTCAGTGTAGGGCTCAGGTCTCGCGAGCTGATAGAGCGATTCATCCATATAGAAAATGGCGCTGTCGCGTCCTCCACTCAAGTCCAGGTAATCGAACAGGCTGGGAGAACGTGGATAGCCTCGGCTAAACTCAAAGAAATTCCAGGTGATGCCGTGCTTTTCGACAGGCAGGCCTGTGATCAATGATGCCATTGTCGGGAGCCGGAGTGCCGGCTTCACGCCGGTTGCGGACCACGTCGCCGATCCTTCTTCCACAAGCCTGCTCAGGGTCGGCATCCTCCCACCTTTGAGCGAATCTTGATCAAAGCCTTCCAAGACAAAAAGGATGACATGGTCGGATAGGGCCGTGTTGACCGTGGTTTCGTTACCAAATGCTGGTCTAGCCTGGGCTGCAAATCCGAAGGCGACTTCAAGGAAAACCAGCAAGAGACCGAGGATGGCTCTGGAAGGAGGCTTGGAGGGACCTGCCATATAAAAACGAGTCTGCCGTTTCATAATAAGGAAAAGTGTAGCCTAGCACGTAAATTTTCTGTAAGGCAAGGTGGGAATGAGGGTTCGCCATGGCGATGGCGACCCCCCATAATGGCTACTATGCGGAACACCAATTACTATTCAGGACTGGGGTCTATCATTCTGGTCTTGGTGTGACAGTTTCCTTCAAGTAAAGGGCAAAGGCGAGCCCACTTCGGTTAGATTAACTAGCCGATCTTACCGCTTACACCCCTCTACGTTATTCGAATCATGGCCATCCCCACAGTGGCATCCCTTGCCTCAGCTAAACGCAGGAGTATCAAACACGCAAGGAGACCATCGAATAGGGGGCACGATGCATGAGAAGGCACAATTTGGCCTGGGGACAGGGGAACTGCACCAAGGGAAAGGTTGTTCGCCAGCGTGTGTCGGACATTTTGGCTTGCAACGATTTCGGGAAGCAGATTCGGGTGATGGGGAAGACCATATGCTCGACGCTTGCGCGACTGGGTAGGGGTGAGCCCTAGCAGGCTAGCGATGTGACGTGGCAAAAAAGGGTTCAAGAATACTCGCACGATGTGAAAATCATCAATCGACTGGCCGGCGGAGAGAAGAAAATCTCTCTGTCGACTACTGGCATTCTCTAGGCACTCCTGTAGCCTTATAGAGGCAGCGTATACTGGAACCACAACCCTCTGTTCGGATCAGGACGCTCTCCTCAGCTCCTTACCCTTATGCCTTACACGGCACGTCGTTGCACTTTCGTGTGTACATGAGGTAGATACGCGTTCCCATGCCTATCGAGAACAACTTTCAACACGATGAACTCTCGCGGAAGCATCCCGGTGAGCGACTGACTATGGCTGAACTGACACACGGTGCGCAACCGAGGTCGCAGATTTGGTTTGAGACTATGGCCCAATATGGAGCGGCACTATCACAAGCCGGTGTTCGAGTCATCGTATTTCTTAATGGGTCAATCTGCGGTAGCGACGTCTTTGGCCTTCGGCGCCTGGATGAAGTCGGTGGGTTGAAGCGTGGATATTCACGCGGCGTGTCAGGCTTAGATGCCTTGCTAGCGTATATGCGCGAGGAAGGCAATGGGATTCCTGCTCTCCCCGGCGGGGTCAGACCCCCACTGGTCAACGATGATTCGACAAGGACATTTTTGGATGACCATGTTGGGGAGGCGGGGAACTTCACAAACAGCTACGTGTCGCTTTATGAACAAGCCATCAACAAAAACCTGTCCAAACCGATCGTCTGCGCGCGCATCCTGTGGGCTTCCGAACATCACCATCTTGGACGTGCCTTGGCCGCTATCCGGTTCCTTGATGATGTGAAAATGCTCTGCGAGAGTCAGAAACTCGGTAGGGAAGACAGGATTCTGGTGCAAGCCCATGGGCAAGCGGGGCTGGTGCTTGCGCTGGTATCGAATCTCTTGTGCCCGAGTCCCATCACCGGTCGGCCGAAACTTCTTGGCATTATCACTTCGTATGCTGAGCAAACCAGTCTGGTTCCCGCCGTGCGGCACATAGAACCGTCTCTCCTTGCCAACTCAATGCTGAACGGCGCTAGTCTTGATGTCCTGACGATGGGTACTCCAGTGCGCTATGGCTGGGATCCGTCGGGAATCGGGAAGCTCTTGCACATCGTCAATCACCGCAATGTTCGTGCCGACGGGAAGATCTGGTTGGCAAAAATGGAATTACCTCAGATAACGATGGAGATGCCAATTGCGTGGGGAGGCGACTACGTGCAGGAGCTGGCCGTGGCGGGGAGTGACGCAATGCCGATAACCGAAGGGGCCAAGGTGGCGAACAAAGCAGTATGGGAAATGGTCGAGCCGTTTGATGGCTTCGAACGGTGGCTGGAATGCGCCAGGCGCGCCGTCCGTTTCCCAACCGATGGGCGATGCCTATTGGCTGATTATAAGGACTCTACCGGTTCGACGAACGTCCGCGACCACTATTATGGTCATGCCGTCTACACACGCGTAAATGCGATGCTCTTTAACCTGGCTCAGATCGTTTCACATTTCTACGCGATGTAGCAAACTTTTCTCGTTCGGCTGTGCAGAGCGTGAGCCCCTACTCACCCAGATTCACCATCGTGACGCCCAAAGGCGCGAGCAACGCCAGCGCAGCGTTGCACAACAACCGATCGTAGGCCCTAGCATCGTAACTCCATGCGCCATTGAGACCAGCCACTGCCCGGACACGGTCTGGGGGATGGGCTGCCTCAGCGTCCGTGATGACGTAATGGATCGTGTCTCCAGCATGAAGCGAGATTCCCCGCGCCAGCAATTCTTGCGCGGCAATCATCGAGAAGGTTTGATGACGATAGGCCTGCGGCTCCTTCGAGAGTGACTTGGCAATAGCCAGATCCTCGACGGTAGCACGGCCCTCTCGGAGATAGCGACGATAGACACGGATCACCTCCAAGGCTTCCGGAATCCGCTCTCGTAATTCAGCCAGGGTACGTGCCGTACTTAAGTGATGTAACAGCTCCGCTTGCGCCCGCTTGATGAGCAGTGGTGCATCGGTCCGTCGAAGTTCGATACCGCGCGTTTTCATTTCGTCATGTTCGAACAGGCCGACAAATTGATTGGGTACTGGCATACACGGATTGACGCGCGATGGAAGAAACCCAATCCAACGATAGATCCCTTCAACCGCAATCGAGAGCCCCGTCTGTGTGGCGATGGTTCTGGCGAGTTCCTCATAGTCGGTTCTGGTCGATCTCGGTTTCGCCAGCCAGAGGGAATCGACGATTGCATGGAGCAAGCGGAACCCTCGGCACTCTGCAATCTCCTTTGCCTGGAGCAGAATCTCACGGCTGTAGGCCGTGACGGACTCATGCGCTTCAATCCGGCCAAATCGCGCGTTTTTATAGCCGAGATAGCCGAACGACACGACCAGAAGCCATTTAAGCGCTGTCTGGCGTTGATGGAGGAGAGTTTTCATCGCCGCATTAGTGGCCGAAACCATCAGATGTTTGTAACGCGTGCGTTTATCGAGTAACGGTGCCAAGGTGCGCGGGACCAACCCTTTGTAGCGGCGGCAAGTGTGATGATGGATCTCCGGCACGCGTGCGGCTGGGTCATGGCGGCAGCAGCGGCAATTCACTGTCTCTGGCGAGACATTGAAACGTACCATGATGGAGGGATACATTGACGAAAAATCGAGTTCGCCTATCTGTTCGTGGTAGCCGATGATCGGCGCAAAGACTAAGCCACCCTGATCGGTATGGAGCAATTCCAGCGCGGACTTGAAAGCCTCTGGTTCCTGCTTGCGGAACGGAATCAACAAGCCGTCACGGTAGGCTGTTTCCAACTGCATTGAGGTGATGCCGGTGCCTGTCGTGGTACGGGCCATATGTTGTAAATCGACTTTCGCAACCCTGGCCTGTTCGATCAAGCCAGCGAGCCCCATTTCGGCCAACGCAAAGGAATTGTGTCGATCCAGATGGAGCCGCCCCGAGAGGGTTCTGGCACCGGCATGCGAGACGATGCGGCCATATGCAAAATATGAATGCGGTCTTTTCGTCCCAATCGGTCGCTCACCATCTCGGTTGAAGGCCAGCGGCAGGCGCAATCGATTTGCCACGGCGATCAGGCGCGGCAGCAGATAGGAGTCACCCCAATCTGTCAGGAGCACATCGGGATCGTGCTGCAACAGCAGTTGATGCAAATGGCTCAGTACATTGGCATCTTCACCTTCCAGTACCCGCTCCTCGTTATCCATGCGGATAACGAGGCTGCCCTGCCCCCCGTGATTCGGATTCGGCGAAATGATGTCTGGCGACAGCTCCATGATCGTAAGCGGCGGCATGGCATAGTCGATGTCCCAGGGAGATTCCAACGCATGGATCGAACGCAGCCGGTTGTCGGTGGCCAGTTCCATCTCGCAGTGGGCTAGAGGGAACAGTCCTCGGTCGAAGAAATAGCGCTGGGGCAGCGAGATATCGACATGAAAGAATTGTGCGTCGGGATAGGTCTGAATCAATCGGCGGGTAACGAAGGCAAACTGTGTGGGTGCAGAGACCGCGATTTCAAGCACGGGCGTAGGATGGTGCGCACCCAGTTCATATCGTTTGACGCGATGAGCGCTGACGCGATAGGAACTGTGTTGTAACAGCCGGTGTGCGTGGTTGAGGAGAGATGGTGATGCGGCCAGATAGAATGCCGGCACGAAGGGATCAACAACGCGGAAACGACGGCCATCCTCCCTGAGAATCCAGAGGGCCATCCCGTCTTGCGCTGGGTAGACATCAAGAAGCCACCCCTGGAGTCTCGTTGTCGAATAAGCGGGCCTCAAGGATTGTCACTTTCTGTTCCAACATCGCCACGTGTTTCTGTTGTTCAATCAACATCGACATGAGCATCACGTCAAATGGCGTGTCGCGTGCCAGATAGGCGCCGGCTGGCGCATGGTGCCGGACGGCGGCGAACAGGGCGTCGAGCGCCTGCCGATCCTCTTGTCGCAAAGCCCGCCGATAACGGCTCCAGGCATCAATCTCTTGCCGGACCAACTGTGTAAATGTGGCGAGTGTGCGCCCCATCACTCATAACCGATTCCACACCGCACCAGGAATGTTCCAGTGCCGCGCCGCGCCCTGTCCGCGTTCATCGAGCCAGAGACCGTCCTCAGCTTCGCGCACATCGATCACCCGATATGCCCCCGCGCACAGCGCATTGAGAAATCCCCGCCGCCTGTGTGAGATGATCAACGGGATGGGACTCACGCACAAGACTCGCACGTCCTCTTGCGCCAAATGTTGTAGGGAAGCCAGCATCGTGCGAAAAAGTCGCATTGCTTCCTGCTCCGGGACCGATTGGTCATACAGTGTCTCGAGCGGACCAGATAACACGACAAACCGCGCGCCGTACTGCTGTAAGGCGGACGGCAGGCAATCCGTGACCAGCCGGACCATCTGATGACAAGTAAAGGCACGCGACACATGAATCTGCTGCAGCACCCGCGCCGGAGCAACACGAGCGGTTTTCGCTAACCGCCCAACGAGGAATGGATCAAAGACATTAGCCCCGGCAAGATAGAGCACTGGCTCGCCCGCGAGGGCGCGATCAACCGCCGCACATAATCCCAACCGATCGACCGCCACATGGCCTGACAGCAGTATCAGTCCTCCCGGCGGATCGTCTGGTGAGGCATTCTTGCGCAACGCGGCGAGCAGATGGGATGACGTGCTGATGAATGGCATCCCCTGCTTGGTACGAACGGGATACTCGATGCATTGTTGAGCCACAGATCTCATGGATTACCTCACGATTCAAAATGACGGATCACTCCCGCCACTATTCCCTGAATTTGTAACTCGTCGTGGGGCGAGACGAGGATGGGTTGCATGGCCTCGTTCGCCGGATGGAGTTCGACTCGCCCCGCTGTGCGGTAGTATTTCTTGATCGTCGCTTCGTTGTTCACCAACGCCACTATCATTTGGCCGTTGTGCGCCGTCCCCTGCTTTCGCACCACCACCAGATCGCCGGGAAGGATACCGTCATCCTTCATTGACTCGCCTTTGACACGGAGCGCGAAAGCTTCCCCCCCGCGCAATAACGGCGGAAGCACCGCCACCAATTCGGCTTGGGGAATTGGTTCGATCGGCACACCGGCCGCCACTGTGCCGAGCATTGGAATCTGTGCCGTCCCGGCCTGATCCAGCGCCATCTCTACCGTTAGCGGCACCTTCCACGTACCCGCTTCGTAGCGGCTGATCGTCATACGGCTCAATTGCAGCGTCTCCGCCAATTTTGCCTGTGTGTAGCCTAACCGAACCCGCGTCTGTCTAAACTGCTTGGCCGTCATGTCACAAAATGTTACATATCTTGCCATAGGCTGTCAAGGGGGACCATGCGAGGACTGTCTCTTGGACAAAGACGTCAGGTTACCGACGAGGAGTCAAGAAAGTGATGTGTCTCCCAGAGGCAGCAAGCGGACCCTTATGTTTGAGTACTGGCTTGGAATCAATACCCAAAAGAACAGTCGCCTCGCCTTGTTACCGAACAATGCAGAAATTACGAGGCTCGGGTCAACGACGAGCTCTTCTAGATTTTCCGAAGTCTGCAAGGAAGTATCTTTGGTGAGTACGCAGTCTTTCATGGGGGGGGCGGATCTCGTTAGCTGGCGTAGAAACAGGTCTTTTTTGAATTCCAGCAGGAGTCCCTTACCAATGGCGGGATGGAGAATCCGAGTTCATGCTATGGATGTGCTGTCCTCCAGTTTTTCCCTACGCCCAACTCCACTTTCAGCGGCACGGACAAGCTGAGTTGTTTACCCACCTCTTCCATCTCGCTCTTTACTAATCGTTTTGCCTGGTCTAATTCTTTGTCCGGCACCTCAAAAATCAACTCGTCGTGGACTTGGAGGATCATTTTGGTGTGTGGCAGCGCGACATGGAGGGCCTTATGGACGTTGATCATCGCCAGTTTGATCAGATCAGCTGCTGAGCCTTGAATAGGGCTGTTCACTGCCATTCGTTCGCCGAACCCACGTTGCACCGGATCCCCGCTTTGTAGTTCGGGAATGGGTCGTCGGCGTCCAAGGATGGTGGTGGTATACCCTCTTGTCTTTCCTTCCTCGATATTCCGTTCCATCAAGGTGTGTACGGCGGCAAATCTCTCAAAGAACGTCTCGATGTATTTCTTAGCCTCAGCCTGCGAAACGCCAATGTTCTGCGAGAGGCCGAATGGGCTGATGCCGTAGACGATGCCGAAGACGACGGTCTTGGCCGCGCGGCGCATGTCGCGGGTGATCTGGTTGGAGGGCAAGCCGAAAATCTCCATTGCTGTCGCCATGTGGATATCCTCGCCCTTGGCAAACACCGCGAGCAATCGTGAGTCCTGCGACAGGTGGGCAAGGATGCGTGGCTCGATCTGGCTGTAGTCAGCACAGAGCAGTTCATAGCCATTAGGCGCGATGAAGGCCCCGCGGATTCGGAGACCGTAATCTCCTTTCACGGGAATGTTCTGGAGATTCGGGTCAGTCGAAGAGAGGCGACCGGTCGCAGCTACGGTCTGGTTCAGCGAGGTATGCAACCGCTTGGTTTCGTGATTGACCAGTTCAGGCAATGCATCCACGTAGGTCGATTTAAGTTTGCTCAGGCTTCGGTAGTTCAATATCTGAGCCGGCAAGTCGTGTTGTGTGGCGAGCTGCGTGAGCGTGTCTTCATCTGTCGAAAAGCCTGTCTTGGTTTTGCGGATCGGTTTGAGCCCGAGCTTGTCGAACAAGACGACCGCTAGTTGCTTTGGTGAGTTTATATTAAACTCACCACCTGCCAACTCGGCGATCGTCTCCATGATCTTATCGAGTTCCCGTTGGAGCTCCTTGCTTAAACCACGCAGATCTTTGACATCCAATAGAAATCCGTTCCGCTCGATTTCAGCCAGCACCGGTACCAGGGGCATTTCGACCTCCTGAAAGAGCTTAAGGCTCCTCTGCTCAGTCAGTCGCCCGGTCAGCGCAGGGGCCAATCTGGCTAGCACGTCGGTTTGTTCCGCTGCTTCTTCCCGTGAGATGGAGTCTTCCTCAAACAAGGATTGGGATGCTTTTGACTTTGCTTGTGCACCTCCAAGGCGACGACCGAGCACTTCCATGGCGATGGTATCTAGTCCGTGATCACGGCGATTGGGATTGAGTAAGTAATCGGCGATCATCGTGTCGAAGTAGGGACCGGTGAGCGTGACCCCGATGCGATGGAACGCCAGCAACGTTGCTTTCAGGTCATGCACAACTTTGGTGCGAGTCTGATCGTGCAGCAGCGTTGTGATCGGTCGCATGTATGTCTGTACATCGAGTGGGATGTAAACGGTCTTGCCGCTCGAGGAGAGTGCGATGCCGTTCACGGCCGACTGGATTCCGGACCGACCGGAGAGCAAACAGGAAACGGCAAGGGGGGCGCCTCCGGACAATTCAGTCACGAAACGCTCTGCAGATGCCTCGTCTTGAATGACAGTGGTTTCTACTACCTCAGTTTCGCCCTGCTTCACATTGGATTGGAAAGTCTTAAGAAGCGACGTGAATTCCAGCTCGCGGAGAAGATCGAGTAGTTGACCTGTATGCGGTTGCTTGACCTGAAAGGAGTTTGGGTCGAACTCGATAGGGCTATGGACGTCAATGGTGGCAAGTCTTCGGCTCAGCCGTGCGTTTTCAGCCTGCTCGATGAGCATAGTCTTCGTTCTGACCGACATGACATCGTCGATGCGCCGAAGCAAGTCCTCGACCGTACCGAACTCTGCGATGAGCCTTGAGGCGGTTTTCTCACCGATGCCCTTGACGCCAGGAATATTATCCGTGGCATCACCCATCAAACCCATGATCTCGACGACACGAGCTGGCTCCACGCCGAATCTCTCACGGCATTCCTTCTCGCCGAACCACTTGTCTTTCACGGGATCGTAAATATGGACATGCGGTGTGAGCAGTTGGAACATATCTTTGTCCCCGGTCACAATGACAACGTCATAGCCCGCTCGTTCCGCCTTGTGTGCCAGCGTGCCGATCAGGTCGTCGGCTTCGTACCCGGCCAAGTGCAGCCCTGGAATAGCCATTGCCTCGACCATGCGGTGGATGTAAGGGATTTGTGCTGTCATGCCATCGGGCATGGGTGGGCGTTGTGCTTTGTATTCCTTAAACTCCTCATGGCGCAGCGTCGGTCCCTTTTCGTCAAATGCCACAGCTAACCCGTCAGGCTGACGTTCACGGATGATCTTTAGCAGCATGGTCGTGAATCCGTAGACGGCGTTGGTCTGAAAGCCTCTGGAGTTGTTTAGGGTGGGGAGGGCAAAGAACGCCCGATAAATATAAGCGCTACCGTCGATGAGATAGATAGTTTTGCGCGGCTCATTTGAGTTAGACATAAGCCCAGCCTAGGACGATCAGCTATCAGCAAACGATGTTGTGTTTTTCCGGGCAGCTGACAGCCGACCACTTATTTTCATGGTTCTGGTGCAACAATCAACGGTGGCTTGCCGAGTTTCTCGCGCATGCTATTGATGGCGTTCAAGACGGTCGGTAAGCCGATAATTTTGGCTTCGAGCTTGCGTTTGCCAGGAAAATCCAACATGGAAACTCCAATGAGCATGGTGAGAATTCCTTGCCCTGGCAAGAACAGCATGAGAAAGCCGACGAAGAGAAAGATCCCCCCCACAAGGTTCTTGACGAGATGGCCCATTACGCGCAGCATTGGGTGGTGTTCCTCCATCCAACGCCGGGGGACCCGAATATCGAAGAAATCCGCCGGCAGGCGAATGAGGATAAATGGTATAGCGATCAGCGACCCACCAAAGAAGATGATGGAGAGGATGGTCAGAGTCACCAGCGTATCGGTCGAAACGTACTGCCCAACTGTCGAAAGGAACTCGTCCATCGGCAGGCATCCTAACATGGCCCCCCAGAGCCCTCAAGGCAATGCACCCACAGTCCTATGTTTACGCAATGGCAATCGACGGATATAATCATCGCGCATGGATCTATGTGTATGAATCGACACAAACGGAGCAGAAAAGGTCTTGGGCACGTCCTGCTCCTGGTTCTTCGTAACAGTTACAATATCGAAGGGGGGAGCCGGATGTTGTGTCACGTAAAGAACTCAGGGTTGACATCATAACAGTGGGGTTGGGTAAACAGGCTGTACTCTCCCAAGATGTCAAAGCTTGGTGCATACTGATTAGCTCAACAAGGCACCATAAAATATGGTCATTGTGCGAGATGAAAAGGACCACGACCGGTTTCTGGCCGATGAAAGTGAACCGCATGTTCGTCCCATGCCTCTGGACGAAGCAGATGTAGTGATCACCGACCACGTGGAGAGTGCGAAGACGTGTAAGAAGAAGTAGCTCTTATGCCTCAGAATCCTAAATTCGTCATCTTTGCACACAATGCCACCTACGATAAGCTTCACCAGGTGGCGACGCTCGGTATGACCGCAGCGGCGATGGGCAAGGAAGTGATTGTTGTGCTGCTGTTCTGGACGATCAAGAAACTTGCCGAAGGGAGGATCGACCAAGTCGATTTCCCCCCGGAGTATGTCTCTGCTGCCGACGAAGTCAGACGCCTCTTGAAAGAAAAGAAGGTGCCGAAGATTTCAGAGATGTTTCAGGACGCGAAACACGTCGGGAAATTTCGTTTGATCGCCTGCAGCGCTGGCCTTGAATACATGGGCGTAGACAGTCAAACGGTCGAAAAGAACGTCGACGAAGTGCTGGGACTGCCCGCGATTCTTTCTCTTACCGCAGACGCGGAAACGAAGTTGTTCATCTGAGCCGGCTATCTTGTCTTTCCCCATCGCCTGATCTTTCAGGTCTCAAGACGATCAGGATTGGAGATCAGGATGACGAGATAGCCCGAAGGGGCCAAGTTACCGCGAGTGCGTCACTCCCACACGATTGCAAAACTCCCTCAACTTGCACTTGCTGCAGAAGGGCGAAACTGGTTGGCAAAGGTTTTGGCCATAGGGGACGAGGAGGTCGTTGAAGGTGATCCAATATCGTTTGGGTAACTTTTTGCGCAAAGCATCTTCGCTTTCATCCGGCGTCCTCGTATTAATGTAGCCCCACCGGTTGGTAATCCGGTGGACATGAATGTCAACGCAGATTCCTGGTTTTCCATAGCCGACCGTCATAACCAGATTCGCAGTTTTTCGTCCGACTCCCGGTAGGGTCAATAGTTCATCTATGGAATCGGGTACTTTCCCGCCGTCTCTGGCAAGGAGTCGGTGACAGATTTTGTGAATCGATTTGGCTTTCATCCGATAGAAACCGACCGGATAGATTGCCTGTTCGATCTTCTTGAGTGGCAGGTTCAGGATGGTGTCTGGGGTGTGTGCCAGCGAGAACAATCGCTCGCTGGCTTCACTGGTCGTCTTGTCCTTGGTCCGGAGACTTAGAAGGCAAGAGATGAGGATAAGGAACGGATCGCGGTCGAATTGCCGAGCGACAACCCCCACCACAGGCTCCTTCCACCGACGGATCTCCCGCTTGATAATTTGGAGTGAGGCATGGAGCTGGTTCTCACGCATCGAGAAACAGATATGGGAGACATAGACCGTTGGGGAGAGTAGGGGGGCTCGCGCGGGAAGATAGCGAATTGCCGACTAGTCAGGTTTCCGTTTCGACAACCATTTCTGGCGGCGCCGCTGAGCCTCGCGTTGTTTGGCCTTCTTTCTTACACTGGGCTTTTCGTAGAAGCGACGTCGCTTTAGTTCACGGAACAAACCTTCACCCGCCAGCTTCTTCTTGGCAACCTTTAGGGCTTTTTCAACATTGTTATTGAAAACTTTGATTTCCATTCGATCTCATTTTTCACTTTCTCAGGCTGTGCCTGCCCCATATCCATGAAAACGCTAGGCTAAAGCAGGAGTCTACCATAGGCGTCTTCAGTTCCTCAAGACTTACGCTGGTCTCCCCTAGTGATTTGGGATAACAGTTTGCTCTTAAGCTATTGATTGTAAAGGGTTGCTCTGCTCAGGCCTGTGGCATGGAGTCTCGTTTGGTAAGCAGCGATAGCCATGATTATTCCAATGGTCAGGGCTGAAGGGACCTGTGCTTCTGCAGACTGGCGGACGAGCAGTGTGAATCAACCAGCTAACCGTACACGCACGTTCTGCATGCTCCAACGAGACTTCAGTTCCTCGGTCGAGCACTGGAGAACCGGTCTGCTGACCCTCAGGATACTGTTTATGAATGTGTAGGCTTCCGGCAATCCATTATAGGCATCAAGATCTTCTGCTCAATTGGATGGATTCCCAGGCTCAACTACGTCAACTGTTGTATGTCGGGTGTGCGGGCAAGACGCGTCCTCATTACACTCGAGGAAGCAGCCAATGCTCCCGCGAGCACTTCTGCACTGGTGCTGGCCGAAGTCAGCTTTGCTTTCGCGACCGCCCTTAAGAATCACATAGGGGGCGGGCTCCGAACGAGGTCTGCGGACATTGCAGCACCAATTCTCGTTTCCAGAACTTGTGCTGAATTGAATTGGTCTAGCTGGATAGTGGCGGCAGTGGTTTCGTCCAGCGCCGCTTGAGGCACTAACCCAATGATCTCACTGCCGGCAATCTCGACGCCAGATTTCAGGGCCCGGGCTTTCACTGCCTCAAACGCTGTATGTATGGATGTGACTCTGTAATCCGTTAGGTTCATCGCGACTTGGACTATGCCGCGACTGGTCAATTTGACCCCGATTGCCTTCAGACAGGGCAATCCGCCGCTCGACTGCCGAATGCTCTTTGCAATAGTATCGGCTGTCGCAAGTTCAGATGTCTTCAGGTTTACGTTGAAGGCAATAAGCGGTCGGCGTGCTCCGATAATGATCGCTCCAGCTGTATCGTGAAGGCGCGGCGGACCAAAGTCAGGTAACCAGGCCGGATCAGTTTCCATCCTGGAAGCCAAGCCCCGCAGTCCCCCCAGTCGGATCGACTCGACCGATCTGTGATCATGCGCAGATGTAGCTTCCTCGTAGAGAAAAACGGGAATGCCCAGGTCGGAACCGACCTGCTGCCCAACACAGCGCGCCAGTTGGGTGCATTCTTCCATTGTCACGCGTTGAATTGGAATGAAGGGGACAACGTCCGTCGCGCCTACGCGGGGGTGCACGCCTACATGAGAACGGAGGTCGATGAGGTCTGTGGCGATCATGATCGCGCGATATGCAGCTTCACTCACCGCTTGGGGCGTGCCCGCGAAGGTCAGCACGGACCGATGGTGATCCTTGTCCATCGTGTGGTCTAGGAGCCAGACCCCTGGTGTAGACATTACCGCTGTGGTGAGCGCTTGGACTATGGCCGAGTTCCGGCCTTCGCTGAAGTTTGGAACGCATTCGACAATCTGTGGCATTATTGTTTTGTTGCCGACAGTGCGATGAAAAAACGAAGCCGGAGAGAATCGTAGTCCCCTCCGGCTCAGTCAGTGTGAGCAATTGGCGTGGCGTGCTCTAGCTACTTCGTCTTTTTGACGAAAGCCTTATAAATTCGGCCTGCTTTCGCCTGCTCCTCTTCCATGCCGACCATCTGGTGGCCGGTGGTTTCGCACCAAGCCGGCATATCTTTCTTGATGCCCTCATCGTCGGACAGCACTTCCAACACTTGACCCAACGCCAGTTCCTTGATCTTCTTGGACGTGAGGATGATCGGCATCGGACAGAAGTATCCCAGGGTGTCGAGCTTCACGTCGGATTGCATCATGAAGGCATCCTTCGCTATGAAAATCACCTAACAGCTTAAATAAATAAATTTACGCTGCCTTGCTTCGCTTCCGCCAAATAGGTCGTGACACCGGCAAATTGGTCGATGCCTTCGATCAACGTATCCTTCGTTATCCCCATGAGCCCCATAGTGGTGGTGCAAGCAATGAATCGTACGCCCAGATCCAAAGCCGTCTGCATCAACTCAGGAACGCCCGGCATGCGATTCTGCTTCATCACCTTTTGCATCATCGTGGTGCCCAGCCCTCCGAAGTGGAAGCGCGACAAGGGGAGTGAATCCGCACCGCCCTTATTCAGCAACCCGAACATGCGGCGGAGCCAATCCTTCGCGGAACTGGCTGCGCCTTTCCTGCGAATGGTATTTAACCCCCAGAAGGTAAAGAACATAGTCACCTGCATTCCCATCGCTGCGGCGCCGGTCGCAATGATAAAGGCAGCCATCGCTCGGTCAAGATCGCCGCTCAACAAAACGATCGTCACTTTTTCCGGCTTGGACTCCTCGAGCTTGGCTAACGTAACGTTCGGTTCAATCTCTGTGGAAAGCATGGTGCCACCTCTTTCGCGTGCAGATTTTACGCTCCACTTATATTTAGACAGAATAGTATGGGCTCCTTGGGGGTGTCAAGGAACGGACCGACAGCGGACGCGTCCTCATTGCT
>JABAOE010004364.1_pt4 | contig 17202 bp, 19 predicted proteins | sample 7062141 | NCBI WGS metagenome assembly JABAOE01 (sample SAMN14538627, study PRJNA623070) | marine sediment metagenome | biome: marine biome [ENVO:00000428]; feature: marine pelagic biome [ENVO:01000023]; material: deep marine sediment [ENVO:00002113] | place: India: Gulf of Khambhat ... | reverse complement strand
GACAATCACCCTCATCTGCTCGCGATTCCGTACGCACTGATGACGGTCGCCTTCTCGCTGCAGATCTTTCTGTTTGGCGAGCGGAACGCAATTCGATTGGTAGAACTGGAAATCTCACGCGAGCGGATTTTTCGATGGCTCTGGGGTGTGGTTGCTGTGTTGGTTGGTCTGATCGTGCTGCGAGCGCTCCTGAGCGCNNGCCACTTACACCGATCGAAGCTTTCCGGCGCGCCTCCGTGGAACTGCTGATCGCCTTTGCGGGGGGTGCACTATTGTCGGTCCTCTTCCTGGTATTGGTTGGCGTTCTGCCAATCGCTCTGGAAAGAGTGGAGTTCGCGTTTGCGGCCTGGTTGTTTGGCAGTCTGGCATTTCTGAACACCTGGGATTCACCGATATATCTCCTACTGCTGCTGGCAACCCTCGCCTGGGTCAGCCGCAGATCCCATTTACGAAGCTGGGGGCCTCGAGTGCTCTACACGGGTCTCTCAGTTGGAGCTGCTGCGATTCTGATGTATCTACCCTGGTATCCGAGTTTTGCTTCCCAGGCGGGTGGAATCGTCGCCAACTTGATGTTCCCAACCAAGCTTCAACACTTCGTTGTGATGTTCGGAGTTTCATTCATTCCGATCCTGGTGTGGCTGATCTGGCGCGGATGGGGTAGGAGCGGGCACCGAGATCTGATCTGGAAGGTCGGATTCGGAATTCCCCTGCTGATGTTGATCCTGGCGTTCGTATTCGCGGCCTCGAACTATGTGTCGCTGAACAGTGACCCGGCACTGCTTGAAGAAGCCCTTCGGGGGCTCGGAGCAACCGGAGAAACAGTGCAGGAGGCATTCAGGGCGGTTCTGAGTGAAAGTCTGCAACGCAGGCTGTTGTTCTCGGGGACGGTGCTCGTGCTGGGCCTGACGCTGGGTCTGACTGCGTGGCTGCTGGTTGCCGCGGACAAGGATCCAAATGAATCGGATCAGGAGGTGGTCTGGCCCTTCTCCTTGCTGCTCATCGCGATCGGTGCATTGCTCGTGATGGCGCCGGAATTTGTCTACCTGCGAGACCTGTTTGGCACTCGCATGAACACGGTGTTTAAGTTTTACTTCTCAGCCTGGATCTTGTGGGGGCTGGCGGCCGCTTTCGCCTGCGTAGAGCTTTGGCCGGCTAAAATGAGATTCCCGCAGGTCTTGAGGCTCTTCGTGTTCCTCCCACTGGTGCTGGGTCTGGTTTACCCGGTTCTTGCGACCTATACAAAAACCAACGGCTTCGAGCCGTTTGGAGGCAGGACTCTGGATGGGACAGCTTACCTCGCCAATCAGAATCTGGACGATTATGAAGCGATCCGCTGGATCAATGACAGCCTCCCGACCGGGGTTATCGCAGAAGCGATCGGTGGCAGCTACAGTCAATACGCACGCATTTCAACGCATACTGGATTTCCGACGGTATTGGGGTGGGGTGGCCACGAGGTCCAGTGGCGCGGCGACGCAGCGCCTCAAGGATCGCGCAGTGGCGACATACAACGTCTCTATGAGACAACAAACTGGCAGGAAGCCTCGGACCTGCTTGAAGCCTACGGGGTTGACTACGTCTATATCGGACCGCTCGAACTGAACGCCTATCCGAGGCTCAGTGAGGACAAATTCGAAATCTTTATGGATAAGATCTTTGACAATGGAAACGTGCGCATTTACTCTCGGAGCGCGGCAGGATGAAGCCTGACGGAAGTCAAACTTCGGCAAACAAAGCTTCTCTGTCGCTTGAGATCTTGCTGTATGGCTTGGTGGCATTCCTGGCTATATGGCTGCGCTTCGCTCAGCTNNTGTTCCCTTTGTCCGATTCAGAAGCTGTGCATGCGCTCGCCGCAAGCGGTGGCAGCAATACCCAATCCCCTTCTGCCGCACACAGTGCGCTTACCAAACTAGCGTTCACGCTGATGGGCGAGAGCGAGGTTGGAGCCCGCTGGGGGCCCGCCCTTGCCGGAGTTGCCCTGGTGCTCACGCCAGCATTATTGAGGCGCAAGGTTGGTCGTGGCCCGGCGTTCATCAGCGCATTGCTTTTTGCGGTCTCTCCAATTCTGTGGACCAGCTCGCGAACTGCGGACGGGACGATGATTGCAGCCCTTGGAGTCACGGCTGCAGTTTTCTTGCTGGCGACGGGTCGAGCAGAGCTGGCGGCAGCTTCACTTGGGTTGGCCATTGCCTCAGGTCCTGCGGCCATTACGGGATTGGTCGGCCTTGGTTTCGGCGCGCTGCTATTTGAAATCCTCCGCCGCAGACGATTTACGGGAATGACCTATCCATTTGTAAAACCAGATTCATGGAGTCGGGCTTTACTGGTCCTGATCATCGTTGCGTTGGCAGCTGCAACCGGGATTGGGTTCTTCGCTGGATCGCTTCAGAGTGTTTTCCAGGGATTGGGAACCTGGGTCAATGGGTTGTTCGAGAGCAGCGGAGTGGCGTTTGTTGCGATGCTTGTGATGCTGTTCGCATATGAGCCCATGGTTCTCGTATTTGGTGCAATCGGCGTCGTTGATCGGATCCGAAAACAGGATCCGCTGGAAGTATTCTTTGGCTGCTGGACGTTGGGGAGCCTGGTTTTTCTCTGGCTATATCGAGGGAGATTGCCGGTCGATCTTGTGTGGACGGTCATTCCAATCACAATGATGGCTTCCCTTGTAGTCAGCTCATTGCTGGACAGAATTGCCCGAACCGAAAGCCCCTGGCTGGTGATGGGTTTCACGGGAGCGGTGGTAGCGCTTGCGGCGTTTGCCTATCTGCAATTACGAGCGGGTGTCCTTGCTGCTGATTCCGCGCCAATGCTATTTGGAGTATCGACCCAACTTGTGGCAGCCATCATGGGGGTTGGCCTTGCGACACTAGCTCTGATTTTGCTTGCGGTTGGCTGGAGCAAAGAAATCGCAATACCAGTCGCGGGAGCTGCATTCATATTGATTCTGCTTGCCTTGGGCGTTTCCTCAGGTGCGGCGTTGAACTTCGGCNNCGACCTCAAGCAAGCACACGCGGACTCGCCGCTTTAGGAGAGTCGCTTGTGGTCCTGTCCCTGGCAGAGACAGGTCAACCTGATGCGATACCCATTGAAGTGCGCGATGCCCCAACGCCTGCGCTTGCCTGGGTGATTCGGGAATATCCCAAATCCAGCGAGGCCGGAAATCCTGCCGTGGTCATTGCCAGGGAAGGTAGGGCGCTGCCTGGGGATTATCTCGGGCAATCGGTTACCATCGGAGAAAGCTTGGGCTGGAGCGGGGGGCTGCCGCCTGATCTCTTAAGCTGGTTGGTGCTCCGGGACATGCCTACGGCTGTCGACCGCTGGATTCTGCTGGTCCGGAAGGATGTGGCAGGAGTGGAGGAAATTCTGCCTCTTGAATCCGAATCCTGAAATACAAATGACCATCGCGATCGATGGGCCTGCCGCTTCAGGAAAGTCGACACTGGCTCAGCATCTAGCGAACCACCTGGGTTTCCTTTATTTTGATACTGGAGTGATGTATAGAGCTGTCACGCTTGCCGGGTTACAGGTGGGAATTTCACCCAGCGACGAGACCCGGATTTCGGATCTGGCCCATCAACTGGTGATCGACGTTCGTCCTCCTTCAAAGGACGATGGCCGCCAATATGACGTGCTCCTAAACGGCACAGATGTCACCTGGGAATTGCGCTCAAAGGATGTGGACAAGCATGTATCCGAAGTATCGGCGTATCCGGGTGTAAGGGAAGCAATGACGGATAGCCAGCGCGAAATTGGAAAACGGGGCAGGGTCGTCATGGTGGGCCGCGACATCGGCACTGTGGTTCTGCCTGAGGCGGATGTGAAACTCTACCTGGAAGCGTCAGTGGAAGCTCGCGCGCAGCGTCGTTTCAAAGAGCGTTTGTCGCGTGGCGAATCGGTGGATTACGAAGAAGTGCTCGAAAACATGCGCATGCGAGATCGGATTGATTCGAGCCGCGATGTGGCTCCATTAAAGGCGGCTCCCGACGCGTTGCTGATCGATTCAACAGACATGAGCATCGAAGAGATGGTAGAAAGGGCACTAGCACTGGTGAGGCAATACTCGCCCGAATAGACCCGTAAGCCGCAGGAGATCGAAACTCCGGCTTGCATCCCGGGGTTATCTTCAGTGCCCAAACCGCAGCAAATGGAATACGATCATCAGCGCTTCGAAAGCAGGCGCAGGATCCTGCGTTGGCTAATACACAATATCGGCTACAGGCTGCTCGCGCGTTTCGGTAAGGCCGAAAACGTGGAGAACCTCCCACATGCCGGATCAGCGATCGTAATCTTTAACCATATTGCTTTCATCGATCCGATTGTCGTTTTGAGCGTGCTCCCGAGGAATGCTGTTCCGCTTGCTCGCCACGATGTTTTTGGGATCCCAGGTTGGGGGATCTTTCCCCGATTATGGGACGTGATTCCTGTGCGGAGAGAAGAAATCGATCGAGACGCGCTCCGCAAGGCTTTGGCAGTGCTGGACGCAGGTGAGGTGTTGCTGGTCGCACCCGAGGGAACACGACATCCCAGTCTGCAGCGAGCAAAAGCAGGACTTGCCTACCTGGCTCTCAAGAGTGGGGCGCCGATTGTGCCGGTCGCGATCGAAGGAACGGAGGGGTATCCTCGATTGATCGTAGGTAGAGACGATCTGACACCGGTTCGAATCAATGTCGGGCAGCCGTTTCGATACCGTGAACTCCGGGGGGAGCGTGATCGGAACCGGCTCCGAAAAATGACCGATGAGGCAATGTATGTGCTGGCAGGGATGCTTCCGGAAGAGCGTCGCGGGGTGTACGCAGATCTCAGCCAGGCCACATCGGATACGATCGAATTGATCTGAATGCTGAGCTAAGATGAGCAATCGATCGGAGACGGACCCCCCTTGTGATGCAGTAATGTCAATGTAAGCGTTACCAAAGACCTGCAGAAGGGGATACGTGTATAATGGCGACCCTGCATAGAGTGCTCAGGAATTGAGCATGGAAAGGGAGGTGAAAGGGAGCGACATCTAAGGTCCAGAAAGGGAAGCGCAAGGCCCCAAATGGGGTGACGAGGACGAGGGTTCCCTGTCGCGCGACAGGGTTAACCGGGTAAGCCGGCGGCTCTCCACCGTCGGTCCGGGAATATCGAGAGATCAGCGGATGCCCTCCGGGTGCGCCACCACCCGAACCTTTCTACAATTGGTCTCTGAGGACAAAATCTCCGCGGTGACGCTGAGATCAAATCTCAGAAAGTGGCACCAGCCTTGTAACCTGAAGTCAGGAGAGTATCGATGTGCGGAATAGTCGGCTACGTCGGCTCGCGCAATGCGACTCCCATCATCTATGACGGCCTCAAACGCTTGGAGTATCGTGGCTACGATTCGGCGGGCCTGGCGGTCATCCACGATGGGGAAGTTGAGATCCGTAGAGATGCGGGGAAGATTGAGCGATTAGGAGAGCTTCTGACGGAGTCTCCAGTCGAAGGCTCGATCGGAATCGGCCACACGCGCTGGGCAACGCACGGTGAGCCGAGTGCTCGGAATGCCCATCCCCACACCGGCGAGGGTGCGGTGAAGTCGTGCTCGTTCATAACGGGATCGTTGAGAATTTCTTGCCGCTGAGGGAAGAACTGACGGCCGAAGGCGTCGAGTTCACTTCTGAGACAGACACCGAAGTGATCGCGCAGCTTGTCGAGCGCTACCTATCCGTTAATGGGGGAATTGCAGAGGCTTCGAGAAAGGCGCTGGGGCATCTACGTGGTGCCCACGGTATTGTGCTGGTTTCGACCCGAGAGCCTGACAAGATCGTTGCGGCTCGGCTTGGAAATGCGGGAGGAGTGGTGATCGGCAAGGGTGAAGGGGAGATGTACGTCGCCTCAGATATCCCGGCCATCCTCGAACATACGCGAACAATGGCTTTCCTGGAATCGGGACAAATGGCGGTCGTCACAGAGGATGGGTTTGAGGCTTTTACTCTGGATGGGGAGCCCGTGGAGCTTGAAATGCATACCGTCCCCTGGGACCCGGTTTCAGCTGCTAAAGGTGAATATAAGCACTTCATGCTCAAAGAGATTTATGAGCAGGTGCGATCACTCACCGATACCATCGGGGGTCGCGCGGATTTCGAAGCTGGCACCGTGAGATTCGGGCACCTCGATCTCGACGAGCAGGCAGCGCAAGACATCAACAAGATGGTTATCACAGCCTGTGGAACAGCTGCGCACGCTGGAATGGTTGGAAAGATCCTGATCGAACGATTGGCGCGGTTGCCAGTTGAGGTGGACATCGCATCCGAGTTCCGCTACCGAGAACCGCTGGTGGACGATCAGACGGTGGTGATAGCCATCAGTCAATCTGGCGAAACCGCGGATACCCTTGCGGCCATTGAAGAGGCGCGTCAGCGCGGAGCTCGGATATGGAGCATCGTGAACGTGATCGGCTCCCAGGCCATGCGCGCCGCGGATGGCTACATCGGCATGCACGCCGGCCCGGAGATCGGGGTGGCATCCACCAAGGCCTACACGGCTCCGCTTGTGGACCTGTATTTGCTCGCCGTCATGCTGGGAGAGCTGCGCGGCACACTTGATGAAGGAGAAAGGCGTCGCCTGGTCTCCGACCTGAGACGCGTCCCCGATCTGGTTGGCCAATGCTTGGACCGGGCTGGTGAGGCAGAGAAGCTCGCCTGGCGCCTGAAAGATATGGAGCACTGCCTCTANNCATGCCAACCGCCTACGAGGGTGCCTTGAAGCTGAAGGAAATCTCCTATATCCATGCCGAAGGATACCCGGCGGGCGAGATGAAGCACGGTCCCATCGCTCTTATCGATGAGGAAATGCCGGTGGTCGCGATTTGCCCGCAGGATCCTTGGTATGAGAAGACCGTCAGCCAGGTGGAGCAGACCAAGGCGCGCGGCGGGGTGGTGATCGCTATTGCAACGGATGGCGACGAGCAGCTGCCTGAGGTGGCGGACCATATCCTTTGGGTTCCGGAGACACCGTGGCTGTTGAATCCGGTCACGACGATGGTGCCGCTGCAGTTATTGGCATACCACATTGCTGTGCTGCGTGGTGCGGATGTAGACCAGCCGAGAAATTTGGCAAAGAGCGTGACGGTCGAGTAGATCGATCTGTCTCAAGTCTTAAGCGAGGTGCGCCGGTGAAACATTTTGCTCCGGCGCATAATGTTTGGGTCCTTAGCTCAAGGATTCAAGACCGGAGCGCGCACGATCAATGTATGGAGCCGCCTCGAGAGTCTCAAACGAGGCAGCCGCTTCCTTGTAGAGAGACTTGGCGAGGTCGGTATCNNTCAACTCCAAGATCTCTGAACTCATCGACAGCAAGTGTCAAATTGACGGAAGCTTCATCAAAGTCCTTATTCATCAAACTGAGCACCCCGCGAGCGCGGCGAGCGACGGCAAGGTACAGCTTATGATCCGCCCTCTCAGCAGCCTCCTCTGCGATCCCAATATATTTCTCTAGGCTGGCCTTATCTCGGCAGCGTGCGGCAGCGTCGGCGGTCATTGCGTACATATCCAGATCGGCGGCCATCGATCCGCGTTCGGTTGCCATTTTGCCGAAACCCGCTTCCATGTGATACATGACCTGGGCGAACTCGCCCTCCGCCAGCAGCGGCTGGGCAATTCAATAGTGTTGGTTGCGCACCCATTCCGCTTCCGTACCACCACTGACTGATATCATGATGTCGTACGCCTCTTCGCGGAGTTCGCGTGCCTCCTCGCTCTCGCCCCTCAGTGCATTCACGCTCGCACTGAAGCCAAGGAAAAAGCAGATCGCTCCTGAGCGGCCCAGTCCGTAATCACTGTGAAGCTGCAGCAGGCGTCCACCGATATCAATGACCTCATCCCACCGATCCATTCGAAAGAGGCACTCGGTTTGCGCGCCAAGCGCTTCGGCGAGATCTTCGATGGACTGAATCCGTTCGGCAAGCTGCTCGGCTTCCTCGAGGTAAGTCAGCGCTTCCGAGAATTTACCCCAATTCTTGAGCGCCACGCCAACTGCAACGAGCGCAGAAGCTTCTAACCGCGGATCCAAGTAATCTGGATCGCGGCTGATTTCCAGCCGCCGGAGCGCAACCTGTGCCTGATCGTCAAAACGATCCTGTCGGTGATATATCCCCTCGAATCGTGCAAGCGCTGCCGCCTCACCCACGCGATCCCCGATTTCCGTTGCCATTTCCATGGCCGCGGTTGCCCATTTTTCGGCCTCTGCCCAGTTTTGTCTGCCCCTTAGTGTGCGGACTTTCATTGGAAACCATGAAAGCAATACCCGAACCGTCTCCGGATGGGGCGGCTCACCTTCAGTGAGCTGTGTCGCTTCCATGAGACTATCGGTCGCCAAAGGATCGTATCTCATGCGATCGTCGTAATCGTTGATGTTGGTGATCGCATCGGCAGTTTTGCGCAACAGCCGAACACGGGTCCATCGGTCTTGGGGATCCGCAAGGTCAAGCATGTTCCGGTACAGAGACACAGCCTCAATGTTTTCGGCCAGCAATACATGGACATCCGCCAAGCGTTCCATGAGCTCAAAGCGAAGGCTTGCATCTGGATCAAGCTCCACCGCCAGTTCCAGATATTGAGCGGCCTCTTCATACGCGTATAGATCTTGAGCACGGTTGGCCGCATTCACATAATGCTGGATCGCACGTTCGCTATCTCCCGCTGCAGCATAATGGCGGCCGAGCGAACCGTGCAGTTCATCCATTCGATCGGGGAAGAGCTCGATCAAAGTATCCGCTACTTGCTGATGGAGCTGAGCACGTTGTTCGCCAAGCAGGCTCCCGTAGGTGACCTCCTGCACGATTACATGCTTGAAGATGTATTCGAGTTCGGGAATCCGTGCACGTTCACGGACCAGGTCGGATTGCTGCAGTTGCAGCAGGTGGTCTGACAGATTACCGCTCGCAGTGGCAATCGCACCCAGCACCCTAAATGCAAATCGTCGCCCGATGACCGAAGCGGCTTGCAGTGTGCTCCGAACCGTCTGTGGAAGCCGATCGAGCCTGGCCTGGATTACCTTTTCGAGCGTTTCTGGGACCTCGACTTCCGCAATGGCTTGGCTCGCACGCCAACTGCCGTTTTGCTGAACCAGGACGCCCCGCTCAATCAATTCTCGGATCAACTCTTCAACGTAGAACGGATTTCCTTCGGATCGATCCTGGATCAGTTGGCGGATCGAGTCTGGGATATCGGCAAGCGAAAGAAGGTTTTCGACCAATTCCCGATTTGAGGCTTCATCGAGCGGAACCAGCCCGAGATGCTCATACCGATGGGCGAACTCCGTTTCAGCACGGATCTTGAGCTCCCAACTTGGCTTATCTCGATCTGGCCTGAATAGGAACACAAGCAGAAGGGGAGCGCGCTCGGTCGCCATCATCAGCGCGCGGATCACCGCGAGAGAGCTATGATCCGCCCAGTGGAGATCTTCAAATGAGAGCACCATGGGTTGCCTGGCGGCTACAGATTCAACAAGAGCGATCAAAGCGTTGATCGTTCGGGCATTGAGCGCTTCGGGATCGAGTTGGCCGAGGATTTCTTCATACTGCGGCGGAATCGGCGCGCTGAGCAATGACGCCAGGTATGGCCACACGATGTCGACCTGGTCCCCCATCAGCGGTCGGACGTATGTTTCCAGTTTGAGGTCCAGCATAGCCGGCGTGTCGTCCGGCTGGATCTCCAGCAGCTCGGTTAGAAAGTCCAGGATGACGCTAAAAGGCTGATCCTCAGTATATGAATACGCCCTGCCTTCCGCCCAGCGGAGAGGAAGCTCGGAACTTGCTTCCTTTGCCTCGATCAGTAATCGGCTCTTACCGATTCCGGGTTCGCCCACAATGGTGACGATGCAGCCGCGACCATCTTGAAGATCCGTCACAATTTCTTCTAGCTGTTGATGTTCGCGCGAACGGCCAACCAGGGGGGAGTAAAGGCCAGCAATGCCCTTTTGTGGTTTAGGCTGGGCGAGCTCGGCCCGAAGGATGGATGCTTCGACTGGTTCATCAAAGCCCTTTGCCGCGAATGCTTTTATGGGTTGGAGCTCAAATCGATGCCAAGTAAGTCTGGCGGTAGTATCTCCAACAAGGATCTCATCGGGGTCGGCTTTTGATTGAAGACGCTCCGCCATCACGACCGGCTTTCCCATGGCGGTGTATTCCGACATCGTCTCGTCGCCCATTTCGCCGAGTACCGCACGGCCCGTGTTGATGCCCACACGAAGATGTAGCTCTTCACCAAGTTCACCGCCATACGCTCTGACGCTGTCGACCATCTGGAGCGCAGCCAGGCCGGCACGTTCCGGATCGTCCTCGTAGGCCATAGGAGCCCCAAAAAAGGCGAGCATCCCATCGCCCATCAGGCGTGCAACGGTTCCCCCATAATCATCCACGGCGCTACTGGCTCGCTGCAGGCATCGATCGAGAACAACCCGCGCGCGCTCAGGCCCCAGTCGCCCGGTGAGCTCGGTCGAACCAACCACGTCGGCGAAGAGGATCGTAACTAACCGATATTCGGCATCAGATGAGGAATATTGCACCGCAGACCCATATTACTCGAGCGTTCAATTTGTATCAATTGCAGCATCGGAGCTATCTGCATGCGGCGGGTCAAATCTGGCCTTGGCAATCACCTAGTGAGTTCTAGTTCGCGGTCTTGGTCTGTGAAGCGGCATCGAGTTGCCTGGAGAGCTCAGCGGGGCTGGAAGTTGGAAGCTGACAGCTAAATTCCTCGCAAAGGTATGCGGTTGCATCCCCCTCAATCATGGAACGCCCTTTCATCAGCATCGGCTCCCCATCACGACCAGGCTCACCGCCGGCAAGGATCAAGTTCGGTAGAAATTCGGAGTTGGCTCTAAAGCTCAATTGCGAAAACGTTTCGTCTGCCGGTGATCCAGCGATGGCCAGCTGCAGCTGAGGGCCCATTACGAAGTCAATCGCGTTCAGCCAGCCCGCAAAGGCAGAGGGATGTTGTGCGGCGGTACGGGCGATGGCGCGTACTGCGGATTCTGCTGGCTGGATGAAGCGGGAATCCCCTTCATAGGCTCCCAGGGTGAGCAATAAAGTGGCGGCCAGGGTGTTTCCACTCGGAGTTGGACTGTCCTGGATAGATTTAGGCCTGGCAATCAGCTGCTCGTGGTCATGACGGGTATCGAAGAATCCACCGTTAGGATCGGAAAACGCCGAAAGGATTTCTTCTGCCTGAGCTATGGCAGCTCTATACCAGCGGGGGTCGAAATCCGCCTGGTAGAGCGCCAACAACCCGAGCCCGAGGGCGGCGTGGTCTTCCAGGTAAGCTGTATAGCGAGCTTCGCCGTCTCGCCATGAGCGCAGCAGCTTTCCATTCGCAATCAGGTTCTCCAGCATGAAATCGGCAAGTTGCTGTGCGGCGGCTAGGTACTCCCGGTTGCCGCTAGCGCGCGCAGCTTCGGACAGGGCAATTAGCACCAGGCCATTCCAGGCCGTGAGCACTTTGTTGTCGAGTCCAGGAGGAATCCGTTGCGAGCGCGCGGCGAGCAGCGCTTCCCGAGCGTGGGCCAACTTCGATTCCACTTGATCAGGGTCAAGGGTAATTCGCTCAGCTAAATCCCTCGCATCGACAGCACGATAAAGAATATTGTGGCCTTCGAAGTTTCCGTGCTCTGTGACTCCGTATGCCGAAATCGCCAATTCTGCCAGCTCCAGATCGTCAACCACCTCGGCGATCTCGCTCTGCGACCAGACGTAATACTTCCCCTCCACTCCCTCTGAATCGGCATCGTACGAACTGTAAAACCCACCTTGCGGATCGCGCATTTCGCGCAGCATGAAGGCCAGCGTTTCATCCGCAACCTGGCGTAGCCGGGGATCGCCGCTCACCTGCCACGCTTGAATGTATACACGCGCTAGTTGAGCGTTGTCGTAAAGCATTTTCTCGAAATGTGGAACAAGCCATTTCTCGTCGACTGAGTACCGTGCAAAACCGCCGGCCAGATGGTCGTACATCCCGCCGGCCCACATTGATTTCAAGGCATGCAGTGCCATGTCTAGTGCGAGCTTGTCCTGGACTCGTGCATGCCGCCGGAGCAGAAACTCGATCGTCATCGGCTGGGGAAACTTCGGCGCACCACCCCAGCCCCCGTGCGACCAGTCGTAGCTGCGGAAAAGCGATTCTGCGGCTCGATCGAAGTCCTCAGTTTGTAGTTCTCCTTCTTCGGATACGAGCGCCGGCGTTGCTTCGATCCGGGTTTTTAGCTCGCTCCCCACCTCAACCAGACTCTCCCGGTCGGTTGCCCATTTATCTGCAATCGCGGCCAGCAGCTCTCTGAATGCGGGCATGTTGAAGCGGCGAACCGGAGGGAAGTACGTTCCGCCATAAAAGGGCAGACCATCAGGTGTAAGGAAGACCGACATCGGCCAGCCTCCCTGACCGGTCAGAGCCACCACCGCATCCATGTACAGGCTGTCGATATCGGGACGCTCCTCACGGTCGACTTTAATGTTCACGAAGTGTTCGTTCATCAATGCTGCCGTCTGCGGATCTTCAAACGACTCGTGAGCCATCACATGGCACCAGTGGCACGCGGCATAGCCGATGCTGAGAAATATGGGTTTGTCCAGGCTTTTTGCAGCTTCAAGCGCTTCCGGTCCCCATGGATACCAATCGACCGGGTTTTCGGCATGCTGAAGCAGATAGGGGGAAGTCGAATGGGTCAGTTTATTAGACATAAATAACCTTCGGTGCTCTGCTTTACGGCATCAACAGAGAGAATCGGTTGGTGAATCCTCGTCTCAGGAGCCTTTTACCTGCGGGTGGTAAAATCCCGCCCCATGCTAAGGCTATTGCTAAGGTGGGTTCCCGCGCTAGTTATGATGACAGCTATTTTCATGTTTTCTGCGCTGCCAGCCAGCAGGGTGCCTACCTTCGGAATTTATGACGTCTACGTCAAGAAGATTGGCCATGCGATCGGCTACGGTCTGCTGGGAGTCAGCTACTACTACGCCCTGCCAACCGGATTGCCGCGCTCCATTCGTTGGGTAATGGCCCTTGCGCTTTCCCTCGGGTTCGCTTTCTCAGATGAGTTTCACCAATCCTTTGTTGAAGGGAGGACCTCGAGCCTGCAGGACGTGGCCATTGATGGTCTGGGCGCGTTTCTGGCGCTCTTTCTAGCCGCTGGCTACTCCTCGAACCTCAGGCTTCCCTTTCAAGAGGAGAAACTCCCCAATTCGATCCCCGAGTGAGCTCAATATCGGCAAACGGCTCGGCCTGAGTCGCCGCAATTTGCCGGCCTTTCACGAGCTCCAGTACAGCCAGGAATGAAACAACGATATCCAGCCTGCTTGCAGCAGAGGAAAGCAACGAATTGAAACTGATATATTCTTGTCTTTCCAGCTGATCTAATATCCAACGAATCTTGTCCCGGATACGGATCTTTGGCGGCTCGGCCGCCTGCTCAAGCGACGGATCCTCAGGGATTCCAGCCAGCGCCTCTAACATGGCTGACCGCAGTTCCTCCAACCCCAATCCCCCCAGATCCAATTGCTCGCNNTTCGCATGCCAGCCTTCTCCCGTTCGGCCAATTCACTGGCTGCTTCCTTGAATTGTCGGTAAAGCAGCAATTGCCTGGCCAGCGCCTCTGCGGGGTCCTCCTCGCCCGGCTCCCTTTCGGGAGGCCGTGGCAGCAGTGCTTCAGATTTGATCTGCAGTAGCTTGGCAGCAACTACGAGGAAGCCAGCTAATTCAGCCGCTGGTTTTTCAGGAATCCGTTCAAGATGCTCCAGGAACTGATCCGTGACCTGGGCAAGCGCGACGGTGGTGATATCCAATTGCTCCTGCTCAATCAATCGCAGCAGAAGGTCCAGCGGACCCTCGAAGACCGGAAGGTTTACGGAATACTCGGGTTCCATCAGCGGAGCGCCAGGAAGATCATCACGGCTAAGACGATGACCAATATGACCACAAAACCATAGAAAACGATGCTGCGATCTTTCTCTTGTTGTCGTGCTTGTGCCTCCGCCTCGGCCATCTTTCGTCTGCGATCGATGGCTTCGAATTCACTCATCCTGTCAGCAGAAGCTTGAGCCTCGAATTCCTTGAGTTGGGAAACCTGGGATTGCAGTCGGCGGATCCACAAGAGACTGCCGGGCCCACCCTGACGATCAAGGACACTGGCCACGATCGAGAGCGGTTCGCTGCAGTTGTAGCAGGAATCGGCTCCTTGCTCATTGCGCACTCCGCACGCTGGGCATTGAGTGCTTTCGGTAGCAAAGTGAGTACCACAATACGGGCAGTCATAGTGGCCTTGGCTGTCTCTTCGGAGCTCTGGAGCGCCACAGGCAGGACAGGTCAGTTCCACGGTGCGGATTATACAGTCCGACGAAGATGTTGCTGAGCGCATCTGGTGACGCAAAACGCCTACGAACTGGGGTGAAGAATGTAGATATTTTCACTGATGAGGAGTGACAAATAGAGTTTCATTGATACCGGCGATGATTTCGCAACAACATGGCCGAGATGGTAAGATACACGCCGCTCGTGGCATCTGTATATTCGAGGAATTGCTTATGAAAAATGAACCTATTCACGTAACTGATGAAGCATTTGAGGCGACGGTACTGGAAGCAGAGAAGCCAGTTCTGGTCGACTTTTGGGCCCCTTGGTGTGGTCCTTGTCTGATGGTTGCTCCCGTCTTGGACAAGATCGCTGAGGAGTATGACGATCGTCTTATCGTGGCCAAGGTAAACACGGATGACAATCCAAGCTGGGCCATGCAGTACGGTGTGCAGGGGATCCCAACCATGCTGCTAATCTCCGACGGGAAAGTGGTTCACCGTCAGGTGGGCGCACTGCCCGAACCTTATCTACGCGATATGGTCGAGGAGTTTGTTGGAGCGGTCGAAGAGTCCGTTGGCAGCGGCAACGGAACCGCAAACTAGGCAATCCAAGCAAAAAAATACTGGGCGGGGCATAAGGCCCCGCCCTTTTCTATTCTTGTGGTGTCTGAACTATGAATTACCCTTTGTCTCTGTCCGGAAAATCAACGCTTCGACCCGCCGGCCGACCCGGCGCGACACCGAACGGACACGAGCCAAGGTTCTCATCCTGCGAGAGCGCCGGCGATCGACAGGAGTGACCACCCGTTCCGGCATGGTCATCTGCAAGGCCATTGCGCCCCAGGTAAGGCCAGCCCCAAATCCAACCAGCACCAAGTTATCGCCTTTGCGGATGCGACCTTGGTCCCAGGCCTCGCAAAAAGCAATTGGTATCGAAGCCGTAGAAGTATTTCCGTACCGATCTACGTTGATCGCAAACCGCTCGAGCGGCATCTTAAGCCCTCGGGCCGCGGCTTCAATGATCCTGAAGTTAGCTTGGTGTGGCACAACCAAGTTGATGTCGTCGATTGACATGCCTGCATCGCTGACTGCATCGCGTGTCGCAGCTGCCATCACGCGAGTGGCAAATCGGAAAACTTCCCTCCCATTCATTTGGACGAAATGCATGTCGTTGGCAACCGTCTCGGGAGTGGTGGGCATGTAGCTTCCCCCGGCCGGTACGGATAGCAAATCACCGCCCGATCCATCGGAGCGCATTACACACGAGAGCACTCCACCTGGCTCTGAGCTTCCCTCGATGAGGAACGCGCCTGCGCCGTCTCCAAAGAGGATTGCGGTACCGCGATCTTCGTAATTTACGATACGAGAGAGCGTTTCAGCACCGATGACCAGAGCCTTATCAATGTTTCCAGATCGGATAGACTGAGCCGCCATATTGAGCGCAAAAATGAAGCCAGTGCAAGCTGCTGACAGATCGAAGGCGCCAGCCTGGGAAGCGCCGATGTTGTCCTGTACGAGCGATGCCGTGGCGGGGAACAAGTGCTCTGGGGAGGAGGTGGCAACGATAATCAGATCGACTTCGCTTGCCTTGACATCCGTGCCTTGCAGCGCGCGCAAGGCGGCCTGCGTGCCGAGCGAGGCTGTTGTTTCAGACTTATCGGCGATCCTTCGCTCTCGGATGCCTGTTCGGGAAACGATCCACTCGTCGTTGGAGTCTATGATTTGTTCAAGATCGTGATTTGTTAGAACGCGCTCGGGAACCGCCATTCCCCAGCCCGTTATATGGGCAAAGCGTGTCATGAGACATCGTCATCAGTTGCCTGATCGTCCTCCGCTTTGGCAAATACCAGGGTGGCATTATGACCACCAAATCCAAATGAATTCGACATCACCCTTTCAAGTTCTTTTTCCCGCTTCTGATTGGGAATGTAATCGAGATCGCATTCGGGATCGGGGGTCTGGTAGTTGATGGTGGGAGGCATAACTCCATCCTCCAGTGCTTTCACGCAAAAGATTGCCTCGACGCCTCCAGCAGCTCCGAGCATATGACCGGTCATCGATTTGGTTGAAGAAATGGGAATATCGTATGCGGTCTCTCCGAAAACTGTTTTGATGGCGGCCGTCTCACTCGAATCGTTTAGCTGCGTGCTCGTACCGTGAGCGTTGATGTAGTCGATCTGGTCAACGGCCAGCTCTGCGTCTTTCAAAGCGAGGCTCATCGACTTTGCTGCGCCAGCGCCATTTTCTGCCGGAGCGGTAATGTGGTGTGCATCGTTCGTTGAGCCGTATCCTACGATTTCGGCCAGGATTGTAGCGCCGCGCGCCTTAGCATGTTCAAGCGATTCAAGGAGCATCTGTGCGCTGCCTTCACCTAGTACGAATCCGTCGCGGTTCAGATCAAATGGGCGTGAGGCCCCCTCGGGATCCTCATTGCGCTTGGACATGGCATCCATCTTGTTGAATCCAGCGACAGCCAGAGGGACGATACCGGCTTCTGAGCCTCCGGCAATCATGGCGTCAGCATCGCCACGCCTAATAATCTCAACGGCTTCACCGATCGCATTAGTCCCGGAGGCACAGGCAGTTACCACTGCATAATTTGGGCCACGAATCCCGAAAGATATGGCAACCTGACCGCCAGCAGCATCCGGCAACATCATCGGGACTGTAAAGGGGCTGATCCAGCGTGGTCCCTTTTCAAGATACTGTTTCACCTGGTCGATCATCGTGCCGATGCCGCCGATGCCCGTTCCGATAATTGCCCCGATCCGGTCTCGATTGCTCTCAGTGATCTTGAATTTTGCATGCTCGAGGGCTTGTTTGGTTGCAACCACCGTCATTTGAGTAACACGGTCCAGCCGACGAGCGAGTTTGTGCCCTAATTCAGCAACAGGGTCAAAATTCCG
>JABAOE010000178.1_pt2 | contig 17258 bp, 16 predicted proteins | sample 7062141 | NCBI WGS metagenome assembly JABAOE01 (sample SAMN14538627, study PRJNA623070) | marine sediment metagenome | biome: marine biome [ENVO:00000428]; feature: marine pelagic biome [ENVO:01000023]; material: deep marine sediment [ENVO:00002113] | place: India: Gulf of Khambhat ... | reverse complement strand
CGTCTACCGGCCGACGCGGGAGCGGGACCCCAACCAGATCCGCGACACGGTGATCCGATCCGTGCGCGCGACCGGCTACGACGAGTTCTCGCTGTCCTCGCTGAACACCGGGGAGTACGGGGCGATCCACCCGGTGATGTTCGACCTGATGGATCGTTTCGAGCCGGAGAACGTCTCGATCTCGTTGTCCAGCATGCACGCCTCGACGATCACGCCGGAACTTTCGAAGCAGGTTCGGCGCGTGCGCAAATCCGGCTTCACGATCGCGCCGGAAGCAGGCACGCAGCGGATGCGCAACGTGATCAACAAGAATCTGGACGAGGAGCAGATCCTGACCGCCTGCCGGTTGGCATTCGAGGCCGGCTGGGATCACGTCAAGCTCTACTTCATGATCGGGTTGCCGACCGAAACCGATGCCGACGTCGACGGCCTGGTGGACCTGGCGCACAAGATCGCCGACATCGGCAAACAGGTTCGCGGGAAGACGCGGCGACCCTACGTCACGCTGTCGGCCTCGTCGTTCATCCCCAAGCCGGAGACGCCGTTCCAGTGGGTCGGGATGGATCGCATCGAGAACCTCTACCGCAAGCAGGAGCGCATCGCCGGGCGAGTCAGACGCGGGGTGCGCTTCAAGCACCACGAGTGCGAGACGAGCTATCTCGAGGGTGTGTTTTCGCGTGGCGATCGAGCGCTCGGTAACGTGCTCGAGCTGGCCTGGCGCAACGGCGCCAGGTTCGACGGCTGGGGCGAGCACTTCAATCTGTCAGCCTGGAGGAAGGCCTTCGAGGAGCAGGGGATCGATCCCGACTTCTACGCCTACACCGACTTCGATCCGCAGGGTCGGTTGCCGTGGCACGTCGTGCACTCCCGGGTCAATCGCAAATGGCTGGCCATCGAGCTCAAGCGCGCCCTCGCCGAGGCGACGCTGTCCGTTTGCGGCCCGAAGGACTGTCACGGGTGCGCCCCGTTTGCACGCGATTGCGTCAAGGGCGTGGTCGCGGAGACGACCGGTCGCCCGCTCGACTCGGATCTGCCGATCCTGTCGACCCCGGCGGCACCGGGCCCGGGGCGTCCGACGGCCCTGGCGCCGCACGCTCCGGTCGAGGGATCGATCCCGGAGATCGATGATCGCCCGCGCTACCGCTACCGGGCCCGCTTCGAGAAGCGCGGGCGGCTGAGATTCCTCGGCCATCTCGATCTGGTGCGCATGCTGCTGCGCGCGCTGCGTCGCGCCGGTGTCGACCTCGTCTACTCGCGCGGGTTCAACCCCAAACCGAAGGTCTCCTTCGGACCGGCGTTATCGGTCGGCCTGACCTCCGAGGGCGAGTACATGGACTTCGAGTCCTGGGAGCGCATCGATGCGGAGGAGCTTCGGCAGCGGGTGCAATCGATGCTCCCGTCCGGGTTGGCCTTCGTGACGGTGCGTGCCCTGCGCCGCGACACGCCGAAGCTCGGCGACACGATCCGCGCCGCGCGGTATCGCGTGAACCGCATCGATCCCGTCAAGCTGCAGCGTGGTGTCGAGCGCTGGAGGACACCCGTTCCGATGACCGTCGAACGCGCCGGCAAGAACGGCAAGGTCAAGAAGTTCGACCTGAAACGCGAGTTGGAGACGGTGGAAACCGGCGACGACGGTTCGATGCGCTTTACGCTGGCGATCCACCACGACGGGGCGTCGGTGCGTCCGGGCGAGGCGCTGAACGGGCTGCTCGGCGAAGCGCTCGAGGGTTTGAGCGTCGTCCGCGAGGACCTGCTGGTGGAGTGGAACGGTCGCCGGGTCAACCCGATCCTCGCGGCGGCCGCGAGCGATGGTCAGCGAACTCTGGTTTAGCCGTCTGGGCGGACAGCTCTGGGCGGCCGCAGCCGAAGACGGCCGCATCGTCGAGATCCATCATGAATGGCCCGCGAAGCGGACGGCCGCGATCGGCTCGATCCATCTCGCCAAGGTGCGCCGTGTCGTGACCCAACTGGAAGCGGCGTTCGTCTCGCTGGCGGGCGGCTGCGAGGCCTACCTCGAGGGCGACGACCTCCCGGGCGAGGGCACTCCCGCGCACAAGCTGGCCGCCTTGCGGCCCGGCGAACCGCTCGTCGTGCAGGTGCGCCGCGAAGCCTTCGGCGACAAGCGTGCGCGGGTCAGCGCGAAACCGGAGCTCACCGGCACGTTCATGAGCGTCCGCCCGCAAGGTCAGGGGGTGGCGGTCTCGCGCCGGATCGAGGAGCGTGCCGAGCGGGACCGGCTGGCCGACTGGGCCCGTCGCTCGGGAGGCCGGGTCCTGTTGCGCACGGCGGCCGCGGGCGTGGACGAACGAGCCCTGGAGGAGGAGCACGAGACGCTCGTGCGGCAGTCCGAGAGGCTCGCCGCGGCGGCCCGCGAAAGGCGGCCACCGGAATGCCTCGATCCGGGACCCGCGCTGATCGAGCGCCTGATCCGGGACTACGCCGGCAGGGGGCTCCAACGCGTGGTGGTCGAGACCGACGCGGATGTCGCCGCGGCCGGCCTGACGATCGGGACGCGCACCCGTGTCGACCGGCACGACGGGCCGGCGGCGTTGATCCACGCCTCGGGGCTGTGGAAGACGAGTCGGCGGGCGCTGGATTCGCACGTGCGACTCGGCTCCGGAGCGACCCTGGCGATCGAATCGACGGAGGCGCTGTGGGCCATCGATGTCAACGCCGCCGCGGTGCGCGCGAGGGGCGCCCGGCGCCTCGAGACCGCGGCGATCAATACCGAGGCCGCGCAACGGATCGCCGCCGAGATTCGCCTGCGCGACATCGCGGGCACGATCCTGATCGACTTCCTCGAGCCGGCCGACCGTGCGGAACGGGAGCTGGTCGCGAACCGTTTGCGCGAAGCTCTGCGGTTCGACCGGCGCTACCTCCGCGTCGGCGGGTGGACGCGTCTCGGTCTCTGCGAGCTGGCCCGGCGGCGTGTCGGCCCGGGTTTGCTCGAGCGGCTCGGTCCGCCGGGGAATCCGACGCCCTGGGGCGCCGCGGCGGAGATCCTGGCACAGCACGTCGAGAATCCGAGACCCGGCCGAGTGGTGAGCGTTGACGACCGCACCGCTGCCGCGCTGCGCGCGTCGATCGAGACGTCGGAAAGACCGCTCGACCTGAAGATCGAGGTTCGCTAGCTCCGCGGGATCGCCGCGCGCAAGGCCAGGCGGGCGGCTCGTCGCTCGGCGGCCTCCGCCGCGCGCTCACGCTCCTCGCCGTCGGAGATCGTCAGGCGTGGGGCGGCGTGCGGCCTGCCGTTTTCGTCGACCGCGACCATCGTCACGAAGGCCCGGGTCGTGATGTTCCGATTCGAGGTCAACGGGTCCTCCGAGAAGACCTGTACCTCGACCTCCATCGACGAGCCGAACACCGCGTTGAGGCGGCCTTTGAGGATCAGGATGTCGCCGATCCTCACGGCGTTGACGAAGGCAACCGAGTCGACGCTCGCCGTCAGCACGAGCGAGTGTGCGTGGCGCATCGCGACGATCGACGCGCACTTGTCGAGCAGGGCGAGGACCCTGCCGCCGAAGATCGAGCCGTGCGAGTTGGCGTCCTCGGGCAGGACGATCTCGGTCATCTCGACCAGCGAATCGGAAATCGTTCGAGGTTCGTTTCCGGGCATCGGACCCCCTCAAAGGAGCGCGGGAAAAGAGCGATTATAACTTCCGATTTTCGGTCGTCCCGGTTTTCCGATATCCTGGTTTTGCCGGGTGGTCCAACCCGTAACGTTGAAGGACGGCGTTCCATGAAGCTCAAAAAGAAACTCGCCGGTTCGATGTTCCTGGTCTCGATTCTTCTCGTCGCGACGCCTTCGCCGATCTTCGCGACGGCAGGCCCGCGCGAGGCCCGGGGAGTCGTGGTCGACAGCGAAGGCAACCCGGTCCAGGGTGCGATCGTCACGTTCATCCCCGCCGATTCGGCCAACAAGGCGCCGGTGACCGCCAAGACCAACAAGAAGGGCCGGTTCTTCGCGAACCTCTTCTCGGACAAGGGCGACAATTTCGACATCAAGATCGAAGCGGAGGGGCTCCTGCCGGTCGAGGTGTTCCTCGAGAGCCGCACGGTCAACCGAGTGCTGGTGGGCGATCCGATCACCAAGCAGCTCGAGTACGGGCAAAACATCCCCGAGATCTACATCCGCCCGCTCGGCGTGGGCGAGGTCAACATCACGCTCGCGCCCGAGGCCGAGTTGATGGCCGCGGCGCAGGCAGAGGCCCAGGCCGAGGCCGCCGCCAAGGCGGCCGAGGAAGGCGGCACGGAGGCCGAGCAGCCGCAACGCGATCCGTGGGCCGAGGCGCTCTCGCTCGCGCAGGACGGCGACCTCAGTGAGGCGGTTCCGTTCTTCGAGGAAGCGGTGGAGAAGAAACCCGACGACCTGGAACGCCGCGAGACGTTCGCCAAGGTGCTGTACCAGCTCGAACGGCATGACGAGGCGGTCGTCCAGGCCAGCAAGGCGGTGGAGTTGGCGCCGCAGTCGGTCAGCCCGCGGTTGGTGATCTACAGCTCGCACGTTTCGCGCGGGGACTTCGAGGCGGCGAAGGCGGTGCTCGAGGAGGCGCAGGCGATCGCGCCGGACAATCTCCAGGTGATCGAGCAGATGGGCTACGTGGCCGACCAGCAGGGCGATACCGACGGAGCCATCGCGGCTTACGAGCGGCTCGTGGGTCTGTCCGACATCAACGCGGATGCCTGGGCCCGGCTCGGCGATCTCTACGCGTCGAAAGGCGAGTCGGCGAAGTCCGAAGCGGCCTACGAGCGTGTCGGCGCCCTGGACCCCGAAGGCGCCCACCGCGTGTTCTTCAACATCGGGGCGTTGATCATGAACCGTGCCGATCGCTCCCCCGAGGAGGTGCAGAAGGCGATCGAGGCGTTCCGCAAGGCGATCCAGGTCAAGCCCGACTACGCGCAAGCGCACAAGGAGCTCGGCCTCGCGCTGCTCGGGACCGGAGATCGCGCGGGTGCCAAGGCGGGTCTGCTGGCCTACGTCCAGCATGCTCCGGACGCACCGGACGCCGCCCAGATGAAGAGCCTGGCCGAGGCGATGTAGCGAGCCATCTTGGCCGCTCCCTGGTCCATCGATCGTGGCGGCTCGTTCGCGAGATGCGCCGCTCTGGACGTCGGCGGACTCCGTCATGCATTCGGCCTTCGCCGTCATCACGCCGAACACGCGGCCTGGTCCGCTTACGGAAGCGAGTGCCGAATCCGTCAGGTGCACGGCTCCACGGTCGTGCGCGCCACGGAAATCGGGCCCGAGGGCGTCGAGGCCGACGCGATCTGGGAGCGCGCCGAGCGGCTCGAGGATCGCCATCTGGCGGTCCGCACCGCGGACTGCGTGCCGATCTTGCTGGCCACGCGCGACGGCGAGATCGTCTCCGCAGTCCACGCCGGTTGGCGTGGGACGGCGAGCCGCATCGTGGCCCGAACGGTCGAGACCTTGACCGGCCAGGGCCGCGCGGCGGAGGAGCTGATCGCGGCGATCGGGCCCTCGATCGGGCCCTGCTGCTATCCCGTCGCACCCGACGTCGCAGACCGGGTCGCCCGGGCCTCCGGCCTCGACCTCGAGGCAAGCGGACTCGACCTCAAGGCCGCCAATCGGGCCCAACTGCTCGCCGCCGGGGTCCCCTCCGCGGCGGTCCACGTGGCGCCGTGGTGCACGGCCTGCGAGGCCGAGCGGTTCTTCTCGTACCGCCGTGAAGGCGCCGCCGCGGGTCGCCAGCTCAACCTCATCGGACCGCCCGCCGCGCGTCCTTGACGGGTCCCGGCCCATCGGTAACAATCCACTTTTTGTTTTTGGGGAAAAACGTCCAATGAATCAGCTACTTGCCATGGCGCCGTCCGGGGAAGGCGGGTCCAGCCTGATGAGCCTGGTCCCGTTGATCCTGATGTTCGCCGTGTTCTACTTCCTGTTGATCGCGCCGGCGCGCAAGAAACAGAAGAGCCAGCAGGAGATGCGGAACGGTCTCAAGGCGGGGGACAAGGTGATCACCAACGGGGGCATCCACGGGACCGTCGTCGGGGTCAGCGACAACGTGATCCAGCTGCGCATCGCCGACCAGGTCAAGATCGACATCTCCAAGTTCGCCATCGAGGCGCTGCAGAGCCCAACCGAATGAGCGGCAACTCGCTTTTGTGGAAGTTCATCCTGATTGCCGCCGTCATCGGCGTCGCGGCCTTCGCCGGCTACCCCCCGGAGGAAAAGATCGACCTCGGCCTGGACCTCCAGGGCGGGCTGCACATCCTCTACAAGGTGGATACGGCGTCGGCGGTCAAGTACGAAATGGACGCCCGCGTGACGAGCTTCGGCCAGACGCTGGCCGACCGGAACCTCGTGGGTAACCCGGTACCCGACGTTTCCGCCGGGACCATCGAGCTCCGGGACACCGATCCCGCTCGGGAGACGGAGATCCGGGAACTGGTCGAGGATTGGTTCGGCCCGTGGGACATCCAGCGAGTGTCGCCCGGTCTGTGGCGCTTCACGATGCCCGCGGCCTATCGCGCGGAGATCGAACGGAACTCGGTGACCTCGTCGATCGAGACCATGCGTAACCGGATCGACGCGCTCGGCGTTGCGGAACCGATCATCGCCAAACAGGGTCGCGACGGCGATCGGATCCTCGTGCAGTTGCCCGGCGTCGAGGACTCCGATCGATACCGCGACATCCTGAAGAGACAGGCGGAGCTCCTGTGGAAGCCCATGACCTACCCGCCGGGCCAGGCCAGCTACATCCCGCAACCGACGCAGGAAGCGGTCGCCGCGTTGTTCGGCGGTACGATTCCGGTCGATACGGAGCTATTCCCCCAGGAAGTCCTCAATGCCGACGGGACCGTGGGCCAGGTCTGGTGGCCGCTGAAACGAATCACGACGGTCTCGGGCAGCGACCTGCGCAATGTTTACCGCAGTGCCGACGAGTGGCAAGAGGCCGTCGTCGCGTTCGAACTGCACCCTGAAGCGGCCAGCCGGTTCGAGGCCGCCACGCAAGCCAACGTGGGCAAGATCATGGCGATCGTGCTCGACAACAAGGTGATCTCCGCGCCCGTCATCGAATCGGTCATCCGCAACTCGGGCATCATCCGCGGCGGGTTTACGATCGACAGCGCGGACGAGCTCGTGTTGAGCCTGCGCAGCGGTGCGATCCCCGCGAAAATCAGCATCGAGGAAGAATGGGCCGTCGGCCCGTCGCTGGGGCGCGACTCGATCCGGTCCGGCGTGACCGCGATGTTGGCGAGCTTCCTCGGCGTGATGCTGTTCATGCTCGTCTACTACCGCATGTCGGGGATCAACGCCGTCGTCGCCCTGGGCCTCAACATCCTGCTCGTCTTCGGTGTCCTCGCGGCGCTGCCGTGGCTCTTCTCCGGCGCTCGCGCGACGTTGACGTTGCCGGGAATCGCCGGCCTGATCCTGACGATCGGCATGGCCGTCGACAGCAATGTGCTGATCTTCGAGCGCATTCGCGAGGAACTGATCCAGGGTAAGACGATCGGCTCGGCCGTCGAACAAGGCTTCGGTAAGGCCCTGTCCACGATCCTCGACTGCAACGTCACCACGCTCGTCGCGGCGTTCTTCCTGTTCTCCTACGGCACCGGCCCGGTCAAGGGCTTCGCCGTCACGCTGACCATCGGGTTGCTCGCCTCGATGTTCACCGCCGTCTTCGTTTCGCGGCAGCTCTTCGAAGTCGTCCTCCGCGTCCGCAAGGGTGCCGAGACGCTGAGCATCTGAGGGGCCTGCCGTGTTCCGCATCCTGAAGAATCCGAACTTCGATTTCATGCGGCACCGCAACGTGCTGCTGTCCGTCTCGGCCGTGTTGATGCTGGTCGCCATCGGGGTCCTGTTTTCGCAAGGTCTGAACAAGGGCATCGAGTTCAGCGGTGGGACCCAACTGCAGTACAAGTTCGCGGAGACGCCGGACGTGGCAGCGATTCGTGAAAGCCTGACCAATGCAGGTCTTTCCGGCCAGCAGGTCACGACCATCGGCGACCCCGCCGACAACGAGATCGTGATCCGACTGGCTTCTGCGGGCGACACCCAGAAGGACGAAAGTCAGGCCAGGGACGCGCTCGCCGCCCTTGCACGACAGTTCGATGTCGAGGGTGACGGGTCCGCCGATCTCAACGTGATCAGCGCGGACGCCCTGGCCGCCCGGCTCGCCGGTGTGGCGGGTGGTGCGAGCGAAGCCGCGACACTGGCGGCGGCGATCCTCGAGGCCCGCAAGGAAAAGGCCATCTTCTCCTCGTTCGACGATCTGGCGGGAGTTCCGGGGATGACGGATGCGGTCCTGGACGTCTTGCGCGAAGACATGACGATGGGACCGTTCTCGCAGCGCAAGCGCTCCTACGTCGGCCCTGCCGTCGGGCAGGAGCTGGTCAACAAGACGCTCGCCGCGATCTTGGGCTCGCTGATCGGGATGCTGATCTACATCTGGATCCGCTTCCAGCTCCAGTGGGGCTTCGCCGCCGTGGTCGCGCTGACCCACGACACGCTGATCACGCTGGGGCTGTTCGCGCTGTTCAAGCAGGAGATGAGCCTGCCCGTCGTGGCCGCCTTCCTGACGCTCGTCGGGTACTCGGTCAACGACACCGTCGTGGTCTTCGACCGCATCCGCGAGAACCTGCGCAACCGCGGGGCCGAGACCGTCAAGGACACGATCAACCGCTCGATCAACCAGACGCTGAGCCGCACGCTGATCACGTCGGGCCTGACCTGGATCGTCGTGCTGGCGCTGTACGTCTTCGGCGGCGCGGCGCTCAAGCCGTTCGCGTTCGTGCTGACGGTGGGTGTCCTGGTGGGAACCTACTCGTCGGTTTACGTGGCCAGCCCGTTCCTCGTGTTGTGGAGCGAGTTCCTGGCCAAACGCCGCGGCACCACCGCGACCAAGGTCCCCGTCCGGGGCAACGCCGGTTAGCAAGCGGCTTTGAACGTATAATCCCGTTCGGTACGGCGAGGCGACGCACTCGTCCGGGGAGGGTGACGCATCATGGTCCGCCGCTTCGAGGATATCGTCGAGCGGGTCGAGCAGAACAACCCGGAAGCGAACATCGACCAGCTCCGCAGCGCCTACGATTTTTCGGCTCACGAGCACCGCAACCAGAAGCGCCGATCCGGCGAGCCGTACTTGAATCACTGCCTCGAGGTCGCCTACCTGCTCGCCGAGCTGGACCTCGACCTCGCCAGCATCATCTCGGGACTGCTCCACGACGTCGTCGAGGACACGCTGACGACGATCGAGAAGATCGAAGAGCTGTTCGGCGCCGACGTCGCGCACATCGTCGCCGGCGTGACCAAGATCTCCAAGCTCAAGTTCGCCAGCGAGCACACGGCCCAGGCGGAGAACCTGCGCAAGATGATCCTGGCGATGGTCGACGACATCCGCGTCATCCTGGTCAAGCTGGGCGACCGGCTGCACAACATGCGCACGCTGGAACACCTCAGCGCCGAGAAGCGAACGCGGATCGCGAGGGAAACACGGGAGATCTACGCCCCGCTTGCCAACCGCCTGGGGATCGGTCGCTTCAAAGCCGAGCTGGACGACTTGGCCTTCCGTTACCTCGAGACCGAGGCCCACGACAGCCTCGAGCGCGCACTCGAATCTCGCCGCAAGGTCAGCGACGACTTCATCGAGGAGATCTCCGAGCGGCTGAGCACGGCGCTCGAGGAGGCCGGAATCCAGTGCACGATCACCGGCCGGGTCAAGTCCTACTCCTCGATCTACCAGAAGATGAAGGCGCAGAAGATCGGCGTCGACCAGGTCTACGACTACATCGCGTTCCGCATCCTCACCGATTCCGTCAAGGACTGCTACGGGGCGCTGGGCATCGTGCACTCGATCTGGCGGCCGGTCCCGGGCCGCATCAAGGACTACATCGCGATGCCCAAGCCCAACATGTACCAGTCGCTGCACACCTCGGTGATGACCACGCGAGGGCAGCCGTTCGAGGTCCAGATCCGCACCGAGGAGATGCACCAGATCGCCGAGGAGGGCATCGCCGCCCACTGGCAGTACAAGGAGAAGGACGCGTCGGCCTCGGGGCAGGACATGGAGAAGATGGCCTGGCTCCGGCAGCTCATGGAATGGCAGAGCGAGATGGAAGATGCCGGGGACTTCCTCGAGCTCGTGAAGGTCGATCTGTTCCCCGACGAGGTCTACGCCTTCACGCCCAAGGGTAAGGTGCTGTCGTTCCGCAACGGCGCGACGCCGATCGATTTCGCCTACGCGGTCCACACCGAGGTCGGGCACCACACATCGGGGGCCAAGGTCAACGGCAAGATCGTGCCGCTCAGCTACAAGCTGCAGAACGGCGATATCGTCGAGATCCTGACCCACCCGAACCGGCACCCCAGCCGGGACTGGCTCGCGGTCGCGCGGACCTCTCGCGCCCGCAGCAAGATCCGCGCGTGGCTCAATGCCAACGAGCGCAAGAGCGCGGTCGCGCTGGGCAAGGAGCTCACCGACAAGGAATTCCGCAAGTACAAGATCTCGATCAAGAGCTTCAAGGGGGACGACAAGCTCGACGCCGCGCTCAAGAGACTCGGCGTGATCACGCTCGACGACTACTACGCCGCTGTGGGGTACGGGAAGTTCCAACCCAGGTCGCTGGTGACGGCGCTGCTTCCCGAGGACGACCTGGAGGTCAAGCCGGAGGGCGTCGTGACCCGTGCCGTCCGGCGCGCCCTCGGCCGTGGCGACCGCGGCATCCAGGTTCACGGGATGGACGAGATGATGGTCCAACTGGCGAATTGCTGCCACCCCGTTCGTGGCGAGGAGATCGTCGGTTACATCACCCGCGGCAAAGGTGTCTCGGTGCACTCGATCGATTGCCCCAACGTGACGCAGCTCATGTTCGACTCGGAGCGCAAGATCGACGTGGAGTGGAGCTCCGATATCGACGGCAACTCGTTGTTCGACGTCAAGCTGGCGCTGGACGTCGAGGACCGGCAGGGGTTGCTGGCCAAGATCGTCTCGGCCGTTTCGGACCTCAAAACGAACATCAAGAACGTCGAGGCGGTCACCTACGACACCGATGACGCGAAGATTCACATGATCGTCAGCGTGGCCGATCGCAAGCAGATGGATCGCGTGATCGGTCGGATCAAGCGGCTTCCCGGCGTTCGCGACGTGGAGCGGATCCTGTCCTGATCCCCGAGGAGACGGTCGATGAAACGAGTGATCAGCACGGACGAAGCGCCGGCGGCGATCGGGCCGTACTCCCAGGCCGTCGCGGTCGACGGGTGGCTCTGGGTCTCGGGCCAGATTCCGCTGGATCCCGAGTCGGGGGAGCTGCTTCGCGGCGACATCGAAAGCGCCACGCGCAGGGTGCTGGACAACCTGACGGCGGTGCTCCGGGCGGCGGGTGCCGAACGGTCCGACGTCGTCCGGGTGACGATCTACCTGACCGATCTGGGACGGTTCGAGGCGGTCAACGCGGTCTACTCCGAGTACTTCGGCGATGCCCCGCCGGCACGAGCGTGTGTCGAGGTATCCGGTTTGCCCAAGGGTGCCGAGGTCGAGATGGACGCGGTGGCCCGGCTGCCGGGCTGATCCGGGCTAGCTGACCGCTTTCTGGACCTTGCCGGAGCGCAGGCAGCGGGTGCAGAGACGCACTCGCTTCGTGCCGCCGCCGGGTGCCACCACCCGCACGCGCTGCAGGTTGGGTCGCCAAGGGCGGTTGGTCACGTTGTGGGCGTGCGAAACGTTGTGCCCGAAAACGGTCTTTTTCTTGCAGATTTCACAAACTCTAGCCATGTCGCCGGTTTCCCGAGGCCGGTTGGCCCTGAAGAAGCGGGCATCGTAGAAGAGCCCCGAAAAACTGTCAAGGCGGGCCGCGTTTCCCGGCTCCCGGTTGCCTTTTTGGCTCACCCGGAACAAATAGGCAATTTTTCCTTCTCTCACTAGTTGATATTCCGGATTTGGCATTTATATTTGCACCACGTTGGGAGCGGAAGAACCCGACAATCCGGAAGGAGAGGAAATCCGGCGCGACAGAAAGCGGAAAAATTCCTCTGAGGGAGTGGGAGTCTCCGGAGAAAAGAGCCAAGGTTGTTTTTCCTTGACTCCCGATCCGGCGATGGCATAGCTTGGTTCCCCGGTAAAACGGGGGCATTCACGGGCTTTTTGGTGGCCCGGCGAGGTGCTGACCGTGTTCGGACGTAGCCGCAATCTCGTAGGTCTAGACATCGGGGATTCGTCCATCAAGGTGGTCGAGCTCAAGGAGCAGGGCAAAGGCCGGGGCTACCAACTGGTGAGGCTCGGCTGGGAGCCGCTCTCCTCCGAGGCCATCGTCGACGGGCAGATCATGGACTCGCAGCTGGTGACCGAGACGATCCAGCGGCTGTTCCAGCGCTGCAAGATCAAGACGTCGACGCCGGTGGCCACGGCCCTCTGCGGGCACCACGTGATCGTCAAGCGCATCAGCCTGCCGGTGATGAGCGAGGCCGAGCTGGCCGAGTCGATCCACTGGGAGGCCGAGCAGTACATCCCGTTCGACATCGAGGACGTCAACCTGGACTACCAGATCCTCGAGGGCTCGAGCCTGTCCGGCGAGGGCAACATGGACGTCCTGCTGGCCGCCGCCAAGAAGGACAAGATCAACGACTACATCGGGGTCGTGAACCAGGCCGGGCTCAACCCGCAGGCCGTGGACATCGCCTCGTTCGCGATGCAGAACGCCTTCGAGGCGAACTACGAGTTCGAGCCCGATCAGGTCATCGCCCTGGTCGACATCGGCTCCGCGGTCTCGTCGATCTCCGTGCTCCACGGCGGCACGTCGGTCTACTGGCGCGACATCAACATCGGCGGCAACCAGTACACCGACGCGATCCAGAAAGAGCTCAACCTCTCCGCCGAGCAGGCCGAGCAGCTCAAGCGCGGCGAGGAGATCGACGGCATCCCTTACGAGCGCGTCCAGCCGACGATCTCGGCCGTGAACGACGACATCGGTACGGAGATCCAGAAGACGCTCGACTTCTTCAAGCAGATCTCCGCGACCGACCAGTCCCTGGACCGTCTGTACCTGACCGGCGGGACCGCGCAGGTCGTGCACCTGAAGGAATCCCTGGCCGAGCGGTTGGGGACCCAGGTCGAGCTGTTCAACCCGTTCCGCAAGATTCCGTCGGCGGGCAAGGACGCCTCGCCGGAACTGATCAATGAAATGATGCCGACCGCTTCCGTGGCGGTGGGTTTGGCTCTTCGTAAACCTGGAGACTGAGCCGATGATCAAGATCAACCTACTGGCCGAAAAAGGGCAGACCAAGGCCAAGTCCTCGTCGCCGGCCGCGATTTCGACGGAAGGCATGGGGAGTGGCCAGAATCTGCTCTTGATAGGCCTTCTCGTGATCGGCGTGCTGATCAGCGGCGGCTGGTGGTGGTCGCTCAAGGGCACGACGGCGCAACTCAGGAACGACATCGAGGTTGCCGACGCGGAGCTCGAGCGTCTCGCCGAGGTGCGTCGCAAGCGCGATGAGTACACGCGTCAGAAGGAACTGCTCGAGCGGAAGATCGAGTTGATCACGAACCTCAAGAAGCAACAGGCGGCACCGGTGCACATCCTCGATCAGATCTCGAAGAACCTGCCCGACTTCCTGTGGCTCGAGTCGATGACCTCGACCGCAAACGCGATCAGCGTGAGCGGAAAGGCCACGACCTACAACGCGGTGTCGAACTTCTACGGCAACCTGAACGACTCCGGTCACTTCATGGACGTCACGCTCGGCCGCACCTTCGAGGTGCCCGAGGGAGTGTCGTTCAGCCTGACCTGTCGCTTCGGTGGCGTCCGGGCTGAATCCGACGCCGAGCAAGGTTAAGGGGGAGTCGAGCGATGCTGGAAAAACTTCCCTTCTACGGTCAAGTTCTCGTCTTCGCCGCGCTGGCTCTCGGCATCGTGGTGATCGCCTACTTCGTGTTTCCCAACTTGAAGACGATGCAGGCCGAGATCGACACGATGCGTGAGGACCTGGCGGAGAAACAACGCGAGATCTCCGACGGGCAGGCCATCGAGGCGCGCTTGCCCGAATTCGAGCGTGAGATCGAAGCGCTCAAACAGAAACTGGGCGACGTTCAGCAGATCCTGCCGACCGAGCGGGAGACCGGCGACCTGCTGCGCTGGATCAAGAACCTCGGCGACCAGTCCAACCTGGATCTGAAATCGTTCTCGCCGGGCGGCCTGCGCCCCGTCGAGTTCTACAAGGAATTCCCGATCGAGATGAACGTGACCGGCACGTACCACGACCTGGGCCTGTTCCTCGACCGCGTCAGCAAGTACCAACGCATCATCAACGTGGACAACCTGCGGATGAGCAAGGCTGCGCGCAGCGAGCGGGGCAAGACGATTCAGGCAAGTTTCACGGCGACGACCTTCGTGTACGACGAGGAAGGCGCCGGTTCAGAGGTGACCCCGTGAACCCCCGACGCATGACCCTGTGGGTCTCGATGGCCCTCTTGACGCTGCTCGTGGCTGCGACCGCTCCGGCGTTTCCCCAGGAAACCGAGGAGGCGGAACCCAGCGCACCGACCCCGCAGGACACCGCGGCCGTCGACCAGATCCTCGAGCAGCAGGAAGCCCTGATCACCGGCGCCCGTTTCAGTTACGACCCCGCCGGGCGGCGCGATCCGTTCCGCAACCTCATGGAGATCGTGGTCGACAGCCGCGACTGCGAGGAGGGGATCGCCTGCATGTTGATCGCCGAGATCGCCCTCGACGGCATCGTCAAGGACGACAACGACGGCGACGTCGCCATGTTCACCGGTTCGGATAACAAGGGTTACTTCCTGCGGGTCGGCGATTCCGTCTTCGACGGAACGATCACCGGGATCGACCCGCGTCTTGGAGTCGTGACGTTCCGGCAAGAGGTCGACGATCCTCGCCGGATCAAACCCTATCGTGACGTCAAAAAGAGTTTGGTAGCGCTCGATAACGAGGAGAGCATCCAATGAACAAGCAGTGGAAGTTGGCACTGACGGCCATGACCGTCTGTCTACTCGCCATCGGTGTGATGTGGGCGGATACGGCTCAGCCGGAATGGCAAACCTCGCCGCCGACGCATCTGACACAGAGCGATCTGCTCGATCTGAGTGTCGACACGCAGAACGGCGCCACCTCCGTGACGCTGTGGGCCAGGGGCGGTGTCGAGTACGAGGCCTTTGTGCTTGACGGTCCCGACCGCTTGGTCGTGGATCTCCCCGGCGTGATCAATCGTCTCGAGCGGTACAGCTACAACGTCGATCGGGATGGCCTGGCCCGTGTTCGCGCGGCACAGCACCAGACCGATCCGATCCCGGTGACTCGCGTCGTCTTCGATCTCCACGGTCCGCTGGCCTACGAGATCGTCGACTCGGAGAACGGTCTGCAGGTCGTCTTCGGTGAGGCGGCGCAGGCCGACTGGCAGCCGGAGGAACCGGCCGAAGCGTTCCACGCCGAGCCGGCCACGGCACTGCAGGCTGAGCCGGTCGAAGCCCCGTCGATCGAGCCCGAGGTGATCGAGCCGGAGGCGATCGAGCCCGAGGTGATCGAGCCCGAGGTGGTCGAGGCGCCGGTCGAGGAGATCGAGGAAACCGAGGAGCCCGCGGTCATCGAAAGCCTGACGGCTCCGGTCGCCGAGGAGCCGGCCGAGGAACAGCCGGCCGCCGACAGCCGCGCGGTCGACCCCGGCCTGCTGGACCGGCTGGCCACGCAGACGCCCGCCTTCGAGGCTCCGGCGCCGCAGCCGCAGCCCGACGTCCCGGCGTCGTTCGAGACCAAGACGATCCAGACCGACGTCACGACCTACAGCGGGAAACGCATCTCGCTCAACCTCGTCGACGCCGACGTCAAGCAGGTGTTCCGGCTGTTCCACGAGATCTCGGGTCTGAACTTCGTGCTCGACCCCGAGGTCAGCGGCAACGTCACGATCGTGCTCGACCACGTGCCGTGGGACCAGGCGCTCGACCTGATCCTCAAGAACAACGGGCTGGACAAGGAGCTCGAGAACAACGTCCTGCGCATCGCGTCGACGCAGAAGCTGGCCCAGGAGGCCGCGGCGCGCAAGCAGCTGAAGGAAGCGGACGAGCTCGAGGTCGAGCCGGTCACGCTGACCCGGACCCTGTCGTACGCCAAGGCCGGTGCCGTCGATACCGTGATCCGCGACAGCGGCGTGCTGTCCCAGCGCGGCAAGGTCATCGTCGACGAGCGGACCAACACGCTGATCATCAGCGACATCCCGAAGAAGGTCGAGCCGCTCGACGCGCTGATCTCGACGCTCGACGCCGAGACGCCGCAGGTGATGATCGAGGCGCGCATCGTCGAGACGTCGCGCACCTTCTCTCAGGACCTCGGCGTGCAGTGGGGCTTCGAGGCGATCGCCGATGCGTCGCGCGGCACGCAGACCAACTTCGGCAACGTGTCGACGCGCTACGGCCTCAACCTTCCGGGGCAGCAGATCAGCACGCTCGGTTTCAGCTTCTCCAACATCATCGACTCGTTCACGCTCGACATCGCGCTGAACGCGCTGGAGAACGAGGGCGAGGGCCGCATCCTGTCGTCGCCGAAGATCGCGACGCAGAACAACGAGCGCGCCGAGATCGAGCAGGGCGTGCGGATCCCGATCGTCAACACCACGGCGACCGAGATCAACGTCGAGTTCGTGTCGGCGTCGCTGAAGCTGACCGTCACGCCGCAGATCACCGCCGAGGGCACGGTCATCCTCGACGTCGTGGTCGAGAACAACTCGCCGGACTTCGTCAACACGGCCGCCGACATCCCGTCGATCCGGACCCAGCGTGCCCAGACCAAGGTGCTCGTCACCGACGGCGGGACGACCGTCATCGGCGGCATCTTCGCCGTGACCGACGGTAAGAGCGAGATCGGGGTGCCCTGGTTCCGCAAGATCCCGGTCTTCGGCTGGCTGTTCCGAAGCCAAAACATCACCAAAGAAAACCGCGAGCTGCTGATCTTCATCACCCCGAAGATCGTCAAGCTGAGCTAACGGAGAGTAGACCATGCGTGGAATCAAAACGATCCTGATGCTTCCGGTGGCGGCCGTGCTGCTGCTTGCGGGTGCCTGCACGGGCAACGGGCTGGACAACGGCGACAGCGCCGCGGTCATCCTCGAGATCTTGAACTTCACGACGCCTCCGGTTACGGCGGGGTCAGCGACTCCAGGCTTCTGCAGCACCACCACGGCGACTTCGTGCACCACCGACTTCGACTGCCCTGTAGGCGAGGTTTGTTTCGGTGGGAGTGGTTGCGAGCTGACGGTCGTCGAGTGGACCGTCAACCTGGCCAACGTACCCAAGAAC
>JABAOE010003042.1_pt7 | contig 17268 bp, 13 predicted proteins | sample 7062141 | NCBI WGS metagenome assembly JABAOE01 (sample SAMN14538627, study PRJNA623070) | marine sediment metagenome | biome: marine biome [ENVO:00000428]; feature: marine pelagic biome [ENVO:01000023]; material: deep marine sediment [ENVO:00002113] | place: India: Gulf of Khambhat ... | reverse complement strand
GTGGCACAAGGAAGGCGGGCTATCGGAAACCGGATATGTGGGCGGTTTTGAATTGGAAGCCTGGCTGCTTGACCACAATTTCTTTCCCTTGCCGTGCAATGACGAATTTCTCAAGAGGCTCGACTATCCCCTGGTCGTGCCCGAATTATCACGTTTCAATGTCGAACTAAATGGCACACCCCAAGCGCTGACAGGAGGTGCCTTGCGACGCCTCGAGGAGGAACTGAATGAAACATGGCGGCACTGCCTGGCAGTCGCCAAGGAATTCGAGGCGACCATGATGATGATCGGCATTCTCCCGACAGTGCGTGATAAAGATTTGTCATTGAAAAACATTTCCAGTCGAAACCGCTATTACGCGCTCAATCGGCAAGTCCTCAAGATGCGCGAAGGTCGGCCCCTAGAACTAGATATAGTTGGCCAAGAGTCGCTTTCTTTGCGACACGACGACGTGATGCTCGAGGCCGCTACCACCTCGTTCCAAATTCACTTTCAGCCTCCGGCAACTGAGATCTCGCGATACATGAATGCATCGATGATTTTGTCCGGTCCGTTGGTTTCTCTATCGGCCAATTCGCCATTTCTGTTCGGCCGGTCTCTTTGGGCAGAAACACGCATTCCGCTGTTCGAGCAATCGGTGGCCACCGGCAATGCGCAGCACCCGGAACGTTCACGTGTGACGTTCGGCAGTGGCTACCTAGGGGAAAATCCAACCGATATCTTCTGGGAGAATGTAGAGTGCCATCCGCCCCTGCTGCCGACTTTGTTCGATAACAGCGACGCACTACCGCATCTGCGACTACAAAATGGCACCATCTGGCGATGGAACCGATTGCTGGTCGGCTTCGACGAACTCAGGATTCCACACTTGCGCATCGAACACCGCCCCGTTCCTGCCGGCCCGACCATCGCTGACATGTTGGCCAATGCAGCAGTCTATTATGGCGCCACTCACTTTTTGGCGCGGCTGCGGCGCCCGCCCGAGGCAGACCTGCCGTTTGCCGCGGCGAAAAACAACTTTTATGGTGCCGCGCGTGATGGATTGAATGCCGAGCTAACATGGCTCGACGGGCGCACGGTCGACATCAAAGCGTTGCTCGTTGATGAAATACTACCAATGGCACGTGAGGGGCTGATATTGCTCGAAATCGATGATGAGGATATTGACCGCTACATCGGGATCGCGCGCGCTCGAGCCGAAAGCGGCCAGAACGGCGCGGCCTGGCAGCGCGCACACGCGGAACAAACCGGACGTGACTTCTATCGGCTCACTGCAGACTATCTCGCTTTACAGCGTAGCGGTGCCCCAGTACATGAATGGCCGATTTAGTATGAAATTGCGGCAGCACAGCGCATTAGCGCTGCTACCGCGATGCGCCACGTGGCTATCGGCTTCGCCGCTGTCGTTACCAAACCAACAAAAACGTTACCAAGAATAACCTTGCCTATTGCCACATGCTCACGACATTAGATCACATTCCGGCAGGCTTTCTTGAGGCTTCGGCAGGTGGTTTGCACCAAGTATTGCCTGGCCCTACGCTGATGCACTTGCCGGGACGCAAGCCCAGACCGCTTTTCGTTTCGGTCCTGTTGCACGGAAATGAGTACACCGGGCTGAAAGCGGTTCAGGACATCGTCGGCCGGTACGCCACGAGCGAGCTACCGCGGGCGCTGTCGATTTTTTTTGGCAACGTAAAAGCCGCCGCACTCGGGCTGCGCCGCTTGGACGAACAGCCTGATTACAACCGTATCTGGCCGGGTGCCGACGCGACACCCGAACTCGCCGCTCGCGCCGAATACCGCATGATGGGGCAGATCGTCGATGCAATGCGCCAGTGTGATGTTTTTGCCAGTATCGATATTCACAACAACACCGGTCTGAACCCGCATTATGGCTGCGTTAACAGCCTGCAACCGGAGTTCTTGCACTTGGCAACCCTGTTCGCACCCACTGTCGTCTACTTTCTTCGACCACTTGGTGTTCAAGCGGCTGCCTTCGCGAAAATATGTCCGTCCGTTACCATCGAGTGCGGTAAACCCGACGATGAGACGGCGGAGGCCCATGCAGTAGCCTTTATCGATGCAGTACTGCACCTGGATCACTTCCCTTCGAAGCCTCTCCCATCAGGCAACGTCAATCTGTTTCACACTGTTGCCACGGTAAAAATTGGTGACAGACGAACTTTCAGCTTCGGTGAGCTGGAAGCCGACCTCCAGCTAGATCCGCAGCTTGATCACATGAATTTTCGCGAGCTGGCGCAGGGGGCCCGCTTCGGACGTGTTGCGCCAGATTGCGAGATGCCGGTCATTGCGCTCGACGAACACGGCCGCGATGTGACGCGCGAGTACTTCGAAATCCGCGATGACGAGTTGGTGCTGTCCCGCCAGGCGATGCCGTCAATGCTGACACTGAACCAACGTATTATCCGCCAGGACTGCCTTTGTTACCTGATGGAGCGCTACGAATTGCCTTAGGCATTCGGTGTTCCTTATTCAACGCTCTCACCGGTACAGTCACTTACCAAACGATGTAGAAGACCTGTGAGGGATTGTAATTTAAGGGTCCGGGCACGACGAACAGGGGATCAGCGCTTAGGTTGAGATGGCACTCTCACTTCTGGCTTAACCGCGTAGTACTCGCCAAACTCTATTGTTTTTAATAGCGCTCAAGTGCGTTGTCGACAAAATGGTTGGTGAATGTCTCGTCGAGCCGGATCGCGCTGCTCGAGATCGGCTCGTGAAAGCCTGCGAGAGCCTTGAGCATTGCTTGCACTGCTTCCGGCGGAATTCGGCCGTCCTTCGAATAACTCGGCCGTTGTCGAATAAGCGCTGCCAAGTAAAGCGACCGGTCGCCAAGCAAATAGTGCCCAGGAACCACGTCAGCGACCGCCTCATCCGATGCGGTTGAAAGCCATTTAAGCGCACGCACCATGGCGTCGGTCAGTGCCTGGACCGTAGCCGGATGGTCGTGGATAAAGTCCCGCTTGGTATATAGACTGCCCGAAGGCAACGCCGCCCCAAAGAGCTGACGCGCGCCGTCCTCGCTGATCGTCTCGACCTTCTCCACTACCTTGCCGCCGCGCACCAGTAAGGTGATTGCCGGCTCGATGTTAGCCAAGGCATCCAGGTGTCCTGCCTGCATCGCCGCCACCGCGCTCCGGCCGGTTCCCACCCCGATGATCGAAACATCGTCGTATTCCACCCCGCCGCGCGCCAGCAACGCGTTGACAAACATGTTGGTACTTGACCCTGGCGCGGTAACACCAATCCTCATCCCTTTCAAATCCTGTGGTCCGCGCCAGGCGGCCGCCTTCTCGCGGAGGACAACTAGCGAAATGGCCGGCGTCGCCCCTTGCAGAACAAAGGCCGTGAGGCTTTGCCCACGGGCCTGCATCACGATAGTGTGATCGAACCCCCCCGACACGACGTCAGCGCTGCCCCCCATCATAGCCTGCAGTGCCTTTGCACCACCCGGAAAATCAAGGATCTCGACATCGAGCCCGGCGTCGCGGAAATAGCCGAGTTGTTCGGCCAACGAGAGTGGCAGGTAATACAAGGCGGCTTTTCCGCCAACGGCTATAGTTACTCGGGTCAGTTCCACTTTCGCAGCTGCCGCTTCGCCAGCACCCAACGACGCCACGCAACATAAGACGAGCAAGCTCAGCAAAACCCGCATCTTGTACTCTCTCAGCAAACAATTCCTCATTTGCCAAGTGTAGACCAAGTGAAATGTCTCACTGGTCGGTCTTCCTTCAGTCCCTTGCATCAATCAGTACTCGCCTAAAAATATGCTTTTCGCGACGCAGCAAAATTTGCCAGCAGCACGGCCAGAGGCCAGTTTTAACCCTCTCAGGTATTTATCAGCGTATTCCCCGACGGAAGGTTAGCGCTAGTATTTTCCGCAAGCAAAATATTTGCGGCGCTGCATCATCCATATTTCTGTAGCGCGACCTTCCCTTCAAGAGTCTCCTGATATATAAGTGCATCTTATTCGTGATAAAAGTGGTATCAAGTGACGCCTTCGTCACGCTAAAAAAAGAGGTTGAGAGACCCAACTAAGCAATCAGGCAAACCAGGAGGAAAATCATGAATGTGAGGATGCTCGCCTTGCTAACAACAATGACATTGATATCCGGAATTGCGCTGGCCGGCCAACATTCTGAAAAAGAGCGGCTTGAGCGTGCCGGCAATTGCAGCGACGCGAAGCAGCAGATGGCCTATTTCTGTGACGAGAGCAATGCGGGCGCCGACAGCATGGTCGCAATCGGGACCGCGTGTACCAATGCCAAGAACAACGTCAAGGCGGCGTGTGAAGGGGTCGACACACCCGACGCTGAGTACAAGTTCGACGATTGAGTTGTGTGCCGCCGGCTCGGCCCGGCGTCGTAGCACGGTATCACAACCAGTTGTTTTTCGAGTTCCAAAGAGTCGTAGTGCAGTAACGACATGTGTTAACACAACACCTAACGTTAGGGGGAGCAAATGACGATTCAGAGACACATTGGCGTTCATATGAGCGACGAGGAATACAAGCAGGTCGATCCTGCCGACGAAGTCGCTTTCCGTTCGCCAGTACCGACACAGATCGTGTCAAACGGGGAGTACAACCCGCTGCCACAAACCGAAGACCAGGCCAAAGTCGAAGGCCTGATCAAGGAAATGGGCGACTATCAGGCCAAGCGCCACGGCATGGACCGCCGCAGCTTCCTGGCCACCAGCGCCGGTATGGCCACTGCGTTCCTTGCCATGAACAAAGTATTCGGACCGGTCTTCGATGTATCCGAAGCCGAAGCCGGCGACATGGAAATGTCGGCCTACCGTGCCGCGCAATTGTCCAACCAGTTCATCTTCGATGACCAGACTCACTTCATCCGTGATGATTTCAAGCAGGAAGGTCTGCTCGGTCTCACCAAGTGGGCGGTCGGCGCCAAGGTCAACCCGGACATCAACTCCGCGCCGATGACCTTGTCGCGTTACAAGATGGAAAACTACCTGAAAGAGATCTTCCTCGATTCCGACACGAAGATCGCGCTGCTCTCGGGAGCGCCGTTCGATGATCCGTCCTGGTGGTTGATTTCCAACGACGCCATTCAAAATGCCTGCCGTGCGGTCAACAAGATGGCCGGCAGCACACGTATGCTGGGGCACGCCGTCATTACGCCGAAGTATCCGAACTGGATGGACGAAGTCGATCGCGCCATCGAGACGCTGCATCCCGTGTCGTGGAAGTCCTACACCATTGGCGATCCGTTCGGCCCGTCGAAGTACGCCTGGAAGCTCGATGACGAGAAGCTGATGTACCCCTTCTACGAGAAGGCAATCAAGGCCGGTATTAACACCATCTGTATCCACAAGGGTCTGATGCCGCGCGACTACGAGAAGGCGTTCGCTGGCACGTGGGACCATGCCACCGTGAACGACCTCGGGCAGGCCGCCAAAGACTGGCCGGGTATGAACTTCGTCATCTACCACGCGGCACTGCGTCCGTGGCTGGCCGACGAGCCCAAGAAGGAAATGGAGTCCTTCATGAGGAACGGCTATCTCGAGTGGTCGACCGATCTGGCCCGCATCCCGGACAAGTATGGTGTGAACAACGTGTACGGCGAACTCGGCACCACATTCGCCAGCACCGCGGTCACCAACCCGCGCTTCTGCGCCGCTTTCCTTGGCCAGCTCGTCAACCTGCTGGGTCCCGAGCGCGTCGTCTGGGGTTCCGATTCGGTCTGGTACGGCAGCCCGCAGTGGCAGATCGAAGCTTTGCGTCGTCTGGAAATTCCGCAAGATATCATGAAGAAGCAAGGCTGGAAGATCCCGCTCGGCGGACCAAACAGCGAAGTCAAGCAGAAGATCTTCGGTCTTAACTCGGCGCATCTGTACAATCTGGACATCAAGATCACGAACGAAAAGCCGTTCACTCACGATCAGATTGCCCAGATCAAGGCCGACTACGTCGCCATGGGCGGCGAGCGCAGCAACGCTGCCTACGGCTACGTTGCGAAGAAAGAAAAGACAGCCTGATTGTTCCGGATTCCGGAAACTCAAAAGCCGGCGCCTTGGCGCCGGCTTTTTTTGTAACAGGGCGTCGCAAAACTACTGCGCGTCCTTGATCCGGGCTTGCGCGGTGCTCGCAATCCTCATGTATTCCTCACATACACTCCGGTTCCTGCGCTCCTGACGCGCCCGGCTGAAGGCCGCTCGTGACGTTTTTCAACGTCCTGTTCAGCCTCGTGGTGTGGATTGGCAATGCGCAGTCCACTGGCATTTCACCTATTGGAAACGTCGCGCCTTGCGCCCAGTAATTTCTTGGTTCGCTTTCCACTGTCGTCAGCGGTGAGCGCTTTTGCTTGTTGACGGCCGTCAGGCCGGCTCCGCTGGCTAGATCGACTCGACGAATTTCACCAACGCTTCACGATCAGCTTTGGACATCGTGCGGAAGGAATCGCGCGACGACTTGGCTTCGCCGCCATGCCACAGAATCGCTTCGGTCACGTTTCGCGCTCGGCCGTCGTGCAGCAACGCGGTGCTGCCGTTGACTGTTTCTGACAGCCCCAGGCCCCACAATGGCGCGGTCCGCCAATCGCGGCCGCCAGCCCGGAAGTCTGGCCGGCCATCGGCAAGGTCTTCGCCCATGTCGTGCAGCAGCAGATCAGTGTATGCGTGGAAGGTACGATTGGCCAGTTTCGGGAATGCCGGATACTCCGGCGCTGTTGTTAGTTCCGGAACGTGACACACATTGCAACCCGCCTCGTTGAACAAGTTCTTTCCCTGTTTCACCTGTGGATCATCTACGTCGCGGGGAGCAGGCACCGCGAGAGTACGTAACCACAGTTCGAAATCGTCCATATCCGCGTCGATGATTTCCGGATCGTTAGCCGGATCCTGGTTCAGGCAGGCGATCTGAACCGGCGGACAATTGTTTTCACGAAAAACCCACGAGGTCACGCCCAGATCGCCAAGGAAAGCGCCCGCCGTTTGCTGCATCAAACTCGGTGTGTTGGCCTTCCAGCCGAAGCGACCGAGTGTGTGCTGTTTATCGATCGCATCCCAGACATAGTTAGGACGACCATTTATGCCATGTTCCGTCTGCGATTGCGCGATCTCGAGCACTGTTTGTTCGGAGACCGCTTCGAGCAGACCAAGACCAATTAATGGCGGCGTATTGCGAAGTGAGAACATCGCCCCTTCACCAAGTGGGCCGAAAGCAAGATCTTCAATCCGCAATAGTGGCTTTCTTAACGTCACCTGCTCGCCATCAGCGAATGAAACCGAATGCTCTTCCCAGTCCAGATACAACTTGGCTTCGGCGGGAACGAACATACGCGCATAGCGCAGGTCGACCTCCTGGGCCTGCAGCGCGTTGTTCTGAAACTGGTCGCCATAGTTGGGGTCCGGTTGCGGGCCACCATGCTCGTCAACGCCTGGCAAACTCAAACGCACCAACATCGTCGAAAGCTGTTCATCGGCGCTCGCTGGCGGCGTTCCGCGCCCGTTATTGATATGACACTCGCTGCAACGGGTCTGGATGAATGTCGGGCCAAGACCCCATTCACCGTTAAACGTAATTGGCGCGATCCAGCGGCGCTTGAAATGGCTACGGCCAAGCATGAATATCTTGGTTTCCTGGTAGGAGAGCACCGCTGCCGGTTGTTTGTAAGCCTCCTTGTCAGTCCGCGCGACGCTGAACCCATTATCCAGCGCGCTTTTTTCCCCGCCCTGCGCGACCCCTATTCCTGCAAGACCTGTCAGAACCGGCAATACGGTCCACAGCACGTTGCTCGCAAGGGACAATACCGAACGCTTTGCGCCGGGTCGGGGGCAACCGTGACGATTACGGATATCATGCTCGAGCTCGTCTTGGTAGGCACTTGATTCCTCCCATTTGTAACAGCCTTGTTGAATGGCTGGGCGCTTTTTGGCGTGTTGCATTTAGCCTCCCCGAATCGCGGGTATCAGATGCACTTCATTTTTCGGCCCGATTAATGCAAATCATACATTCTGCAATATTTGACCGACCACCCAAACAGAGAAACTCTCCTGCCTCAGATGCGATACCGGCACCATGCCAGGGGCAATAAATGTCATCAGACATCTGCCCACTCGCGCCTGATTGACACGGATTATAGTAATCGATCGTCTGATGAGAGCAAACAAGCTCGTCCGCATCATCAAATTCGCTCGGTCAATTACTGCTTAATAGTTGGATCGGTGATACGGACCACATTGTGCCGCGAAATTTCTCTTTGAGGTAGTCTCACTGGTGCACCGGCCGATCAAGACCTCCGGTCTGTCTATTGCCCCCAAAATCATACCGGCGAACGACGGCATAGCCTCAAGGCTGATTGACGACCGTCCACCCGCCACCAAGTGCCTTATACAAGTCCACGATCGCAACGAGTTGCGCTCGGCGAGTGGCTACGGCAGCTATTTCCGCCTGGAACAACGAATCGTTCGCGATAAGCACTTCTAGATAGCTCGTTACCCCACCGTCATAGCGCGCCCGTGACAAAAATGCGGCACTGCGTGCCGCTGTGCGCTGAGCGTCGCGCGCCGCAATCTCATCGCGCAACGTGCGCACGGCAGCGAGCGCATCTTCAACTTCCCGGAGCGCCTGTAATACCGTCAATTCATATTCATTAAGAAGTTGCTCGGTACGTGCAATCTCGATCTCTACCCGTCGCTTGTTCTTTCCGGCGTTGTAAAGCGGCGCAAAAAAATTGCCTCCGATATTCCATATATTAGCGCTGCCCGCTGTCAGATCATTTAATTCCGAGCTTGCACGTCCCGCTGTTGCCGTCAAGCTCAGCGACGGAAACCGCAATGCTTCGGCAACGCCGATGCGAGCAGTTTGTGCCGCCAACGCTCGCTCCGCCGCCCTAACATCAGGCCGACGTTCAAGCAGTTCTGAGGGCAGGCCCACCGGAATGGTCGGTGGCATCGACTGCTCTTCAACCGTCTCACCTCGGCGAATAATTCCCGGATTGCGCCCCAGCAAAATGCTGATCAGATTCTGCGTTTCGATAGCCTGACGCTCCAACGAGGCAAGGTCGGCGGCCGCATTCGCCTCCTGCACCTCAGCCTGATTGACATCAATCCGCGGTATCGTCCCCTCTTTGAATCGTTCCCTGATAATGCGCGTCGAATCGCGCCGCGAAGCGAGTGTCCGAGCAGCAATTTCCCTGCGTTCGTCAAGATCACACAGCAAAAAATAGCTGCTTGCCACATCCGCGATAAGCGACGTCAGGACCGTGCGGCGTGCCTCCTCACTCTGGAGCAGTTCCTGCTGTGCCGACTCGGTCTGTCGGCGAAGCTTGCCAAACAGATCGACCTCAAATGCGAATTGCGCGCTCAGCGCGTAGTTATTTTGAACTCCAGATCCTAGTATAAATTGCTCTAACGAGTTGCCGCGGCTCACGCTCAACTCGCCGTCAACTCTCGGATACTGATCAGCACGAACGAAGCCCAGTCGAGCACGGGTCTCCTCCACGCGCGCTGTGGCAATCGCAAGATCCTTATTCGCTGCAATGGCAGCCGTAATCAACCGCTGAAGCTGCTCATCACGGAAAAGTTCCCACCATTTCAGATTCGCAATAGAGGTGCCCTCCGCGATGCGCTGCTGAAACTGTTCGGGAGTTTCAACTTCAGGGCGTTGATAATCCGGGCCCATCGTGCATCCGGCCACCAATACGCATGAGGCAATGACAAAAGCTTGCTTGAACATCAGGCTGCTTTCTACATTGGTTTGATCCGTCGACGAGATCCGCCGAACTTTTCTACGAAGACATACAAAGCAGGCACCATTATTACGCCAATAATTGTCGCGGCCATCATCCCAGCGAACACTGTCATTCCCATTACTTTACGGGCCTCCGCACCGGCACCGCTGGCAATCAACAAGGGGATCACACCGAGGACGAACGAGAACGCAGTCATGAGAATAGGACGGAAACGATCGCGCGCAGCCTCAAGGGCCGCCTCCACGGCGCCGATACCTTCTTCTGACTTCACTTTCGCGAACTCGACGATCAGAATTGCGTTTTTCGCGGCCAGGCCGATCAGCATCACTAGTCCGATCTGCGCAAATACGTTGTTTTGGTAACCTGGCAGGAAAAAGCCGGCCAACCAAAGACCCAGCATGGCGCCAAAAACAGCTATCGGCGTGCCAAGCAAAACGCTCAACGGCAGTGACCAACTCTCATACTGTGCAGCAAGAATCAAAAAAACGAACAGCAGTGCCAGCAGGAAAACCTGCGAACCGCTACCGGCGGCAGCCTTTTCCTGATAACTCATGGCATTCCACGAATAAGTCATGTCGGGCGGAAGCACTTCGGCAGCGACTTCCTCAAGTGCCGCGAGCGCCTGAGCGGAGCTATAGCCCGGTGCCGGTGCTCCGCTTACTTCTGCTGCACGGAACAGATTGAAGCGGTTGGTATATTCGGGCCCTTTGGTCGACGACATGGTGACCATTGTCGACAAAGGTACGATTTCACCATTGCGATCGCGTACGAAGAAATAGCCGATATGTCCTGGGTTCATTACGGTACTCCGGTTCAGCCTGCACATAGACTTTGAACAGCCGGCCAAAACGATTGAAGTCGTTGACGTACGCGCCGCCCAGGAACGAACCGAGCGTAGTGTTGACATCCGATGGTGCAACACCCAGTTTCAGAACCATCTGGTTGTCAATGGCCGCAAAAATTTGCGGCGAATTCGCCCTGAAAGTCGAAAACACTCCGGTCAATTCCTGTCGCGCCGACGCGGCCTGAATAAAACGAGCCGTTTGCTCAGCTAGGTACTCCGGCGTATTGCCGGCTCGGTCCTGCAGCATAATGCTGAATCCTGAACCGGTTCCGAGACCAGGGATAGCCGGCGGTCCAAATGCGAAGGCGAGGGCTCCGGGAACTCCGTAAGCAAGCTCGCGGTTAACTTTCGAAATAATCGAGTTGACATGTAGCTCCGGGCTCTCGCGCTCCTCCCAAGGCTTGAGCGAAATGAAGAAAAAGCCGGTGTTTGATGCGAGTGCTCCAGTTAACAAGCTATAACCGCCAACTGCCGTAACTGACTCAATTCCGTCTGATTGAGTGAGGATGTTTTCAATGCGGGCAACGACTCGATCGGTTCGTTCTAGCGAAGCTGCGTCCGGCAATTGTACATTCACGAGGAAATATCCCTGGTCTTCCTCCGGCACGAATCCGCCAGGGACCACTCCAAACAACCCTGACATCATCAGCGTAACCGCAATCAGTGCAGCAATGCTGAGCCAGATTCGACGCGTGAAATAGGCGGTAACTCCCATATAACGATGGGTCGCGGAATCGAACACGCGATTAAAGCGATCATAGAAAGGCTGCAACCAGCTTTTCTTTTCCCCTGGCGGTCGTAACAACATAGCGCTTAGTGCCGGACTCAGTGTCAGCGCGTTGATCGACGAGATTGCCACCGAAATCGCGATCGTAATGGCGAATTGCTGGTAAAGACGGCCGGTGATACCACCCATCGCAGCCACCGGCACAAACACGGCGATCAAAGAAAGTGATGTTGCCACTATCGGGCCGGAAACTTCTTTCATGGCCGCGACTGTCGCTTCTCGCGCACCCATCCCCTGTTCCATTTTTGCGCTGACCGCCTCAACGACGACAATAGCATCGTCGACGACAATCCCAATCGCCAACACAAGGCCCAAGAGTGATAGCGTGTTGATGGAAAAACCCAGGAGTGGAAACACCATGAACGTGCCGATCAGCGAGACCGGCACAGCCAGCGATGGAATTAGCGTTGCTCGCGCGCTCTGCAGAAACAAAAAGACTACAAAAATGACGAGCACCACCGCTTGAAACAAGGTCACAACAATTTCCCGGATACCTTCTTTGATTGCCAGCGTCGTGTCGAGCGAGACAAGATAAGCGAGGTCGTCGGGAAAGTCTTTTGACATTTCCTCCATAACGGCCTCCACTTCGTTGGCAACTTCAATGCCGTTCGCTTCCGGCAGCTGATACACGGCGAGGACGGCAGCTGGACCGCCATTAAGGCGACTCAGCGCATTGTAGGTTTGAGTGCCCAATTCCACGCGCGCAACATCTTTAATTCGCACCTGCGATCCATCCGGATTCGACCGCAGAATGACATTACCGAACTCTTCAGCGTTGCTGAGGCGTCCTTTCGTACGCACTGTAAACGTGAACTCGGTGCCCGCCGGGGCGGGCGGGCCACCAATCTGCCCGGCCGGTGCGATCACACTTTGCTCCTGGATCGCACGGGTAATATCCGGCACAGTTAAACCGAGCTTGGCCAACTGATCGGGCTTGACCCAAACGCGCATCGCGTAATCGCTTCCGCCCAGAACGTTGGCCTGTCCAACGCCGCGAATCCGTGCCACCGCGTCAAGTATATTGATGGTCAGATAGTTACTCTGGAAGTTCTGGTCGTATGTTCCGTCGGGCGAGTACAACGTAACCAGCATCAGTGGAAAAGCTAGTTGCTTCTTTACCGTAATGCCAAGGCGTTTGACCTCTTCAGGGATGCTGGCGGTCGCTTCCGAAACCCGGTTCTGCGCGAGCACGTTAGACATGTCGAGATCGGCGCCCACCTCGAACGATACCGTCAGACGCATGGAACCATCGTTAGCGTTAACCGATTTCATATAGAGCATGTTTTCGACACCGTTCATCTTCTGCTCGAGCGGCGTCGCTACCGATTGTTCCACCACTTCGGCACTCGCACCTGTGTACGTCGCGCTGACTTGCACTTCCGGCGGTGTAATCTCAGGATACTGGGCAACCGGTAACACACCCATCGAAACGACGCCGACAATGATGATGATGATGGCGATCACCATCGCAACAATCGGGCGGCGAACAAAGAATTCAGCCATCCGGTTGACTACTTCTCCGGAGTGGTTATTGATTGACTGGCATCGCTAACCGCTACAGGGTCAACAGTCACACCGGAGCGCACTTTCTGCAACCCGTCGACCACTACTGTCTCATCAGCTTGTACGCCGCTTTCAACGACCACCATATTCTCAACTACCGGACCCAGTTTTACGTCACGCACCTCGATCTTGTTGCTTGGTCCTACTACGTACACGCGAAAAAGTCCCTGGATTTCCGAAACAGCGCGTCGCGGTACAACCACCGCTCCTCGCAGCGTTTGATACGGTGCACGTACACGAGCGAACTGCCCGGGGAGTAGCAGCCCCTTTGGATTAGGAAACTCTGCCTCGACTGAGTAAGTTCCAGTTTGCGGATCAATCGCTTGTGCCGAAGCGACCACTTTACCTTTATATTCGTGTTCGCTGCCATCGGCTAGCAGTAATACCAGGCCTTTCTCCTTCCTGCGCTCCATGTTCTCACGGTCAGGGCCTCCGATATATTCGCGCGCAAGCATCAGGTATTCGCGTTCAGATATGGAGAAGCGAACCCGGATCGGGTCGATGTCGGAGAGTGTGTTGAGAACAACCGGATTCGGATCACGGCCAACAAACTCGCCTGGCTTCGCCTTCGACAAGCCGATCATGCCGGCAATCGGAGCCGTAAGTCGCGTGTAACTCAACTCGATAAGGGCCAGATCGACGGCCGCGTCGGCAGCGGTCACCGAGGACTGGGCAGTTGCTTCCTGTGCCATCGCACTGTCAAGATCCTGCTGACTTACCGCACCAATCTCCGCCAGCGGTTTGATTCGCGCAAGGTCACTTTGCGCCTTGACATGATTGGCTTGCGCAGTCGCAAGCATGCTCTGCGCCTCGACCAGCTTCGCCTGAAAGGGTTTCGAGTCAATCGTGTAAAGCAGATCGCCTTTCTTGACGAACCCGCCCTCTCGGAAGTTCATTGTTTCGAGAAAACCCTCTACGCGGGCACGAATCGGCACATCCTGGCTACCCATCGTCGTTCCGACAAGCTCAACAAAAATCGGAACGTCTCGGCGGTCTGCCTTGACGACACCTACCGGTAGCGGTGCTGGTGGACCAGATTGCCGCTCGGACTGGTCACAGCCCGTCATTAACTGGGTTAAGAGGGCTGCTGCCAAGGATGCGACCATCGGGCGCGCGGCCATGCTTTCTCCTTTTGTTATTTAGGGGCGATTCGCTGACCGCGGTTGATGACCAGTTTGAAGCCGGAAGTTTACCGCATCAGCTTGCTTGACTATTTGGTGCAATATCCCAGATTGTTCATATATGGCACTTACAGTCCACTGCAAACAAAACGAACCCCGTCCATAGCGGTTTTCGCGCGAGGCACTTTGTCACATAATAACTTTATGGTGCGAAGCAACAAAGTCGAAGTCCCCTGCCCGCCGTCTGCTTACAACGAGATGCAGGAAGCTGGTGGGCAGATTCGGCCCCATTACCGAGATCTGCAGAACTGGCTGAGAGAGATACCGAGCGAGCGCCTCGCCCAAAAACGTGACGATGCCGATACGCTTTTTCGACGCATGGGGATCACTTTCGCGGTGTACGGAGAAAACGCCGGCGCCGAACGGCTTATTCCCTTCGACATCGTACCGCGCATTATCACTTCCGTGGAATGGCGAAGGCTATCGCGCGGACTAACACAGCGCGTTAAAGCACTCAACGCTTTTCTCAGTGACATTTACCACGAACAGGAAATTCTTAAAGCCGGCCGCATCCCAACCGAACACGTGCTTCGCAATACACAGTACCGCCCAGAAATGCAGGACATCGAAGTGCCTGGTGATGTCTACGCACACATTGCCGGCGTGGACGTAGTTCGCGCCGATGAGGGCGAGTTCTTCGTACTCGAAGACAATTTGCGCGTACCCTCGGGCGTATCCTATATGCTCGAAAACCGCAACGTAATGATGCGACTGTTCCCCGAGTTGTTTTCCCGCTACGCAGTGGAACCAGTCGAGCATTACCCCGATATACTCCTCGAAAATCTGCGCAGCGTCGCGCCCGCCGAGGTACTCGAGCCAACCGTGGTATTGCTAACACCCGGTGCCTACAACAGCGCCTACTTCGAGCACGCTTTCCTCGCGCAGCAGATGGGAATCGAGTTGGTGGAAGGCAAGGATTTGATGGTGCGCGACGGCTTCGTGTTCATGCTTACTACGCACGGTCCGCAGCCAGTGCATGTCATCTATCGCCGCATTGACGACGATTTCCTCGACCCACTGGCATTCCGGCAGGACTCGGCGCTTGGCGTACCCGGTCTACTAGCGGCTTACCGCGCCGGACATGTCACCGTTGCCAACGCCATCGGTACCGGTGTCGCTGACGACAAGTCGATCTATCCCTACGTGCCCGAAATGATCCGCTTTTATCTCGATGAGGAGCCAATCATCCATAACGTCCCAACACGTATCCTGCGCAACCCGGACGAACTCGCCTACACACTCGAGCATCTGGACGAACTGGTCGTCAAGGAAGTCCATGGGGCCGGCGGCTATGGCATGTTGATCGGGCCGAAAGCAAGCAAACAACAACTTGCACGCTTTCGCAAACAAATCAAAGCGAACCCGGAACGCTACATTGCACAGCCTACCATTGCTTTGTCGGCCTGCCCGACGTTTGTCGAAGAAGGCATCGCGCCACGCCATGTTGATCTCCGGCCATTTGTTTTGTCCGGTCGTGACGTTCGCATCGTGCCCGGCGGCCTGACGCGTGTTGCGCTTCTCGAAGGATCTCTGGTGGTTAACTCATCCCAGGGTGGCGGCACCAAGGACACTTGGGTATTGGAGACATGACGGGGCAGAAGGGACAATGCTAAGCCGTACTGCCGATCACCTGTACTGGATGTCGCGCTACACAGAGCGGGCCGAGAATCTGGCGCGCATGCTGCAAGTTGATACTCATTGGGCGTTGCTGCCACGGGAGACCGACGAGGTTGACCGGTCATGGGAGGCAACGCTATCCATGGTCGGTCAACTCGGCTCTTATCAAACAAGGTACGGTGAAATATCTGCCAATCAGGTAATCCGGTTCCTTGCTTTCGACGAAGATAATCCGGCCAGTATCGTCAGCAACTTGAATATGGCTCGTGACAACGCGCGTGCAGTACGCGGCACGTTGACGTTCGACCAATGGGAGATCATCAATTCTACGTGGCTGGAACTAAAGCTTCGCAGCTTTGACCATCTCGAGGGTGATGCGCTGACAGGATTTTTCGAGTGGGTCAAGTTACGTTCTCATCTGTCGCGCGGGGCAACTATCGGCACCATGATGCGTGACGAGGGATTTGACTTCAAACGCATTGGCACTTTTCTCGAACGCGCTGACAACACTGCACGCATCCTCGATGTGCAGTTCCGCATGCTTGCGCCCGACGGCGTGACATCAACTGCCGAGGCAGACTATTACCGCTACCGGGCGCTGCTCGAATCGGTGTCAGCGTTCGAAATCTACCGCAAGGTCTACCGTGACCGTGTGACGCCAGCGCGCATTGCCGAACTACTGATCCTACGGGCCGACATGCCACGCTCGTTGCATCGTTGCACGGAGGGTCTCGCCTCTCATCTGCAAGCCGTCGCCAACGATCAGTCTGGGGAAACCATTCGCCAGATAGGCGAGCTGCATGCGTCCTTACATTACACTCGAATAGACCTAATACTGGACCAGGGTCTTCACGCTTTTCTCCACGACTTTCTCGCCCGTATCAATGGGCTGGGTCGACGCATAGCTGAGGATTTCCTTGTGTCGGTGACGACGTGACCGATGCTGCTTTTTATTACTCACGAGACAATTTACAGATACACTCACCGGCTGAGCCGATCGGTTCAGATCGTGCGGCTCACACCGCGCATCGACGCAGATCAGCGAACGCTCCGCTGGAGCCTGAAGTCTCCGGGGCGGCAGCTCGAACAAGTTGACGCGTTCGGCAATATCACGCACTTGATCACGGTCGACGAGCCGATTGACGAAATTCATGTGCTCGCCGACGGTGTCATTGAAACCCGCGATGCCAAGGGGTGGGTGGCGACCGAAGATTCCGGACTCTCTCCGTTTGCTTATTTGGCGACCACCGCGCTGTGCGCACCCAATGCGGCAATCACCGAGTTCGCGTCGAGCTGGACCCCCCAAAGCATCGCCAACCCGACGGCACTGCTTGAACTCGGGATAGCAATCCGAGACGCCGTCGTCTGGGAGGAGGGCTCTACGACCGTCGAACATGACGCCGCACAGGCGCTTGCTCAAGGGCGCGGCGTGTGTCAGGACCATGCACATCTGTTCGTTTCGGTCTGTCGCCTGCTGTCGTTACCGGCACGTTATGTCAGCGGTTACTTCCATACCGGCGAAGCCAGCCCCGCCAGCCATGC
>JABAOE010001477.1_pt3 | contig 17268 bp, 16 predicted proteins | sample 7062141 | NCBI WGS metagenome assembly JABAOE01 (sample SAMN14538627, study PRJNA623070) | marine sediment metagenome | biome: marine biome [ENVO:00000428]; feature: marine pelagic biome [ENVO:01000023]; material: deep marine sediment [ENVO:00002113] | place: India: Gulf of Khambhat ... | reverse complement strand
CGGCGGCGAGCTTCGACGCTGCGTACGGGCTCACCGGTCGGGTGGCGAGACCCTCGTGCTTGGGCAGCTCGGGATTGGCCCCGTAGACCGACGACGAGCCGGCGCTGATGACGTGACGGTTGCCGTCGCGACGGGCGGCCTCCAAGACGTTGACCGTCCCGGTGGCGTTGACCAGATGGCTGGCCACCGGGTCGACGATCGAGCGGGGAACGGAGGGCCGGGCGGCGAGGTGGACCACCGCGTCGGCCGGGGCGATCGCGGCCTCGAGCGCCGCCGTGTCGAGGATGGTGCCCACGACCAACTCGGCGTCGGTGCCGTCGAGGTTGCCGGAGAAGCCCGTCGACAGATCGTCGAATGCGGTGACGGTGTGGCCGGCGAGCTCGAGAGCCCGGCACAGGTTGGCGCCGATGAATCCGGCTCCGCCGGTGACGAGCACGTGCATGAGTTCCCCTCCCTGTCGCCGGTCGCCTCGGTTCGGTACCGCTCCTGTCGGCCGAGGCGGCGGGGACATGAGGCGAACGGCAGGGGTCGCGTGAGCCGTTCGACTCATGTCGCGTCCGGCCACGCCGATGGAGCAGGGTGTCAGCCGGAGCCACGAAGCTGTTGTTCGTGTCCTCGACCACGACCGGAGGGTCGGGTCGGAGTCAGCGAGAGCTCGCTCGTGCCATCGAGGGATCGGGATGCGTGGTCCGCTTCCTGGTCGACGAGGGGACGCCGTCGCTGCTGCGGCGCCGCCTGTTGGAGGAGGCGACGGACGCCACGGTCCGGTTCGCGGGGTCTCCGCTGCGGCTGCCCTTCGAGCGCGTGCGGGCCAGGGTCGGTGTCCGCACCGGCTCGCGCACGATCGACGGGCTCGTCCACGAGACGACCATCGCCCCCGAGAACGCGTTCGACGGTCTCGTGGCGTCGTGGCGACCCGATGTGGTGGTGGCCTCGAGCATCAGCCGGGTCACGTGGCGTGCCATCAGGGGCGCGTGTCGCCGACGGGGGATCCCGACGGTGCTGTACCTGAGGGAAGCGAGCGCCATCGGGCACCTGACCGCCGGTCTGAGGCCCGATCGACTGGTCGCCAACTCGGGGTCGCTGGTCGACGTCGCGGCCCGTCACGGTCACCCTGCGGCGCTCGTGCCGTCCGTCGTGCGGGTGGCACCGATGGAACACATGCCCACGGGCGAGGTGGCCCTGCTCGTCAACCCCATCCCGAGCCACGGGGTCGACATGGTCGGAGCGATGGCCGCGGCGCTGCCGCACGTGCCAATCGTCCTCCAGGAGTCGTGGTCCCTCTCCTCGGACCAACAGGCCGAGATCGACCGCCTGGTGCGGACCCACGAGAACGTGACCTTCCGGGCCTTCGAACCCCGGCCCGGCATGATCTTCCGGGACGCGGGCGTGCTCCTGGCCCCGCACCGGATCGACAACCGGCCCCGTACCGTGCTCGAGGCCCAGACGAACGGGGTGCCGGTGATCGCCAGCGACCATCCCGGACTCGAAGAGGCGGTGGGCGAGGGAGGCGTGCTCATCGACCGTGACGCGGGTCCCGACGCCTGGGTCCGAGCACTGGGCGATCTCTGGGACGACGCCGACCGCCGGATGACCCTGAGTGAGCGGGCCCGGATGCATGCGGCCCGCCCCGAGATCAGGCCCGAGGCGGTGGCCGCCCGGTTCCTCGAGATCATCGGTGAGATCGTCGACGACCGGGTCCTCGCCGAGGTCGGATCGTGACCACGACCTCGAACCCCGTGGTGGACTTCCTCGACGGGGCGGCGGTCCCCCCGCCCGTACCCAAACGGGAGTGGATCCTCGACGTCTGCCGGGACCGGAGGGTGCTCGACGTCGGCTGTGTGCAGCACTCGTGGCGGATGGCGATCGACAACCCCGGCTGGCTCCATCGCGCCATCACCGACGTGGCCGCGGCCTGCACCGGCGTCGACTACCTCGCCGGCGACGTGGCCGAGTTGTCCCGGCGGGGATTCGACATGGTGCACGGCGACGTGCTTCGCGATCCTCCCCCCGGACGCTTCGAACGTGTCGTCCTCGGCGACGTCCTCGAGCACGTGGAGAACCCGGCCCGCCTGCTCGACTACACCGCGGCGGCGCTGACCGACGACGGGCTCGCCCTGATCACCACGCCGAACCCCTTCTACCTGGGTCAGTTCATCACCATCCTGGGCCGGAGCCGCCCGACGGTGAACCCCGAACACGTGGCCTTCTACGACCCGATCACCTTCGCCGCCCTGGTCGAGCGTTCGCCGCTGGAGATCGTCGAGATGCGCTGGCTCACGCCGTCGTTCCCGGCACTGTGGAACTCGCGTCGACGGCTGGTGAAGAAGGTGGTCTCACCCGCGCTGCACCGCCTCGGTGGCCCGATCCGGCGGCGCCGGCCGTACCTCAACTCCGACTTCGGCGCCCTCGTGCGCCGTCGGGCCGGCGCGGCCCCCGCGGCGGGGGACGTCGACCTCAGGGCGGCGCGGGTGATCGCCTTCCATCGCGGCGGCTGAGCCGCCCACCCCGGAGTCGGCCGATCTGGCGTCCGGCCACGAACAACCACCGGGCCCGACCGGCTCGGGTTCTCAGCCGTGGGAGGTTGCGGACCAGCCAGAGCCACCGGCGCAGTCCGGAGGTTCGGGGCGGGAGCTTCACCCCGGCGTCGCGGAGACGCGACTCGAGGACCGGCTGGACGGCGCCGAAGCGGCGGCTCTGTGCGAAAACGGCGGCCAGGGACGGGCGGTAGCGGTAGTGGACCACCGCCTCGGGCTCGAAGTGGAGCTCGACCCCCGCCTGCCAGAGGCGCATCGAGAGTTCGAGGTCCTGGCCGGCGAGGAACGACTCGTCGAATCCGCCCACCTCGTCGAAACGGGCCCGGTGAACGGCCATGTTGCAGGAGCTGGCCGCGGGGAAGACGTCGAGGAAGCGGTTCGGCTCGGTGGCGAAGCTCCGGCCCCTCGACTCGACCAACCACTCCGGGTTGAGGCGATCGAGCTCCAGCGGTCCCGCGACCAACTCGTGGTGGGCCAGGGCTCTTGTCATGGCGGCCAGCCATCCTTGGGCCACGATGTCGTCGGCGTCGCAGAAGGCGAGCCACCGGGCGTCGGTCGAGGCGACACCGGCGTTGCGGGCATGGCCGGCCCCTCGCCCTTCGGGGGCCGACACCAGGCGGACTCGGGGATCGGCTGCGGCGCGCGCGTGCACCAGCTCGGCCGTGGCGTCGGTGGAGCCGTTGTCGACCACGATGACCTCGACCGGAACCGGCGCGTCCTGGGCGGCGAGCGCGTCGAGCTGCTCGCCCAGAGTCCCGGCGGCGTCGCGGGCAGCGATCACCACCGCCAGCTTCGTCGGTGCCGCGAGGTCATCGGAGCCCTGGACCACGTTGGGTATTCTGGCGAGCCCTGATGGACCTGTCGGTGATCGTCCCGTGTCACAACGAGGAGTCGACCCTCCCTCCGCAACTCGATGCGCTCGAGGCGCAGGTGTGGGACGGCGACTGGGAGGTCGTCGTGGTCGACAACGGCTCGACCGATCGGACCGCGGAGGTGGTGGGCGAGCGGATGGCCTCGTGGTCGCGGTTGCGGCTGGTGACCGCCGATGCCGGCCGGGGGCTCTCCTTCGCCCGCAACGCGGGCGTCGCCGCCTCCCACGGCCGGATGCTGTTGTTCTGCGACGGCGACGACGTCGTGGCCGACGGCTGGGTAGAGGGCCTGGCCCGGGCGCTGGTGGACCACGAACTGGTGACCGGCCGCCTCGAGCTGGAGCGGCTCAACCCCGACTGGCTGGCACTCAGCAGGGGTGCGAGCGCGGCAGCGCCCGGTCCGCCCCGGTTCGCGGGAACCTTCGCCTACGCCTCGGGGGGCAACCAGGGCATGACCCGCGCGCTGTTCGACCGGGTCGGCGGGTTCACCGAGGGGATCGCGGGGGCCGAGGACATGGAGTTCTCGTTGCGTTGCCTGGGCCTGGGGGTCGAGGTCCACGACACGGCCGACGCGGTCGTGCACTACCGCTACCGCACCCGGGCCGGCGACCTCTTCCGACAGGGACGGACCTACGGCGCGTGCCGTCCGCTGATCGCCCGCCGGATGAAGGACGCGGGGATGGTGCGACCGCCCCGCTTCCAGGGCTGGAGATCGTGGTTGTGGTTGGTGATCCGGCTGCCGACGCTGGTCACCGCTCACGGTCGGGCCAACTGGGCGTGGGTGGCCGGCAACCGGTTCGGCCACGTCCTCGGCTCGATCCGGCACCGCACCCTGATGCTCTGACGGTTCAGCCGAGGAGCCGGCCGTAGACCTCGTGCAGCCGCTCGGCGACCCGGGCCGGCGACCGGGTGGCGGCGATCTCCCGAGCCGCTCCGGCCATCGCGTCGCGCCGGCCGGCGTCGGCCAGGAGTTTCGCCACGATGTCGCGGAGCGCCTCCGGGTCACCGGGTGCGATCACCTCGCCGGTGCCGTCGTCGTGGACCGTCGAGCCGAGGGCCCCCACGTCGGTGACCACCACGGGGACGTGGTGGGCGTAGGCATCGTGGAGGACGCCGCTCTGCGACTCGAAGGCCGTGTAGGGGAGCACCACGAGGTCGCACCGATCGAACGCCTCGGCCTTCGCCTTCTCGTCGATGGGGCCGATCGTGGCCGACAATGACGGGTTGGCCTCGGCCGCCCGCCGGACCGCGGCCTCGAGCCCCGGTTCGCCCCGGCCCATCACCTCCCAGCGGACGGCGGGGTCGCTGCCGTCGATCGCGCGGAGCAGCACGTCGATCCCCTTGTTGTGTCGCAACGTGCCGAACACCAGCACCCGGTCGCCGCCTCGTTCTGTCGGTGACGGTGGCGGGGAGACGGGCGAGCGGACCGGGTGCGGGACGACGTCGACCCTCGCGGGATCGATGTCGAACCCGGTCGCCAGCATTTCCCGCAGTCCCTCGTGGTGGACGGTGAGGTGGGCCCCACTGGTGTACATCCGCCGCAGGAGCCGGTCGCCGACCACATCGGGGAGCCGCCGGTTGTGGGGCCGGACGTCGTGGACATGGACGACGACCCGGCCCGTCCGCGCCAGCCGCGGGAGGTCGACGGCATCGGTGAAGCGGTTGAGGAACCAGATGTGGGTGAGGTCGGGGTGCCCCGCGATCTCGGCCGCTCTCAGCCGACGGCGGGTCCGGTAGACGCGGGCTCTGTCGAGGACCCAGCGAGGTGTGCCGGGACGGGCCGGTGAGATCTCGGGAAGGTCGTTGCGAAGCGTCACCCGTGGGTTGCCGCTCGCCGTGGGGACTCCCGGCCGGTCCAGCGTGTGGACCACCAGGCGGTCGAGGCGGTCGTCGGCCACGGCCTCCGCCAGACCGATGTCCTCCGATCGGAGGAAGGGCCAGTACCAGTACAGCCGCACCCGGGAGACCGACCTCAGAACAGCTCGATGTCGCCCAGGGCGAATCGGAGATCGCGGCGGTGGGGTGCGGTCTCCCGCAGGTCGCGCACGGTGAGCCGGGGCCCGAGGCCGGGGACGGAGGGAAGCCAGGAGGCGGGGTGGGGCGCCCGGTCGAGCGTGAGCACGTGGTCGACACCCGCGTGCCGGACCACCCGGGCGATCAGCTCACGGGTCGTGCGACGGTCGGGGCTGAGCACCTCGGCCAGGACCGCTTCGCGGGTGGGGCCACGCCGTCGGACCCGGACGATCGCCGCACCCCCGTCGGTCCGCACGACCCGGTACCGGAGCGGCTCGAACCCGTACCGCCACCGGAGGTGATCGACGGTGCGGTCCGTGGCCAGGCCGTCGGTGGGCGGGAGCCGGCGGAGCAGGTCGGACAGGTCGTCGGCCAGTGTCTCGATCGGGTCGCCGAACGACACCGGCTCGGACCATCTCGCCGCGGGAACCCGGGCCCGGACCATGCCGGGAAGCGATCGGGGCGAACTCACCCGCACCCGGACCGCGAGTCGGCCCTCGTCGCGCCAGCCCATGCCGAGGTAGCCGGGCCGGCTCCGGTCGTTGGGCGTGTTGAACACGAAACCGACGCCCTCGTCGTGCAGGGCCTCCAGCGCGGCCGTGGTGAGCGACCGGAAGATCCCCCGGCGTTGGTGGGCGGGGTCCGTGGCGGTGTCGACAGCCCGGACCGCATCGATCGACGATCCGTGCGCCCCGGCGAACCGCCACCGCAGCATGGTCCGGAAGCCGACCACCTCGTCGCCGTCGACCGCCACCCACATGGGCGACTCGCCGGCCGGGTTGTCGAGGTGCTTCCAGCGGAACAACGCCTCGTTGGGCTCGTCGGGGTCCCACCCGAGCGCGGCGGTGGCCACGGCGAGCGCGCGGGGGACATCGCCGGTGTCGGCCCGTCGGATGGTGAGCGTGGGGGTGGCCACGGCCCGAGGCTACGGGCGCGGCGCCCGGGGGCCGGGGACCCGGCGGTCACGGAGCGCGGTCGCCGGCCCTGTTCCCTCCGCGGGGGACGGGCCCTGCCGATCGGGACCCCATGTCCGGTGCCGTCCCCGCCGTCGTGCCCACGCTCGTGAAGGCCGCGGCCGGCGCGGTCGACCTCCTGCGGCCGCCGGTGGACGGCCTCGTGATCCTTCTGTACCACCGGGTCGGAGGCCGGACCCCGGTGAGGGTGGACCTCGCGACGTCGGTCTTCGAGGAGCAGATGGCGGCCCTCGCAGCCGGGCGGTCCGTGCTGACGCTCGACGACGCGGTGGACCGACTCGTCGCGGGAGAGGATCTCGGGGGAAACGTCGTCGTCACCTTCGATGACGGCACCGCCGACTTCGTGGACGACGCCCTACCCGTCCTGGAGCGGCACGGGATCCCGGCGACCCTCTACGTCGCCACGGCCCACATCGAGGACGGTGTCGAGTTCCCCGACCGGGGCCGCCCTGCGAGCTGGGCCGGGCTGGCCGATGCCGTCTCCACCGGCCTCGTCACGATCGGGTCGCACACCCACCGCCACGCCCTGCTCGATCGCCTCGATCCGGCTGCCGTCGGCCGCGAACTCGATCGGTCGGTCGAACTGATCGGCAGCCGACTCGGCGCGGTCGTGCGGCACTTCGCCTATCCGAAGGCGCTGGGTCCGTCCCCGGCCGCCGAGGCCGAGGTGCGGCGCCGGTTCGATTCGGCCGCCCTGGCGGGGACGAGGGCCAACCCGGCGGGCACCGACCCGCACCGTCTGGCCCGCACCCCGGTGCAGACCACCGACACGCCGCGATGGTTCCGCCGGAAGCTCGCCGGGGGCATGGCCTTCGAGGACGATCTGCGCCGGCTCGCCAACCGGCGCCGTTACGCGGGGGCCGACGCGTGAGCCCCCGACTGGTCCACCTGACCACGACCGACATGAGCCTCGACTGGCTGCTCCGGCCCCAACTCGAGGCGTTCGCCGACGCCGGCTTCGAGGTGATCGCCATGTCGGCGCCCGGGCCCCACGTCGCCGCGCTCGACGCGTCGGGGATCCGGCACGTGGCGGTGCCCGCCCTGACCCGGTCGATGGCGCCCGGGAGGGACCTGCAGGCCTTCGCCCAGCTGGTCGCCCGCTTTCGTGAGCTCCGGCCCGACATCGTCCACACCCACAACCCCAAGCCCGGTGTGCTCGGCCGGTTCGCGGCCCGTCTCGCGGGAGTGCCGGTGGTGGTCAACACCGTCCACGGGCTCTACGCCGTGCCGGGGGACCGTCCCGCCAAGCGGGCCGTCGTCTACGGCCTCGAACGGCTCGCAGCCGCGTGTTCCGATGCCGAGCTCCTCCAGAACCCCGAGGACCTGCCGGTGCTGCGGCGTCTGGGCGTTCCCCATTCCCGCCTCACCGTTCTGGGCAACGGGGTGGATCTGCGCCGCTTCGATCCGGCGGCCGCGGCCCCCGATGCCCGCGAGCGGCTCCGGGCCGAATGGGGCGTGGGCTCCGACACGACCGTCGTCGGCGTGGTGGGTCGCCTGGTGCGGGAGAAGGGGTATCCGGCGGTGTTCGAGACGGCCCGGCGGATGGCCGATGACGACTGCGTCTTCGTCGTGGCCGGACCGGACGACCCCGACAAGGCCGGGGCCGTCACGTCCCGGGAGCGGGCGGATGCGGAAGCGACCGGCGTCCGCTTCCTCGGGTCCCGCGACGACATGGTGGATCTCTACTCGGCCTTCGACGTGTATCTCCTGGCGTCGCACCGCGAGGGGTTCCCCCGGTCGGCCATGGAGGCCTCGGCGATGGGCCTGCCGATCGTGGCGACCGACGTGCGGGGCTGCCGTCAGGTGGTGACCGACGGCGTGACGGGGGCGCTGGTCGCCGTCGACGACGTCGACGCGATGATCGCCGTCCTCCGCCGGCTCGTCGCCGATCCCGCCCGACGGGTCGAGTGGGGCGCCGCGGCCCGGGCCAAGGCCCTCGCCGATTTCGACGACCGTGACGTGGTGGCGCTCACCCTCCGCACCTACGACTGGCTGCTCGCCTCCCGCTCGGTCCCCGCAGTCACTCCGGCGTAGACCGCGGCGAGCTCCGCCGCGGCGCGGACGATCGAGAAGCGCTCCGCCTCCCCGGGCGCGGCGGCGGCGAGGCGCCGCCGCAGGTCGGCGTCGAGTGCGAGCTTCACGTGGTTGGCGGCCAACGCGCCGGGGTCGTCGACGGGGGACAGGAGGCCCGCCCGGCCGACCGCCTCGGGAATCCCACCGGCGGTGGTGGCGGCCACGGGCACTCCCAGCGCGAGCGCCTCCATGATCGCCACCGGGACGCCCTCGTGCCGCGACGACATCGTGAAGACGTCGGCGCCGCTGACGATCCGGGTCGCGTCGTCGCGGTACCCGAGGGCCACGAACCGCTCGCCGATCCCGGCCCGCTCGATCCAGCCCGCGAGCTCGTCTTCCTGTGGCCCCTGGCCGACGAGCACGTAGCGCAGGTGGGGCACCTGCCCCAGGGCGTGGGCCGCGGCCTCCACCAGTCGGTCGAGGGCCTTCTCGGGACGGAGATTGGCGACGCAGGCGATCATGATCTCGTCGGCACCCACGCCGAGCTCGGCCCGCACGCCCGTCCGGTCGGCCCCGGCCCTGACGGCGGCGAGGTCGATCCCGTGGGTGATGACCTCCACGGTGTCGGCCGACCGTCCCCGGATGGTGCGGCGGACGTCGTCGCTCACCGCGACGACCGCGTCGTCGAGACGGATCGTGGCCCGGTTGGCGAGCCGGGTGAGCCGGTGATGGCGGGGCCAACGGTTGTGCTCGGTGACCACCAGCGCGGGGCGGACCCGGCGGGGAAGGGTCCGCACGAGCAGGCGGCTGATCGCGGCCAGGGCCGGCGAGTGGACGTGGAGTACGTCGACCGGGTCGGACCGCAGCATCGACCGGAGCCGGGTCATCCAACCGAGCCGGGCGGCGGACCCGCTGTCGAGGCAACGGGCCGCGACGCCGGCGGCCCGCAGCTCGGGTACGAGGTGATCCTTCCACGGCACCAGGTAGACCACGTCGTGGGTGAGATCACCGTCGGGTCCGTCGACCCGGGTCCGGACCTGGGCGACGACGAGGCGCTCGGCCCCACCGGGTCCGAGTCCCTTCAGCAGGTGGCGCACCCGCCTCACGGCGCCCGCCTCACCGACTCAGCACGCCGCGGGCCGTGTCGATCACCCGGGCCAGGTCGCCGTCGCCGAGACCACTGCCGCCGGGCAGACACACGCCCCGGGCGAACGCCTCTGCGGCGACGGCGCCGCCGAAGCAGCGGGCCCCGGAGAACACGGGCTGGAGGTGCATCGGCTTCCAGGCCGGGCGGGCCTCGATCCCCTCGGCTTCGAGGGCGGCGATCAGCCCGGCGGGATCGACGGCGGCGTCGTCGCCCAGAACGGCGACCGTCAACCAGTGGTTCGGGCATCCCCGGGCATCGAGCGGGTTGAAGGTGACCCCGGGCAGCGCGCCGATCCCGGTCTCGTACGCGGCCCGGATCTCGGCCCGGCGGGCCAGCATCGCGTCGAGCCGGCGGAGCTGACCGCGTCCGATCGCGGCCAGGACGTTGCTCAGGCGGTAGTTGAAGCCGATCTCGGTGTGCTCGTAGTGGAGGGCGGGCTCCCGGGCCTGGGTGGACAGGTGACGGATGCGGGAGATGCGGGCTTCGTCGGTCGACACCACCATCCCGCCGCCGCCGGTGGTCATGGCCTTGTTGCCGTTGAAGGAGAAGACGCCGACGTCGCCGAAGGATCCCGCCGGTGCCCCGCCCCACGCCGCGCCCACGGCCTCGGCGGCGTCCTCGATCAGCGGCACGCCGGCCTCGTCGCACAGCGAGCGGATCGGAGGATGATCGGCGCACTGCCCGTAGAGGTCGACCGTCACCACCGCCCCCACCCGGCGGCCCTCCACCCGCGCCGCCGAGAGGGCCTCGCCCACGAGCTGCGGATCGACGTTCCACGACGACGGGAGGCTGTCGACGAGCCAGGGTTCGGCACCGAGGTACCGGGCTGCGTTGGCGGTGGCGGCGAAGGTGAACGTCGGCACGATCACCACGTCCCCGGGACCCACACCGGCGGTGAGCAGGGCGAGGTGGAGGCCCGCCGTGCCGCTGGAGAGGGCGACGGCGTGACCGATGCCGATCCGGGTCGCGAACTCCTCCTCGAAGGCGTCGAGGTCGGGTCCCACCGGCGCGATCCAGTTCGCATCGAACGCCGACAGGAGCAGATCCCGTTCCGTCACCGACATGTCGGGCGGTGAGAGGTGGATCCGCGGCTGCGGCGTGGGTTCGGTCATTGGGTCGTTTGGCTCATCTCGATCGGGCATGTGCCGACAGGCAAAGCGTCGCACAAGCACGAGCCCGACTGGCGTCTTCGGAGGGAGACGGCGGGGCACTAGAGGGGTGGGCGAACACCACACATGGAACCCCAGCACCTGATCCGGACGATCCAACGACGTTGGCGACCCGTCGTGTTCCTGGCGGTCGTGGGCGCCGCGCTCGGTGCCGCGAGCGCCGCGGTCGCCGAGGATGCCGGTCCCGCGCCCGTGCCGACCACGTACTACGACGCCTGCCACCGGCTGCTCGTCGACAGCGCCATCCCGAACAACGTCGAACAGTGGGACGTGCGCAACCTCGCGCAGCTCGCGCAGCGGCTGACCCAGGGCGAGATCCCGGTCGAGGTCGCCGCGTCGGTCGGCGCCCCGGTGGTCGACGTCGCCTCGCAGGTCCGGGTGGCGGTCCGCAACGACGTCCAGAGCGTCTCGGTCTGCACCGTCGGGGCGACCCCGGTCGAAGCCGAGCAGCTCGCCGACGAATACGCCCGACAGCTGCTCGTCTTCCTGGACGCCGAGGCCCGCGAGTTCCACCAGGAGCGCCTGACCCGGGCCGCGGAGCAGGTGAGCAACGGGCGGACCTGTGTGCGCGATGCCGAGGCGGAGATCGACGCGGTGCTCGGTATCGATCCGCTGGCCGACGTCCGCTCCCTCGAGGAGGACGCGGCCGCGTGTCAGCGCGAGCTGATCAACGCCCGCAACACCGAGCGTGGGTACGAGGTGGCCGGTGTGCCGGTCGTGCCGCTCGAGACCCTCGAACCGGCCTCGGCCGTCGAGATCACCGAGGGAACCTACGACCGACGGGTGCGGGCCGGAGCGGCCGGCGCCAACATCGAGGTCGGCGTGGGCGAGACCATCGGCGCGCCCGGCCGAAGCACGCCGTCGTCGTCGGGACCCGACCTTCCCGACGGACCGGCTCCCCGAGCGGGCGCGGGTGCCGTCCTCGGTGCCGTCATCGGGTTCGGTTTCGTACTGTTCACCGAGCGGCTCGACTCCCGTCTCCGGCGCAAGGAGGACGTCGAGTCCACCCTCGACCTCCCCGTGCTCGCCGAGATCCCGCCGCTGGGGCGTCGGGACCGCAGGGACACCAGGATCCTGAGTCTGGAGGAGCCCCGGTCCCGCACCGCCGAATCGTTCCGGACACTGCGGTCCGGGCTCGACTACGCCCGCCGGCTCGACCAGGAACAGGGCAGGGCCCGGCCCGGAGCCCACGTCATCCTCGTCACGTCAGCGGGGCCGAGTGAGGGCAAGACCACCACCATCGCCAATCTCGCCGCCGTCATGTCCGAGGGCGACCGACGCGTGCTCGCGGTCAACTGCGACTTCCGCCGGCCCCGCCTGCACCGGTACCTGGGCGGGACCGCCTTCCCCCGCCGGCTCAACACGACCGATCTGGCCGGGGTGCAGCTCGTCACCCAGGTGACGGACAACGACGGGGAGGCCACGCCGAGCGACGTGGTCGCCGCCCAGCGCCGCCTCGTCGAACGGGCCCGCGACCGCTTCGACGTCGTCCTCCTCGACACCGCCCCGATCCTCACGACCAACGACGCGGCCGACCTGCTGGGCGTGGCCGACCACGTCGTGTTGGTGGTCAGCTCGGCCCGGACCCGGGCCGAGGCAGCCGACCGGGCGGCCGAGCTGCTCGAGCGGCGGGGCCGGTCGCCCCTCGGCATCGCGCTGGTGGGTGCCCGCGAGGTCCCCAACGCGTCGGACTACTACTACGACGACAACGATCCCTACCTCGAGCCGGGCGGCCGGCGCCGACGCAGGGACCGGGAGATCGATCTCGACGACGTCGGGGTGATCGAGACGTCGCCGGTGGGGTGACCGGGTGATGTCCGCGCCGGTCCACGAGCGCGCGTTCACCCGCCCGAGCAGCCGCCGCGCCGCCGCGCCGGGTCTGCGCGTGGCCTGGGCCGGCCCCCTCGGGTGGGTCGTGTGCGTCGCGGCGCTCCTCCTGTACGCCATCGGCGTCGCAGCCGGGTGGGCCTCGGTGCTCGGCGCGGGGGTGGCCACGGCGGCGGTGGTGCTCAGCGTTCCGTGGTTCGCCCGGATCGCCCGGCGGTGGCCGGGTCTCGAGATCGCCGGGATCCTGCGGCTGTCGCTCGGCGTGAAGCTCATCGCGACGCTCGCCCGGTTCGCCGGGCGTGAGGACAGTGTCGACTACCACCGGGCCGGGTCGCTGCTGGCCGACAGCTTCCGGCGACTCGATTTCGTCGTGGACCCCGGGCGCGAGGTCCCGGGAACCGGGACCGTGCGCTACCTCACCGGACTGGTGGAGGTGGTGACCTTCGAGAACGAGTTCGCCACCTTCGCCGTCTTCTCGCTGTTCGGCTTCGTCGGCCTCGTGTGGTTCGTGGAGGCGTTTCGGATCGCCCTCCCGGGCGTCGACCACCGACGGTACGCACTGCTCCTCCTGTTCTGGCCGTCGCTCGTGTACTGGCCGTCGAGCATCGGCAAGGAGTCGCTCATGCTCCTCGGGCTCGGTGCGGTCGCGCTCGGCCTGGCCAAGCTGCTCCGGGCCCGGGTCACGGGGCTGTTCGCACTGGTGCCCGGGCTGGCGCTGTGCGGGTTCATCCGGCCCCACGTGGCGCTGATCGTCGTGGCAGCGGCCATCAGCGCGTTCGTCATGCGAGCCCCGGGCCACGGCGCGGCGAGCAAGGTCGTCCGCCTCTCGGTGATCGCGGGCCTGGTGGTCGGCGGTGCCNNCGCCGGCCTGGTGGTCGGTGGTGCCGTGGCCTCCGACGCGGTCGAGGCCCTGCTGAACATCGACGGGCTGCATCCGTCGGGCCTCTCGGCCGCGCTCGACCTCGTCAACACCCGTTCCTCCCAGGGTGGGTCGTCGTTCTCGGCCGCCCGCATCGACGGCATCCTCGAGTACCCCTGGGGGTTCGTGACGGTGCTGTTCCGGCCCTTCCCCTACGAGGCGGGGTCGCCCTCCATGCTGCTCACCTCGTTCGAGGCGCTCGGGCTGGCGGTGCTCGTGCTCGCCGCGGTGCCCCGCCTCCTGGCAGCCACCCGGTCGATCCGTGAGGAGGCGTACGTCGTCTACGCGGTCGGGTTCACCGCCGTGTTCGTCTACCTGTTCTCCGCCCTCGGCAACTTCGGCATCCTGGCCCGTCAGCGGTCGATGACCCTGCCACTGCTGTTGGTGGTGATCGCCCTGCCGACCGCGCGCCAGCGGGTGCGCCATCGGCGGGTTCGGGAGGCGGCCGACCCGGAGAGTGCGACATGAATCCCGGGTCGGCCGTCGCCCTCCAACCGGATCGACGGGTGCTCGTCGGGGAGGTGGGGGGTGCCACCGTGCTCTTCCACGTCGGTGATCGACGCCTGCACGTGCTCAACCCCACGGCCGGGGCGGTCTGGTCCGAGCTCGATCCCGACGGGGACGTGACGCAGCTGGCCCGCCGCCTCGGTGAGCGCTTCGGGGTCACGGCCGACGCCGTGCTCGCCGATGTCGAGCGGTTGCTCGAGCAGCTGGTGACCGATGGTCTCCTCGCCCCGTCGGGAGATGCCGACCCGGCCACCGCGACCGGAGTGGCGGACCGGCCGTCNNGACCGGCCATCGTCTCCCGGCGACGCAGGGACGGGTTCGGTGACCGCCCCCTCCTCCGGGTCGTACGCGGCGCTCGACGCGCGCCTCGGCATCGTGTGCGACGACGCCGAGATCGTGTCCGTCCTCGACGCGGTGCTCTGCCCGCTGGCGGTGGCCGAGCCGCCGACCGGCGCGCTCCGCATCGAGCGGATCGCCGAGAACGGGTGGACGGTCGTCGTCGACGGCGGGAACCCGGTGCGGGTCGGCTCCCGGCTGGCCGCGACCCTGCGGGCGCTGGCGGAGGTCAACGATCTGGCGGTCGCGTCCGTGCCGTCCGATCTCGTGTTCCATGCGGGGGCCGTGTGCGGTGACGAGGGGGCGGTCCTGCTGCCGGCCCCGTCGAACCACGGCAAGTCGACGCTGACCGCGGCCCTCGTGCGCAGCGGGCTGCGCTACCTGACCGACGAGGCCGCCGCCGTCGCCGAGGGACCGGTCGTCCGGCCCTTCGCCAAGGCCATCGCACTCGATCCCGGTTCGTACCCGCTGTTCCCCGGCCTCGCCCCCTCCACCCACGACCGGGGGTCGGGAGGAGCCTCCGACCTGGGTGCCGCCCTGACGGACCGGGAGTGGCACGTGCCCGCCTCACGAGTGGGGCGGGTCGCAGGCGACGCCGACAACCGGCTGGTGCGGGTGATCGTGTGTCCCCACTGGCGGGCGGGCGCCGCGACCCGGTTGCACCGGCTGGATCCGGTGGAGGCGCTCCACGAACTGCTCGGGCAGGCGTTCGACTTCACGACGGGTGGTCAGCCGGTGTTCGACCGGCTGGTCGGGCTCGTGGGCACCGTCCCCGTGTACCGGCTCGGCTACGGCGACCTCGACGACGCGGTCGGGGTGGTCACCGCCCTGCTGCGCGAGCCGGAGGCGGTCGGGTCCGGACCTCGTCGGTCCGGTTCCCGTCAGTCCGGGTCCCGGCGGACCCGCCGGCGGTCGCCGGCCGGGATCTGATCCAGCGGCGGCAGGCCCTTGCGCCGCCGCTTCTCCTCGTACTGCGCCTCGTCCGCGGCGCGCAGCAGATCACCGGGTGTGGTCATGTCGGTGTCGGCGAGGGCGATGCCGCACGACAGCGAGCGGTCGGCCCCGGTCCGGGCGAACAGGCGGAGGGCGAGGTCGGTCACCGGCCGGGCCGACAGCAGGCCGCCCCCGTCGAGGATGACGCAGAACTCGTCGCCGCCGATGCGGCACACCGTCGAACCGTCGACCGTGGCCGCGGCTTCTCTCAGCGCCGTGGCGGCCTGGACGAGCAGGTCGTCGCCGGCGGCGTGACCTTCCGTGTCGTTGACGGTCTTCAGTCCGTCGACGTCGCACATGACCACCGCCACGTCGCGTCGCTCCACCGGCGGGCGATCGAACACGGCGCCCAGCTTCTCCTCGAGCACCCGTCGGTTTCCGAGGCCGGTCAGAGGGTCGCGCAGGGCGAGCTCCTCGAACTCGGCGATGCGCTCGGTCTGGGTCACCGCGGTGGCGGCGTGTTCGGCGACGAGATGCAGCGTGGCCAGATCGTCGTGATCGAGGATCCGGCCGTCGTCGCGGGTCGACGCCCACACGACACCCCACACCGCATCGCCGATGACGATGGGGGCCGCCGCCTCGGAGCGCAGCTCCCGTTGGAGAAGGGCCATGATCCCGGGATCGTCGACCCGGCCGTCGTCGACGGTGCGCACGAAGCCCTCGCCGGTGAGGACCGCGTCCAGGCCGGGCCGGTCCCGCAGCGAGTGCCGCTCCTCGACGGGGAAGCGTTCGGTGCCGGGTGCGAGCTCCCCGACATTGACGAGCGTCTCGTAACCGAGGCGTTCGTGGTCGATCCGGCCGATCGAGACCGTGGTCGCGCCGAGGGCCCGGCGGGCCTGATCGGCGATCACCAACAGGAGGTCCGGCATGCTGTCGGCCGCCTGGACCGCGGCGCCGATCGACTGGAGCGCCTCCACCGGGGTGTCACGCTCCGGGGGAACGAACCGCTCCAGGCCGTCGAGCACCTGATCGAGGGTCTGTTCACCGCCGGGCGGGGGAAGGGTGCGCTCGAGGTTGGCCGCGGTGCCGAGATCGGGGTCGAGGGCGGTTCCCAGCAGCTCGTCGACCCGTTGGCGGCGGGCCGACCAGTTCGGTGCCGCCTCGGGTCCGGGGTGACCGACCAGCGTGGCGGCGACGGCCAGCAGGCGCGACGGGAACGGGATGTCGGGCCCCCGCATCCCGTGGGGCCCACCGCTGCCGTCCCACCGCTCGTACTGGTGTTGCACGGCCCGGGAGGTGCCGGCCAGTCCCGGGAGTCGCCGCAGCATGCCGGCCGACAACACCGCGGCGGCTGCGTCGGGCGCCACGTCGACGGTCCCGACAGGGCGGACGTGGGTGAGCAGGATCGAGACCTCGGCCATGAGCGCGCCCGTGACGGCGTCGGCGTGGTCGCGGGCCGGCACTCCGGCTGCCGCGGCGAGTCGATCGACCACCTGCGCCCGCAGGGCCGCCCAGCGGGCCGCGGTCGGGTCGAACACCTCCAGGGCCCGGGCCAGGGAGATCACGGCGGCGGACGCGGTACGCGAGAGCGGGCGCCCGTCGGGCTCGGGCGCGGCGGGCGCGTCCGCGCCCGCTTCCCGTCTCGTCTCGGGTGCTTCTCCTCCCGTCACACGCCGCTCCCGCGAACCCGATCGCCCGTTGTCGCACCGTCTCGCCGGTACGACCTGCTGCCACGTTGAGTGTAGATCACGGTCACCTTACGTGGTTGACCCGACCTCGGCCGCCGGGCGGGCCCGGCCCGCCGACATACTGCGGTGACGATCGACCCTCTCCGGGAGCCCGGGCGATGAGCACTCGCAAGCTGATCCTGCTGGCCCTCCTGTGCGCGATGGTGATCCTCCTCGCCGGCGCGGTCCAGCTGATCCTGATCATGTCGTGAGACCCCGCTGATCCGGGGAGACACGTCGGGTCGCACCGGTAGGGTGAGGCGACACGAGCAGAACGAGGACAAGGGGTCGAGGACA
>JABAOE010000817.1_pt3 | contig 17277 bp, 21 predicted proteins | sample 7062141 | NCBI WGS metagenome assembly JABAOE01 (sample SAMN14538627, study PRJNA623070) | marine sediment metagenome | biome: marine biome [ENVO:00000428]; feature: marine pelagic biome [ENVO:01000023]; material: deep marine sediment [ENVO:00002113] | place: India: Gulf of Khambhat ... | reverse complement strand
ATGCAGACGCCCTGAAAGACCTGGATACGCTGCTTGTCACCTTCGGTGATCTTTACGTGCACACGCAGGGTATCGCCCGCCTTGAACTGGGGGACATCTTTCCTCATATTTTCCATGCCGATGTAATTGACAATGTTCATCGTTTTAGCCTCCTGAAGTAAGCGAACAGGATATTTACCTCACTGGGAGGGAAAGAGTCAAGTCAAAAAATGATTTTTTTCTGGGTTTTTACAACCCTGGACTTGCTTTGTCTGCTGCCCGCCAAATCTATGCGCAGTAAGGGTTCTCTGCGCAGGACCTGTGGGCTGCAGAACCTCAACTGTCCAGGAACAGGTCCGGGAAAAGCCTTGCTCCAGGCACGTCCTGGTAACTGGAAAAATCCGTCACGCCTTCCTCGGCAAGGACATCCTCGTCTATCAGGAAATTCCCCGTACATTGTCGGCTGTCTCGACACAGCACAGCATAAGCAGCGTCGGCAACGATCTCCGGTTGACGACAATTCTGTGGCGAGACCAACCCGCCGAGCATGGCCAGCGCATCGGTGTGGATGACTGTCTTCGGCCACAGAGCGTTGACCGCAACCCCCCGGGCGCGAAACTCCTCGGCCAAGCCCAAAACACACATACTCATGCCATACTTGGAGAGGGTGTAGGCAAGGTGATCACGAAACCAGCGCGGATGCAGGTTCAGGGGTGGTGACATCACGAGGATATGCGGATTATCGCTTTCAAGCAAATACGGCAACAAGGCCTGACTGGCAGCGTAAGTCCCCCTGACATTGACTTGAGACATCAGATCAAAGCGTTTCATAGGCGTATCAAGAGTTCCCGCCAGGTAAATCGCGCTGGCATTATTAACCAGGATATCGATCCCGCCGAAATGCTCTGCGGCTTCAGCAGCGGCATCCCTCAAGTTGTCCTCATCGCGGACATCGACAACCAGCGGCAGAGCTTTGCCTCCCGCTGCCTCTATCTCCTCTGCTGCAGTATAGATAGTGCCGGGGAGTTTTGGATGTCTACGCTTCGTTTTCGCTGCAACCACGATATTTGCACCGTCTTTGGCGGCACGTTTTGCGATAGCCAAACCGATGCCGCGGCTGCAGCCGGTTATAAAAAGGGTTTTCCCTTTGAGTCCGCTCATTCCACCTCCGTAAAAAAGTCAACGTGAACGTTTAGGCTGCTGTCGCTGCCATGCTTTGGCTACCTGTTGATACGACGGACGACCGCGTTCCTGAGCATGCCTTCCATTTCATTCAAGGGTTCAGGTGCCTTGACTGGGTCGGTATAATAGAGAAAAAACCAGTATCCTTCCACATATCCGATAACACCGAGAAACTTCATTGGTTGTTCATGCTGCCGGTAATCCGCGACGAGCAGAAATGCATCTTTTGCCCCTTTGATTGCAAAGGGTTTCACATCCCACACCACGGCGGTGACATCCTCCTCACCTTCGAGGCTTTCTGCCGCATAGCGTGCCGAATTCTTCAGAGTTCTTGAACTCGGCGCCGACTGTCCCGGGTCGAGGGCACTGAAATCAATATCCAGATGTGCCCCACTCGCCGCGTGATAGACAATTGCCTCATTTGCCGCCAGGCGTTTCCTGGCAACTGCTTCAATCTGCTCAGGGGTTGCCTTGGCCGCAGCCGGTTCGTGGGCCACATGACTGGCCGTTTCCTTGACCAGGGCCTCCGGAGGGTCTTGCAGATGCAGGGACCAGCCATCAGCAAGCTCAATCTCAAAAACGAGGTCTGCAGTTACCTTGATATCCACGGCATGCGCCGGAGTCGTCAAAAGGCAGAGCAGAACACCTATGGCGAGAGAGGTTTTGTGCATGTCCATTCTCCTTTACGATACGAGATATTCACATTGTATCGAAAGGAAGGAATTATGCACGTAAGCAGAGCAGGGAAAGCTCGGGGCATTGTCACGGCAGAGGGGATGCAACGCCTTCATCGCCCAGCAGCCTGTCGAGGATAATGGCTGCCGCCGTGCGTACAGAAAGGTGATTATAACTACCGGGGCGGACAGGTGCGAGGCAAGGTCGATCAGCAGCATATAGCACCGGGGCAAGGCCATGGCCTGTCCCAAAGACAAGCATGACAGGCTGTTCTGCTGCCAGAGCCTGTGCCGCAGAGAAGCTGACCCCGTCCTCATGGCGGGCCCCGGTCAGCATCGCCACACCGGAACCACCATTCAACTCGCGCCAATCGTGAAGAGCCTCATCGAGACTGTCTGATATCTGCAAGCAATCCAGAGCCTGGCGTCGATCAGGGTTGTAGCTGGCGCCATAACCTTCCTGCCAATGTTTCATGATTCGCGAGGTCAAGGTGCGTTGCTCTAGAGCAGGCGTAACCAGGTAAAAACGGGCGAGGCGGTAAGTTGTAGCCAGGCGAGCCAGATCATGGATATCGAGGTTGGTTACTGCGGAGGTAACAATATCACCACGGCGGTCAAGGACGGGATAGTGAACCAGGGCAATGGCGAGCGGCCTGAACTTCATGGATTCTATTTCTTGAGCGAACTGCGCAACTCTTTGAGAAAAGCGGCGTCAGCTTCCGACAGGGGGGCCGATTCGAGCAGCTCCGGTCGACGCTCCAGGGTTCGTCGCAGCTGTTCGTGTCGACGCCATCGGGCGATCGCCTGATGGTTGCCGGAAACCAGCACCTCGGGCACAGTCATCCCGTTGAAATCTGCAGGTCGTGTGTACTGGGGATATTCAAGCAAGCCATCGCTGAAGCTATCAGTCAAGGCACTGCCGGAGGCACCAAGGACTCCGGGGACCAGCCTGGCCGTGGCGTCAAGGACAACCGCTGCAGCCAGCTCTCCCCCGGTCAGCACAAAATCACCCAGCGACACCTCTTCGTCAACCAGGGCCCGGATGCGCTCGTCAAACCCTTCGTATCGGCCACAGACAAAGATCAGTCCCGACTCCCGGCTGAAACGCTGCGCATCAGACTGATGAAAAGTCCTGCCCTGCGGTGACATCATCAAGACACGGGATGACGGGCGGCTCTCCTTCAACTCTGCCAGGGCCCTGGCGACCGGTTCAACCTTCATCACCATGCCGTCGCCGCCACCGTAGGGTGTATCATCCGTCACCTGATGGCGCCCTTCTGCCCAGTCCCTGAGGTTGTGCAGACCCAGCGTAATCAGTCCTTTTTCAATGGCCTTGCCAAGGATGCTCGACTGCAAAGGACCTTCGAGCATACCGGGAAACAATGTCAGGATATCGAAATGCATGGATATTTATTCTGCGCTCTCTGCTTCGGGGATCAATCCCTGCGGCAGATCAACGTGCAGCTGATTGTGTCCGCGATCGAGTTCAACCAGAAAGGGGTCAATGGCAGGGATCAGGACTTCTCCATACGGGCCATCTACCTCGAGGATGTCGTGCGCAGGCGTGGTAAACATGCCTACGACAAGCCCTATGGCACCCTGTTGCCGGTCTATGACTTCAAGGCCTTCGAGATCAGACCAGTAGTATTGATCAGCATCGAGTTGCGGCAGGACATCTTTCTCCATCCACACTGAACACCCGATCAGGGATTCAACATCGGAGAGCTTGTCGAGGCCGGAGAGGCGCAACAGGACATGCTTTTTGTGGGGAGTTGAACGGACAGCGTCATAATGGACAAGGGAGCCCGTGCTGTCCTTGAGATAGACCGTTCGGGCACCTGGCAAGGCCAGGTCCCCGGTTGGCAAAGTACGTATTTTCAGGTCTCCACGAAGACCGTGGGTGCCGACTACAACACCCACTTCCAGCAGATCGGTCGGTTTGACATTCATCATTCGAGGATCTGCAATACGGCTCTCTTGTTCTCGCGGGTCGCCTTGGCATTCAACAGGGTTCGCATGGCCTTGGCGGTACGCCCCTGCTTGCCTATGATGCGGCCCATATCTTCCTGGGCTGCAGCCAGTTTGACGAGAATCGTACCGTCGGCGTCCACCTCTTCACTGATGGTAATCGCGTCCGGGTTGTCCACCAGAGCCTTGGCGATGAATTCGATGAGCTCTTTCATGGCGTCCATCCTTTAGTAACCGGCTTTCACCAGTCACGGGCGCCGCAAAAGCTCAGGGATTTAGGCCTGCTTGTACTTGGCCCAGATCCCCTGCTTACGCAGCAGTTGACGAACCGTATCGGTCGGCTGTGCACCTTTGTTCAGCCATTCAAGGGTTCGCTCTTCAACAACGTCAAACATCGGGGGATCCTGGCGAGGATCATACTGCCCCAGTTTTTCAATAAAACGGCCATCGCGGGGAAACCGCTCATCCGCAACAACAACCTGGTAAAAAGGCTTTTTCTTGGCGCCACCACGGGCCAGTCTGATCTTTACTGCCATCGACTTCTTTCCTCCTGAGTATACAACTCTTCGTTTAGTACAGGGAGAGCCCTGTGTTGTTCGTCTCTATTTCTTTATCATGTCGCCCGTCGCCGGGCCAGATAAAAAGTTTACATCGGCAAGCCGCCACCAGGGCCCATCATGCCGCGCAGCCCCTTTGGTCCCATTTTCTGCATTTTCTTCATCATCTTCTGGGCTTCGGTAAACCGTTTAAGCAACTGGTTAACGTCCTGCACCCGGGTTCCACTGCCATTCGCTATGCGCAGCCTTCTGGAACCGTTGATGATCTTATGGTTCTGCCTCTCCTTGCGGGTCATTGAATTGATGATCGCCTCGATCTTTTTCAACTCGTCGTCAGGAAGTTGCATCCCCTTCATCTTTTTCAGAGCCTTGCCGGCACCCGGAATCATGGACAGCATCGACTCCATCGATCCCATCTTCTTGATCGATTTCAACTGCTCCTTGAATGTTTCCAGGGTAAAGCCGTCTTCACGGAGACGCTGCTCCATGCTGGCAGCTTCTTTTTCGTCGAAGGCCGCCTCGGCCTTTTCGATCAGGGAGAGGACATCGCCCATCCCGAGAATCCGCTGGGCCATCCGCTGCGGATGAAACGCCTCGAGGGCATCCAGCTTCTCGCCCATACCAACCAGCTTGATCGGCTTGCCGGTCACTGCACGTATGGAAAGCGCAGCACCACCACGGGCATCACCGTCGAGCTTGGTTAATATGACGCCGGTCAGATTCAGCCGCTCATTGAAAGAGTTAGCAACATTGACCGCATCCTGACCGGTCATTGCATCTGCTACCAGCAGGATTTCCTGCGGCTCAACGAAAGAACGAATCCGTTCCAGTTCCTGCATCAGCGTGTCATCAATGTGCAGGCGACCGGCAGTATCGAGTATCAGTGTATCGTAACCTTGGCGGTCGGCAAATTCTTGGGCCAGGCGACAGATATCAACCGGGTCCTGATCGGCCCTGCTGTCGAATACCGGAACGTCGATCTGACGGCCAAGCGTTTTCAATTGCTCAATTGCCGCCGGACGGTAGACATCAGCCGGGACCATCAGCGGATTGCGTTTTTCACGACGCAACTTGAGCGCCAGCTTGCCACATGTTGTGGTTTTACCGGCCCCCTGCAGACCACAGAGCATAATCGGCACCGGCGGGCGCGCAGCCAGGTCAAGCTGATTATCTTCATCACCGCCCATGAGGCGGCCCAGTTCGTCTCGAACGATCTGGACAACCTGTTGGCCGGGGGTCAAGCTTTCCAGGACATCATGACCAACAGCACGCTCACGAACCGCAGCCACGAAATCCTTGACAACCTTGAAATTGACATCCGCCTCCAGTAATGCCAGTCGCACTTCACGCAAGGCCTGTTGGATATTTTCCTCAGTCAGGCGGCCACGGCCGCGTAACTGTTTGAAAACAGATTCAAATTTCTCGGTTAAATTGTCAAACATATAGCGATAACTCTACGACCCGAAATCCTGTTCCGGACAAATGGTGCACTTTAGAGAACCATCGGGGACCTTGTCAAGCGAAAACGGGGCCGGATGAGGCCTGCCACCTGATTATTGTTCGAGGGGAATATCCAGGTATTGACCATCTTTGCGCTGGTGCAATTCGACGGGCGACAACTCCTGCGCACTGAGCACCTCAAGCAATTGATCCTTTGTCTCGGGAGAAAACCGCAGGGCCAGACCGCAATCCGAGGTCAACTGCCGCGGCACCGGGATCAGCAAAAAATCCACCGAGGCCTGCTTGAGAATTTTTTCAGCCTTGAGAACCCGGTGAATCGAGTGGAATATTGCGACGTAATCGTTCTCTTTAACCATCAATAACCCTGTCAATCTCCTTGAAGCGGCGGGAATCATGCCACGATTGAGTCTCCATGGCAAGGCTCACATTTGTCTGCAACTAAAACTCATTATCAATATATATGTAAAGCCGTCAGGAACGCAAAGACCGCTTAACGAAACAAGAGGCCACCCGTCAACAAGGTGGCCTCCTGAATCAATCAATGTCACCGCATTTTAGAAGTGATGGACAAATCTCATGTTGTAGCGATCACCTTCCGGGCGATTCTCTGCGCCGCTCTCGAAATAAGCGTTAAGGAAAAGATGGGAATCCGGGGAGAAATGGTAGACAAGGCCGGGACCGACCGCAAACACCTTCTCGTCATCATTCGCATCGACACCAGCGATCTTTGTTTCACTGATCTGGTCAAACCAGTAGCCGTTAATACCCAAGCGCAATTGCTTCGGCATGACTTCATAAGCAGCGGCAAAGTTGGCGTGAACCGCTTGACCTGGCTCAAGATCAACTTCTGCAGGAAACGAACCTGCCCCAGTAAACTCATCATTCTTACCATTCCAAAGATAATGCAGCCGCCACGAGACCGTGGCCTTGGGGCCGAGGAACACCGTGGCTGCCCAGTAAGGATTGAAGGAAAAGTGATTGCTGCCCTGATTCAAAGCTTTCGTGTTGTCATAATCTCCAGTAGGGAAAATCATTTGTAGCTCAATCCGGTTGAGCATCAGGGGACCATTTGCTCCCATAATCGGATCCCACTGCAGATACGGACCGACCAAGATATCACCAACTCCGGTGCCGTTATCGGGGAGATTGGTATCGAAATCAACTATCGGCAGCATCAGGTTGAGACCCCACTTACCACCTGCCAGGAGCTCCTGGTCTGACTGGTAAATGTACTGGTTCATCAAGACGGTGACATCCACATCAGCCGGGACGTCGGCACCGCCAACAACTAGCTTGTCTGCAGAATAAAACTGCAGGTATTCTGAGATGTAATGTCCGGGGCCAGCCGGAGGGCCGCCATCAAGAAAACTGGTAAAACCGAGATTGACATTCGGCTGGAACAGCGCAAACGCCGGACTGGCAAACAAAGTCAAAGCCAGAAGCACAATAAAAATTTGTCGCAACTTTTGCATTTCAAACCTCCAGTTAATTGGAAATCCATCTCGACGATTCTAACCTAATGTCGGCAAGCATCACTATAATGGACCGGATTGTCAAGTGCCCGCCGTTATCTTAATGTGCTTCGCGCCAATTGTTGCCGCTGCCAACCTCGACCAGGAGAGGCACAGACAAACTGAACGCCCCCTCCATCTCCTCTTTTACCAGAGCACTCATCGTCTCCAATTCTGTCTGCGGCACATCAAAAACCAGTTCGTCGTGGACTTGCAGCAGCATCCTTGAATTTAAACCCTCTCTTTTCAGACGAGCAGAAATTTTCACCATGGCCACCTTGATAATATCCGCAGCCGAACCCTGTACGGGATAGTTGATGGCATTGCGCTCGGCGTAGCCACGCACCGCACCGTTCTTGCTGTTGATTTCGGGTATGGCGCAGCGCCTGCCAAGCAAAGTCGTGACATACATCTTCTCCCTTGCTTCGGCGATACATGAATCCATAAAGGTCCGGATGCCAGGATAGCGCTCGAAATAACGATCTATGAACTGCTGGGCATCGCGCCTGCTGATATCGAGCTGTTTTGCCAGACCAAACGCGCTGATACCGTAAACGACGCCAAAATTGATCGCCTTGGCCTGACGACGCTGCTCGGCAGTGACCATTTCCGGGAAGATGCCGAGGACCTCACTGGCTGTACGCTGATGGATATCCTCACCCCGGGCAAAGGCTTCCTTGAGGGCCGGTTCGTCTGCCATATGCGCGAGAATGCGCAGCTCGACCTGGGAATAATCGGCCGAGAGCAGAACACAACCTTCGGAGGGAATGAATCCTTCGCGAATGCGGCGGCCTTCTTCGGTGCGAATAGGGATATTCTGCAGGTTGGGGTCGCTGGAAGAGAGTCGTCCCGTCGCCGTTACGGCCTGGTTGAAACTGGTGTGAATCCTCCCTGTTTCAGGGTGGATCAGCTTCGGCAGGGCATCAGTATAGGTGCCCTTCAACTTGGCCAGGGATCTGTAATCGAGGATTTTGGCTGCTATTTCGTGTTCATCGGCCAGCTTGTTGAGCACCTCGACATCGGTTGACCAGCCGGTCTTGGTCTTTTTCCCTTTCGGCAGCCGGAGTCGTTCAAACAAGACCTCGCCGAGTTGCTTCGGTGAGCCGATATTGAACGGGCCGCCAGCCAGCTCATGAATCTCTTTTTCCAGCCGGGAGAGTTTTTCTTCCATTTCACTGGAAAGACCGCCGAGAAAGTCCGGGTCAATCCTGATGCCAGTCTTTTCCATGCCGGTCAGAACTGGCAGCAATGCCATCTCAACATCGTAAAAGAGTGTTTCCTGCTCCTGCTCCGCGACCATCGGCAACAGTTTCTCAAACAGCCTCAGGGTAATGTCGGCATCCTCCGCTGCGTAGGTTGTGGCTTTTTCAATTTCGACTTCATCAAAACAAATCTGTTTCTTGCCGCTGCCGACAACATCACTGTAACTGATCGTCTGATAGTTAAGCAGTTCCCTGGCCAGGCTGTCCATGCCATGAGACCTGGCGGCCGGATTGGCCAGGTAACTGGCCAGCATGGTGTCGTAGAGAGGCGGGGCAACCTCGACGCCGGCACGTGTCAGCATCAGCATATCGTACTTGAGGTTCTGGCCGACCTTTTCGATTGCCGGATCTTCCAGCACGGGGCGCAGGGCTTNNCGGCCTGATCGCCTCAAGAACGCGCTCTCTCGGCAACTGTTCCGGCATCCCCAGGTAATGATGAGCAACAGGCACATACCAGGCCTCTCCGGCTGTGACAGCAAAAGAGAGGCCGACCAACTCTGCGCGCATCGGGTCCAGGCCGGTTGTTTCGGTATCAAAGGCAAACGTCTTTGCGGCATGCAGGGCGTCGCACAACGCTTCCAACCCCGCTTCATCGAGCACGCAACGGTACTCACCATCGGCCCCGGCAGGGTCTGCTTCGACAGAATACTCCTGAAGCAGCTTGTAAAACTCACATTCGGCAAACAGCTCCGAGAGTGCTTCGCGATCCGGTTCGACAATCTCAAATGCGGCTTCGTCTATCTCCAGCGGGAGATCATCCACCAGGGTAACAAGCTGCTTCGACAGCCTGGCCTGCGCCGAGAAATTCTCGAGGTTCTCCCGGCGCTTGCCCTTCAACTGGTCTAGGTTCGCAAGCAGGTTGTCAATGTCGCCGTACTCATCGATCAACATCTTTGCCGTTTTCTCGCCGATCCCTGGCACCCCGGGGATATTATCCGAACTGTCACCGGCCAANNCCATAGACCTTGTCCTTCATGGTATCGAGCAAACGGATATGCTCATTGACGATCTGCATCAGGTCCTTGTCACCGGTAACCACCGTCACCTCAAGGCCCTGATTTGCAAATTTCCTGGCCAGCGTAGCGATAATGTCATCGGCTTCGTAACCGGGCAATTCGATACCGGGCAGGTTGAAGGCGCTGACGACCTTTTTGATATAGGGGATTTGCGGCACAAGGTCTTCCGGCATGGCTGACCGGTTGGCCTTGTACTCGGGGTAGATCTCTTTACGAAAGGTGGGGCCCTTGCTGTCGAAAATGACTGCCAGCCTGTCCGGCTTAAGGTCGCGCATGACCTTCAGCAACATATTGGTAAAACCGTAAATGGCATTGGTCGCCATCCCCTGCGAATTACTCAGGTGACGGATGGCATAGTAGGCCCGGTAGATATAACTGGAACCATCGATCAGGAAAAGCCGCTGGGGCTGCTCAGGCATAGGGTTGGTCTCCTTGTTTAAATGAACGCCGGGTATTATTTCACAAGATGGCAACAAGGCAAAGGAGAAGTCTCTGCAGCGCAAACCCGGGCTGCGTTATACTGTCATAACAATATGTATTTATTATCCTCTTTACGAGGTTGACAATATCGCCCGTGATGATTAGCTTTTTATGGTTTGCAACACGAGGAGTTATTTAATGGTTGATGACAATAAATTTGAGGAACTGATGTCAGACTTTGAAATTGATCATGAAAAAATGACCGAGATCATCGAGGAACATGCCAGCGAGGGTGGGCTGGTGGTCGCCTCGGATATTTTGCCGACCGGACTGCCGATTATCCCGCTCCGCCCACGGCCGGCTTTTCCCGGCATCATGATCCCCCTCGTCCTGAACGGCCCGGGGCAGGTTGCCGCAATGCACCAGGCCATGGAGCATCAGGCCCAGACGATCGGCCTGGTCATGGTGCGTGACCTGGATGAAGAAGATGGCATCGAGAACCTGCACCAGGTCGGAGTTGCCGCAAAGATCGTCAAGGTCCTGCACACCGAAAAGAATGCCGCCCATGTGCTGGTTAACAGTCTCGAACGGTTTGAGATCGAGGAAATCCACGAAAGCGGCATGTCGATCTATGCCAGGGTCAAATATCACTTTGCTACAGAGCTGTCCGTCAACCCGGAGCTGCGCGCCTATTCCATGGCGATCCTCTCCACACTGAAGGAACTGGTTCAGATCAACCCTCTTTACAGCGAAGAAATCAAGCTCTTCCTGAACCGTTCCAGCCTCGACGATCCGGGGCGTCTGGCCGATTTTGCAGCCAACCTGACCAATTCCGACGGTCAGCAGTTACAGGACATCCTGGCCACCTTCGACGTGCGCAAACGCATCGACAAGGTTTTGGTCCTGCTCAAGAAAGAGCTTGAGGTGTCACGCCTGCAGACCAAGATTTCAAAACAGATCGAGGAAAAGATTTCGGCCCAGCAGCGGGAATTTTTTCTGCGCGAACAACTCAAGGCGATCAAGCAGGAACTGGGATTGGAAAAGGAAGGCAAAGACACGGAAATTGAGAAGTTCCGCAAACGCCTGGAAAAGCTCACCCTGAATGAGGAAGCCCAGCGTGCCGTCGAGGATGAACTGGAAAAGCTGCAACTGATTGAGCCCTCCTCGCCGGAATACAATGTCAGCCGCAACTATCTTGACTGGCTGACGATTTTACCATGGGGCGTGTTCAGCAAAGACTCCTACAATATCGGTCGAGCCAGGCGGATTCTCGATCGTGATCATTACGGTCTGAATGACGTCAAGGAACGCATCCTTGAATTTATTGCCGTCGGCAAGATGAAAGGTGATATTTCCGGATCGATCCTCTGCCTGGTGGGTCCGCCCGGAGTCGGCAAGACCTCGATTGGCCACAGCATCGCCAATGCCCTGGGACGTAAATTCTTCCGTTTTTCACTGGGGGGCATGCGCGACGAGGCGGAAATCAAGGGGCACCGTCGCACCTACATCGGCGCCATGCCGGGGAAATTCATCCAGGCGATGAAAACCGCCGGCACCGCCAACGCGCTGCTGATGCTTGATGAAATCGACAAGATCGGCGCTTCCTTCCAGGGTGATCCGGCCTCTGCACTGCTCGAAGTCCTCGACCCGGAACAGAACGGCAGCTTTCGCGACCATTACCTGGACGTACCATTTGATCTTTCCAACGTACTCTTTATCGCTACGGCCAACCAGTTGGACACGATCCCCCGACCCCTGCTCGACCGCATGGAGGTGATCCGGCTGTCCGGCTATATCCTCGAAGAGAAGCTGGAGATTGCCAAGCGATACCTGATCCCCAAAGCCCTGAAAAGCCACGGCCTGACCAAAGGTCAGGTGACGATCCAGAAAACCGCATTAAAACAGATCATCGATGGCTATGCCCGCGAAGCCGGGGTCCGTAATCTGGAAAAGCAAATCAAGCGGATCATGCGTCGGGCTGCGATGAAGTTTGCCGAGGACGACAGCCTCGGCAAGATCACGATCACCAGGGGCGATTTGGAAAATTATCTTGAAAAGCCGATATTCACAGCTGACGAGATTTTCGAAGGAGTGCCCGGCGTGGTAACCGGCCTGGCCTGGACCAGTCTTGGCGGCGCCACCCTGCAGATCGAGGCCACCGCTATGCTGGCCAAATCAAAAGGCTTCAAGCAGACCGGCCAACTGGGCAACGTTATGGTAGAGAGTTCTGAAATTGCTTACTCTTACATCACCTCCCATATCACTGATTATGGCGGCGAGCAGGAATTCTTCGACCAGCATTTTGTTCATCTGCACGTACCGGCAGGTGCCACCCCAAAGGACGGCCCATCAGCGGGGGTTACCATGGCGACCGCCCTGGTCTCGATGATCACCGGCAAAACGGTGAAGAAGAAACTGGGCATGACTGGAGAGCTGACTCTAACCGGACGCGTGTTGGCCATCGGCGGGGTCAAGGAGAAGACGATTGCCGCCCGCAGGTCAGGACTGAAGACCCTGATTTTCCCGGATGACAATCGCAAGGATTACGACGAACTGCCGGACTACCTGAAGGAGGGTTTGACAGTGCATTTCGTGAAAACATTCGGCGACGTCTACAAGCTCGCCTTCTGAAGCACTGAAAAATCCAGCTATGCATGCAAACGCCCGGCAGGGGCTCCTGCCGGGCGTTGATTTTTCGGGCGGCCGCGCCTGTCATTCGCCGCTGCCAGACAGGTGTACCCGGTCGATCGCTTTCAGCAGGTTGTAAACCGTGCGCGTGCAGGGGAACTCGCTGTCGTCGCGGGCGTAGCGAAGGACTCCTCCTGAGATGAAATCGACCTCGGTGCGGCGCTTTGCAGAGACATCCTGCAGCATTGAGGTGCGGTTGACCGCGGTCCGCTCCAGGTTGCGCATCAGCATGGCCCAGAGCTCTTCGAACTCGAGCGCGACCCCGTCCCTGGCGGCTGCGGCAACCGTCTCCCGACCAAGCCCTTGCATCAACTCGAGCGCCGGCGGGTTATCCCGGGTGGCGCCGTTGCGCATGCCGGTCAGGGCGGTAACGGTATTGAGCATGGCGTTGATGGCGAGCTTCGTCCAGATCGCCGGTCGCGGGTCGGCAACGGCGGCGGTTTTCAGCCCGGCGGTTCCCAGCAACTCGGCGATCCAGTCGGCGTTGGCCTGTGCCGTCCAGGGGCCGAGGGTGATGTCGCCATCGCCTCCCCAGCAGACAGTTCCCGGTTTCAGGCTGAAGGCACCGCAAGTCGTCACACCGGCAACCACCCGGGCAGGACCGAACATCTCCGCAAGGGTTTCGGCATTGCCGAGTCCGTTCTGCAGGGTGAGCACCATGCCGTCTTCGCTCAGTAGGCGCTTCAGGGGGTGCAGCGTTGCCGTGTCGTAGGCTTTGACCAGCACGATTATGAGCCGGCTGGCATGCAACGCTGCAGGATCGTCAGATACCGCGTGCAGCCGGTAGTGGCGCGTTGCGCCGTCGCGGTCTGCTTCGATGGTGAGCCCTGTGCCGGCCAGCGCCTGCAACTGGGCGCCGGGACGCTGGTATGCCTGTACGCTGTGCCCGGCTTCGAGCAGGCGGGCTGCAAACAGGCTCCCCAGGGCCCCACAGCCGGCGATTGTGATCATCATGGCAGTCTCCTTAGTCTTTAGTTACCCGAAACTGTCACGGCCCTTGCGAGGACGTGGTCAACAGCATTGCCCCCGACAGCCCATCTACAGCGTGAAAGAAAATAGGGGCGAGTGCGCCACCATCGCCTGACGCTTTGTTGCAGCGTGTGCATGTAACAATTTCTCTTGATGCACACTCCTTCTAACCGATGCGAAAAGCCTTGTCAAACCCGCCGCCCTGTCAGGAACACCTTCGACAAGACCCTGCACATTTACGTCGATACCACACATGGGAAAGGCGGCCCCGGTGGATCGACTGACGGCATGTCAAGCAAGGGCGCCATGCTTAACGACGAGCTGCACAACCGACAGGGGACGTCTTCAAGCTCGACCTTTAATTCCGAGGCAAATATCAAGTACCATCAGCAGGGGCACTTTTTCAAACGAGAAGGTATCCCTGTCTCTTTTCAGCGTTGCATCTCAGTAACTTTCCGTTAATATTGATAAAACTCTGGAGCGACATCTGCAATGGACACCCTGAATTCCCTGCAAGAACATCTTTTCAGCGGCCAGTTCCTGGAAAGCAAGATATTCTACACCCTGCTGGCAATTGCAGTTTTCTGGCTGATCAGGAAACTGGTGCTGGCAGCCCTGCTGCGAGACAGGGAGGTTCAGGTCCAGTATCGCATTCGCAAGACCGTCGCCTACATCACCTACCCGCTTGCTTTCCTGGTGATCGGTCGTATCTGGTTCGCCGGTTTTCAGGCCCTTTCCACGTATCTCGGCCTGTTGTCTGCGGGCCTGGCAATCGCCCTGCAAACGCCCCTGGTCAATCTGGCCGGATGGGCGTTCATACTCTGGCGCCAACCCTTCAAGGTCGGCGATCGCATTCAACTCGGCAGTGACCGCGGTGATGTCATCGACCAGCGCATCTTCATGTTCAGCTTGATGGAGATCGGCAATTGGGTTGATTCAGACCAGAGTACCGGGCGCGTGATCCACGTGCCCAACGGCAAGATATTCAACGAAGTATTGGCCAACTACAGCCAGGGTTTCGAATATATCTGGAACGAGATTCCTGTTCTGGTCACTTTTGAAAGTGACTGGCGCAAAGCAAAACAAATACTCTCAGAGATTGCCCAACGTCATGGCACACATCTGAGCGGCTCGGCTGCCAACAAGCTGCGGGAAGCAGCAAAGAAATTCATGATTTTCTATTCCAAACTGACCCCGGTTGTTTACACGACGGTCAAGGATTGCGGGGTCATGCTGACCATCCGTTACCTCTGTGAACCGCGCAAACGACGTGGTTCAGAGCAGGACATCTGGGAAGACATCCTCGACGCCTTTGCCGCCCACGATGACATCGACTTCGCCTATCCAACCCAGCGTTATTATATCAATGAAACCGAGGGCAAGCCCGGGACGCGTCCAGCTGCGATCTATCAAACACCCGAAGAACCCGTGGGTTGACAGAAGCTATAAGCAACAGACAAAGATCCTGAGCAAAACCGGTTCGCATCTTCGACAAACCCGCGGTTAAGATTAAAAACCCATACACTTAAGCGCTAAATCAGCGCCGCCGCTCTCTCGCCGATTGAATTCTTCCCCCTTTTCTGATAGCTTCCCCCGAACAAAGAAAAACAAAAGCTAAACGAGGTAACAAACATGCGTGTTCTATCAGGCATTCAGCCCTCAGGTTCCTTGCACCTGGGCAATTACTTCGGCATGATGTCGAAGATGATCGCCTACCAGGAGGAGTCTGAACTCTTCTGTTTTATCGCCAACTACCATGCCCAGACCTCGGTCAGTGACGGCAAAGCTCTCGCACGGGGCACCATCGAAGCCGCCGCCAACTTCCTTGCCCTTGGCATGGATCCGGAGAAAAGCACCTTCTGGGTTCAGTCTGACCTGCCGGAAGTGCAGGAACTGACCTGGGTGCTTTCCAACTTCACGCCAATGGGACTGCTGGAACGCTGTCATAGCTACAAGGACAAAATCAGCAAAGGCATTGCCGCCAATCACGGCCTGTTTGCATACCCGGTTCTGATGACTGCAGATATCCTCCTGTTCCAGAGCGAGAAAGTGCCGGTCGGCAAAGACCAGAAGCAGCATGTCGAAGTTGCCCGTGATATCGCCATCAAGTTCAACAATGAATATGGTGAGATATTCACATTGCCGGAACCGGAAATTGATGATGACGTGGCCACTGTCCCCGGTCTCGACGGGCAGAAGATGAGCAAGAGCTATGGCAACACCATCGACTTGTTTCTCGAGGAAAAAGCGTTGCGCAAGCAGATCATGCGTGTCGTCACCGACTCGACCCCAGTCGAAGAACCGAAGAACCCCGACACCTGCAACGTCTTCCAGATCTACCGCCTTTTCCTCGACAAGACCCAGCAGGAAGAATTGCGTAACCGATACCTGGCCGGTGGCACCGGTTACGGTGAAGTCAAGCAGGAGCTCTTCGAGACCGTGCGCGACTATTTCGCCCCGCAGACGGAATACCGCAAGGAGTTGCTTGCCAACCCTGACGGCATTCGGGATGTTCTTGCCAAGGGCGCAGAGAAGGCCCGCTGGGCGGCCAGCAAAACACTACGCAAAGTCCGCAAGAAAACAGGATTGGCCTACTGAAACGAAGGGCGCCTGCTGCTGCAGGCGCCCTTTGTCAACAATACCCTCTAGGTTGAATGACACATTGCATCTCCCTCATTCCCTGCCATACTGATACTTAATTGCCCATGAAACCGCAGGGAGGAAATCATGACCACTTATCGCAAATGGTACTGCAGTTGCCGTGGCAAGGCCCTGGAGCTCAGTGTCGTTGAAACCCTCGAAGATGAACCGGTCGAACCAATCTGCCAGCGCTGTGGAGCATCTCCGTCCTCAGACCCACGCCACACGATTTCCTACAAGGATGTTGAAAACTGGGATGATTAGTCCTGGCTAGAAACTTTCTCGCGGGTGAAAAAAACAAACGCCATTGATGGACGTTTACTCGCATCGCGGACAACGAACTGGATGCGGTCGAAATACCAACCTTCGGCTGTAAGCTTGTTCAGAGCCCCTTCAATCGACTCATCGGTTACAACTGATAACTCAACCACCTTATATTCAACCATGGTCAACCCCTTCTTCTTTTGCACGCAACCCATAACATTCTATTTAGCTTATATCGCGCTATGCTTGTGCAGGTAAAGTAAAGAGATCTCTTTCCACCCCCGATTAAACCATATTGATAATCTTTTATCCTATAAGATAAAACATCTTTTTATACCCACCATAAGATATTTCCTTACATAAGTTAATTCTCCTGAAATTACGTGCACTTCTTGTTAACAACCCCAAGAATCAGGCAATTTACTGACAATTTTCTATTGACATCCTTTTAGAACAACGTATCATGTCGCAGAAAATACCACCATGATTTGGTTTTTTTTCGCCAATAAGTATCCTTAATATTTTCTTATTTTACTGCAATTCCAGAGGTTTATGGAGTACTTCACTCCCAGAAAAAGCAACTGAAATCCTTAGGGTTTTTATATGCGGAGCGCTTTATATAACTCCGTCTTTTATTGGCTTCACGATTACCAAATGTAGTTATTTCGGAGAGAACTTAGGCAAAA
>JABAOE010012187.1_pt2 | contig 17287 bp, 17 predicted proteins | sample 7062141 | NCBI WGS metagenome assembly JABAOE01 (sample SAMN14538627, study PRJNA623070) | marine sediment metagenome | biome: marine biome [ENVO:00000428]; feature: marine pelagic biome [ENVO:01000023]; material: deep marine sediment [ENVO:00002113] | place: India: Gulf of Khambhat ... | reverse complement strand
TGGCTTCACGCTTGCCGACCTCGCCGTTACGGTCGCGATCGTCGCGACGCTTGCGACGCTCGCCGCGCCCACGCTGGACCGACTGATACTGGAATCGCGGATGGCCGCCCAGATCAACGGCCTCGTGCATGGCGTCCACCTGGCCAAGCAGTCCGCGCACCTGCGGCTTGCCGATATCGCGCTCTGCAAAAGTCCAGACGGGCGCCGCTGTGCGCACGGCGGCGAGTGGACCGACGGCTGGCTGCTGTTCGTCAACACGGACGGCGACCGCCCACCCCAGGTCACGGGTGACGAACCCACGCTTTCGGCGGGGGGCGCCTACGCCGGCGGCACCATCACGGCGAACCGCGACGCGTTCGTTTTTCGGCCGGCAGCAGTCCGCTCGACAAACGGCACGTTCGTCTTCTGCGACCGGCGCGGCGCCGGCGCGGCGCGCGCCCTGATCGTCAGCTACACGGGCCGACCCCGCACGGCACGGCGGGGCCCCGGCGGCCGGGCGCTGACGTGCTAATCGCGAACGGTTTCGCGCTGCAGATGCAGACCGTCCGCGCTGCCGAATCGACCGTTCGTCGGCTAGGCGTGCCTTCCGGCGGACTCGGCGCCAGAATGCGCAGCTATGGGACAGATGCACGCAGAAGGCGTCACCCTGATCGAAGCACTGGTGACTCTGGCCATCATCTCCGTCGTACTCGCGGTCGGCGTGCCCGCCGTCCGCGATATCGTGGCCACCAACCGCATGAGCGTGGCCGTCAACGACATCGTCACCAGCCTGCATGTCTCCCGTGCCGAGGCGATCAAGCGAGGCGAACAGACGGTGATGTGCGCCACCGGCGCCTGGGATTCGCCCGCCGCGAGCTGCCAGAATCAAAACCTGGCCGAAGGCTGGATCGTTTTCGCCGACGACGACCCGCGCAACGGCACGCGCGACGCAGGCGAACCGATCGTCTATTCGCATCCGCGGATCGGCGCGGGCATCGACCTCGCCTCCCCGAACCGGATTCTGTTCTCAAACCTCGGCGCGCCGTCGATTGCCGCCCCCGGGGATATCGAGTTCCTGCTGTGCGACGAACGCGGGAATCGCGTCACCGGCGGCGTCACCGCCGGCCGCAAGATCAATATCACGCCGACCGGCAGGCCGCAGGTCGTCGCGACACCGGCGGAGGTGGCATGCCCGTGACGAAACGCGCTCGTGGTTTCACCCTGGTCGAGGTCCTGGTTGCACTGGTCGTGCTGACGGTCGGGATGCTCGGCGTCGCGGTGCTGTACGTCGAGGGGCTGCGCCTGAACCGGACCTCGATCTACCGCACGCTCGCGGTCGGGTTGGCCGCCGACATGGCCGACCGGATCCGCGCCAATAGCCAGGTTCCCGCCGGCTATGCCGGCACCGGGCCCGGCGCAGACAACGGTTGCGTCAACGGGCTCGTCGCCTGCACGCGGGCGGAGCAGGCAGCGGACGACTGGTTCTGGTGGCTGCAGGGGATACGGTCCTACCTGCCGGCCGGCGCCGAGGGCGAAATTAATGTGACGCCGATTGGTGACATGAACCGCTACGAGATCAGCCTGCGCTGGCCCGAAACCGGGCAACCTGCGCCGGCGACGTACACACTGCCGATCCAGCTCTAGGCGCGGCGGTTGGGGACGACGGAACGTGATGCACACGAATCGACAGGATGGCATGACGATGATCGAGACGATGGTGGCAATGGCGATCAGCGCGGTGCTCGTGCTCGGCGCCATCACCGTCTACAACAACGCGCGTGCCAACTATCGCACCGCCGAGAACNNAGAACCTCGCGCGGCTGCAGGAGAGCATGCGGTTTGCCACCGACACGATCGATCAGGACATCCGACTCGCCGGTTTCTGGGGGCGGACGAACGAATCGGCAAGCATGATCCTGGATCCGGCGTTGCAGGTCATGTGTGGAACGGCCGACGTCACCGACTGGGCGCTGGGCAGCGGCAACCGCGGCACCGGTATCGACGCCGACGACGATAACTACGCCCTGCCGTGCCCGGGCGTGAGCCCGCGCGCGAACTCGGATGTGCTCGTCGTCCGGCGTGTCAGCACGGACCAGGGGCCTCTCGGGCTGGGTGTCGAACCGAATCCCGGCCAGGTTCAGGTGCTGTCGCAGAGTGTCGGCGGCCACATCTTCGCGGACGGCATCCTGCCGATGGCACCGGACCCGGATCGGAATCAGCTACACGACGTCGTTATCAACGCCTACTACGTGAGCAATCAGTCGAAATACAGCAACACGTTGCCGTCGCTGCGGCGGCGCAGCCTCGTTGGCTCGACGATGCAGGATCAGGAGATCATCGCGGGGGTCGAGAACCTGCAGGTGCAGTTCGGCGTGGATCGCAACTTCGACGGCCAGGTCGATGGCTACGTCGACGATGACAACGTCACGAAGCGCGACGACAACATCGTCGCCGTTCGGCTGTGGCTGCTCATACGTGGCGACGCGGACGAGACCGGCCAGGGATACGTCGATAACAACAGCTACGCCACGCCGGACGCCGATGGGTTCGTCATCACCCCGGGCGTCGGTAACGACTACCCGCAAAACTATCGACGCTTCGCCATCACCAGGACGGTAATGTTGAAGAACGCGTGGCGTGCACCGGGACCATGAGCGACATAAAGGCACATCGACAGCGCGCCAGGCAGGACGGCGCCGCGCTGATCGTCGGCCTGATCCTCATGATGGTGCTGACCGTGCTGGCCGTCTCGACGATGCGCACGGCGACGGTGGAGTTGGCCATGGCCGGCAACATGCAATACCTCGAAAAGGCGCGACAGCTCGCCGAGGCCGGGATCGTCGACGCAATGAAGCAGATCGACAACGAACTCTATATGCCGGTCGCCGATGAGACCGTGGCCGGGGTCTGGGTCCCCGGCATCGTCTTCGGAAACCTCGAACCGCTGACCGGCGACGCGTACACGGTCGACATTCGATACCTGCACAGCGGCGATCCGCCCGTCGGCAGTTCCGGCGGCCGTTTCGACATGCAGGCGCACTTCTTCGAGCTGCAGTCGACGGGCAGGACTACGGCGCGCAACGCTCGCTCCATTTTGCGCCGAGGCTTCTATATCTACGCCAACTGAAGAGGAACGAAGACGGGACTCAATGCCATGCACTCGAGAGCCACGAACACGCTGGTCGCACTGCTGATTCTCGGAGTGATCCCGATGACCTGGTCGCGCACCACGCTAGCCGCGCTCGAGGCCTCGGAGCACGCCTACGAGGTCGATGCCGCGCAGGTCTTGCGCTGGCCGCTGGGTGACGACGGAAGCCTCGTGCTGCGCCCGTGCCGGGCGTGCGACCCCGTGACGCTAGGCGTCAACGCGCAAACAACATATCGCGTCTCCGGGTCCAGCCTGAACATCAGCCGGGAGGAACTGCTCCGGCTCAAATCGATGCTGATAAATCTCGACGAGGTCCTCGTCTACATCTTCTATCGGCCGGATGAGCGTGTCGCGACACGCATCGTGCTGGACCCGGCCAAATGAAAGCGCGCCGCTCGTGCCGACCATGTTGCACACATGCCCAGGAATAACGATATGCCAATCGCACTTCGACGCATAAGCGTCGCGGGCGTCGCCGCGATGCTGGCCGTCGGACCGGCGGTCGGCGACGACATCGAGTTGTTCGTCGCGACGAACGACGAGGCGACCCGGTGCGAGAATCCGAACGTGCTGTTCCTGATCGACACATCGGGCAGCATGGATGCGCTGGTCACGACACAGGCGGATTGGGATCCGGCACAGAACTATGCAGGGTGCTATCTGTCCGACAGCATCTACTACAGCGCGACCGGCAACGCACCAGACTGCGGGTCAGAGGCCTATTTCGCGAAGTCCGCCAACGCCTGTGCGGCGATCCGCAACACCGAGTACTCCGGAGAATTCCAGGCATGGAACCCGAGCGAGCTGCGTTGGGTCCGTTTTGCGGACGCGGCGCCCGACTGGACCGTCGAGTGTGCGGCCGACGAGGGCGTGCACGGCGACGGACTCGGCGCCGAGACATTCGCCGTCGACGGGACCTCCGGGCCGTGGTCCGAGGACCAGTCCGGGCGTATCGCCTGGGGCGCGAACGCGACCACGGCGACGGTCTTCGACGGTAACTGGCTCAATTGGCTCGGCAATCCGCCGACCGTAGAGAAGACCCGGTTGCAAGTCGTGCAGGAAGTCACGAACGCGACGCTGGACAACATCGTCGAGGTCAACGTCGCGCTGATGGACTTCAACCGGGAGGATGGTGGCTCAATCCAGTACGCCATAGAAGGCATCGACACCGCCCGGGAGCCGATGAAGCGGGCGATCGACGAGCTCGTCACGGGCGCCCGCACCTCTTTGTCGGAGTCGCTTTACGAACTCGGCCAGTATCTGCGCGGCGGTACGATCGAATTCGGTAAACCACCGTCGGGTGAGAGCGTCGCCGAGTCGCGTGTGGGCGGCACGCTGACTTCCGACACATACCTCTCGCCGCTTAACTCGACCGGCCAGAACAGCTACATCATTCTGCTTACGGACGGCGATCCATCTGACACAGACATTAGTGCCAACCGCCTGATCGAAGCATTGCCCGACTATGGCACGCTCGTCGGCGATCCATGCGATGATAGCGTCGGTGGCTCGTGCCTCGACAGCATGGCCGAGTATCTGTTCAAGGCCGACTTGCGTCCGGACATCCCGGGCCAACAGAACGTCATCACGCATACGATCGGGTTCACCGCGGACCTGCCGCTGCTGGCGTCGACTGCCGCGCGCGGTGGCGGTCGCTATTTCGTCGCCGACAACACGGCCAGCCTGACCCGCGTACTCACCAACCTGGCCAAGGATTTCTCGCGGACCGCGAGCCTGTTGACACCGCCGCAGGTCCCGATCAGCAGCTTCAACAGCGCCGAGCGTCTCGACGACGTCTACGTGTCGGTCTTCCGGCCCGCGGCGACCCAGCACTGGCCGGGCAATGTCAAACGCTACCGGCTACTGGAGACGATCGAAGGAACGATACTGGTCGACGCCAATGGCAATGACGTTATCGACCCCGGCACCGGCCTGTTCCGAGAATCTGCCGTGAGCTTCTGGTCGGCGCCACTGGTCGACGGCGACGCGGTCGAGCGCGGCGGTGCCGCCAGTCAGTTGCCGCCCGCGGCGAGGCGCAAACTGCTCAGCAACGTCAGTGGGCTCGCCCTTGAGGAGGTCACCGTCGACAACAGCAACGTGACGGGAGCCCTGATCGGCGCGCCGGAAGAAGAGCGGACTGCCACGATCCAGTGGGCGCGCGGGCTCGATTCGCGCGACGTCGACCAGGACGGGATCACGCTCGAGGATCGACTGGCGATGGGCGACCCGCTGCACGTCCAGCCGGTCACGGTGTCTTACGGCGCGGACCCCGCGAACTCCACTGCCGTTGTGTTCGTATCGACCAACGATGGCTATCTGCATGCGCTCAACGCCACCGACGGGGTCGAGATCTGGGCGTTCATCCCGCGCCGCCTGCTCGGCCGGCTGTACGAGCTGTCGCTCAACCAGCCGTCCGTGAACAAGGAATATGGTCTCGACGGCGAGTTGCGCGTCATCGAGGTCGCGAACCGAAAGATCCTGCTCTTCGGCATGCGCCGCGGCGGCGAGGCCGTCTATGCGATCGACGTGACGAACCGAGACGCGCCGCGCCTGCTGTGGATTGTCGACAGCAGCCAGCCAGACTTCCTCGACCTCGGCCAGACCTGGTCGCCGCCGACCCCGGGCCGCCTGGCGATCGGCGGCAGCGTCAAGGACGTTGTGCTGTTCGCCGGCGGCTACGACGCGGGCCAGGACAACGGCGAGCAGCGCACGGACACGAAAGGCAACGCGATTTACGTCGTGAACACGCTGACCGGCGCGCTGGAGTGGAGCGCCGGGAGCGACAGCGCGCGCAGCAACCACGACCTCGAGTTGCCGCGCATGAACTACTCGATCCCGGCGGCGCCGCGCGTGCTGGACACGGACAGAGACCTGCTGACGGACCGGATCTACTTCGGCGATATGGGTGGACAGGTCTGGCGCATCGATTTCGTCAACGGCCGCGGGCGCACGACGCTGGGCGAAGGCGGCGTGCTCGCGTCAGTCGGCGGGTCCGAGGCGGCCGCCCCGTCGCGGGCCGACGCGCGCCGTTTCTACAACACACCGGATGTCGTCGACGTGATTCAGGACAACAAGCTATTCGCGGCGATCAACATCGGCTCGGGTTACCGGGCCCACCCGCTCGACACGCTGACCGCCGAAGAGTTTTACTCGATCCGTGACTTCCGGGCTCGGGAAGTGATCCCGACCGGGGACTATGGCACGCCGTCTCTGCCGCTCATCACGCGCCTCGACCTCCCGGACATCACGGATAACCTGACCCCCACGCTCGAGCCGACCGATGCAGGCTGGCGGCTAAGGCTGGAGTTGCCGGGGGAGAAGGTCCTGTCGTCGGCGCTGACAGAATCCAACGTGCTCTTCTTCACCTCGTTCGCGCCGACCGCCGGGGGCACGAGCTGCCTGCCCGGTGGAGGCCAGAATCGACTATACCGGGTCAGCGTGCTCGGCGGTTTCCCCCTGACGAACCTCGACCAGTCCGTCGATCCGGACAAGCTGACAAAGGAAGATCGCTACGTCGAGATTGGCCGAGCAACCGATGTGCCGCTGGAGGTCACGTTCGGACCGGACGGACCTTGCGCGGGGACAGAATGCTACGACCGCGACGACGAGCTGGCGGCGGGCGATACCGACGGCCCGGGGGACGGCGACCGCGATGACAGCACGCGGGACGGACATGGAGCCACCGGCACGTACTGGTTCCCTGTCACGCAGCCTTAGGACGATCGTGGACGGCTCGATGCGCGGGCGCAAGCGCTGCTGCCGGACGGCGGGATTCACACTGATCGAGCTGCTGGTCGTGCTGGCCTTGTTCTCGATCGTCACGACGATCGCCGTCGGCGCGTATCGCCAATACGTGCAGCGCGTCAACCGGACGGACGCCACCCAACTGCTCATGCGCCTGTCGGCCGCACAGGAGCGCTTTTACCTCGATAACAATCGCTACGCGCTGCAAGCCGATCTCGGAGCGGGTCTCAACTTTCCCGCCCGGAGCGAACAGGGTTACTACCAGCTCACGATTGCGCGGGGACCTTCCGGCGATCCCGCGGTCGACTACGTCGCGACGGCACGGGTCATCCCCGGCGGCGGGCAGTCCGACGACTCCGATTGCAGGAGCTTCACGATCGACCAAAGCGGTGTGCGGGCCAGCCAGCCGGAACCGCCGGATACGTGCTGGCAGTAGCGCCCCGCCCTTCCCCAGAACGCACTCGCGCGATCAACATAATGCCGTGACGCGTTTCACGGAAATCGCGCTCATTCAGCCACGTCGACCGTTAATCAGCTAGTCCCCCGAGCCATCCTGGCCAGCGCGAAAATGCCGACTCAAGAGGGTCGTGCATGGGCAGAAGCTACCGCTGCCCCGCAGAAGAACCTCGCCAGTCGCGAATCGGATTCACGAGGTCGGCAAGGATGCGCAACACGAACGACGGCTTCACGCTAACTGAGCTGCTGGTGGTCGTACTGATCATCACCGTGCTGATGGGACTCGGTCTGCCGGGCTACCGGGACTTCGTGCTCCGCGGTGGCCGCACCGATGCCACCACAGCGCTGATGCGACTGGCCGCGTCACAGGAAAAGTTCTACCTGCAGAACGGTCAATACGCGAGCAACGCGCAGCTCGCGGTCGCCCCACCGTTGGGCCTCGGCTTTGCGGGCGCCCAGAGCGAGCACGGTTATTACGCCCTGACGATCGCTCCGAACCCGGCGGGACTCGCCGTCGGCTACACCGCCTCGGCAACGATCGTCGGAAGCGCAAAGCAGGCCGACGATGTCGATTGCACGGCGTTCAGCATCGACCAGAACGGCCGGAGGGGCGCGAATGGTGGGTATGACCCCATGGATGTCGAGGAATGCTGGAGATAAGGACATCACCTGATGGTCGCATTCACGATAATCACATTCGTTCGGCGACAACGACCGTTGATCAGCCCGTCCCCTGATCACCCGGGCATGCGCGGGAGATTGGGATCATGAAAATCGAATCACCACGCGGCTTCACACTGGTCGAGCTGATGGCGACGCTGCTGGTGGCGGCAATCGTGCTGGGCGTCGGCATTCCTGCATTGACGCAGTTTGTCTCGACCAACCGAATGGCCGCAGCGGCGAACGACCTGACCTCCGCGATTCACATGGCTCGCACCGAGGCGGTCAAACGCCGCGCCAACGTCACGCTGTGTCCGAGCGCCAACTGGGACTCCGCCGCCCCAGCCTGCTCCGCCGCCGGTAACATCGAGGATGGCTGGATCGTGTTCGTCGACTGCACCGTGCAGCCGCCGCCGCTCAATACCTGCGGTGCGCCCAACTTTACGGTCAACGCCTTCGACACCGTTGTCAGCGTACATGGACCGCTGCCCGACGACATCGCCGGGAACTTCACCACCAATCCCGGCGCGCCGCAGTACGTGTCCTATTCCGCCACCGGCTTCCCGCGTCAGATCGCGGTCGGCCAGCCGCCGAAGACCGATTTCCAGCTCTGCGACCACCGCGGCAACATGGACGTCGGGGGCGGCGTCGCCGCCGGCCGCTGGGTGCGCATCGCCCCCACCGGCCGCCCGCAGGTCTACCGCGACGTCGCCGATGTCCAGAGCGGGCTGAACCCGCTGGGTGGCTGCTGATGGTCCGGTCTGCGTCAAAGACTGAACAAGCAGGCTTCACGCTGCTCGAGGTCCTCGTCGCGCTGGTCGTACTCGCCGTCGGCATGCTGGGCATGGCCGGCCTGTACGTGGAAAGCCTGCGATCCGGTCAAATGTCGATCTCCTATACCAACGCAGTGACGCTGGCAGCCAGCATGGCCGACCGGATCAGGGCCAACGCGACCGCCGTCGAAGCCTACACCGGTATAGCCGGCGGCAACGCCACCGCCGGCACGCCGGCCGGCAACTGCGTCAATGGCATCGCCGACTGCAGCGCCGGGCAGCTGGCACTCGACGACTGGTTCTGGTGGTACGAGGACGTCAAGGACCAGCTCCCGGAGGGGCGCTTGGCCTCCGTGCAGGTCATCAATGCCGCCCCCGTCAACGTCTACACCATCGTCCTGCAGTGGCCCGAGCGAGGCCTCGCCGCCCCGATCTCCTACACCCTGACGTTCGCCCTGTAGGGCCGGCCAAACGATGAACTGCCCGATGCAGAACAACGCAAAATCACAGCGCGGCCTGACGCTGATCGAGCTGATGCTGGCGATGTTGATCGGCCTGTTCCTGATGCTCGGCACGCTGACGGTGTTCCAGCAGAGCCGCTCCAATTTCCGGGTGTCGGACAGCGTCGCGCGCCTGCAGGAGAACGCGCGCTTCATACTCGATGTGATCGAGCCCGACATCCGCGTGGCCAAGCTGTGGGGCCGGACGTCCGATCCGGGCCTGATCGACGACATCATCCCCGCTGGCCTGACCGTTACCTGTGACACCGCCGATACCAGCGGCGCGATGATACCGCCGACCACCTATACCAACTGGGCGCTCGCCGTGGATCGCGAGATCTGGGCGGTCGATGAAAGCTCGGGTTACGGCCACAACGCGCTGGGCGTGCCATGCGCACCGCGCGGTGTCGCGCAGCCGCAGTCCGACACCCTCGTCATTCGTCGAGCGGCCACNNTCGGCACCGACGGCAGGCACGATTCAGGTGCACACGGACCTGAGCCGCGGCGAACTGTACAACAACGGTGCGATACCGATCGGCTTCGGAGGCGCTGCGCAGACGCATAACGTCGTCACCAACGTCTATTACGTGTCGCAAAGCTCGGACCTCGATCCGACCATGCCGTCGCTGCGCGTCAAGACGCTGGTACCGGGCGGTATACACCGGGATCAGGAAGTCATACCCGGGGTCGAGAATCTGCAGATTCAACTGGGCGTAGACACGGATGGCGACCTCGAGATCGAGCGATACGTCGATGCGGATCACGACATCATCAACCCGACGACGGCCGGAACGATCCCGGACGCCCAGGTCCTGGCGGTGCGCCTGTGGCTGCTGTTACGGGCCGACGCAGCCGAAGTCGGCTTTACCGACAACGCCCAGTACACCAGTCCGGATCCCGACGTGATCGTGATTCCGTGCGCGGGAGCCGGCTGCGCCTATCCGGACAACTTCCGGCGGCTGGCGATCGCGACGCATGTGACCCTGAGGAATAACCGATGAACGCACGATTCGATGCAATGAATCGCCAGCGCGGTGCGACGCTGGTCATCGCGCTGATCCTGCTGACGGTGCTGACCATCCTCGGTGTCTCGACGATGAGCACCGCCAGGATGGACATGCGCATGGCCGCCAATCACCAGTATCTGGAAAACGCCTTCCAACTGGCCGAGACCGGCATCGAGACGACGATCCAGGGATTCAACGCAGCCGGGGACTTCCCCGCCCCGGGCCTCCCGAATTGTCCGCCCGACGTGACGATGCCCCTGAGCGATCCGACGCCGGTCACGAACCTGAGGGGCACATTCCGGACCGGCACCGGTTTCTGCGGCGAATCGCCCGATTTCTCGGGTGGCTCCAGCCTCGGCAAGATTTCGCAGTTTCACTACCGGATCGACTCTCGAGGTGCGTCGCGGGCCGGCAGCACCTCACTCAATCACCAGGGGTTCTTTATTCGCGGGCCGAACGGCACCTGACTGACGGATACTCAAATATGAATGGTCTGACCAGATTGGCACTTGTTGCGCTCACGGCAATCGGCATCGGCACGGCGCAGGCGGACTGGCTCAATCCGGAGCGGGGAATCGAAGTCGATCCGGGTGCACTGACGCTGCCCACTTTCGCGACCGGACGCCTGGGAGTCCAGGAATGCGCTACCTGCGCGCCGCTCGAACTCGGCGTAACGAACGAGACGGAATATTTCCTTGCACCAGCCACGTCGCCGGTATCGCTGACCGAACTGCGCTCCGCTTTCTACGCAGCCGCACACAAAGACGACATGATCGTGTACGTGTTTTTCGATCCCGGCGCGATGCTGGTCAACCGGCTCGTTCTCGACCCGCCCAAGTGAGCGGTCGACCGGAAGACAAGGATAGTCTGATGAATACGACATACAAGAGAATCCTGCTGGGCGTGGCCGGCGCCCTCGCTGTCATCGGCCCGATACCGCAAGCGGTTGGCGACGACACCGAACTTTTTGCGGCCGGGGGCAACGTTGCGATTCCCGTCAACCCGAACGTGCTGTTTATCATCGATACGTCGGGCAGCATGGACACCGAGATCGTCACGCAGATCCCATATGATCCGCTGGTCCGCTACTCCGGATGTTATGACTCCGATGCCATTTACTGGAGCACTTCGACCAGTGGCGTGGCACCGGGCTGCGGCAGCAAGGCCGTTTTCGATAAAGACATGAACTTCTGCCAGGCTTCGCTAAAGAAACTGAGCGGTCTAGGTGTATACGGGGACGACCTGCAGGCGTGGAACACGGAGAACCGGTCTTGGGTCAACCTCTCCGACAATAACAAGGCGCGTACGCGCCCCGTGGAGTGCCGCAGCGATCGCGGCGTGCACGGGGAGAGCCAGAACGACAGCCGGGTTTTTGCTGCCGAGGGCCCGAGCGGACCGTGGTCAACAGATTCCGCAAACGAGCCTTTCTGGAACACTGCCTACACGCTGTACGACGGCAACTGGCTGAACTGGAATAATTCCGACCCGACCGTCAAGAAGACGCGACTCGAGGCGGTGCAGGATGTCACGCTGGCCCTGGCTGACAACTTCGACAGCATCAATATTGGCCTGCAACGCTTCGGTCGCGACGAGGGCGGCGGCATCATCGATGCGGTTCAGGACCTTGCGCTGAATCGCGAAGACTTCAAGGGCAATGTGATCTCGTTGCAGGCCGAAGGCTACACGCCGCTGTCCGAAACCTACTACGAGGCGGGGCAGTATTTCATGGGGCGCGCAGTGGAGTACGGCAACATCGAGCCACACATCAGCGTGCCCCAGACCCGGCTCGGGCTGGATGCGTCATCCGACATCTACCTGTCTCCGGCGGACAGCTCGTGCCAGAACAATTACATCGTATACCTGACCGACGGCGAGCCTTCCCGCGACGGCAGCGCCGACAGCCGGGTGCTCGACTGGCCGGGATGGTCCGAGAAAATCGGCAGTTGCGATGGGTCCGGCGAGGGTCACTGCCACTGCCTGGACGACATGGCGGAGTACCTGTACACGACGGACGTCAGCAAGCAAGCGGGCTTTCAGAACGTGACGACCTATACGGTCGGCTTCTTCGCCGATTTTCCGCTGCTGGCCTCCACCGCCGAGCGGGGCGGCGGCGAGTATCGCACGGCCGATGATTCGAGCAGCCTCGCGCTGGTTCTGACCGAGATCTTCCTCGACATCCTGGACGATGCGACTTCGTTTACTTCCCCTGCCGTGCCGGTCAACGCGTTCAATCGCACGCGCAATCTTTCCGACGCCTATGTATCCGTGTTTCAGCCGTCGCGGCGTCTGCACTGGCCGGGCAACCTCAAGAAATACCGCCTCGTGCAAGGCGAAATGTACGGTCAGGATAATCAGCCCGCGGTCGATGAGGCCACCGGGTTCTTCGCCCCCGATGCGTTCAGCTTCTGGTCGGAGACGCCCGATGGCGACCGCGTCGCCGAGGGCGGCGCGGCGCAAGAGATCCCCAGCTACGTGACTCGGCGCCTCTATACCAATATCGCGGGCAACACACTGACGACGGCAGGCAATTCCGTCGACCTCGACAACGCGGGGATCACGGCAGGGATGCTGGGTGCGCCCGACGACGCACGCGACAAGGTCCTCGCGTGGGCCCGCGGCCTCGACCTGTTCGACGAGGATGACGACCTCGACACTGGCGACGACCGGCACGTGATGGGTGACCCGTTGCACGTGCGGCCCGCGACGATCATCTACGGCGGTACCGCGGATGCGCCGGACTCAGTCGTGTTTACATCGACCAACGACGGCTATTTCCACGCGCTCGATGCGGACGATGGCAGGGAACTGTGGGCGTTCATACCTTCACGGCTGCTCGGCCGCCTCTACGACCTGTACTTGAATAACCTGAGTGGCGGCCGCAAGGGATACGGGCTCGACGGCAACATCAAGGTGTATATCAAGAACGATGACGGCGATCCCGGCATCACCGGCGCCGAGCGGGTGATCCTGCTGTTCGGTATGCGCCGCGGAGGATACGCTACCTTCGCGATGGATGTGACGAATCGCAATGCCCCAAAGCTCCTGTGGGTGCTGGATAAGGATGATCTGCCCGACATGGGCCAGAGCTGGTCGATGCCGGAGGTTGCCAAGATCAATATCGCGGGCACCAACCGCGACGTTGCAATCTTTGGCGGCGGCTACGACAGCGGCCAGGACGATCCCGGCTACAGTACCGATACGGAAGGCAACGCGATCTACATGGTCGATCTGGACACCGGCACCCGGATCTGGAGCGCCGGCCACGCGACGCGCAGCGTTGGCGAGCACACGCTGCTTCTGGACCAGATGGAGCACTCGATTCCGGCCCCGCTCAAGATCGTCGACCTCAATCTCGACAGCAAGGCCGATCGGATGTACGTCGGCGATATGGGAGGTCGCGTGTGGCGTTTCGACATCAACCATGGCAGCGCGCCGGCCGAGCTCGTCGACGGAGGCGTCATCGCGTCGCTGGGCGCAGCCGATCTCGGCGACAGCCCGCCGGCGTCCGAGATTCGCAGGTTTTACGTCACGCCCGACATCGTGCCGGTCATTACCGAGCAGAAGACATTTCTGAGCATCAATATCGGCTCCGGGTATCGCGCACATCCGCTCTGGACGGCGATCGACGACGAGTTCTACTCCATTCGCGACTTTAACGTATTCGGTGCGCTCGAGACCGCCGAGTATGGGGAACCGGTGACGCGTGCCGACCTCGTCGACGTCACCGACATTCCGGATCCACTGCTGCTTCCGAGCGATGCGGGTTGGCGCCTGGGGATGGTGGTCAGCCCGGGCGAGAAAGTGCTGGGCGAGTCCTTCACATTCAACAACCAGGTGTTCTTCACGTCATTCGCACCGAACCTGGCGGCTGCCACCTGCGTCGCAGGCCCGGGCATCAACCGTCTGTACCGGGTGAGTGTGCGCGACGGCTCGCCGACCACGAATCTGGATCAGAGCGTGGACGACACGGCGCTGACGGAAGAGGATCGCTATGTCGAGCTCGATCAGGGGGGCATCGCACCGGAACCGATTTTTGTGTTCCCGGAGGACCTCAAGGGCGAACCCGTCGTTTGCGTCGGCGTCGAGTGCTTCGATCCGGGTTTCGGCGGTAACGCGGTCAGAACCTACTGGTTCCAGGATGAGACACAGTAGGCCCGATGCAGCCGCTCGGGGCTCTCGGGGTTGTTGACCGGGAGCGCCCCGTGGGCCGCTCTCCGAACCCGTATCAGGCCGTCTGACGGGCGCGGCGTCGCTCGAGCACCACGCCGTCGAACAGGATGAGCGCAACGCCGACGCTGATCGCCGAGTCGGCGACGTTAAACGCGGGGTACGACCAAGCCTCGTAGTGGACGAGGATGAAATCGACCACGTAACCGTACAGGGTGCGGTCGATGAGGTTGCCGATTGCGCCCCCGAGTACCAGCGCCAGGCCCAGCGCGAGCGCGGCGCGCCCTCTGCGCGGCAGGGTCAGCACCCACCCGACGATCACGATGCTGACGACGACCGCAACCCCGGTGAACAGCCACTGCTGCCAGCCGGACGCGTCGGCCAGGAAACTGAAGGCCGCGCCGGTGTTGTGCAGCCGCACCAGATCGAGCAGCGGCAGCACCGGGATGCGCTGGTACAGCGTCATGTTCTCGATCACGGCCATCTTCGACAGCTGGTCGACAGTGACGACGATCGCGGACAAAACGAACCACCAGGCGTTGCGTCCGTCGAGGCGTATGCCGCTCATGCGCTCAACCCGGACACGCCCCTGCGCCCGCCCTCAGGCAAACGACCGGCTCTCGCCGGCGCCGTCCACGTTGCCTGCGCAGCGGCGGCAGATTTCGGGATGCCCGTCCACCGATCCGACGTCCGGCCGACGGTGCCAGCAGCGGATGCACTTCGGATTCTCGGTGGGCGCCGCATGCACCCAGAATCCCGCGGCCTCGATCGCGTCGTCCCGCCGCGCATCGGCCACCTCGACCGCGGCCTCGGAGGTGATGAATACGAACCGCAACTCGTCCCCGAAGCGCCGCAGCTCATCGCCCAGCTCGCCGTCCGCATACACGGTGACCGCCGCGTCGAGGGGAGCGCCGATCACGTCCGCTGTTCGCAGGTCCTCGAGCGCCTTCGCCACCGCGTCGCGCACACGCAGCAGCCGCTCCCAGTCGACCGATAACGCGACGTACTCTGGCATCTCGTGCCAGGTCGAGAACAGCACCGACTCATCACGCGCGCCCGGCAACTCCGCCCAGATTTCCTCGGCGGTGAAACTCAGGATCGGGGCGATCCAACGCACCATCGCCTCGGCGACATGCATCATCGCGGTCTGCGCGGAACGCCGCGGGTGACTGTCGGCCCCGGTCGTGTACAGGCGATCCTTGATCACGTCGAGGTAAAAGCCGCCCATGTCCACGACGCAGAAGTTGTGCAGCGCCTGGTAGATCAGGTGAAACTCGTAGCGCTCGTAGGCCGCGACGATCGACGCTTGCAGCCGGGCCGCGCGCGCGACGGCCCAGCGGTCGAGCTCCACCAGGTCGGCGACCGGCACCGCGTGCCGCGCCGGATCGAAGCCATGCAGGTTACCGAGCAGGAAACGCGCCGTGTTGCGGATGCGCCGGTATGAATCGGAGATGCGCCGCAGGATCTCGTCCGACGCCGACATCTCGCCGCTGTAGTCGGTCGCCGCGACCCACAGCCTGAGAATATCGGCGCCGCTCTCGTTGATGACCTTCTGCGGGATGACCTGGTTGCCGAGTGACTTCGACATCTTGCGGCCCTTGTCGTCGACGGTGAAGCCGTGCGTCAGGGCCGCCCGGTAGGGCGCCCTGCCCTCCATCGCCACCGACGTCAGCAAAGAACTCTGGAACCAGCCGCGATGCTGGTCGGAGCCCTCCAGGTACAGGTCGGCGGGCGAAGTCACCTCCTCGCGCGCGACCGACACGCAGTGATGCACCATGCCCGAGTCCATCCAGACGTCCATCGTATCGGTGACCTTGCGATACGCGCCGGCGTCTTCGCCGAGGAGTTCGGCGGGATCAAGTTCGAACCAGGCATCGATGCCGTCGTCTTCCATCCGCCGGGCGATCTCCTCGATCAGCCGCGCGGTGTCCGGGTGCAGCTCGTCCGTCTCGCGATGCGTGAACAGCGGGATTGGCACGCCCCACGTGCGCTGCCGCGACACGCACCAGTCCGGCCGACCGGCGACCATGCCCTCGATCCGCTGCTTGCCCCACGCGGGGATCCAATCGACCGTGTCGATCGCGGCGAGGCTCGCGTCGCGCAGGCCGTTCTGGTCGAGACCGACGAACCACTGCGGCGTCGCCCGGAAGATCACGGGCGTCTTGTGCCGCCAGCAGTGCGGATAACTGTGCGTCACCGGGCCGGCGGCCAGCAACGTCGACGCCTCGCGCATGACCTCGACGATTCGGTCGTTGGCCTTATATATATGAATGCCGCCGAACAGAGCGGTGCCGTCGACGTACACGCCGCGGTCGTCGACCGGGTTATCGAGCGGGAGGTCGTTCTCGACACCGGCGGCGAAATCGTCGTGGCCGTGGCCGGGTGCAATGTGCACCGCGCCGGTGCCCGCCTCCAGCGTGACGAAGTCCGTCACAATGATCGGCACGTCGCGCTCGTAAAACGGATGCCTTAGCCGCAAGCCCTTGAAATTAATGCCTTTTGCCGTCCCCACGCGCTGCGCGTCGGTGGCCGCATAACGCTCGAGGGCCGCGTCCACCAGTCCCTCTGCCAGCAGCAGGCGCTGCGGGCGGCCGCCAATCTGTGCGTCGACGAGCACGTAGTCGATGTCGGCGCCCAGCGCCACGGCCTGGTTCGCCGGCAGCGTCCATGGTGTCGTGGTCCAGATCGGCACCGACACCGTCCCGTCGCTCGCGCTGCCGAGGCAGCCGTAGAACGCGGCGGCGTCGACCACCTCGAACCTGACGTCGACCGCGACCGACCGCTTGTCGTCGTACTCGACCTCCGCCTCGGCCAGCGCGGAGCCGCAATCGAGACACCAGTGGACGGGCTTGT